>Ga0307508_10002452_pt1 | contig 19558 bp, 23 predicted proteins | sample 9_EM_MG_FD_203089 | JGI IMG/M metagenome (GOLD analysis project Ga0307508, IMG submission 203089) | Populus trichocarpa ectomycorrhiza microbial communities from riparian zone in the Pacific Northwest, United States - 9_EM | ecosystem: Host-associated > Plants > Roots > Unclassified | place... | reverse complement strand
GCGAGCAAAGAGATCCAGAGCCAGGACGAATCTGAGCGGGAAGGCGAAGAGAGGGATGTAATGGGGAGTGAGCCAGAGGAGGAGGAATGGAGAGGAGAAGGGACCTGACGATTTTTTTTGACTTTCCTTTTGTTTCTCCTTTGGCTTAATATCTCAAAGCAGAGATAGGCTGCGCGGAGATAGGGGGAGTCACCGCGGGCCACTGGCGGACTGGCCGAGGTCGAGGTGGACGGCGAGCGGCAATGGGCTGTGTATAATATCGCCATGATCCAATGGGGCTGCACACGAGTATACGGCGGCGGAAGAGCTATGTGAGTAGGATCGTCACCGGCAAGACTTAACCCGGAGCCCCTAGTAGAATGTTGGTACATTGCTTCCACGGCTGCGGTGGATAGCTGGGATAGTGGCTTCACGGATGTGATCATTGGCTGGAGGATAGGACTCAAAGAACGTTCTGCCGCAAAAGCTCGTAGTTAGATCACTGGGCGAAAAAAAAACCGAGCTCAGTCAGCCGACAAATGGTAATCCTTAGACTTTTGTTTTCGCCGGGTCTACTTTCGGCCAAGATAACCACCCTGATTGTCTCGTAATCCAATATTCCTTCCATCTATCCCATTTCCTTAACTTTCCATGCCTCGATTCCCACACCGACAACCACCACTGCCTTCGCGCCATCGCTAGTATCCACTAACACCGCCCCGCCCAGATCCGCCACCATGCTATTCACTCCACTCACAGCCTCTAGCTGCTTATTCCATATCTTAACTTTCTGGTCCACACCTGCTGTAATCACCCCCCCGCACACAGGTAAGATTGCTGCAACAGCGCTGGCGTGAGAGCGATCCATCAAGGTACACTCCTGTGTTTCCCACCCGTTACTATTGCTCTCCACAGTGGTCGAGGCGATGGCGCAATCGTCGCCGCCTGTGTAGAATGTGATGCTTCTTGAATCTGGCATGTAGTGGACCGAAAGCGCTTTGATTCCGCTTCGATGCACCTGTTGCCTCCACACCTGCTGCATCGCCATCCCATCCACATCGTAAATAGCCAGTTGCCCATCCGTCGCCGCAACCAGCAGCACTAGCTTCCCATCTTCCCCGCCCAAAGGAATAAACTTGGCGTGGAGGAGACAGCAAGTACCGTAGGCTGCCGTCCCCTTCAGTTCCCAGACATCCTCACGGTACGTCCATATTTTGACTAGGCCATCACTCATGCCCGCCGCAACGTGGTGCACGCCATCACGCTGCAGCACGTCCAGTCCGCAGATCCTTGTTTCTGCCTCCTGCTTTGGCACAGGGAGGAAGCTCTCCTCCACGACGCCGATACCCCCAAGGCTGTCCACTCGCACGCGGAAGACCAGGAGTTCCTCCACTCCACCAGAAGAGAAGAGACGGTTTCCGTCCGCACTCCATTCAAGGTGTAGTACCCCTGTGGTATGGCGCTTCACCGTTACCGCCCCGGGCTCGCAGACGGCACCGTCTGGGGCGACAAACGAGATGCGGATTGTTGTGTCTTCTGCCCCGGTGGCGAGAAGGCGGGTGATGGGAGAGTATGCGACGGCTTTGACCTCGCGGCCATGCGAGCCGTGTTTGAGAACTGTGTGCCGTGGCCGGATAGACTGGTTCAGTTGGAGACGTGTGGCTTGTGTCCAGATGAACTGGGAGGTGAAAACGGAGGGCGAGAAGGTCCAGGCACGGTGCCCACCGCCGCACTGAATGCTAAGAATATCTGAGGAAGTTGTCGTGTTGTGGACCACAAAGCGGGTGCCACGAAAGCCATAGAGGTGAAGAGAGCCGATCGTGAAGAAGAGGCCGGCGATGTTCGTTATACTTCCCAGCCTACTGATGTGTGTAGCTTCAAGGCTGGGGAGGGTGTGGATTGTGTAGACACCCGAGAAGGACGTTGTGTAGAGGGCTGTTGGAGTAGTAGGAGAGAGGGCGAGGCATGTTATTGCGTCGGCGTTGTACAGAGTTGGGTGGTAGGAAGTGGGTGGTAGCTCTAAGCACACCGACTGTGGATCAGGGAGCGCATATACCGCGAGGTCACCAGTTCTTGATCCAAGGAAGACCTGTCTTGTTCGCTGCGAGACAAGCGCTGAAGTGACAACAAATTTTTGCGGCGCGGGAGATAATAGGAGGACAGAATAACGTAGTGGTTCCGATTCCTCTTGTAGCATGAACGAGTGCAGTGTGAATTTAGTCGCCCCTACGGACGTGGTAATAACTTGGAAGTAATCTGTGATTTTGCTCAATTACATGTTGAAAACAGTGACTCTCCGGGCAAGTACAAGGAAACGCACCTCCATCCTTACCACTCACGAAGACATCCGCCACCTTTCCTCTACCACCGCCATCCCACCACCACGAGCGGTTGCTATTGATATCAAAGATACCAAGCTTCCCTTCGTTGTCTCCAACTGCCAGGACCGCGGTTCCCTCCCACACTCGAATGGCAGACCATTTCACCAACGCATCCCAAGTACCGAGGGATTTCCATGTCTTGTCTCGCATGTTGTGAAGCATAACCTGGCCGTAAACAGTAGTAGCGACGAAACGCTCACTGTCAACCACGGCATAGTTCTTGAATCCGTCCATCGGCTTGTTCTTTTCCTTCTTCTTGGTCACCTTATCTTTCAATTTCTCCTCATTCTTCTCTGATGGGGGCTCATCTTCGCCAACAGGGATTTCTAGTGTAGGTGGCGGCGCAACCAGATCCTGGAATAGCCAATCTTGGTGCACTTCAACATCATCCGAATAATCCAGCAGTCCCACACGCCCATCGTTCCCACCGGTAGCCATCAACTGTTTTTCGGTATCAATCACAAAGGCCCAAATACTCTTTCCCTGGTGCAACAACCACGACTTCGTTGTTTCCATCATGGTCGTCCCTGATGGTTGCGGCGTGAACATCCAGAATCTCGCTGTCAGGTCCTCCGAAACCGAAATAAGCCTGACCTGCCCGGCCTCCGCAGGCAAGAAACGGACGCCCCATGGCCGTGCCTGGTGACCCCAGCCCATTCCAACACAACCCCGGCCGCCCGTCGCCCCACCAACAACCTCGCCAAAACCTGTAGTCTCCCTCTCTCCATCCCCATCGCCGTCCGCTTCCCTGATCAGTAAGTCCCACACTCTAACAGTCCGATCATCACTACAGCTTGCCAGCCACCTCATCTTATCATCAAACCTAACGGCAAAAACACTCCCCTCATGCCCCCTAAGTCTTTTTTTCACCTGTCCCACACCCTCGCCGTTCCAACTCCACACGATAATCTCGCCGAACACCGTTCCCGCTGCAACCGTCACTCCGCCATCAGAGCCCACAGCTATATCGGCGGAGTATAGCATCGTTCTCTCGGCATCGCATGGAATAACTTCCCACTCTTTCCGCTCCCCGTAGATCATCAACTCGTTGTGCGCGCCTACGGCGACCACGCCCCTGGAGATGAGTGCAGCAGAGAGAATCCAGTCCGGCGCTCTAAACTCGTCCCCAACCACTTCTGTAGCCGCGTCTAGCACCTCTTCAATAGTGGCGACCGAAACGCTCCTACCGCCCCAAAATAGCACAATCTTTCCATCAAGACTCGGGAGCATTCCGTGGATTCGATCGCGAACAAAGACGCGTTTCTTGCATGGCGGAGAGGAGGACGGTGGGAGCGAAAAGATGTTGACGTATGATGCTTCACCGGCGAGAAGATGGGAGCGCAGGAAGAGGACTGAAGTTATAGGTGCAGTTAAGGATATGGCTGTAAAGGGAGGAGGTGGTGGTGGCGGTGTCATTTTGCTGGTGCGCGACATGTCTCGAGTGGAGAGAATTTTCGGAGACAGATACATACCATGCTTTGAACTAGACTTGGTGGGGTTCGTTAGTGGGTGGTGCAGACCTAACCCTGGGCAAATGTATTTGGCAATTTACGAGCATAAATTACATGCTTCTTGCTTGAGTGCTTCCTTGCACCAGTTACTGATAGTTATGATATAGACGGAGTAATCTACAAAACAAAACGAAATAATAACACAATAAATAATTGCATTACCCTCATTTCGCCTTCACCTTCGTCTTCTTGCCCCTAGTGGCAGGAGCTTTCCGTTTTGATACTGCTTTCCTCCCCTTCTTTGGTTTCTCTATTTCTTGCACCTTCTCCTCCGTCGCTCCTTCCACTTCATCCTCCTCCCCAGATTCTAGCGCGAACCTCTCCCTCATCGACATCGGCTTCTTCTTTGCCGGCTCTTCTTCGACCACCTCTCCATCCCCCTTCCGCTTCAGCAGTTCCATTGCCTTCTCAATCCTTGAACTCTTCCCCGAAGGCCTAACTCTCGGTGCAAATGCGCCAGTTCCGGCACCGCCTCCAAAAAAATGCGTGATATTCGCTTGGCCACCCTCGGCTGTTTTCTGGTTCATATCTTTAATGATTGGCACAAGGATCTGATCTGTTCTCTCCTTGCTCCAGCCAATGGTACTGATCAGAAATGTCCTCAGCCCCTCAAGGTCTGGTACACCCCACTCGAATGCGCTGGGATCCGAGTCGACCTCAGGGTGAAGGTAGGCATCGACGACTCTCGCATCTGGAAAAGATGGTGACAGGAAGATCTTGGTCGTGTTGGTGCGTTTGAATTTTCTGCGGAAGCGGGAGGATGATTCCTCCGGAGTGTCCGTGCCTTGCTGAACCTTGGTCCACCATTTCTTGAAGCCGGCTAGGCCCTCTTCTGCAAATTCGGCGAGTAGCTCAATGGCTGTCACAGGGCCGACACCCGGAATGCCCTCGGTGTAATCCGAGCCCAGCAACAGAGCGGCGGCAATGAGACGATGCTGGTCGAGCGAAAAGTCTTTCTCGAGGTCAGTGGTAAGGTAGCATTGTACCACCTGCTTGTCATTGAACATATACCGGTATACCCTCGTCCCGCCGAACAGAAAGACATCGGAGTCATCGGTGACGATTCCGTCCACCAGTCCAAGCTTCACAAGCTCGGCGCATTGTGCTTCAGCCTCCATAGGAGCGGTGATGTAGGGCAAGCCAAAGAGCGTAAGAAGCTGTTGACATTCCTGTATCATAGCCTGGGTGACCTCGTCTGCATCGCGGCGGTCTTTCTTCTGTTGCGTGCGTAAAGATTTCAGCTCTTTTTCGTAGTCAACATTTTGGGTACGAGTGTCTTTGTGAGCGATTTCAGCTGCAAAGCGGGCATGCTCCGCTTGTTCGCGTTCCATTTGCAGTATGAGCTCGTTCTCGTCGGCCTCTTCCAATGCGAGTTCCTCGGGCGGAGGAGTTTGCTCGTGATCGAAACTCATGTCGGAGTCATCGAGCTCTTCGGTCCCATCGGGGAGTGGGGAGGGAGGACACGTATCGGGTTGAGGTCCAAAGCCGGTGTCACCCGCTTGCTTGGCTCTAGCAGGAGAGGGCTTTTCTCTGGATTCCTCTGGTGAGCCGTTGCCTCTGGTGTCTGTGCGTGTTGCGGTCGAGAGGGTTTGCCGGGTGGACACGGTTTGCTCATCCTCACTGTCTCTCCATTCGATCTTTTCATCACTATCTCCAGCAACCGGGGCCGCAGGTAGGGCAATGCTGGAGCGAGGCGGCAATTCCCTCTCGCCGCTAGGTGGGGGAATAGCTCTCAAACGTTCGGTGAGATCATCAGTGCTGATTGGCTCTGGCTTCGCTATTCCCCGACTCGTACTCGGGCCGGCACCCAAGAACTCGATATCAGAGTCGTCATCTGAAGAGAGCGATACCAATGACCCTTCCATTGGCTGCGGTGCTTCCTGTTTGGTAAATTGCTCCTTGGTGGTCTGCTTTGCCTTCTCGACTTCCGCAAGAATATCCCGTATACCACCGCCAGCAAACCATGGAGGCAATGGGACTGGCACGCCCTCGTCCGGTTTATCGGTCACCGTTGGTTTGGGGTTAAGTTTGCGTGATGGTAGCTTGGAATTATTTCCAAAGAGAAAACTCTTGCTGTTACTTAGATCCAATTTCCCTGGAAGTTTTGGCATGGGCTTGCTCGAATAGGTCGTTCCACCGCTCTCGTCGTCACCGGCGGCAGAGCCTCGATTCCTAGACTGTGACTTCAAGGACTCAACAACCGCCTGCTGATAGGCGATGTCATCGTCACTCTCGCTCTCCTGGTCCTCTGGGAGTGAGTCCTCCGACAATCCTACGGCTTTGCCTTTGCCCTTGCCTATGCCCCTGTTTATATCCCCCAGAGATGATGCTATAGCACGCTGCAAACCCTCGTTGTCGCTATTTACTTGCTGAAATCCACGATGTCCGAGCGACATGGCGATGATATTGCGCAGATCCTCATCGGCTTCTAACTCCTCATCTTCAATCTCAAACAAGACATCATCCATATCGCTACCCAGAAAGAGCGCGTCATTGCAACCGTCGGTTTTATTTGTCGGCGATTTTCCTCGGCCACCTGTCTGTTCCATCCGCGATTCGTACAAGGCTTGTCGCAGTTTCGTGGCCTCCTCTCCCCGCAGTTTAGCTAGCTCAGGCGGTATCTTTCGTGGTACTTTGGGCAAGCGATTCAAACCCTCAACTGGAACATCCTCAAACTCTACATCTTCATCGCTACCCACATCTTCCAGTTCTTCTTCTCCCAACTTCTCCACATCGATCGGCTTGCTCTGTGCACCCTCAAGTTCACCTTTGTTCCCAACAAAGGTCATTGCCCAGCCTGTATCCCCCTCGTTCCTTGCCAATATATACTCTCTATTCTTCTCTCCCGCCACCCGGCCGATCATAAGATCCGCATCACGACCTTGTAGGTTCATGAGTCGCTGAGAAAGTTCATTCCGCCGTACTACTCGCTCAATCTGGAACTTCGAAAATGCCATACGATTAGGAAACATCGCATCCAGCTGCTCCATTGAGTATCCCATCCTCAGCCTCGACCGCAACCGTGCTTGGTTTATGATGCGATACCGATCCGCGTCCGGCAAGGCGGCAAAGAACGGCGACGAAAAGTCGATATCCGAATAATCCGTCAGATTCGTTTCCTCCATTCCCTCGAACTGTCTCGCGTAATCCTGGAGTTCCTCGGCGGAGAGTATCCGGACATCGTTCGATGCACCAAATCGACTAAAATCGTATTCCATCTCCGGCAATTGGTATTGATCGGTTTTCTTGAATCTAGGTTTATTGCGCTGTTCCATCATTGCCTTTCTCTGCTCGGCAGTCTTCTCGAGTTCATCCACGTAAACCATCTTCTCCGGCACCATCTCCCAGTCTCCATCGCCGCCAGCAGTTGACCTTCTCCGTCAGCGTCGCGCAACGTGGTGGAAAAAAGCTGGAGACATACCACTTCGCACTTTCTACTTCTTGTTCAGCCCGCTTCTTAACTTGCAGTGCAAACAGCTTCTTCGCGGTCTGTGCCGCGTCCTCGCGTCTCCCTTCACGGCGCTGTTTTCTTCCAGCAATGGTCTGCCGTTTCAATACTGGCGCGCCACCATCGAACACAAACACCGGGCGGATCCCATGGAACAGGAGCTTGCAGATCCTTCTGAAGAATCCAACGATGTGTGAATTGTGCAGTGCATTTCCATCCGTGTCACGGACGGCTTTGAGGAACTGGTATATCCAAATCGAGGCGTCGACGGCGAGGCGTTTGCGCGCTAGGGTCTCAAGCTTGACGGGGCGATGCGCGGGTTCGAGGAGCTTCCAAAGGCCATGAACACCCATCGTTGCGTGAAGTTGTTGTCGTGATAGTGGTGGATGTTGCCGGGAGTGAATCGAAGACGTAGATACCTCCAAGTTGAGAGGCTTATTGAATATATGTAGTTATGTGTGTGCCTGCAGGGGTATGGCTCCAGCCACGGTACCGCATGCTACTAACTAGATGGGGGGTCGCCACACCATCACCACCCCGCGGCACCATCACCAGCTATGAAAGAAAGATGGCTTGTGGTAAAACCAACAACTATAGTTGAGCAGTCTCTGAGCTGTAGCAGTCGCTCTACGCGAAGATATTTGCTACCTTGCCATCATATTTCATCTTGACGGTGAGAGTAAAGTGAACTCTACCGATCTGGCAGTTACCTGGATTACTTAAGGAGAGTGGATATGAGGTGTACGAGATGGGATGGATGGCTGTAGAGGAGTGGGCAACTGTACTGGAGTCCACCAAAACAAGAAGTAGTTATCTGGAACTGAGACATGGAGAAGCAGTTTACTGTGGGATATCATAGGAAAATGGATAGGTATATCATGTTCGTGCATCGGTAAAACTAACACAGATTGCACCTGAAGAAATTGTATAGCGAAGACCGTGTAGTAAAATATTGTATTGACATTGAGAAGTATGGACGGCGATGAAAAGCAGTGGGTTACGGTGATGGTTGTCGAAGCGCCGAGTTGTAGTGTGGTTCGGACAACGCGGTGGCTATGTACCCCTATTCACTACCTGTAGCATGTTGTATTGTGGCTGAAGCCATAGTTACCCCTGCGGGCGCCGCCCTGCCTTCTGTTTGCTGGAGCTGTGTGACGTTCTGCCAAGGAGCGCGCAGGGGCGATCACGTTGACAGCTAGCGTCGCCAGGGTGTTTCCGACAGTCCAACTTGCAGTCTCATTCTTCTCCCCCCAATAAACAACACCGTGTTCCGAGCCACCATTCACTCCGCCAGCTCAACCCAACCTACAGTAGGTAAGCCACTTCAATCTCGTCTTTTCATACGCCTCTATCGTACAAGGTACATTCAGACATCGCCGTCACGCCCGCTTTTTACCATGTATGAAGTCTAACATGTTTGTGTAGCATCTGAACGGACAAGATTCCTTCGGCGGGTCTGGTACACATCCTCATCCGCCATTGAAATCCATACCCTTGCTATACAGCCTAGCTTCCTCCCAACTAGTCACAACTTCAATCCTGAGCATTCAGCTGCCCATCATCCCTCGCTCTGCGGTCGTTTAGCGAGGCCCCGACCCCCATCCGTCATCAATCCAGCTGCGACTACAATGGCGGGCCGACCCAGGGAAAAGCGTTCTACTTCAGCCTCAAGAACGGTTGCGGGTGCTGGCACGAGCAGCAAAGTGAAAATCCGGTCGAAGGCGGCTTCCACTCCGGTCAGCGGCCGGCCGTCGGAAGTCAAGGACATTCTCCAACGATACCTTACGGCTGTGAAGAACGACCATGTGTGCTTGGTCAAGAACGTTTTAGCTGAAGCCCGGGCGGATCTTGACTCTAGATCTGCATATGGGAGTGATGGAAAGGGCGGTCACCCAAATATCATATACGACAATGTGTCTCCGTTCAGTAAAATGAAGAGCAAACAAAAACCGCTGCGTGACGCCAATGGGTCGAAGCAGGATGTGCTCGCATTCAAAGTGAGGCACTTCACGAAGCCTGGCCACTCATCAACTGTGAACGAAATTTTTGTACCGACTCTACCGTGCAAGGTAACCCCTGGGACTCCGTTACCTCGAAAATGCCGCGCCTATACAACCTTACGGAGCAATATTATCGCAGACAATCAAGAGGAGATGCGTTACCTACCATACTTTGGGGAGGATGACAGCGAAAAGAACCCTCTTACGGACCTGCATCTCGGCGAGCTGTTTGTTGACAAGACAGCGAGCAATCAAGATGCTCTGAGTATAGAATGTAAGAACTGACCTTTGGGTTCAATGTTTAAGACTTATTCTAACATCTCCAGATGCTGCGATCTTCGCCGGCTTTATGGACGATTTCCTTGCAGAAGTCAAAGTGTCCATCCATGCAATGACACATTACTTGACCGGCGATATCCAGCAGCTTGGCGGAGACTACCAGGAAAATGACTTGCATCGTGCGCGTGCGCTTCCGGACCATTTTGAGCCCCAAGATATAAAGATTATGGTTGCACGAACAAGGTTGGCGTGGCCCGTGGGCGCTGAAGAGCTTAAGGCAGCAGAAACTGTGTGTCGTATATTCAAGCAGACGACCGCGGTGTCAGCTTGGGAGGTTATCAGGAAAGTCAGTCAGCCTGTGAAGAACAGTATGTTCCCCACCAAGTATACCACTACTGGAGCGAGTGCATTGGTAGGCAAGAAGGGTGATAATCAAATAGAAACGCACATTGGCGGCAACCCATGGCCATATAGCTTGGACAGCTACGCTCACCTCTATTGTTTGGTTTGTTTCATGTAAGTGGCCTTGAAGACTACCAAAAGCCTTCAGCTGACTTGACTACCTAGGCATGAGTGTCCATTACATAGTAAGTTCCAAGTATCCAAGTGTTTACTCGTGGGTTTTTTGCACCACATACCACCACTTTCCACCAAATCAACCTCTCTGCATATCGTTTTAATGCCCGCTTCCTCCATGCTTGAGAGAGTATTCCACGATCTTTAGCATCCACAAGTAGTGGATAGTAATTCTGACTGGGATTCAAGCGGTGGGGTCTGGAATCAGGGATCGATTGGGAACCTCTCAAGAAGAAAAGGAACCCAAGAGTCAGCAGGCGGTGTCCAAAGAGTACAAACTTTCAATGCATATCCCGCAGTGGTCTTATTCGAGCGAGCAAGCTAGAAAAGATGCCTTCGCTGAAGGAGAGGCTTGCTCCACGGAATGCTTCACTATAGTGATTATTTGACTTCTCTGCCCGTTAGTCGGTGTATCCCTGCTGATAGTTGCCTTAAAGGATGAAAGGTTGAATTCGGCCACACTTAGCCGGTGGTCGGAAGCGCAGTTGGAGGTCTTGCGTACAACAGCTGGGGTTCTCAGGAATAACCTCCGCTGTTCGTGCTTTTGCGCAGTCGCCATTAACAAACCGTGTGCTGAGGTGGAGTCCAACGTCCATGTGGCATACACATATGGAGAGCTAATACTCCGTCCAGATCTACCTTCAATTGAAGAATCAGAATCTCCTGCCAGTTGATCTCTCTGATGCCTTGCTAGGCGCCGCCAATCCTGCTGACGACCAAGAAGCCGTCAAAGTTCTTAAGAGAAAGAAGACACCCGTCGGCTACTTCCCCGGATACCCCGCCGACATCGACCGGACTCATCTGCACGAGAGGCGGATGGAGGTGCGCCCGTGCCGTCACGAAGGCCCATGCGACAGTGCTTGCGAATGTGTCCGTGCCCGGGTCGCATGCGAAAAAACCTGTGCCTGTCCACCCAACTGCCCACGGAAATGGCGTGGCTGTTCATGCAAGCGCGGCAACCGACCTTGTTCGGCGGAGAATAAGTGTATGTGCCAGAGGGCCAACCGCGAATGCGATCCGGACCTGTGCGGTAACTGCGGCTCCTACGAACTGTTGGATCCTTGTAATCGTAACAACGATACACTGGTCATAAGCGAGATGTGCCAGAATGCCCATTTGTTACGAGGAGTCAGCAAGAAAACGATTCTTGGTCATTCTATACTAGCGGGAATGGGCCTCTTTATGGGGGAAAACGTTAGTAAGAATGAGTTCATTGGTGAATATAAGGGTGAGGTTGTAACCCAGGATGAGGCTGAGCGCCGTGGAAAGTTGTACGACAAGCGCGGTATCAGCTTCCTGTTCGACATCAATAAATCACAGGCAATCGACGCGACCCGAATGGGCAACAAGTTACGGTTCATCAACCACGCCAGGGAGCGAACGAATTGCGTCGCCAAGATACGCATGGTAAACTGCGTATACAGAATTGGATTCTGGGCCACCAAACCTATCAAAGCCGGTGAGGAATTATTTTTTGACTACGGGTAAGTCACTTAACTCTACTCCAAGAATCGGGCTAACATCCCCGTAGTTACGGACGAGGCCACGCAGTGAAATTCGTCCAAATGGAGCCACCATATATTCCCTGGAGCGATTCGGAAGGCGAAAATGAAGCCGCCACCGCTGCCGCCATAGCTACGAAGACAGAGGTTAAGAAAGTTCGCAGGCGAGGGCCCCGCCGGCTTGAATATCTCAAGGGCGGCAGAGGGACTACTGAGCGCACGAGGAAATCAGAGCTGCAGAAAACAGCAAAGGAAACTACCCCAAAGAAACCCCCTAGGGAGGAATCACCGTACGAAATGCCGCGGGTAATTCAGTCAACAAGGAAGAAAGCCTCTAACGTGTACATCACAAGGATACCGCTAAATGATGGTGGTGGCGATGACGATGAGGATAAAGATAACGATGAGGATGAGGAGGAGGAGGAGGAGGAGGAGGATGATGATGAGGATGAGGAGGATGAGGATGAGGAGGATGAGGATGAGGATGAGGAGGATGATGAGGATGATGAGGATGAATATGAAGAGGACGAGGCCGACGAGGAGGAAGTGGAGACGGAGAGCGACCACTCCGTGAAAGAACAGGACGAGTCTGAAGAAGATGAAGATGAAGGCATCGACTCAGCTCCACCTCCGAAGAAAACTCGGTGGTCGGTCAGCAGAGGCCCTCTGGGCAGTCGCCAACCCGGTGCTACAAAGAGAAACGCCGGTAATAAGTGCGCCAAAAAGAATGCGTATTGACAACTTTCAACTGCTGTGGATCCGGGTGGGAGCAGTGCGTGGGGGTTAGTGGATTCATTTGTCATTGGCTTCGCTTTTTTTTTTCTCGATACTGTTTTCCATTGTGTAATATTCCCATTCCTGAAACACATCACCGTCGGTTACCCCTTCTTTTTCCGTGCGCACCGCTTTCCTTTGTGCGATCGTGTAATTAAAACTGCGTATCTGTGTCTGTCCCATCATCGTCTGGTGTTGCCGTAAGGGTTGGCGCGGTATCGTTGCGACGGCCATGTCTCATGGCCCCAGCCAGCAAACCAAAAGATCAATTCAGTGATGGTGCGACTCGAACGCACAATCTTTGGTGGTTTCAATCCATAACTAATCACTAAAAGCCCTTATGTTCTTGAGAACCAAAACCAACGCCTTAGCCATTAGGCCATACGGCGGATAGACGCCTATGTTTGTAATTTGTTCCCGTGGCGATCTAGCTTGGATTCACACTCGATTCACATCAATTGTTATCACACACTAACCCCCTTCCTCATTTCTCTTCCTCCTCTGGCTTCACAAGCGCTAGCTCCACGATCTCCAGTCTATACGCCCCTTCCTGCTTCTCATCCCCAAAGAAGCTTCGCACCATGAAACTCAACCTCTCGACCTTCCCCAAGTCCAAGCGTGGCGCCTCTGGGCCCTCCATCTCTCTGCCGCGGTAAAACGGCCGGAACTCAGCGAACTCTGCCGTCACCGTGGAGGAAGAGGTAGGAGAAAAGCCGTATTCGAAGGATACGGTTGAAGTCTCCTCGCCTCTGGGTCGGTAGCCATTGGCGTCGCGGGGGGCAGGGCTGGCGGGAGGGATGTCGTTCTTGAGGACCAGGGTGTAGGTCTTTGCCTCCTCGACGGCTGCATTTCGAAAAGTCAGCACGCTCGGCCGTTGTGTGCGCGGTGTCGGGGAGGGGGATACACACCGCCGATTTTCACCGCAAGCCCGTGGCATTCCCGCCAATCCCAGTTCGTCCCGGCGACGGTATGCACGCTTGCAAACCCCGCGCCGCCGAGCGTCTTCGAGTCCAAGGTTCCGGCAAATATTGCGGTGCCGTTAGGAGAGACCGTTAAAGAGCTCGTTGAGGATCCGCCCCGGAGACTGTCGTTCTGTGGAGTCCAGGCGGCCGCCAGCCAAGGGGGGAAAAGCAATTGGGGTACCATTTCTTTTGTCTGATATGTGAACAAGTGTATGGGTAAGAAAGTAAGAAGGTAAGTACCATGTAGAAGCAAGTGCCAAGGTCAAAAGCCTGATGCGAGCCAAATATAAGCAAAGGCTGATGCGTGCCCTTATAAAGACTGCCGTAAGCTGGTACATCTCAGAACGACCTCGTCAGCTCATACGAAATTTTGGCTCATATCTTCATCACTCTAAAACTTGCACAATGCTGATTCAATGGCTGTACAGTGAGGATCGTCACCAAGTATTTGCATCCGCGCTATCGTTTTGTATGCCTTATCCCTCCCAGGCTTATGCAATCATCATAGACATTCACAGCCTTATCTTACAATAGTGTGGTTCGCTAGGCTTGGCACTGGGAACCCTTGCTGCATTGTGTGGCTGCTGCCAGTGCTGGCACGCTCGTGATGCTCACTCCTGATACTGGCAATTGCTGGAACATTCGAGAGGATCTATGTAAAGTATCATTTGAAAGACGAGCACGCTTCTATTGACGCCAAACAGGCACTGACTGAGTAGATAAGAACTTGTAGCAGTGGGGCACCGATACCAACATGAAATACCAAACCCGAACTTCCAAGTGCAGCTCTTTGCCCTCGGAGTAACTAGCCGCTCCATTTGTAATCACGTTCTCCACACCGTGAGTCACCTCCTTTGCTTTTTCGATCCATTCGGGCTTCTCGTCCTTCGCTCCCGAGGTATCAGAAACATTTGGGTGAGCGAGCACGATGGCTGGGTTGCTGTGCGGGCGGTGGGTTGGCTTGTGAGTCGTGGAGGGGTGACTGGCTGTGTGGGCGGTTGACGTGCGGCTCTCTGCGGAACCGCTCGATGAAATTTTTCTACACTAGTACTAGCGTTGGCACGCGAGTGCCCACCGGCCGGTCTGGGTCAACGGAGTCCGGCCACCCCCACTCCTAAAAGCCCACGGGCTGCCCGTAGGTAGAACAGTGGCGTGGACTACAAGCCAGACCCTCTGGTATTGTTTGTACGGATAATCTAGATCGTGCTCCCCATCTGTCCCAGCCTACCAGGCAGAGCCTCCATAGCCTCAGACTCCCTTCTCCCGCTTTCTGCGTCTTAATACTCGCCCTATGAACTGTTCTTACTCCCGCCGTCTTAACTCCTCTCACTTGCATTCCTCTTCCACTTGCTTCACACTTCCGTTGTCTCGCATGCTTGGTTTCTACTCTTCATAACAACAGTGGGGGTGCTGCAGCTTCCTAGGGTAGGAGGGTGCCATTGCCCCACCTTTGGCTGGAGCTGCTGCTGAGCTTCTCATGTCTGAGATTTCAAATTCTTTGTGTCATATCTTATCTTCTATGTGGATATGTTGCTGAGGCCCCTTACTTGAGCGGTCCACCAGAGCCACGTCAGCCCGAGTTTCTAAATCGCAGGTTTCCGCAGTCAAACTCTGTGGCATGACAATGGACGAAACATTTGACGTTTCCCTTCAAGCACCTGCATGTCCTCGCACACGCTTTTTTTTCCCATTTTGTGATATACACAACTAACCAGCATCTTTGATGGTGCAGTATCCTTGGTCATCATTCTATTCCGAAGGAGCTACCGATCAGGGCCAGGAGGTAGTTTTCTATCCGGTCGTTGGATCCAATCCATATACTGAGCACGCGTTTTTGAACCTCATCAATAGTTTCACGAAGGGAGCATAGGGATTCCGCTCAGGTACGTCGTTTCTGGGAACAACTGTGGCTATTAGTGGTGGGTGAGAACAAGAAATGTTCCGTCGCAGAACAAGGTGTCGGCGATGCAGATGATGGGCTGTGTAGGAGATGGTGTAGTGGTGGAGTAGTTTCTCGCAGATGAGAAGGGCCAAGAGGTATTGAAAACGGTTGCTTTGACTAACCCACCAACCAAACAGTTGCGACGATTTCCAGTGGCCCAGCCTCCTCGGGAACGAGACTATTAGAGGATTTCTCAAAAGCCCTAGGGATCATTCTGGTGATGGCTTTGTGGGTATCGCTGTGGAAACTGGTTAAATTCACGACCCCCAGCCCCAGAGTATCGGTTAAAACCCCCATATATGAGGGTCTAATATCTCCTGGGGACGGCTTGCATAAGTACGAATAGTTGGTGTCCGCTTCAAGGCCGATGAGGAGGCACAAGAAAAACCTGCCGGAGACAGTCTGATCATCGCCAACACCCGACGACACAACATGTGCCAGCGAGAGGTTGAGGTTATGCAAGAGCGAGATCCCCCTGTGGAGGGAAGGGAGAGAGTCCTGTTTTTGTGACTGGTGGTAGAGAATGTATCCACTCAGCGAGGATACCATTTAATCCGCCACATAAGGCGCAGTGTTCTTCATAGTCCAGTCCGTCCGTCCCGGGACTCAGATGGGATCGAGTAGAATCTACTCAGCCCGTCCAACTCGCCCAGCCCACGTGTATTATCTCACCCGTCCGCTGAAATCCGTCCGGTGTGGCGGTTATCGCCGGCGTCTCGTGCACCCAGCTCTACCTCTCCACCACCATGCGAACACCTCCTCCCTTAATGTCCACTGCGGACCCAATTGACTCCCACCAGCCCTGTATTTCATATCCCGTGGGAGATTCTCGCAATGGGACATGCCGGGCATAACCACAGGTTAACCTCTGATGAGGGCCCAGTTGACTGTGCAGTGGCCGCAGTACCTAGCAGGACGAGAATAAGGGAGTCTAGAAGTGACTAAACAAGTAGAGCTCCCCCTCACCGTGGGGGTGCTCGCGGTGGAACGGAAACATCAGAACATGCGCCGAGAGGAATTGCGACTATGATAATGTATGGTATATATCACTCGATTAGCCACTCCGCCGCCACCCGCCGCCCCTCTGAGGAAAAGCGCCACGCGCCACAGAGCTAATCATTTCGGAGAGCTTTGACCAAAGTGAGACAATATAGACCTTTTCGGTAATGCGGTATGTAGGGCTATGTATTCCAGGAAAAAAAAACCATCCTGGTAATGACCGCAGTTAAACAATAGATGGAAAAAAAGAAAACATAAATAAAGACTGTAGATACATAGATGGCCCTGCCACTAATCCGAGATTAGCATCGCTACCTAAGTATCTTTCCCTAGGTATACTCACCAAATGCCCAAACTCAACCTGTAGGTTGTATGTTTATAGGAACTATCATATGCACAATCAGCACCTGAATGTATTTTAACGAGAATGCTTACCCTCACAGGAGCTGACGCCATTGACATAGTTTGAGCAGTGTGTCCGCAGCCAGCGTCACCTCATGGTTTCCATCCCCCGCCTGGAAGATCCAGAACCGGCGGTCACTGACCAGCGACCTCAATCTTGTCTCCTTCATAAGATTCGTTGACATCAGATCCGCATTACACCTCCGATCATCAATTCCATCGGCATACTCTACACCAAAAGCGCGCACAAGATCCCGCATTTTCGTCGCCAGCGCCCCATTCGTCAAATCATCCGCTCCAAAAGGCCTTGTTAACACCCAGTCTCGACATTCACTTAACGCAGCATCGAACTCGATCAACATGCTGTCATCCATCTTCAGCAAATCGCTCAGTCGAGCGCAGCCGAGCGTGGCGATCGAAGCGGCCTTCTCAATTCGCTCCCTGCCGAGTTTTGGATGATCGTTCTCTTCAGAAAGCCTCTGGTACTTAGACGTGGTATTCGAAGCGGGTTTCCCACATCGCTGCTGATCGCGTTTCAGGCGATCGTTCTCTTCCTGTAGTCTCTTGAAACAGTCAATTGCCGATTGTACGTCCTCGAGGAGTCGAACTGTGTTGGTTGGCATCGACGTCGACATAGTGCGCTATTGAAGCGCCCGATTTGAAGTCGCTAGTCGAAATAATCAACGTGAAATGTGTCGAAGGTGTAATAAGATACCGGAGAAGAGGGCCAGCGAGCGGGGAAGTCGGGCGCAGGTGGTGTCGGCAGTAAGATAAGCGGGGTAACGTAGGGTAACGCGGGGCTCGGGCTTCAGGGTGACGGAAGGATCACGGGGGATTCAGTCATTCCTGTATTTGCTTTAGGCGCTGTACCTACCTAGAGTACATGGTATGTACCTTATATGGGGCGCGCAGCAGTATCCAGTGAGACTGCACGCAACGACGTCAAGATTCTAAGGCCCAGTTCTCGGTACAATAGATTGGGGCGTTCAGCCGCGCGTGATCCGAGCCCAGATGGGCCGGTACGTACCGCTGCAGCACGCTACACAGCCTCATCCTTATCGTTTATTCATTACTCGTATGCGACCTATCTAGAAAGTTCATGGCGAGGCGCACAAAGTCCGTTTCCCGTCTGCGAAGGCGGCACACTGCAAGCTCCCCTTTACCCCGTTCCGAGAAAATATGATGCGCACCAAAGAAACCACAAAGGAAACTCAAAAGAAAACCCGAAAGAAACACGTCCCCCTAGTTATTCCCCTTCTGTGGATGCCAAGAAGGACGGTGTGGCGAGAAACAGAGGTTGTTCCTCGCCCTCGGCACCTACTCCTCGGCCTCCACCCTCCGCTCCTCTTCCCAATCCTCCGCTCCCGGAGTTCCCGCTCCGGCGCCTCACCTTGCGCCCTCCTCAACCGGGACCAGCCCTCCCACATCCGTGGTGGAGAGGAAGTTTAGTGCCGCCTGGTTGCACATCCAGCTGCCCACAGGGTCCTCTGTTGGGCCTTCCACCCAGGACAGACCTTAAAAAGGTAGTCCCGCGTCTGCGTACTGCACAAGCACCACCAGCACTGAGCAGTGGGTCGTGCCTTCACCTAGTTCAAGTATTGCTCGGTGAGGCAGTGACCCGTCTTCAGCTGGTAACTAGAACCGAGGAGCCTCTTGGAGCTATCCGCAACCGTTCCGTCCGGCTTCTGCCTGCTCGGCATCTTGTACTTCTCTGCAGCACGCTAATGTGAGCTAGGAGACTTGGATACCAACCTCAAGAATGTATCAGAACTTCGCCTAAGTTCACTTATGTTCAACGTGCAAAGCTTTGCCTCCTTTCGATCTATGGTTGTTGAGCATCCGAGCATCGCCATTTTTCGGTTGCCTTGGTAGTATCCGGGTAGTTAAGGGGTTACTAGACTGCAGTTAGAGCCGGGTAACTAATGGGTAACTACATAGTTACAATGACAAGAGGTGGGGTAAATTCGCTACCGTATTCTTACCGTACTAAGGTGGAACCAGTAGCACTACGCTATTCGCTCCAGATACGTATCAGCACGAATATAGTATTGACTTCCATACGTATCAAGGCTGATGCTGGAGGCATCCTGCATTGATCGCTAATACGTATTTGCGCTCTAATACGTGTCGAGAAAAATAGTCGTGTCAGTACTGAATTAACAGTAGTAGTCCAGTATCTGAACGAGCCCTGTGCTACTAAGGTATTCAAGCTGAAATTTAGTATTCAGATTCATTTGTGTATTTGGCCTATAGTGTAACGGCACGCCGCCGCCGTCACCACCAATCCCGAACGACTAGAGTCTGGAACGTTCTGGACGGCAAGGTGCAAGGAAGGTCTTGGGTTCTGGATTCGGGTTGCGCGGCGCGAGGAGGTCTTGGGTTCTGGGTTCTGGTTGCGCGGCGCGAGGAGGTCTCGGGTTCTGGATTCTGGTTGCGCGGCGCGAGGAGGTCTTGGGTTCTGGGTTCTGGTTGCGCGGCGCGAGGAGGTCTTGGGTTCTGGATTCTGGTTGCGCGGCGCGAGGAGGTTTTGGGTTTCTGGCTGCGCGGCGGGGAAAGGTTATGCTGGGTCTGGCTGTATGGTGTGAAGAAGGATCTGGATGTGGAGGAGCGCACTCATTGTATATAAGGGTGCGCTGTTGTCTGTCTTGCATGTTTCTTCTTCACGCAACAAGTTGTTTCCTCCGGGAAAAGTTGTTGCGTCTGGCGGATGGGAAAGATGGGAGCCCCATGGGGGTGGTACGGCGTGGAGGAGTGCATATAGTCTGTAGTACTGAAGCACAATGGAATTAACTGCCACTGCCAC
>Ga0307508_10002450_pt1:2500-19563 | contig 19563 bp, 15 predicted proteins | sample 9_EM_MG_FD_203089 | JGI IMG/M metagenome (GOLD analysis project Ga0307508, IMG submission 203089) | Populus trichocarpa ectomycorrhiza microbial communities from riparian zone in the Pacific Northwest, United States - 9_EM | ecosystem: Host-associated > Plants > Roots > Unclassified... | reverse complement strand
CCAGCAAACCCGGCATCATCGATTCGGACGGGATGTAGAAGGGCTTTGCGACCAGGCTGTGGAGGCCGATTACCAGAAGGATCAAGCCGAGGACGTTGCGGATCTCGGCAAGCCAGTTGGCCTGTTTGCGAACGGGCGGCGATGGGGTGGGGGTTGTGTCGGTCATGCCCGGGGATGAAGCTGGCCGGACGGCGGCAGTCCAGCGAGACCATGTCCGGACAGGGGAAATCATGTCCGGACAAAGCCAACTCGTCATGCCGGACGTGTTCCGGCATCCACCGGGCCGGGGTCCCTAGAAGTCGACGCGGAGAGAATGTGGGCCGGTGGGCCCCGGAACAAGTCCGGGGTGACGGTGTGGTTTACGCTGGCCGACTCACGCTAACGCGAGCGGAATTCCTGAAAGTTCAACACGCCGTCATGATTGTGGTCGAGCTGGTCGAAAACCGGACGCGTATTTTGCGCGCCCCAGGCAAGCGACGGCGCGGCCATGCCGAGGGCGGCCCCGGCAACGCCTGCCGCGACGATGCGCCAGGAGGCCGCGCGCCGTCGGCGAGGGTTCGGGCGCTGGCCGAGCCGGTCATCGATGAACAGCCTTATGGCCTCGCTGGCGGTCAGCTGTTCGCGCCGGCATCGCTCCATGAAGGCCGTTTTTGCCTCATGGGAGAGCCTTACCTCGATCGATTCGCTCTTCTTGGGTGGCTTGATGGAAGCCATCGGAAACTCCCCGATATTGCGCCGCCTTTCTATCGCATTTCGGCGCGGACTGCCACTCTGCCGGCCGAGTGTCGGCGATCTCCATGGCATCCGCGGTATGAATGATGCACACAGCGGGCTGTGGTGGATGCGGCGACAGTCTGGTCGGAGGGGGGGCGGCTTCTCACAGCCGCGTCACGGCGGGTGCTGGCATCAGGTCGCGGCGCGCGGCCGGACCGGCTCTGACATATGGCGGATATCGGAGATGATCCGGACCGCGATCTGCTCTCCGCCGCGACCCAGGGCGATCGTGACGCGTTCGGCGCGCTGCTGGAGCGGCACTATAACCGGATCCATGGCCTTGCCTGGCAGCTGACCGGATCGCACGCCGATGCCGACGATATCGCCCAGGATGTCTGCTGCACCCTGGTCGAGAAGATCGCCGATTTTCGGGGCGATGCCAAATTCAGCACCTGGCTGTGCAGCATCGTCTTCAACGCCTGTCGCGACCATCGCCGCCGCCGCCGATCCTTCAGCGGGTTCACCGAAAGGCTTGCGGTGTTGGCTGGGCTGGCGCGCGCGCCGGATGGCCGCGACCTGTATGACGCGATCTGGCTGAAAAGCGCGATCGCCCGGCTCAAGCCGGCGTACCGCGATGCGGCCGTGCTCGTCGCCGGCCAGCAACTGACCCATGCCGAAGCCGCGGAGATATTGGGCGTCGCCGAAGCCACTATATCGTGGCGGATGCATGAGGTCAGGCGGATGCTGGTGGGGTCGGGCGATAGCGGGTGACCCTAACGCGTGGGCATGACACGTCATTGTCGAAAATATTTGATTAAGTATCTGAATTAGAGTGATAATATCATGTAGGCTACATAGATGGAAATGTCAGCGTCCGCATGACTTCTCCAACACCACCCGCGGTCATCAGTCCGACACCGTGCTCGCCTGGGCACCGCCAACACGTCCGATATCCCCTGGCCCTTCCGCTCGATTCAAACGCCATGCGGCAACCGCTATCCGTGCCTTGATCGGGAGCCGGCATGTCGATCGGTCGTGGGAAATGCCTCTGCTGCGAAAATAATTTTGGGTCGGACCCAAGGATTTCCCGAGCCGGCGCGTCCCAGTGACATGCGGACGATTGTGCGCCGCTGCCATCTGGGAGAATCCTATGCCTCGCTTACGCCACGCGCCCGGTCTTCATCAGGCGGTCCTTGTCGGGCTGGCCGCCATGCTTGTCGTGTCCTGCAGCGAAACCGTCGACAAGGCGCCCGCAACGGCTTCGGATCAGCCGCAAACAGCGGCTCCGGAAATTGTCGTGACCGGGCAGCGGCGAGACGAGGCATTTTCCGAACTCAAAGATGGCCCGGCTCCCGTCGAGGCATATGCCCCGTCCCCGCCTCCCGCGCCGCCGCCGTCGCCGATTGTGGTGACAGCGGACAAGATGAACCGGGCGGGCGGCCTTGTCGCCAGCCAATCCTGGTCCGCGGCGTCACCGGCCACGACAAGGGGCAAGGTGATGGCGGCGCCGCGCATTGCCGGCGGCTATGAAAGGGACTTCCGGGTTGTGCCGCCGCCCTATCATGACGTCGGCCGCGACAAATTCACCGCCGTCTCCGAAAATCCGTTCAAGCTTGTGCAGCAGGAGCCGGTCTCGACTTTCTCGATCGATGTCGACACCGCCTCCTATGCCTTTGTCCGCGCCTCGCTCAACCGTAATGTCCTGCCGCAGCCGGCGGCGGTGCGGACCGAGGAGCTGGTCAATTATTTCCCTTATCATTACGCGGCACCCCGCTCCGCCGAGCAGCCGTTCAGCACCAATGTCGCTGTGTTCCCGAGCCCCTGGACGCCGGGACGCAAGCTCGTCCGGATCGGGATCAAGGGCTATGCGATCCAGCACGCGACCCGGCCGCGCGCCAATCTCGTCTTTCTGGTCGATACCTCGGGCTCCATGAACGAGCCCAACAAGCTGCCCTTGGTGAAACAGTCGCTGTCGATGCTGGTCAACCAGCTCGATCGTGATGATCGGGTCTCGATCGTCACCTATGCCGGCTATGCGGGCACCGCGCTGGCGCCGACACGGGCCAGCGACAAGGAGAAGATCCTGGCGGTGATCGACGGGCTCGGCGCCGGTGGCGGCACCGCGGGCGCAGAGGGCATCCGCCAGGCCTATACGCTGGCCGAACAGAATCTCGATCGCGAGGGCGTCAACCGGGTCATCCTGGCGACTGACGGCGATTTCAATATCGGCATCACCAATCAGGACGAGCTCAAGGGCTATATAGAGCGCGAGCGTGGCAAGGGCGTGTTCCTCTCCGTGCTCGGCTTCGGCATGGGCAATTACAATGATGCGCTGATGCAGACGCTGGCGCAGAACGGCAACGGCGCCGCCGCCTATATCGATACGATCGGCGAGGCGCGGAAAACCCTGGTCGACGAGGCGACCTCGACCCTGTTCCCGATCGCCAAGGACGTGAAGATCCAGGTCGAGTTCAACCCGGCGACAGTCGCCGAATATCGGCTGGTCGGCTATGAGACGCGGATGCTCAACCGCGACGATTTCGACAATGACAAGGTCGATGCGGGCGATGTCGGATCGGGCCAGACGGTGACCGCGCTTTACGAGGTCGTGCCGGTCGGCGGCCCGCGTGCGATCGGCGATCTGCGCTACTCGAGGCCATCTCAGCCGGTGGCTTCACGCGGCACTGAATATGGCTTTGTGAAGATCCGCTACAAGCTGCCGAAATCGGACACGAGCCGGCTGATCTCGACTCCGATCGACCGGGCGTCGGAAGCAGCCCGGTTCGAGGACGCGCCGCAGGACGCACGGTTCGCGACCGGCGTTGCCGCCTTTGCCGAGTTGTTGCGCGGCGGCAAATATAGCGGATCGATGACCTATGACGATGTGCTGCAGGTGGCTCTTGGAGCGCGGGGCGAGGATGGCTTTGGCTATCGCTCCGAGTTCGTCCAGCTCATCCGGGCGGCGAAGTCGGCGGGGGCGATTGCCCGGCTCGAATAGGGCGCGGCGGGTGCGGCGGCGTGGCGTTGCCATCGCCGCCGCATCGGTGCCGATCGCGCATTCGACCAGCCCGCAATACAGGCTATAAGGCTCGCAGATGGTCTTCCGCTCTTCCTGCCGCGCCCCGTCGCTAGCGCTGCCGCTGCTGCCTTGCCACCCTTCCGGTACCGAAACGGGTCGCGGGATGTGGCCGGCTGACGGGGGCCGGGCGTGCGGGAATTGGGCGTGACCATCGACAGCGACATCTCGGCAGCTTTGCCCGAGCCGCCGCCGCCCCGGCCCGCCCGGCGCGACGCTGCGATCGAGGAAGCGCTGCGGCGTTTCGATGGTGGTGGCGCGGCCGATCGACCCCGCGCCGCGACGCCCGCACCCTGGCGGGGAAGGATCGTTCGCCCACAATTTGCAGCCTTCGCGATGGTGGCGCTGGTCGCGCTGATCGGCCTGCCGGTCTGGATGTCGGGCGATCATCCGTTCAGCAGTGTCAGTCGGGAGGCTCCGGCCGGCCCCGTTTCCAGCGCGGTCCCCAACCCCGTCCCCAACGCCGTCCCCAACGCCGTCCATAGCGCCGCGGCGTCCGGACCGGCCGTGGGGCAGGCGCCGGCGCCTCAGTCGCCGACATTGACCGCAACGCCTGCGCCAGTGGTCTCGCCCCGGCTCGAACCGGAAACCCCAAACCCACCATCGGCGACCGTCGCCGATAGCGGCGATGCGCGCTGTGCGGCCGGCAATTGCGCCACCCAGGTTGATGCGTTTCGCGCTGAGGTCCGTGAGAAATCCAATATGGCGAGATTCTCCGCGCCCGAGCCGCAACCGGCAGAGGAGAAGCGGCTGGACAAAGACGTTTCCAGCGGACGGCAGAACTGGGCCGGGTACGCCAATTTGGGGCTCCCTCCGCCGCCTCCCCCTTCGCCCCCGCCGGCCGCCGCCCCCGTGATCGCCTCGATTGCTCCCCCAGCTCCAGCCATGGCTGGTCAGGCGATGGCGGACGCAGCGCCCGCCAGGGACATAGTGGTTACGGGGACGGTGATGGGCAGATCCTCCGGCGCTGACGTGGTGGTGACCGGGCAGCGGCGATCGGCTGCGAAGCCCGCAGCCCGTGGCGACTGGAACGCGTGCACCGTGAATGATCCGAACCATCGCCTCGGTGCGTGCAGGAAGCTGGTCGATCCGGCCGCGGCGGGCCGGGACGGTCGTGCAGCGGCGCATGTTGCCGACGGCCTGTCACTGGCCTGGAGGGATGATCTCGACAGCGCGATTGCGGCGTTCGATCGGGCGATCGCGATCTCGCCGCGGCTCTCCTTCGCTTATCTCAACCGCGGGCTGGTGTATGCGCATAAGGGAGAGCTGGACCGCGCGCTCGAGGATCTTAACCGGGCGGTGCGCTATGCGCCCGATGTCGCACGCAACTATTACAGCCGCAGTCTTCTATGGCGCCAGCGCGGCGATGCGAAACGGGCTGAGGCGGACCAGGCTCGGGCCATTGCCCTGGATCGGTAAGCGGTCAGCCCTTGTGGCGAAGGGTTCAGCTTCCGCCGATCACGTTGATCGAGAAGCCAAGCACGCCGAGGTTGAACACGAACGCCGCAAGGCAATGGCCGATCGAGATACGGCGGATGCGCCAGGAGGTGATCTGGCTGTCCGATGTCTGGAAGGTCATGCCGAGGGTGAAGCTGAAATAGACGAAGTCCCAGTAATCGGGCTCGTCGCATCCCGGGATCTCGATCCCGCCGCTGTCGACGCCGGTGCCGTCGTCGAAATAATAGACATGCGCATAATGCAGGGCATAGATCGTGTTCGAGAACAGCCAGGCGAGCACCAGAGTCGCGACCAGCAGCGTCGTCGTCAGCGCATTGCCCTTGCCGTCGTGCATTTCGCTTGCGACCGAGACCAGCACCACCAGCGACACGACCGCCGATAGGCCGAGCAGAGACGCGCGGTTGGCGTCATTGTCCTTGGCATATCGGCGCATATCGGCTGCCTTGCTGCCGAGCAGCGGCGCGACCAGTGCCAGGAACAGGACGCTGGCGATGTCGAACGCGACCATCGTTCCTATGCCCGTGCCGAGCCATGGGATCAGGATGGCGAGGCCGATAGCGAAGACACCGACAAAGGCCAGGAAACGCGCGGGCGCGATTTTCTTGCCGAGACCGAGTGTCGTGCCTGCTTTGGCCATGAGCGGGGGCCTAGCGCTTCACCGCGTCGTCGCATAGATAGCGCCGCCTTATGGCCCGTATCGAAACCCCCAAGCGCATCCGCGGCACGCAGGACATCTTCGGCGACGAGCAACGCCGCTTCGCGCGCGTGCTCGAGGCGTTCGAGAAGGTGCGGCGGCTTTATTGCTTCCAGCGGGTGGATATCCCGGTGTTCGAATCCACCGCCGTGTTTGCGCGCTCGCTTGGCGAGACGACCGATGTCGTCTCGAAGGAGATGTACACCTTCGAGGATCGCGGCGGCGATTCGCTGACGCTGCGGCCTGAATTCACCGCCGGCATCGCGCGCGCCTATCTGACCGAGGGCTGGCAGCAATATGCGCCCCTGAAGCTCGCGACCGCCGGACCGGTGTTCCGTTACGAGCGTCCGCAAAAGGGGCGCTTCCGCCAGTTTCATCAGATCGACGCTGAGGTGATCGGCGCGGCCGAGTCGGCGGCCGATGTCGAGCTGCTGGTGCTGGCGGATCAGTTGCTGCGTGAACTCGGCATTCAGGATGGGGTGACGCTTCAGCTCAATACGCTGGGCGACGCGGAAACGCGTGACGCGTGGCGCGCTGCGCTCGTCACCCATTTCGAGCAACATGCCGGCGATCTGTCCGAGGACAGCAAGGCGCGCCTTGAGCGCAACCCGCTGCGCATCCTGGACAGCAAGGACCCGAAGGACCGGCCGATTGCCGATTCGGCGCCTGGTATCGATGCCTATCTGACGAGCGAGGCGGGCGCGTTCTTCGAGAGCGTGACCAGGGGTCTCGATGCGGCCGGGGTGGCGTGGACGCGCAACGACCGGCTGGTGCGCGGGCTCGATTATTATCGCCACACCGCGTTCGAGTTCGTGACTGACCGGCTCGGCGCGCAGGGCACCGTGCTCGCGGGCGGGCGTTATGACGGGCTGATCGGCTCGCTTGGCGGGCCCGAGACGCCGGGCGTCGGCTGGGCGGCTGGGGTCGAGCGGCTGGCGATGTTGTTGGACGAGCCGGAGGCCGAGCGGCCCGAGGTGGCTTTGGTTGCCGAGACGATAGACGGAGTGAATTTCGCGTGGGAAATCGCCTCTCTTCTGAGGCGCAATGATGTTTCTGTGACCACGTTCGTTTCAGAGAGTCCGCGTAGGCGCTTCGGAAAAGCTAAAGCGAGTACTGCAGGCCTGATCATTAGCTTAGATCGAGCTCAATCTTCGCCTGCAGATGAGTACCTGATCCGTCCAGCTGAGCTGCTCGATCAAGCCATTGGGCAAAAAATCGAAGAAATCCTTTTGCGAAGGTTTAAATTCAAGACCGCCGAAGGTCTGTTCGCCGGTGGCTGGCGCGAGATGGTGAGGATCAGCGAAACCGCATGACCACCATATCCCCCGCACGGATCGCGCAGATCGAGGCGCGGCGCGACGAGTTGCAGGCGCAGATGGCGACCGGCGACCTGCCGTCCGATCGCTTTGTCGCCGTCTCCAAGGAATATGCCGAGCTTGAGCCGGTCGCGCGCGCCGCGGGCGAGGTACAGCGGCTGCGCGCCGAGCTCGAGACGCTCGCGCAGATGGAAGAGGATGGCGACGCCGAGATGCGGGCGATGGCGCGCGAGGAGATCGAGTCGATCCGCTCGACCCTGCCCGACGCCGAACGCGCGCTCGCGCTGTCGCTGCTGCCGCGCGACGCGGCCGACGAGCGTGCGGCGATGCTCGAGATCCGCGCCGGCACCGGCGGCGACGAGGCGGCCCTGTTCGCGGGCGATCTGTTCCGCATGTACCAGCGCTATGCCGAATCGCAGGGGTGGCGGGTCGAGCTGATCTCCGCTTCCTCGTCCGATTCGGGCGGGTTCAAGGAAGCGATCGCCTCGGTCGAGGGCAAGGGCGTGTTCGCCAGGCTCAAATTCGAGAGCGGCGTCCACCGCGTTCAACGCGTGCCCGTCACTGAGGCGGGCGGGCGGATCCACACGTCCGCGGCGACGGTTGCCGTGCTGCCTGAGGCTGAAGAGGTCGACGTCAAGATCGATGACAAGGATCTGCGGATCGATATCTATCGGTCGTCGGGTCCGGGCGGGCAGTCCGTCAACACGACCGATTCGGCGGTGCGGATCGTGCATATCCCGACTGGCCTCGTCGTCATCCAGCAGGACGAGAAATCGCAGCACAAGAACAAGGCCAAGGCGATGAAGGTGCTCCGCACCCGCCTGTACGAGCTCGAGCGCGACCGGCTGCACACCGAGCGCGCGGGTGCGCGGAAATCGATGGTCGGGTCGGGGGATCGCTCGGAGCGGATCAGGACCTATAATTTCCCGGACGGACGGGTGACCGACCACCGGATCGGCCTGACCTTGCACCGGCTGCCGGAAATCCTCGACGGCAAGATGGACGAGCTGATCGGCGCGCTGATTTCGGAGGACGAGGCGGAGCGTCTCGCAAGCCTCGATGCGTAACTTCTTTTCCCCCTCCCGCTTGCGGGAGGGGTTAGGGGAGGGCGTGTCCTCCCGAGGACGGCTTTTGTGACAGGCCCTCCCCCAGCCCCTCCCGCAGGCGGGAGGGGAGTAAGAAGAGCGCTCGTTGAGGCCGCTGATGTCTTTGCCGGCGTTTCCGAGACCCCCCGTCTCGACGCCGAGCTGTTGATGGCCCACGCCCTCGGTATCACCCGCGAGGGGCTGCTCCTCCATCATCTCGACGACCCGACGCCGGATGGCTTCGCCCCCCTCGTCACCCGTCGCCTCGCGCATGAGCCGATCGCCTATATCACCGGCAGCCGCGCCTTCTGGACGATCGAGCTTCAGGTCGGGCCCGGCGTGCTGGTCCCGCGCGCTGACAGCGAGACGCTGATTGAGGCGGCGGTCGAGCATTTTGCCGGACGCGCGCCGGCCACTGTCCTCGATCTGGGAACCGGCCCGGGCACGTTGCTGCTTGCTGCCTTGTCGCAATGGCCGCAGGCGCAGGGCCTTGGTATCGATGCGGTTGAAAAGGCGCTCGATTTTGCCGCGCTCAACGCGCGCTCGCTGGGGATGGAGGCGCGCGCCCGATTCAGGCTCGGCGACTGGGCAGCGGGGCTCGAGGGGCAGTTTGACCTGATTCTGTCCAACCCACCCTATATCGGCACGAGCGAAACCCTGCCCGCCGAAGTGCGGGAGCACGAACCAGACATCGCCCTGTTCGCGGGCGAGGACGGCCTCGACGCCTACCGAATCATCATTCCCCAATTGCCGCGCCTGATCGCGCCCGGCGGCGCCGCGATTCTCGAAATCGGCTCGACCCAGGCAGATGCGGTCACCGCGCTCCTCACCGCACAGGGCCTCTCCGTCTCCCTGAGGCACGATCTCGGCGGCAACCCCCGCGCGCTGGTCGCCACTTGAAAAGTCCCGAAATCGTCACAATATTCCTCTTGGAGATTGGCCCGCCAGCCGCTATGAGCAGGGCAGGGGCACGCGTTTTCTTCATAACCGGTTGAAAACGGGCTGTTGCCCGCTCCCTTCGTCATGAAGTCGCTGTCGTCCGGCGACCGTGGCAGGCCCGTTTCGCCGATGGTCGGCGTGGACGAGCCAAGGGACATGCATCCACATTTCTGGAGCACGACCGAGTTGGTTTCGAAGGACAGGACAACAACACTTGATCAATAATCGTCAGGCCGGCCGCCGTCGCGGCCGTGGCGGGCAGCAACAGCGCCCGCAAGGTAATCCGGGCCGCCAGGATAATGGCAACCGCATCGACAATCGTGCGCGCGGTAACGCCGCCCAGCTGCTCGAGAAATACAAGACGCTCGCCCGCGACGCGCAGATGCAGGGCGACCGCGTCAACACTGAATATTATCTGCAGTTCGCGGACCATTATTTCCGCGTGCTCGCCGAGACGCGTTCGCGCTTCGAGGAGAACCGGCGCCAGAATGGCGGCGCTCCCTACGAGGAAGACGAGCAGGAATATGACGAGGACGGCGAGCCGATCGCGCGCCCGGAACCTCGCATCGCCGAACCGCGCCAGTCCGAGCCGCGCCAGTCGAACGGCAATGGCTATAATGGCGGCCAGAACGGCAATCAGGACCGTCAGGATCGCCAGGACAGGCCGGACCGTGGCAATCGCCAGAATGAAGGCCCGAACGGCAACCAGCAATATGGGCAGCAGTCCGGACAGCAATCGGGGCAGCAGGCCGGCCAGTATGACGATGAGCGTCCGCGCTCGCGCAACAACGGCAATGGTTATGAGGGCAATAACGATCGTTATGCCCGCGACGACCGCAACGGGAATGATCGCAACACCGGGGATCGCGGCAACCGCGCGCCTTATGCGCAGGATGATGAAGATCGCGCGCCGCGCCGTGAAGCGCGGCCCCAGCGGGAACAGGTCCAGCGCGAAGCGCCGGTTCGTCAGGAGGCTCCGGCCGTCCAGGACGCAGCCCCCGAGCCGGCAGTGGCAGCCCCGGAGCGTCCGCGCCGCGGCCGTCCGCCGCGCCGCGTGGTCGAGGAAGAGGCTCCCGCCATGTTCGAGGCCGATCTCCTGCCGCCGTCGCTGAACGTCTCAGCCGTGGTGCCCGACGAGGCCGAGGAAAAGCCCCGCCGTCGCCGCGGCCGTCCGCCGGCGAGCGAGACGACGCCGGCGAGCTGATTGCTTGGTCAGGTTCGAAAAGGCCGGTTCCGCATCCGCGGGGCCGGCCTTTTTCGTTGGGCGGGCAGGAAAGACAATCGGGGGCAGGTGACGATATATCGCGCGTCTGCGATTGACCTCCGGGCGCTTGCCCCTAGCATGGCCCAAATTATTGGGGAGGTGGCGATGCGTTTGTGGGTGGCAACGACGGCGCTTGTGGCATTGCCTTTGGCAACTCAGGCTCAAACGGCACCGCAAATTGCCCCGAGCGCTGACCTCCGAACGCCAAACGCCCAGGGCCCAAATGCTCAGGGCGACGTGGCGGTCACCATCTACCAGAACGGCCAGTCGCTGGTGCAGGATCTCCGCCAGCTCGATCTCGCGGCTGGCCGCACGCGGCAGGATTTTCCCGATGTGTCGGCGCAGATCCGCTCCGAGACCGTTACGCTGGCCGGCCCCGGCATCGGCATTGTCGAGCAGAATTTCGACTTCGATCTGCTGTCGCCCGACAAGCTGATGGAAAAGGCGGTTGGCTCGGTCGTCACGATCGTGCGCACCAATCCCGCGACCGGCGTCGAGACGCGCGAGCAGGCCAAGGTGCTGGCAGCCAATGGCGGCATCGTGCTCCAGATCGGCCAGCGGATCGAGGTGCTGCGCGATGACGGACTGCCGGTGCGCGTTGTGTTCGACAAGGTGCCTGAGAATCTGCGCGCGCGTCCGACTTTGTCGGTCACCCTGCAGGTCGCGCGCGCCGGGCGGGTGCCCGCAACGCTCACCTATCTGACGCCGGGGCTCGGCTGGACGAGCGACTATGTCATGCTGTTCGACGAGGCCAAAGGCGCCGTCGACATGCAGGGCTGGGTTACGCTCACCAACAGCACCGGCACCACCTATCGCGACGCCAACGTGCTGCTGGTGGCGGGCAACCCCAATAACGCCTCGCAGGGCTTCTCGCAGCTCGCCGACGCAAGGCTCGATCAGGCCGGCACCGAGACGAGTATCCATGAACGGCTCGGCAATTATTATCTCTATCCGCTCTCCGATCGCACCACGATCGCCAACGCGCAGCAGAAGCAGGTGAGTTTTCTCGACGTGAAGGGCGCGCCAGCGCGCAAGGCCTATGAATGGGTCAATGGCTGGCTCGGCACGACCGACCAGCCGCGGAGTGCGCTGAGCGTGCTCAAATTCTCGACCTCGAAAAGCGGCGGGCTCGGCGATCAGCTCCCGGCCGGCACGATCCGCGTCTATATGCGCGACGCGCGCGGCGACCCGCAGTTCATTGGCGAGAACCGGATCGAGGCAACACCGATGGGGTCGCAGATGTCGATCCGCACCGGCGAAGCGTTCGACGTGAAGGGCATGGCGGTGGTGGTCGAGCGCAAGCGGATGTCGTCGAGCCGGTGGCGCACAACGATGCGCTATGATTTCACCAATGCCCGGCCTGAGCCGGTAACGATCGATTTCGCGCAGGACGGCTTGTGGGGCGATGTCCGGATCGTCGAGCCATCGGTCGCCGGCGATCGCATCTCCGCCGATCGGATGGAGTGGAAGGTGCCGGTGCCGGCCAACGGCAAGGCATCGCTAAGCGTGGTGTTCGACACGCGCTTCTGACGATGCGGCGCCTGGCCCTTCTGATTGCCCTGCTCGCCGCCACGCCCGCGGCCGGGCAGACGGTCGTCGATTCGGACCGGATCGATAAGGTGTCGGTTACGCTCTACCGCGACCCAGGCCGGGGCGAGGGCGCGATCAGCCCGCGCTGGCCCGGCGGATATGCGCTGATCACCGAGACGCGGACGATCGCCGTGCCTGCGGGTCGATCGGTGATCCGGTTCGAAGGCGTGTCGGAGGGAATGCTGCCGGAAAGCGCGATCGTCACTGGCTTGCCCAAACGGATCAACGAGAAGAATCGCGACGCGCAGCTGCTGTCGCCGGCGTCGCTGATCAACGCCTATCTGAAGCGCAGCGTGATCGTCACCCGCACTGACCGTGCGACGGGGAAGGTCAGGACGCAGGCGGCGGTGGTCCAGTCGGGGCCGGGCGGCGGGGTGTTGCTGACAACGGCCGAAGGGGTTGAGGCGCTGGGGTGCTCGGGCCTGCCCGAATCGCTGTCCTATCCTGGGGTGCCCGAGGGGCTGTCCGCCAAACCAACCCTGTCGGTGGTGACTGACAGCAGCGACGCGGCGACCGTGACGGTGCAGCTTTCCTATCTCTCGCAAGGCTTCGACTGGGCAGCCAATTATGTCGCGCGCGTCGCCGAGGACGGCAAGACGCTCGACCTGTTCGCCTGGCTGACAGTCGCCAACGGCGGCAGCCAGGGCTTTGCCGATGCCGGCACCCAGGCGGTCGCGGGCGGGATTCACCGCGAGGCTGCCGCGCGACTGCCTAAAGGGCTGCCACCCAAGCTCACCCTGCAATGCTGGCCGATGGACGTCACCAGCACCTATCCGAAATGGGATATCGAGCGGATTTCGGCAGAGGATATAGGGGGCTTCCTGAACGCCAATGCCCCAGAGGCCCTTCAGCGCGTGCCGGGCATAGCCCTCTCGATGACGGCGGCGCCTCCTCCTCCGCCGCCGCCGCCACCGATGATGGCGCAGCAGGAGGAACTGGGCGACCTCAAGCTCTACCGTATTCCCGAACCTGTCACGATTGCCGCGCAGAGCAGCAAACAGGTGGCGATGATCGACCGGAAGGGAATCCGCTTCGACCGCATCTATACCGGCGACTTCAATGGCGGGGGCTATGGCCAGCCGGGCGGGGACAGACCGGCGGCGCTGATCTTGAGAACCGAGAATCGCGATGCAAAAGGGCTTGGTCTGCCCTTGCCGGCGGGTCGGGTCGCGATCTTCGAAGCGGCTGGCGAAACGCGGATGCTGGTCGGAGAGAGCAACCTGAAGGATCGCGCGATCGGCGATGAGGTCGAGTTCGGTGCCGGTACGAGCAGCGATGTCCGTTATGCCACCATTTCCCAGCCCCGGACGCGAAAGCGCGCCCCCTTTACCGTGCGCGTGACCAATGCGCGTCCGACGCCCGAGACCTTCGAGCTCGCCATGCCGCCTGCCGGCATCGCCTCAACCAGCACGGTGCTGGTCGAACATAAGGGCCGCAAGGTCTGGCGGGTGGTCGTACCCGCCAATGGCGAGGCGTCACTGAGTCTGGTGTTGAAGACACGAGGCTGATGCGCGGTATCGCCATCCTGCTCGGGTTCCTCTCCGCCTTGCCGGCGGGCGCGCAGACGATCGTCGAATCGGATCACCGCGACGCCGCCTCGGTGACACTCTACCGCGCGCCTGATCGCGGCGAGGGCGCGATCGATCCGCGCTGGCCCGGCGGTTATGCGCTGATCACCGAGACGCGGACGATCACATTGCCCGCCGGCCGCGCGATCATTCGCTTCCAGGGTGTGTCGGAAGGCATGCTGCCCGAGACCGCGATCGTCACCGGCCTGCCGCGCGGCGTGAAGGAGAAGAATCGCGATGCGCGCCTGCTTTCGCCGGCCGGTCTGGTCGATGCTTATCTCAAGCGGCAGGTGACTATCACCCGCACTGACCGGGCGACGGGCAAGGTGACGGTCGGCAATGCGATCATTCAGGCCGGGCCGGGCGGTGGTGTCGTGCTGACCACAGCGGAAGGCGTTGAAGCGCTGGGTTGCTCGGGCCTGCCCGAATCGCTTTCCTATCCCGGCGTGCCGGAGGATCTTTTCGCCAGGCCAACACTGTCAGTCGTAGCCGACAGCGTTTCGGCCGCGACCGTGACGGTGCAGCTCTCCTATCTGTCGCAGGGCTTCGACTGGTCCGCCAACTATGTCGCCCGCGTCAATGACGACGGCAAGACGCTTGATCTGTTCGCCTGGATGACGGTCGCGAACAGCGGCAGCCAGGGCTTTGCTGCGGCGCGAACCCAGGCAGTCGCGGGTGCGCCGAACAAGGAAGCGAACGCAGCGCAGCCTAAAGGGCCCGAACCCGCTCTTCAACTGCAATGCTGGCCGATGGATATCACCAGTACGCACGACCGCTGGGGCGTTGCGCGACCGCAACGCGCGCCGGAGGCGCTGCAGGCGGCGTCTGCAGAAGAGTATTCGGACATCGTCGTTACCGCGCAGCGTCGCGAGCAAAAGATGCAGTCCGTTCCGGTGGCGGTTACGGTCATGATGGCCGAGCAGGAAGAGCTGGGTGACCTCAAGCTCTACCGCATTCCCGAGCCGGTCACCGTCGCGGCGCAGAGCCGCAAGCAGGTCGCGATGATCGATCGCAAGAAGGTGCGTTTCGACCGGATCTACACTGCCGAGTTCGAAGAGTTCAGTTATGACAAGGACGACCCCGAGCCCGAGAGCACCGGGACCACGCTGATATTCCGGACTGAAAACAAAACAGCGAACGGGCTCGGCCTGCCATTGCCCGCTGGCGGGGTGGCGGTGTTCGAGCAGATGGAGGGCTCTCCCCTGCTCATCGGCGAAAGCCCGCTTCGGGATCGCGCGGTCGGCGACGAAGTCGAGTTCGACGTGGGCGGGAGCAGCGACGTGCGTTGCCAGATCGTGGCGCGTCACACCTCGGAGCTGCGCAAGGCCTATGTGGTTCGGGTCACCAATGCCCGCAACACGCCCGAGACCTTCGAACTCGCGATTCCCTACAAGATCGCCTCGGCGAGCGAACGCCTGATCGAGCGCAAGGGCCGCAAGACCTGGCGGGTAACGGTGCCCGCCAATGGCGAGGTGAAACTGAACTTCGCCCTGAAACTCGAAGTCAAAGGTGAGGGTTGGGGCGAGGACTAATCCCGCCGATCCACCGATTCATCATGCCCGGTGCCCGAGCTCAGGAACACCAGACCCATCAGGGCCGATGCCATCAGCACCGATCCGCCGATGCCGCCGATCGCCGCGAGGATCGCGATCAGGTTGAGCGGGCCGTAGATATAATTGAGTGCCGCCGCCGCGACGAGGCCGGCAATCAAGGACGCCAGGCCCATCCACATCATGATGCGCCGATAACGGCCCCAGGCAAAAGCCGCATATTCGGTGTCATCAAGCCCGGGTTTGCGTTCGGTCATGCTTCCCATTGCGCGCCAAACGTGGAATCCTCAAGCGCCTCACAGACTCGCGAAAATCGAGCCACGCACGAGGAGTAAGGTCGATGACGATAGCAGCGATCCTGAGCGGCAAGGGCCGTGAGGTGGTTTCGGTCACCGCGCACCAGAGCGTGGCGGAGGCAGTCGCGCTGCTTGCCGACCGACGAATCGGCGCGGTGCCGGTGATGGACGGCGCTTCGGTCAGCGGCATCTTTTCCGAACGCGATGTGATCCACGCGCTGAAGAGCCACGGCGCAGCGGCGCTGGATCTCAAGGTAGGCGACGTGATGACCGCGCCGGCGATCACGGTCGGCCCGGCCGAAGCCGCGATCGGCGCGCTCTCGCTAATGACGCGGCGGCGCGTGCGGCATCTGCCGGTGGTCGAGGGCGGCCGGGTGATCGGCGTCGTCTCGATCGGCGATCTCGTCAAATATCGCATCGACCGGATCGAGGCCGATGCCGAGGCGATGCGCAGCTATATACAGTCAGCCTAGGAGCCGCGTCCCTGAAGATCAGGGCCGTTCGCGGCCGAGCGCATGTCTGTCGCCGACGATGAGAAAGACATAGCGGCTTTCCGCTGCGATCATGCCGGTTAGCGCAGCTGCGGGCGCAATTGAATCACTGAGCCGGCGGCAGCCGTTGCGGGGAGCATCAGTTGGAAATGTCATGAGGGGTCGCTGACATTTCCTATCTGTACAGAACATTGTACAATCCGGACCCTATTCCGCACGTCCCCGGCGCGAACGCGCCCCTCGATCAGAGTGCGCTCGATGTCAAAGGCCGGTCGCCGGCGCCGCATCAGGAAGCGGCCGGTGCCGGATGATCGCGATCAACTCGCGTACGACTTGGCGTGAGAAAGCGAGCAGCCAGCCGCCATATACAAGGCATCCGGTCGCGACGAGAATCGCCAGCCTCGGCAAGGGATGGAGCGGCGGCAGCGCGCGATCGACCAGCGTCACCGCAACCGCCATCGCCAGCGCGGCCAGCAAGGCGGGGGCGATCGCGTCGGCGACCGAGCGGAGATTGGTGCCGATCACCGGGAGCGACCGCCACATGCTGATCCCAAGATAGACAGGATAGGCGCAGATCCAGGCGGCCGCGAGTCCGGTCGGCCCCCAGCGCACCCCGATCAGGAAGCCGATCGCCAGCACCACTGATCCGGCCGCCCCGTTGCGTACGCCGATTCCCGGATAGCCGCGGGCGTCGCAGGCCGGCTGGAGCAGAACCTGGAGCGTCATGAACGGCATCGCCAGCGCGAGCAGATGGACGACCGGAATCGCCTCGCGCCATTTCTCGCCCAAAGCGGTCAGCACCAGCGGCTCCGCGGTCGCAGCGAGGCCGAAGTAAAAGGGCAGGGCGGCGATCATGATGATCGCCACGCTGCGGTTGAACGCAGTCGCCACCGCCTGTGTATCGTGCTGGATCCGCGCATAGGCCGAAAACGCGACCTCGTTCAGCGGCGGCACGAATTTCGATACGAAGATCTGGGTGAGGAACAGGCCGGTCGTATAGATGCCGAGCATGTGCGCGGTGA
>Ga0307508_10002449_pt1 | contig 19567 bp, 14 predicted proteins | sample 9_EM_MG_FD_203089 | JGI IMG/M metagenome (GOLD analysis project Ga0307508, IMG submission 203089) | Populus trichocarpa ectomycorrhiza microbial communities from riparian zone in the Pacific Northwest, United States - 9_EM | ecosystem: Host-associated > Plants > Roots > Unclassified | place... | reverse complement strand
GCTGAACTCGATGGGACCGAAGCGCAAGATGGAGCCGGGCGGGACCGGCGACCAAAGCCCAGGTGACAAGCGGTTGCCGTTCACCATGGTGCCGTTGTTGCTGTTGTCGTCGCGCACGTAGAGCTGCCCGCCTTCGAGCTTCAAGCTGGCGTGTACGCCGGAGATGCGCGGCTCGTTCAGCGCGATCACGCACTGCGCGGCGTCGCGGCCCGCCCGGACTTCTTGTCCGGCCAAGATGGTGTAGACGCCGGTCGCGCCCGTGAGGATGGCGCTCGTGGCCATACCCCCGCCGTACGGATTGGCTGGCGGCGCCTGTGGCGCGGGTGCCTGGGGTGGCATCGGCGCTTGACCGTAGCCCGGCGCTTGACCGTAGCCCGGCGCTTGGCCGTAGCCCGGCGCTTGACCGTAGCCCGGCGCTTGGCCGTAGCCCGGCGCTCCGGGTGGCGGACCGTAACCGCCGGCTACGACCGGCATCGCGCCGCCGCCGCCCGGACGCTTCTTGCCCCCGCTGCGCGCGATCACGATGACCAGCAGCGCCACGACGACCAAGCCGAACAAGCTGCCCAGAATCAGGAGCATCGGCAGCGGAGCCGTGCTGCCCTTCAGCTGGACGATGGTCGTGGCGGTGACGCCGCTCGTGCGGTGCGCTTTGTTGTCGTAGATGACGAGGCGCACGACCGCCTGGTCGCCGCTACCGGCCAAGATCTTGTCGGAATCGGGCGCTTGGAAGTTGGCGAAGGTGTCGCTGGCCTCGAGCGCCGTGCCCTTCATGCCCATCGCGATCAGCTGTTGCTGCGTGCGCTTGGCGGTCTCGATGTCGGTGCCAGTCAGCGCAGTCGGCAGCGGTTGTCCGGCCGGCAAGAAGTACACCTCGGCGCGCTCTTTCGCGCCGCCCCAGCAGAAGTCGCCGTACACCTTGAACGAGCCGCCCGGATAGACGGCGCCGCCGTCGCGCTTCGACATCTCGGTCGTGTATTCGATGTTCACGTCGAGCGGCCACTGCGACGGATCGATGCCGATGGGCACGTCTTTGAAGGTGTTGTCGCCGAGGATGGGCGGGTTCGTATCTTGGAAGACGAGCTTGAAGCTCTGCGTGATGGTCGGCGATACGCACGACACCTTCCACTTCACGATGTTCATCTTCGAGAAGCGCTGGCGCACGGTGTTGACGATGGCCGCCGAACGTCCGCCCTGCCCGGCCTGCATCACGCTGAAAAAACCGCCAATTTCGGGGTTTGCCATGTTCTGCATGAACTCGAGCGAGTTCTGGCGAAACTCGTCGATGACCGTGAGGGGGTAGTAGATGCTGATGACGGGCACCGGCGCCTTGGGCAACGCCGTGTTGTCTTCGGGGAAGCGCCCCTGCGTCATGTACTGCTGCAGCTGCAACGCGCCCGGACCAGTGGTGGCCGGATCCGTCCCGCCGAAGCCGCTCGACAGCACGACCATGGCTTGGTGCAGCGGGACCTTGACGCCTTCGCCGACGTTGCCGAGCGCCGAAAAGCCGTCGGTGGCCGCCGTCTTGATGATGGTGAGCAGCGAGCGATTGCGCCCGGACGAGGCGAAGGTCTCGGTCGTGCTGGTGATGAACGTGGTGGCCTTGGCCTTTTGAGCCGCCGGCAGCCACTTGGAGTCTTTCACGACCTGACGGTCGTTGAAGAACGTGATGTCGACGATGTCGTTCGGGCCCATGGTGGCCACGAACTGCTGCGCCAGCTGTTTGGCGTCCTCGAAGCTCTTGCCCATGCGCCGATCGGCGTCGACCAGGATCAGCCACGAGGTGCCGACGCCCGGCTGCTGCAAGCTCTCGCCCCAGCGCGCAGCGCTGACGAACTTGGCCGGAATGTCCGTGCCTTCGACGTTGACCGTGAACAGCGCCCGGTCAGACGGAAAAGGGAACGACTGGTAAAGCGCGAACGGCTTTTCCAGGTTCTGGCTCATGCAGTCGAGCTGCGCGCTGCCGGTGAGCCCGGCGCAGGGCGTCGTCGCGTCGCTCACGCGGTTGCTCTGCGAGATATCGACGACCGTGGTCAGCACCGGGTTGCCGTTCTCTTGCGCGGCGCGTGGGTCGATGCGCAGCAGCTTGACGGCCGGCGCCGCCCAAGCGGAAGCGGTACACAGCGTGATGACCAAAACCAAAACCAATGAGTTGATAAAGCGCGTCAACATCTCCGAACATGCTCTCGGTTAGGGCCCTCGTGCGCGAAACGCCACGCACCGGCGAGCGTTCACGACTCAGATGATCTTCACGATCACGTTGAAACCACCGAACCGTACGGCTTCGCCATCGCGCAGCTCGTGCGGCTTGTTCTTCTCGATCATGTTCTCGCCGAGGAACGTGCCATTGGTGCTCCCCGGGTCTTCGAGGCGCAGCTTGCCTGGCCGTGCGGTGGCTTGAATCACGGCGTGGCGCGACGAGGTGGTCGGGTGATCGATCTCGATGTCGAGCCCGGGTGCCGCGCCCTTGCGCCCGACCATGTTTTGGCCCTGATAGATCGGCCAAAACACGCCAAGCTCGGTGGCCTCGTAGCTGACCAGAAAGCCCGCCAGCACGCGCAGCGAGGTGTCGACGGCGGTCGGCCCTGTAGCTGCGGCCATGGGCGGCGGCGCCGAAGGAGCGGGCGCTGGCGCGGCCATGGGTGGCGGCGCGTAGGCGGACGGCCCCGCCGGAGGCGGGGGAGCGCCGTGCTGGCGATCGAACTCTTCGTTCGTCGGCGGTGGGGCGGTGGCTGCGAAGGCCGATGGATCTTTCGAGTGGTCGATCGGCGCTGGGGCGGGTGGCTGCTGCGCCGGAGCGGGCGGCTGCCACATGGGTGGCGGCGCGAGCGGGGCCTGAGCTTGTGGAGGGCCCCAGGCCTGCGGCGCTCCATACGCGCCGGGCGCACCCGGAGGTGCGTAGCCTTGCGGGGGCCCGACAGTCGCGCCAAACGGATTGAGTCCCTCGGGCGAGCCAGCTTGAAAGCGTTGTTGCTCGGGGGGCGCGAAGCCGGCCGGCGCGGGTGAAAACCCGGGTTGAGGCGGTGGGTACCCTTGAGCCGGTGGGTACCCAGGTTGGGCTGGCTGAGGCGGTTGGCCCCAAGCGGGAGCGGGCGGCGCCGCCTGCGGAGGCGGTGCAGGAGGTTGGTAGGGTTGCTGGCCCCACTGCGGGGCGGGCGCAGGTTGTTGCTGGGGTGGCGGCGCGTAGTGCGGTTGGACCGGCGGTGCGCCCCACTGCGGTGCCGGCGCGGCCTGCGGAGCCGCCTGCGCTGGTGGCGCGTACTGGGCGGGCGGACCTGGCGGGCTCGGAGCCGGCGCCCCCGCGCCAGGCGCGGCCGCCGCCAAAGGCGCGCCGCAAGAGAGGCAAAACTTGCTGGTGGGCTGATTGGTTGCGCCACACCGCGTGCAGACGATCATGAGTCGAACTCCCGAGAGCTGCGCGCCCGTCAACTGAGGGCCTGGGCCCCGCCAACAAACCAGAGGAGGCGGAGTGCCTGCGCGGGCGCAGCATACCCGGTTTCGCCCCAAACGGCGCGAAATCGCTCGTAGTTCAGACTCGCTCGTCGCGCGGCGTTTGGGGCCGCGGGCCCGCTCTCAGCCGGGGCCGGTCCCCCGAAGCCAAACGCGGATTTCAGCGATCTTTTTCGTCGGCGACGCGGGCAGCCTTGCCCTTGAGGTTGCGCAGGTAGAAGAGGCGGGCTTGGCGGACGACGCCCTTCGACATCACGTCGATGCTCTCAAGTCGCGGAGAATGCAGCGCGAAAACGCGCTCTACGCCGATATTGAAGCTCACTTTGCGCACTGTGAAGGTCGAACGGACGCCGGCGCGGTGCTTCTGGATCACGATGCCGCGGAAGGTCTGCACGCGGAGCTTGTCACCCTCGACAATCTTGTAGTTGACGGCCACGGTGTCGCCGACGCGAAATTCCGGCAAATCCTTGCGGAGGGCCTGGGCTTCGAGGGCGGCGATTTTCGAGAGGGTGAGCATGTGATTTTCCGCGAAATTCTCGGGCAAAACTGCAGCGAGAGCGGCGCATTATGCATCCCAAAGGCCCCGAGTCAAGCCGCGGCATCCAAAACCAGCACGCTTCTGCTTGCCGGTTTTTGTGGGCTTACCGGGCCCCAACCCCGCAAGCCGCTTGACGTTCGCCATATCGGGGGCTAATCCGCCATCCTCCCGGCAGCCGGACTCGATTTTCGAGACTCTCGGTGATGAGGGCAGAAGCATAGGTAGACAGCCATGAATCAGTACCCCGGCGTGATTGGGCGCAAGCTCGGAATGACTCAGATCTTCGCGGAAGACGGCTCGGTGATTCCGTGCACCGTCGTCGAGTCGAACGCCATCGTCGTCGGCAAGCGCACCAAAGAGAAAGACGGCTACGACGCGCTGATCGTCGGCACCGGCGACCGCAAAGACAAGCACACGAACAAGGCCGTCGCCGGCATGTTCAAGAAGGCCAACGTCCCTGGTCGTCGCACGCTGCGCGAGTTCCGCTGCAGTGCCGAGTACGCGGCCGGCTTCGAGCCCGGCGCCGAGCTCAAGGTTGACCAGATCTTCGAAGAGGGTCAGCACGTCGACGTGCAGGGCATCAGCCGCGGCTTCGGCTTCCAGGGCGTCGTCAAGCGCTACCACTTCGCCGGCAACATCCAGACGCACGGTACGCACGAATACCGCCGCCACGGTGGTTCGATCGGCACGCGCATGACGCCGGGTCGCGTGAAGCTCGGCATGAAGATGCCGGGTCACCACGGCGACGCCACTACCAGCGTCTTGAACCAAAAGGTCGCCAAGGTGATCGGCGACCAGAACCTGATCTTGATCCGCGGCGGCATCCCGGGCTCGCGCGGCGGACTCGTGGTCGTGCGCGGCGCGATCAAGAAAAGCGGCGGCAAAAAGAAGGCGTGATTGTTCTGAACTCTCGGTTCGACGGGTGACCACATCCGCCGATTTCGGGTTTAGGCTTCGTTTTCGCTGCGGTCCGATGCTCACGTACGAAGCACGCTCTTACGGCGGTGCCCAGTACTGGTCACTTGGTCCTCGCGAAAGCCTCGCCGAAACCCGAACTAGGCGGGTGGCCCGTGTCTAACCCCCCCAGTGGGTTGGGGTCGCTGTTCGTTCCGTTTCGCGCTGAGCGAGTTCTCGCTCGGCGCGATGGCATTTTGGTGGTCGACAAGCCGCCGGGCCTGGTCGTGCACGGCGGCGATGAATCGCTGGCGGCCGATTTGGTTTCGCGGCTCGGGCGGCTCTTGAGAGCCGAAGGCCACGACGGCTACTTGGGCGTGCATTCTCGACTCGACGTCGGCACCTCTGGCGTCTTGCCCTTCACGACCGAGCGCGACCTCAACCTGCGCGTAGCCGCCGAGATTGAAGCCGGCCAGAGCGAGCGCGTGTACGTGGCGGCGGTGTCGCTCGGCCGCCGCACGCGCCTGGCGAGCTCCGGCACGCTCGAGCATCGGCTGGAGAGCGACAAGCGGCGGGCGCGCGTCGTGACGACGGGTGGCGACTTGGCGCGCGCGCATTACCGCGTGCTTGGCGAACAAGGCGGGCGCGCGCTCGTGGAGCTACGACCGGAGACGGGCCGCATGCACCAGCTGCGCGTGCAGCTCGCCGCCTGCGACGCGCCGATCGCCGGTGACGAGCTGTACGGCGGAGCCGGCGCCTGGCGGCTGCTACTACATTGCCGCTCGCGCAGCGTGCTCGGTGAGCGCTTCGAGGCCGCACTACCGGAAGAGCTCACGACCTGGGTCGCGACGGGCTCGAGCTTCGCGAAGCTTGCCGCATTTCGCTCGCGCTTGGCCGACGCAGCGGTGCTGCGCACGCCGCTGTGCGAGAGCAGCGATGTCTTTCGCGTCGTCAATGACCAGGGCGATGGCTTGCCTGGCGTCACGCTGGATCGCTACGGCGAGTTTGCGGTGCTGTCCTTGTCCAGCGTCGAAGCCGAGGAGCAAGCGCTCGAGATTGGCCACTATTTGCGGGAGCACGGCGTGCGCGGCGTGTACGTCAAACGCCGCGAGCGCCGCGATTTACGCCGCGCAGAGGCTCCCGAGCTGGCGCCAGGGACGCCGCTCGTCGGCGAAGCCGCGCCCGTGCCGCTCGGCGTGCGCGAAGGCAAATTCACGATTTTGACCGAGCTCGGCGACGGGCTGTCGACGGGGCTGTTCATCGACCAGCGCGACAATCGTCGGCGCGTGGCAGAGCTGAGCTCGGACAAGCAGGTGCTGAATCTGTTTGCGTACACCTGCTCGTTCAGCGTGGCCGCGGCGCTAGGCGGCGCCTCGCGCGTGGCCAGCGTCGATCTTTCGGGGCGGGCGCTGGAGCGCGGTCGTGCGAATTTTGCCGCCAACGGCCTCGCGGCAGAGCGCCACGAATTCGTGCAGGGCGACGCCGTGCGCTTCGTGCGCGGCGCCGTGAAGCACGGACGGCGCTTCGACGTGATCGTGCTCGACCCACCCAGCTTCGCGACAGTCGGCAAGGCGACCTTCCGCTTCGAGCGAGACATCACGGGCTTGATGGCCGACTGCCTGCGTTTGCTGGCTCCGGAAGGCTGCCTGCTGTGCGTCACCAACCACAAGAAAACCAGCCTGCCGCAGTTTCGTCGCCTGCTACAGAACGCGGCCGCCGCCGCGCGCTGCCAGCTAAAAATCAGAGATCTGCCGAGCGGGCTCGATTGTCCGGACGCGCTCGACGGGCCACACCCCGGTAAGAGCTTGCTCGGGCAAGCCGTGGTATCGACCGAGCGGAACTCGCGTTGAAAAACCGCCCCAACCCCTACGCCAAGCCCGACGCCAAAACCATGGAGGCGCGCGCCAAGGGCTATCCGGCGCGCAGCGTGTTCAAGCTGCAGGAAATCGATCGCCGTATGCGCCTGCTTCGCGCAGGGCAAAACGTGCTCGATCTCGGCGCCGCGCCCGGCTCGTGGTCGCTCTACGCCAGCGAGCGAGTTGGCCCCACGGGCCACGTCTACGCCATCGACATCAAGCCCATGCTGCAGGTGTTCGGCGAAAACGTGAAGGTGCTCGAAGGCGACGCGCTCTCACTCGAAAGCGCGGACCTGTCCGCGCACGCGCCCTACGACGTCGTGCTGAGCGACATGGCGCCCAACACCTCCGGCTCCAAATTCCAAGATCAGGCTCGCAGCGTCGAGCTGTTCTTGCGCGCGCTCGACGTCGCGATCGCCTCCGGCAAGTCCGGCTCGCACTTCGTCGCCAAAATATTCATGTCGGGCGACTTCAAGGCCGCCGAAGTGCGGGTGCGCCAGGCCTACGAAACCGTGCGCACGATTCGACCCGAAGGCACGCGCCAAATCAGCTCGGAAGTGTTCGTGGTCGGCATGGGCAAGCGCGCCTGAGCGAATTCGTGAGGCGTCACGGGTCTGGCGGCGCAGGCGTGAGCACGAACGTGTCGCGCGACGGCATCTGGACCGTGGCATTGCTCAGCCCGAAATTGACGTACTGCGCCGTGAGCGCGATGGGCATGTCGGGGACCGTAGCCGGCACGGGGCCAGCGTGCAGCGTGACGTTGCCCGGGCTCTGCACGTCGAACGAAAGCTCCTGGGCTTGGTCGTGCAGGGAGGCTTCCGCGACGTGGCCGCGCGCCTGTTGCTCATGCGCAAAAAGGTGCATCTCGCGTGCCGCGCCCGAGCCTGCGGCGCCTCCGAAGACGCAGCAGCTGGCTGTGCCGCAACGCCACAGCGGGGCGCCAAAGCGTCGCGCTTCGCTCGGCCGGAGCGGCCTCTGCCCCGCGTGCGCGAGGCACGTTGCTTGCTGGAGATTTCGGCATGAAACGCTATCTGTGTGTCGCGCTCCTGCTCCAAGGTGCGGTCGCGTGCGTCCAGCAGCCGCCGAAAACGCCGAGCGATTCGAACGAGATGCAAACGCGGCAGCAGCCCAACCCTGATCGGACCGGGACGGCGGCTGCGGTCGCCGAGCAGCCTGCTGCGAGCCCTCCCAGCAGTCAGTCCGCTCCGTCTGCCTCCCCGTCGCCGGGAGCAAGCCCGCCATCGCCACCCGCGCCGGGCGCCCCTTCATCTACCCGCCCGGGCGGCGCCGAAGCGCCCAGCCCGAACGTGCCAAATTCGATGCCCCCGCCGGATGCGCTTTAGGGACCCATCACGCCTCGTATCGGACCAAAGCTGCTGACCCGGCCCGCTCCGTCGCTACACGATATAGCGACGCTTGACGAGGATACCCCCGTCGGGGTGTCCAGGAAATCCGGGAAAGCTCAGGCTTGCCGCTAAAAAGCGCTTTGGCCCGTGAGCGCTTTGCCGAGCACCAGCGTGTGGATCTCGTGCGTACCTTCGTAGGTGAAGACGCTCTCGAGGTTGAGCATGTGACGGATGACGGGGTATTCGAGCAAGATGCCGTTGGCGCCGAGCAAGTTTCGGCAGGTGCGGGCGACGTCGAGCGAGATGGCGACGTTGTTGCGCTTGCAGAGCGAGACTTGCTCGGGCGTGACCGTGCCGGTGCGCTCTTTTTGCCGCGAGTAGTGGTAGGCGAGCAGGTCCGCTTTCACGATTTCTTGCGCGCAGTCGACGAGCTTTTCTTGCACCAATTGCTTCGACGACAGTGGCGCGCCGAACTGCACGCGCTCGTTCGTGTAGTTCACGGCGCATTCGAGGCAGGCTTTGGCGGCGCCCACCGCCCCCCAGGCGATGCCGAAGCGCGCTTGGCCCAAACAACGTAACGCCGCGCCCAGGCCCGGTTTGTGCTCCATCACGTTTTCGGCCGGCACGCGGCAGTCGCTCAGCACGACCTCGCCGGTTTCGCTCGAACGTAGGCTCATTTTGCCGTGGATACGCGGCGTTTCGAAGCCTTTCATGCCGCGCTCGACGATGAAGCCGCGGATCGACTCGGCGCCGCCGTCGTCGACTTTGGCCCACACCACGCACAGGTCGCAGAAGGGCGAGTTGGTGATCCACATCTTGGTGCCGTTCAAGACGTAGTCGGTGCCGTCGCGGCGCGCGCGCGTCGTCATCGAAGCGGGATCGGAGCCGCTATCCGGTTCGGTCAAACCGAAGCAGCCGATGGCCTCGCCGCGTGCCATGCGCGGCAAGAAGCGCAGCTTCTGCTCCTCGCTGCCGGCCGAAAAGATCGCGTACATGGCGAGCGAGCCCTGCACGCTCACGAAGCTGCGCAAACCGGAGTCGCCATACTCGAGCTCTTGCAAGAGCAAGCCGTAGGTCACAGCTCCCATGCCCGCGCAGCCGTAGCCCGTGATGCTGGCCCCGAGCAGGCCCATGCTGGCCAGCTCCGGAATCAGCTCCTTCGGAAATTCTTCTTTTTCGTAGAGCTCGCCCGAGCGGGGCAGGTAACGCTCGCGGATGAAGCGGCGCACCGTCTCGCGCACGAGCAGTTCCTCTTCCGTGAGCAGCGGGTCGAGCGACGTGAGGGCGTCGAGGCTGGCGAGCGACACGTTAGCGAAAGTCTACCACGCGGCCGCATCTAGCGCCTGTAAGTCGCCGGAAAACTTGGCCAAAGGGGCGCCGCCCCGCTATCGCCAGAGCATGCGTGGATCGAGAATGCTCATCGCGCTCGCCTGCGCCGTGGGCGCGGCGTGCTCGGCTGGCCAGCTCGGCGGGCTTGCGAGCCGTGAGCAGCAGACGCCCGCGCCGGCCGGGCCGTTCGCGTCCGCGCCGCCACAGCCTCCGCCGGTCGTGGCGCGAGTCCCCGAGCCCGCTGAAGCGGGAGCCGCGCTCGAGGCGGTCGCCGAGCCCCCGCCCCCGCCCGCGCCGGCTCCGGAAGCACTTCATGAAGCGGAGGCCGAGCCTCTGGCCGCGCCCGAGTATGTCGAACCGACGCTGACGTCGATCGCGCGCGAGACGCTGATCTACGCGCGCCCGTCGTTCAAGGCGCAGAAGCTCGGCTACTTGCGGGTCGGCGCCGTCGTAACCCGCTCCAAACATGCGCTGGGTGACGAAGGCTGCAAGCGCGGCTGGTACCGAATCCAGCCCGAAGGCTTCGTGTGCGTCGAGAACTCGGCGATCCTCGACACCGAAGGCCCGAGCCCTTTCGCGGAGCTGGCCATGGTGCGCCCCGATCGCATGTCGGGACTGCCGTACCAGTACGGCCGTTCGCGTTATCCAACGCCGCCGTTCTACACCAAGCTGCCCAGCGTGCTCGAGCAACAGCAGAACGAGCAAGAGTTGGCGGGCCACCTGCGAGCGCACACCGCTGACGCCTGGAAGTCAGCGCTCTCGAACCCGACGCCGGCCTTTTTGGCGGAGGGACACGCGGTGCCGCTGCCGTACGGCTTTTCGCGCGAGCCCGGCGCCATCACGACCGGCCGTGCCATGCCCGACAGCGGCTTCGCGCTGCTCGGCATCTATGAAAATGGCGGCCGCCGCTTCGCGCTCAATACCGATTTTCAGCTCGTGCCGCTCGATCGCCTGAAGCCGGTCGAGATCAGCAAATTTCATGGCATCAAGCTGGATGAGCAGATCACTTTGCCGGTGGCGTTCGTGCGCTCGCAAAACGCGAACCTGTACAGCGGCGACCCCAAGACCATTGGCCTCAGCATCGCGCGCAAGCTCGACTACCGCGAGGCGGTGCCGCTCAGCGGGCGCGAGGTCGTGACGGGCGGCATTCACTACCTCGAGACTGCGACGCACGACTTCATCCGCGACGAACGCCTGGTGCGCATCGACAAGTTCAAACAGAAGCCGGGCTGGGCCACGCCTGGCCGCAGTTGGATCCACGTCTCGATTCTGCAGCAGTCGCTGGTGATGTACGAGGGCGAAAAGCCCATTTACGTGACGCTCGTCTCCACCGGCGTCGACGGCCTCGGCGACCCCGAGCAAACGCACTCCACGATTCGCGGCGAGTTTTTGATCCACACCAAACACGTCAGCGTCACCATGGACAGTGACACCGAAGGCGCCGAGTTCGACCTGCGCGACGTGCCGTACGTGCAATATTTCAAAGAAGGCTACGCCCTCCACGCCGCCTTCTGGCACGACAGCTTTGGGCAACCTTACAGCCACGGCTGCGTCAATCTCTCGCCGCTCGACGCGCGCGCGCTGTTCCACATGACGGACCCACCGGTCCCCCAAACCTGGCACGGCGCGATGAGCCTGCGCGGCGGCACGCTGGTGTACATCACGCCCTGAACAGCGGTGGGGCTGCGCTTTCCGGTCGCTCAAGGCGCGCGAACCACAAGACGGCTTGGCGGCAGGGGGCGCGGCGGCGAAATGCGTGTCCGAAATCGAACACACATTTGTCAATGAATTCGCGGGAGCGAAGCGACGCTCAGACGGTGTCCGATTTCCGACACGCGTTTGCGCCGCCGAAGGGCCATCGCTTGGAGTTGGCAGCCCAGTCACGAGGCGGCGCGGCGCAGCGTTCGTGCCGCCTCGAGAACGGCTTCGTTGGCAAACCTGCTTCGCAGGCGCGCGGCTCGGGGCGCTAACCCGTAATGCGCCGCGCGTAGTCGCTCGGTTGCTCGAGGCGTTTGCCAGAAAGTCTTTCGAAGGCGGCGGAGATGGGCAGGGCTTTGGCGCCGCCGGGCAAGGCGACGCGGTAGGCTTCGGCGCGTAGCTCGCCGCGCGTCGTTTCCCAGCTGCCGCCGTGGGTGGCGCGCAAGACCTCGCCCATGTAGGCGCCGACCAGCACACTGGCGCGTTTGACCCAGGCGGCTTCGGGGTCCGAGGGGGCGAGCGGCGGCGCCAGCAGCGTGACGTAGCGATCGAGGCTGCGCAGCGACGCGAACGTCAAGTCGAGCGGCAGCTCGACGCCGGCGCAGTACAGGCCGACCGGCGATTCGCGCAGCCGCACGCCCAGCTCGGGCAATTGGGCGATGTCGGGCCAGGGCGCCGGATCCCAAGGCGAGGGCGGGGCGACGCTGAGCGCCATGCGCTGCCCGAGCGGCTCGGCGCCTGGGTGGGGCAACGGCGAGTCGCCGACCTCGAGCGGCTCGGCCGACTGCAGGCGCGCGTTCATATCCCTGAAGGGTGAGAAACACAGGCCCTGGCCTTCGATGTGCAGGCGCAGCAGATCGACGGTGCCGCCGCTCCATTCGCCGGCGTAGGCCTGGCGCAGGCATTCGCCGCTGTACGCGCCGAGGCCGAGCAGCACGCGCGAGCGCAGCTCGGTGCGCGGGCCAACGCCGCCGCGGTAGATCAAGCCGAGCGCCACGTCCAGGCGTGCGATGCTGAAGAGCGACAGGTCGAACGGCGCGAAGTGTCGCGAAATCGGCGATTCAGTCAGGTAGCGTGCCGTGATCAAGGCCGCGACCGAGAGCTCGCTCGGGCCCGCTCGCAGCGGCAAGACTTCCAGCCTACGCGACAGACCCTGCTCGAAATCGAACAACGCGGCCTTGCTGTCGCCTTGCGCGAGCCGCTGCTCTTTGTCGTCCCAGGGCGAGCCGCCCTGCGTCAAGGTCCCTTTGGCGCCAGCTGTTGGGGGCGGCGGCGCAGTCGGAGACACTTTCGACGTCGCGGCTGCTGGCGGTGACGCCGGCGGCACTGACGCGCCGGGCGCAAGTTTGGCTGCGCTGCGCCCGACCGCGAGTCCCAAGCTGGCGAGCGCGGCTGAGAGCTCGTCGGCCGCGTGCTGGTCGACGTCGACCAGCCGTTGATAGAAGCGCTTGGCGTCGCTGCTGCGCTTTTGCTTCTGAGCGATGATCGCCGCCACCGCCAGCGTGTCTTGCGCGTCGCCATCGAGCGCGAGCGCGGCGTCGCAGGCTTGGCGAGCCGCCGCAGCCGACGTGCCGAGCAGCATCAGCGCCGAGAGCGCGTAACCCAGGGCAGGCAGCGGGCTAGCTTCGGGGATGAACCCCGTCAGCAGCTCGGACAGCTGCTCGGCTGTGCGCGGCGAGGGGAGCCAGGCGTCACGGCGCGCCACGGCCCACGCTAGCGTGAGGCGTGACAGCTCGGACGTCGGATCTTCGGTGTGTGCGCGGCGCGCCTGTGCTTCGGCGCGATCGGCATCGCCCAGCTCGATGAGCAGACGTGCGACGGCGGCGCGCAAATCGGGATCGAGCAGCGGCGCGCGGCACAGTCGATCGAGCGAACGGCGCGCGGCGGCCCTGCGACCCAAGCCCACCTGCGCGCGCACCTCGAGCAGCGACAGCTCCGGGCTGCTATCGGCGCCGAGCTGTTCCACGGCCAAAAGCGCGCGCTCGAAATCGCGCTCCGCGAGCCAAGTGGCGATCGCGAACACCGTCGGCGACTCCTCGGGTCCCGCGGCTCCGGGCGAGGGCGCCGTGTTGCGGTCGCCGAGCGCGGGCTCGGCCCGGCCGGCGCGGGAGCGTAGGTCGACCTCGATTTGCGGCGGGTTGTCGCTAGGCGCGCTACGCGTGCTGCTCGGTGGCGGCGCCGATAGCGTGTCGTTCCAAGGCGCGTGCGACCCACTCGAAGGCGCACGCGGCAGCGTCAAGTCTAGATCGAGACCGGGCGGCGTGAGCTCGAGCTCGGGCGGCGGCGCGTAGCTGGGCGCGAGGTTCTCGCGCGGCGTGAAGCGCGGCACGAGCGGCGGGCGCGGAATGCCGGGAGCCTGTGGCGTTTTGAGGCGCGCCTGCAGCAGGGGCACGCTCGAGGGCGCTTGTCCGGGCTCGGTCCGCCGATCGCCGTCGTCGTCTGCTTCGTCCTCGTCGCTGTCGGTGTCGCGGTCGGGATCAGCGCCAAGCGGCGGCACAGTGGCTTGGTTGAAGCTCGGCGGATCAGGGCGCAGGCTGCCGCGCTGCGCCGCGCTCAGCATCGCCCGCGCTTCGGGGAAATCGGGACAGGCTTGGAGCAACTCACCCAGACGCGCGATCACGCCGGATAGATCGAGCTTGCCACGCTGGTAAAGGATGCGCGTCGCGAAGTAGGTCGAGGCGTAGGTGTGCTCGTGCCCGACGCCAAGCTGAGCCAGCAGGCGTTGGGCTTCCTCGAACGAGCCGGTGTTGAGCCGTGCCTCGATCTCGGTATGCAGAGGGTTGTTTAGCGGGCGCAGCGTTTCGTGCAGAGTAGCGAGAGCTCGGCGCCCACGTCTAGAACCCTACAAAAATGAGGAGACGCCGCGCTCAGATCGAGCGCGCACAGCGGAAGCCGACGCCGTGGCTCTGCGACATGGGATCTTGCGCGTAGCGGAAGGCCGGGTGCAGCCACTCGGGGAAGCTGCCGTTCCAGGCGCCGCCGCGAATGATGCGTTTTTGGCCGGTATCGGGGCCGGTTGGGTTCTTCTGGTCGCCGGCCTGGTAAGGGCCCTCCCAATCTGCCACCCACTCCCAGACGTTGCCGACCACGTCGTAGGGCCCGAAGCGCGAGCGCCCGGCCGGGAACTTGCCGACCGGTGCGGTGGTCGCGAAGCCATCATCGGCCTGGTACAGGGCGCCCGGAAACTGCTGCGCCACCTTATTCTGCTTGGCCCAGGCCAGGCACTCGGTGCCGCAGGCATTGAGATGCTGGGCCGTCGGGGCTTCATCACCCCAGGGGTAGTTGCGGCCGTCGGGGCCGCGTGTGGCGTATTCCCACTCGGCCTCGGTGGGCAGACGCGCGTCGTTGTTCTTGCAGTATGTGCTCGCCATCTCCCAGTTGATGCAGTTGACGGGATGATCGGCTTTCTCGGGATCGCCCAGCGTGCACAGTGCCGAGTAGGTTTTCTTGTCGCTCGGCGTGATCTTGTCCCACTCCACCTCGGGCGTGCCGCGCCGGCACTTGCCGACGGCCGAGCAGTCTTTGTATTTCTTCGCCGTCACCTCGTAGAGGTCCATGCAGAAGCCGTTCAGCGTGACGTTGTGTATCGGCTTTTGGTTCGGCATCGCCGTTTTGGCGTCCGAGCCCATGAAGAATTGGCCGGCTGGGATCAGCACCATACCTTCGGGACAGCTGGCGGCGGGCGCGGCCGCGGCGCTGGCTAGCGCGCTGGGTGCGGGTGGCTGCATGCCTTGAGCGGTGGCTGCAGGCTCGGGCTTGGCGGCTTCGGCAGGCGGTTTGCCCTTGCCGAGCATCATGACTGCGCCGGCCGCCAGCACCACGGCAGCTCCGACCACCACGCCGATGATCACGCCCGAGTTGCCCTTGCCGCCGGGTGTGCCGGTGGAGAGCGTGGCGGGCGAGCTGGTGGTGCTTTCGGGGCCGCGCGGCGCCACACCAAGCGGCGTTTGCTGGGTGCGACCGGCGGACAGCGCGGGGGGCTCGGCAATGACCGGGCCCGTGTGCAGCACCGTGTCCGAGAGCGAACCGGCCTGCGCGGCTTCCAATTCTCGCCAAAATTCGCGGGCGCGCGCGTAGCGGTCGTCGGGCTTGACGGCGAGCGCCTTGGCGAACACGCGCTCGACTGGGTCGGAGACCGCGGCACCGAGCGCGCGGGGCGTGGGGCGCTTTTCGGGATTGCCCGACGCGAACGCCAGCTGAATCAGATCGTCACCGTCGAGCGCGGCCTTGCCGGTGAGCATCTCTACGGCCACGAGCGCCAGCGCGTACACGTCTGTCCACGGGCCGGTGGCGCCGTAGCTGCGGTTGAACTGCTCGGGAGCGCCGTACTGCGGCGTGAACGAGGTGATGCCCATGCCGGTTTTGGCCAACGCCGCCTTGAGCTGCGTGTTGTCCGACATCATTTTGGCGACGCCGAAGTCCAGCACCTTGAGCGTGGCCTTGCCGCCGCGCGCGTCTTCTCCCAAAACGAACAGGTTGGCGGGCTTGATGTCGCGATGCGCGATGCCCTTGCCGTGCGCGACGTCGAGCGCGCCCGCGGCTTGGCCGAGTAGCGACACGACCGCAGCCAGGTCCCAGGGCGGATAGCCCGCGGCGCGCTCAGCGTCGATCAGCTCGTCGAGCGGCTTGCCCTCGAGCCATTCGAGCACCATGTACGGCATCCATTGCCCGTCGGGCGACGTGTACGTGCCCACGTCACGCGCTTGCACGATGGCAGCCGTTTGGCTGCTCAGCTCGGTCAGCAACGCGCCTTCTTGAATGAAGGCGTCCTTGAATTGCTCGCGCTGGTCTGTCGGCGCGTTCGACAAGCCGTTGAAGAATTTGATCGCGACCGGCTTGTTCCAAATCGTGTGGATGGCGCGATAGACGACCGCAAAGCCACCCTCACCAACGAGCTTCTCGATGCGATACTTCTCGACGATGGTGTGGCCGGCGATGCCAAGCGGGTCTCTGGCGCTCATGGGATCTTGGGTTTTCGAAGCCTCGTAGGATACGAGCGATCAGGGCAACTGGGTTTCACAAATCACGCTCGGGCCCCGTAGCCGGGGCTGGTTTTGGGCCATTTTAGCCCGGATCTCGGTCGCTAATCTTGGGTCCCCAAACTACGCCGCGCTCGGCCAAATCGGCCAGCAACTGGGCGGCCCCCACCAGCACTGCTTCCGTAAGTGTAGCGCCTGCGGCCGCCGCGGCTCCCTGCACCGAGCCGCCCAAGCTGTCACCTGAAAGTAGACGCTCGACGATGCCGCACGCCACCGGCGTCAGCTCCAGGTAGCGCACCTCGTGCTCGGGGCTGCGATAGACGAGCAGCGAGACCGAGCGCTCAGCGGGCACGCTGCGGTCGGCTTCGTCTTCCGGAAGCTCGTGAACGGCGTGGCGATAGTGCACGAGCGTAAGCGCCGCGCTGAGCTCGACGCCCTGCTCGAGCGTGAGCGGTGCCGCCACGTGACCACGCGGTAGTGCCGGCAGTGCCGACACCTCGATGTGCAGCGACTCGTGCCGCGCGAGGTCGCCCAGGTAGCTCGCGACGCGCGCGTCGCCGGCCCACGACGGCGCGCAGAACGCCAAGAGCTCCGGCGTCACGTCGCGCAAATAGTGGGTGCGCGGCGCGCGCTCCCGCAAAAAGCGATCGAAGTACTCGTCGAATAACGGCCCGAGCCGCGCCATGCTGCGCGGCATCGAAAGCTGGATGGCTTCGCGCAGGTTGCCGCGCACCAAATCGCGGTAGACGTGCAGGCGTTCGGCGCTTTCGCTGAGCGCGGCCGCGTCGGCGCTCGGCAGCCCGTGCTTGTCGCACAGCGCCTGAAGCTCGGCCCGGCTGAGCGCGGGCCCCAGCGTGAGCTCGGCAAAGACGCCTTCAAACCCGCGCTGCATGGTAGCTCCTGACGGCGGCGTCGTAGATGCCGCGCAGCGTTTCCACTTCACGGAGCAGCTCCGAAAGGGCGGGGATATGGTTGTCCCGTTCGAGCAGCACCGGACGCGGCCCCGTCAGCGACAGCGTGAAGCCGAGCAGCTCCAGCACCGGATCGGCGACGGGCGCGCCGTGCGTATCGAGCAGCAAGCCCGAAGCTTGGCGGGTGTGACCGGCGACGTGCAGCTCGACGACGCGCGACAGATCGAGCGCGGCGATGAAGGCGCGCGCGTCGAAGCCGTGATTGAGTGAGTTGACGTAGACGTTGTTCACGTCGAGCAAGAGCCCGGCGCCGCTGGCGTCGAGCACGCCGCTCAAGAACTCGAGCTCGGGCAGCTCGGCGCGCCCGGGGTGCAGGTAATAGGTGATGTTTTCGAGCGCGAACGGCACGCCCAGCACGTCGCTCATGCGCCGCGCGCGCTCGCCGACCCGGCGCAGATTCTCGCGCGACTGCTGCAGCGGCAAAAGCTCGTGCAAGCTCCGCCCGCCCGCTGACGAGAAGCACAGGTGGTCGCTATGAAACGGCGACTTCGTGCGTTCGATCTCGGCGCGTAGCTCGCGCAAATACTCGGCGTCCGGTTCGTCTAGCGCGCCGATCGACAGCGTGAGCCCGTGCGTGACGAGCGGATAGCGCGCCTGCAGCTGCTCGAGCTGGGCGGGGTAATAGCCGCCGCGGCGCATGTAGTTTTCGGGCGAGACCTCGAAGAAGTCGAGCGGCAGCTGCGGGCCGTCCACGACCTCTTCGAGGAAGTCCCAACGTAGCCCGAGCCCGATCCCGTCCAGCGGCGAGGGCGAGACGGCCTTGGGCTCTGGCCTTGGCATTGCGGTCAGCCGCAGGTGCCAGCGCCGCAGCCAGCCTTCGCGCCGGCTGCTTTCTTCTTGTGCCCAGCTGCAGGCGCCGCGCCTGCCTTCGGGTCAGCCGCAGGTGCCGCCCCGGAAGCAGCGGCGTCGGCAGCCGGCGCGGGGGCTGCGGCGGAGTTGTCGCTGGGCGCAGCGGGGGCCGTTGCTGCGGCGGGCGCGCTCGCGTCCGAGGCCGCCGCGGCCGGGGCCGCCTCGGTTGCAGTCGCGGCCGGCACCTCTTTTGCCTCGACCGGGCTCTCGGCGGGCGGCGCCGAGCCTCCGCAGGCGACAGCGCCCAGGGTAACGAGCGTGGCGAGGATCGAGGTGTAGGTGAGGGGTTGCGACATCTTCGGAAGCTCCTTGAGGAATGGTTGGGCTTGCGCCGGGGAGTTTAGCTGCGCTTTCGCGGCCGAACGGCACCTAGCGGTACGCCGGCGCCGGCTGGCGGTTTCAAACTGACGGTGACTTTCTCATAAAATTCAATAATAGCCGCTACTTGGCGCCAGGGGGCGTGGCCTCCGCCCGTAGCTCGAATTCGATGCGCACGCTTTTGCCAACCCAGTCAGCGGCGCGCGCCGCTGCCGCCGTGTCGGCGATGCCGGCGGGGCCGCGCGCGGTGATGTCGTGCGGAGCCAGGGCTACTACGAGCGCGCCGACGCTGCGGATCAGCAGGCGCGGTTCCGCTCCGGCCTCGGGCTTTCGTGGCTCCAGCGCCAGCTCCACGCGCACCGGCTCCTTGAAGCCGTGAAGGAGCAGCGTGCCGATGGCGGTGACTCGCACGTGGGGCGGGCGCTTGGCGCTGAAATCGAGCAGCGGCGCCGACAGGTTGTCGACCGACGCGAGCTCGAAGCGCGCCGTGGCGAACGACGCGCGGCGCTCGGCCGCCACGTCTGGCCCGAGCTCGAGCCATTGCAGAGCGACGGCGACCGGCGAGGCGCCGCCGAGCGCGTCATCGGCGGGCGGCGCGCCGTCGCTGTCGATGCTGAGCTTCGTCAAATCCACCTCGACGCTGCCGCTGGCGCCCTTCAAGTCGCGTGCGTCGAGACTCAGGCTGCCGCCGCTCACCGGAGCGCTGCCGCTCAGCTTGCCCTTGCGCCCTGCGACACCGAAGCGAACGCGGCTGCCTGGCACGAAGTTGAAGCTGCGGGGCGCCGCCGCAGCGGCCGCCGCGCCGCTCGCGCTCGGATGGGCCAGCCACGGCTCGGTCCGATGCGGCGCAGGTTCGGCCTGCTTGCAGCCGGCGCAGGCCAGCACGGCACACAGCGCCCATCGGCTGGCGCTCAATGCCAGACTCCAATCGAAACGCCCCAGCCGAGGTAGCTGCGCCCGGCGTCGATCGAGCCGCCCACGCGCCACTCGGTGCCCTCGGGATAGGCTCCGAACACCTCCCACGGGAAGATCTTTTCGTCGAAACCAAAGGTAGCGTGCAGCCGGGCGCCTTTTTGGTTGCTCTCGAAGCGCGACGGCTCGAGGTAGCTACCGCCGCGAACGCGCAACCAGTGCGGCAAGATCTCGGTTTCGATCCCCAGGTGCGGCGAGAAGCTGACGCGCTCACCGGAGCGTTGCACGGTGCGATCGAGCATCGATTCGATGCCGACGGCGTTTTTTACGGAGCCTGAGATCATGAGCGAGCTGGTGACCAGCACGTAGAAGCGCGCTTGATCGTGGTAACGCTGCCGCAGCCTTCGGTCGAGCTCCTTTTCTACGCGGG
>Ga0307508_10002448_pt1 | contig 19568 bp, 18 predicted proteins | sample 9_EM_MG_FD_203089 | JGI IMG/M metagenome (GOLD analysis project Ga0307508, IMG submission 203089) | Populus trichocarpa ectomycorrhiza microbial communities from riparian zone in the Pacific Northwest, United States - 9_EM | ecosystem: Host-associated > Plants > Roots > Unclassified | place... | reverse complement strand
CTCGTACAGCGAACAGCCGTAACCGCTGCTGCGTCGCGTCGCGTACATCCTGACGTAGCGGCCGGCGACGTCGGTGGTGATCGTGACGTCGCCGCCCTGGCCTGCGGTGGTCCGGAACACCGTCTTCCACGCTCGGCCGTCCGGGGAGATCTCCACGCGGTAGCTGACGGCGTAGGCGTGCTCCCAGCGCAGCACGATGTCGGTGATCTGCCACTGGCCGCCAAGGTCGACGATCAACCATTGCGGGTCCGAGAACCCGCTGCTCCACCGGCTCAGCGGGTCGCCGTCGACGGCGTGGGACGCGGACCACTCGCCCGCTTCCACGCTGGAGGCGGTCGCGGGCCGGCCGAGGGCCAGGTTGCGCCGGGACGGGTTGGCGGAGGCGCGGACCGTCGATCGGTTCGTCGAGGACGACGAGGTGGCCCCCGGCCCCGGCGGTTCGCCCGAGGTGCGTGCCGGCGACGGCGCGGAGGTCGCCGTGGCCGGCGCGGAGGTCGCCGTGGCCGGCGCGGAGGTCGCCGTGGCCGGTGCGGAGGCCGCGTCGCCCGCCGTGACCCCGGTGGTCCGGTCGCTCAACACCTGCGTGAAGATCGTCACCCCGGCGAGCACGAGCAGGACGGCCAGGGTCACCGGCAGCGCCCGCCCGCCGCGATGCGGTCGGGCCGCCCGGTCGCGCCGGGAGGGCGGCGCCGTCACCGGCCGGTTGACGGAGGCGGGACGCGGGACGGGCTTTTCGCCCACGAGCATGGCGAGCAGCTCCGCCGCGGTCGGTCGGTCGGCAGGCTCCTTCGACAGCGCGAGGAGCACCGGTCCGCGCAGGGACTCCGGCAGGCCGTCCAGGCACGGCGGCTGGGTCAGGATGCGGCCCACTGTGGCGGACGGCGAGTCACCCAGGAACGGCGTCCGGCCGGTGCCCGCGTACGCGATGACGCAGCCCCACGCGAACACGTCGGCCGCGGCCGTCACCGACGCGCCCGGCTCGTCGGAGAACCGCTCCGGCGCCATGTAGGGGACCGTGCCCACCATGACGTCGGTCTGGGTGTGCCGGCTAGTCGCCACGAACGGCCGCGCGATGCCGAAGTCGATCACCTTGGGGCTGCCCGGCGGTAGCAGCACGTTGTCCGGCTTCAGATCGCGGTGGATGACGCCGGCGCCGTGAATCCCGGTCAGCGCGGTGGCGACGCCCACCGCCAGCGAGTGCAGGGCGCCGCCCCGCAGCGGGCCCCGCTCCTCGACCACCTCGTCGAGGCTCGGCCCGTCGACGTACTCGACGACGAGGTACGGCGGGTCGTGGTCGAGGTCGGCGTCGAGGAACTCGGCGGTGCAGAAGGACGGCACCTGCCGGGCCCGCTCGACCTCGCTGCGGAACCGGTTCGTGAACTCCGGGTCGCAGGCGAGGTCGGCGTGGATGAGTTTGATCGCCACATAGCTGCCGTCGGGGCTCTCCGCGAGAAAGACCACGCCCATGCCGCCCGCGCCGAGGCGGCCGACCAGCTGGTATTCGCCGAGGCGGCCCGGGTCGCCCGGGCGCAGTGGACTCACGCGGTACGCGGTGTCCACCAATGGCCTCCTCCACCGTGCGACCGCCACGCGCCTGCGGCGGCGGCCCGCCGAGCGCCGGGTCTGGTATATCAGGTGGAGACGGCGTTCAGGAAACGCCCCCGATCGGCGGCGAACTGGTCACACGGTCAACGGTGTCGGCCGGAGTCGTGCGATCGTGGCCGGCCGCCTCGCGCGAGGAGCCGCCGGGCCATCATCACGGCGCCCACGAGGGCTGCGACGAGCACGACCAGCGCGACGCGGACGCTGGGCCACAGGTAACCGGTGCCCGTGTCCGCCTGGGCGAGCATCCCCGCGTCCGGGTTCGGGCCGGCGGGTTTGGGCGTCGCCGAGGGCTGGGCCGTGGGCGCCGCCGTGAGCTCGACCAGCCCGGAACTCTCCAGCAGCGGCAACTGCGTCATCATGATCGTCCCGGTGCGCTGCGCCAGGTCACGCACGATCGCGTTGCCGGTGTTGGTCCGGGTGACGGCCGCCAACTGCAGCAGGCCGCCGTCGGTCGCCCGGAGCCGGTCGACGTATGCCGTGTCGAACGCCTTCCCCCCGGCGGTCTTGAGCCCTTGCACCGCGGCGGCCGGATCGGCCGACGGCGCGGCCGGCAGGTGGCCGGTCAGCCGCTGCACCGCGCTGCTCACGATCCGTTCGAGCTGGCCGTCCTGCTCGGCGACCTTCTTCGCGATCGTCCGGATCACGCTTTCGCCGCTGCTCTGGGCCAGCTTGCTCGCGGCGACCGCGAACGAGACGGCCAGACTGACCTTGCCGACGAAGACGCTGTCCGCCGCGCTCGGCGGCCCGTCCGCGGCGCGCGCCGCGACCGGCGGCAGGACCAGGAGGGCGCCCAGGGCCGCGGTAAGCGCGGCGATGATCCACATTGGACGCTGACAGGTAGGAGTCGGTGTCATGGTGGGAGCACTTAACTTCAGCCGGGTCGTCGCGTCAACCCGAAAAAGGTGGAGTTAAGCCGATCGAGGACCAGTGGGATCGCTCCCAACCACCGGACGGGCCCGTCTACAGCCGGACAAACCCGCAGTTCGTCGTCCTTTTCCCGCAAGATCAGGGTGAAGCATTTCACTTCTCCCACCGCCAAAGGAACACCTAAGGTCAGCGAAAATCGGCTCCGGACCGGCCGGCCGCCGCGGAAGATCAGGCCGGCGCCGGCTCGGTATCCGGCCGCGCCACGGCGCTCCAGCAGATCATGACCGGCCAGGGCGGCCCGTACGAGTCATCATGGGCGAGTGTCGCCTCGCCGCCGGATCGTCCTGATTGCCGCCGCCGTCCTCGTCGCCGCAGTGCTGGCCGTCGCCGGGTTACGTCTGGCGGGCGGCGGCCGCGGCGGCTCCGGCCGGCCGGACCAGGCCCGGCCGGGAACGGTGCTGCTGGTCCCCGGCTACGGCGGCAGCCAGGTCGCGCTGTCGCAGCTGGCCGCGCGGCTGAACGCGGCGGGCCGCACGGCGCGGGTGGTCGCCCTGCCCGACGGCGGCACCGGCGACCTGCTCGTACAGGCCGACGCCCTGCAGGCCGCCGTGAAGGACGCGCTGCACGGCGCGGCCTCGGTCGACGTGATCGGCTACTCCGCCGGCGGCGTCGTGACCCGGCTCTGGGTCGACCGCTACGGCGGGTCCGCCGCACGCCGCATCGTCACCCTCGGCTCACCGCTGCACGGGGCGAGCCTCGCCGGGGTCGGCGCGGCCGTGGCGCCCGACGCGTGCCCCACGGCCTGCCGTCAGCTGGCCCCAGGAAGCGCGCTGCTCGACCGGATCGACCGTGCGGCGCTGCCGGCGGGCCTGCCCTGGCTGTCGATCTGGACGCAGAACGACGAGACCGTCCAGCCGCCGGACTCCGCGCGGCTGGACGGCGCGGTGAACCTGCCGTTGCAGAGCATCTGCCCGCGGGCCCGGGTCTCGCACGGCGAGCTGCCCACCGACCCGGCCGTCACGGCCCTGGTCCTTCAGGCCCTCGGCACGACGCCGCTGGCCGCGCCCACCCGCTGCCCGGTCAGCTCGTAACCTCGCGGAAGAAGTCGATCCAGGCCAGCCAGTAACGCGTCGGCAGGTAGGGCCGGATCGACGCGGCCGCGTCGAGCGTCACCAGGACCTGGCTGGTGACCAACACGGCGAGCGCGCCCATCGCGGCGCCCAGGGCCGAGTCGGTCACCGTGGACAGGAAAAGCGCGATCGCCGCCACGCCGATCATAGAAACCACGATGTACGCCACGGTGCCCAGCAACCGCAGCACCAGCCCCGCGTGCGTGATGGTGACGCCGGACAGCGAGGTGACGTCGGCCGGCAGCGCCACGCCCGCCGACGGCTGCGACCCGAACAGGGCCATCCCCGTCAGGTACGAGGTCACCAGGACCACGCCGATCGCGAACAGCACGAACGTCACCAGGGCGACGAGCTTGGCGACCAGCAGCCGGGTCCGGCTCACCGGCCTGATCAGCAGGTAGCGCAGCGTCCCGGTGGCGGCCTCCCCCGCGACCGAGTCGCCGGCCAGCACCGCGACCGAGACCGGCAGGAACACCGGCATGATCAGCGCCATCGCGGCGGCCGGGTACAGGGCGCCGTTGCTGAGCACGGCGGAGAGGAAGGCGCCGCCCTGGCCGGGCGGCGGTGGGATACGCGTCGTAGCCAGGAAAACGGCGACGATAAACGGCAGGGCACAGAGCAGAACCGTGATGACGTACGTGCGTGGCCGGCGGAAAAGCTTCGCCAGCTCGACTCTGATCATGCCGCCTCCACCCGGTCCGAGCTCGTGGTGGTGGCATCCAGCACGATCTGTTCCAGCGAGCGCCGCTCCGGGCCGATCTCGGTGACCTGCAGCCCGGCGCCGACCAGTTCGGCGTTGAGCTCGCCCGGGTCGGCGTGCCGGACCGTCAGCCGGTGCCCGTCGCGCCCCTCGACCCGCCCGTCGAGCAGGGCGACCGCGCGGTCCGCGTCCGGCGTGGCGACCAGGGTCCGCCCGGTCGGGGCCCGCAACGTAGCCAACTCGTCCTGCAGCACCAGCCGCCCGGCGTCCATGACGCCCACCCGGGTGCAGAACGCCTCGATCTCCCCGAGCAGGTGGCTGGAGAGAAAGACCGTCGTGCCGCCGGCGTTCAGCTCGGTGAGCAGGTCACGCACCTCCCGGATGCCCCGCGGGTCCAGGCCGTTGGTCGGCTCGTCGAGCACCAGCAGGCGCGGCCGCCGCATCAGGGCGGCCGCGAGGCCGAGGCGCTGCCGCATGCCCAGCGAGTAGGCCCGCACCGGCCGCCGGTCGACGCCGGCCAGCCCGACCCGCTGCAGGGCCTCCTCGACCCGGTCCCGGCGGCCTCGACGGCCGCCGCCCGGTCCGGCCGCGTCCAGCAGCGTGAGGTTGGCCCGCCCGGACAGGTGCGGGTACGCGCCCGGTCCCTCCACCATGGCCCCGACCTGGGGCAACACCTCCCGGACCCGGCGCGGGACGCTCAGCCCGAGCACCTCGATCTCGCCGCGCGTGGCAAAGACCAGCCCCAGCAGCATCCGCACCAGCGTGGTCTTGCCGGAGCCGTTCGGGCCGAGCAGCCCGTACCGGTCGCCCTCGCGCACGTCGAGGTCGACGCCGTCGACGGCGACGATCCGACGGCCGTAGCGCTTGGTCAGGTCCCGGGTGACGATCACGGCGCCTCGGCGAGGTCGGCGGCGACGCGCTCCAGCACCGCGGGGTCCACGAGCCCGGCGACCAGGAAGGTCGTCCGGTCCGGACGGACGACGGCCACGGTCAGCAGGCCGGTGGCGAGCAGCGCGCCGTCGCCGCGCGACAACGTGAGCCGGCTGCCGTACTTCGAGATCTCGTTGTACGCCGAGTACCCGAACCGGCCGGGCGCGATGACGACCACGAACTGCGCCAGGCCGGCGCCGTAGACGCCGACGGCCGGCGTCTCGTCGAGAACGTCGCGCCTCGCGAACCCGGCCAACTGCGCCGGCAGCGACCGGTCGGCGGCCCAGCGGTTCAGGGCGCCGAACACGTCCGGCGTCGTCGTGGTCGTATAGCCCATGCCGTTGTGCGGGCTCGGCGGCGTCAGGACCGCGGCGGGCGGGCTACTCACATGAAGCTCCAGGAAGCGGGTGACGAAGACGGGCCGGCTGCCGCCGCGCGCGGTGATCTCGGCCTGCACCGGCAACCCGGTGACCGGGTCGGCCCAGATGTCGACGTGCGCCACCGTCGTGCCGGCCTCGGCGGGCACCAGGCGGATGCCGGCCGCCGCGACCCCGGCCACCCGCTTGCCGGGCAGCGATTCGAGCCGGTCGCCGGCGGTCACGGTGAGCAGGCGGCGCGCCAGCTCGGGCGGGGTCATGTCGGCGGCGCGCGGCAGCCGGACAGGCTGGTCGCCGATGATCCGGGTCAGCTGGTTGTCGCCGTAGTCCCACGCGTACTGGCCCTGCGGGGTCTGGTAGACGTCGCGCTCGGAACCCTCGCCGATGACGTCGACCCGCCACCGGCCCGGCGCCGCGTACCAGGTCCGCATCTGTGTCGGGCCGCTGACCAGCGCGGTGACCTGCTGCAGGTAGGGCAGCGACGGCACCGGCAGCAGGCCGTTGCTCTGCGCGAAACCCTGATAGGGCTGACCGGCGGAGGCTGCCATCCGGGCTCGCAGGACCGTCGGCTCGACCTCGGCGGCGTCGGCGGGCCACAGTCGCAGCGCCACCGGAAAGCCGCAGAGCAGCACGGTGACCGCGAGCACGATCGCCCACCGGCGCCTCGCCTGCCTCCGCACGACCGTGGCGCCCGCGCCGATCGCCATCTCACCGCCCTCACCGTGGTGGCCGGCTCCGCCGGCGCACGGCCAGCGAACCCGGTCGCAGGTCGGCCTCAGCCGGCGTCAACGAGCGAGGCCAGCACGAACAGTACCTCGCCTGTCTGTCCTAGACGGTGGGCGACGGAACGCCCCAGCCGACAGGACGACCATGCTCGCCGCCGCCCGCCTGAGCCGCCGCCGCACGTACGATTGTCAATCGGTAGCTTTTTTGTTACGGTCACGATCTTGTTACCAATGCGGAGATGGACGATACGGATGAGGGACTATGCGGCATCGTCGACGATCCGCGCCACGCCGGAGGCGATCTGGTCGGTGCTCGTCGACGGGTCGCGGTGGACGGAGTGGGACTCGGCCGTCGTGCGCGTCGACGGCGCCATCGAGCCCGGCGCGAAGGTGACCGTCTACCCGGAGGTGAACCCCGGCCGGGGCTTCGCCGTGCGGGTCGTCGAAATGGTGCCGGGGGAAAAGATGACCTGGCGCGGCGGCATGCCGCTCGGCCTGTTCACCGGCACCCGGACGTACCGGTTGACGCCGGGCCCGGACGCGACGGTGCGGTTCGACATGCGCGAGGAGTACACGGGACCACTCGCCGGCCTGATCTTCAAGTCGATCCCGGACCTGCAACCGTCGTTCCGCCGTTTCGCCGACGGCCTGAAGCGGCAGGCGGAAGGTTCGTCGCAATGACGCCGGCCGCCCCGCTCGCGTCACCACGTTCCGTGACAGGAGCACGCCGCTCCGTCAGAATTCTCGGTGCCGCGCCTTTCCTGGCGTGCCGCCAGATGTCGATCTATCGACGTCGGTCGTTCGGTCACCCGGTGACCGCCGTTCGGTCGAGATGTGGCGAGCATGTGCGTATGCACGTGCATCTGCCCTTGTATCGTCGCGCGCATCTGCTCATTCTTAGGTGTGCCGGGTGAAGACGTCCCGCCGAGCGGTTACCGGTGGTGACGTCCGGCACGCGCCACACGGGAGGGAGCGGGTCGGTGGACGAGGTGGCGACGAGCAGGAGCCCGGGCCCCGAGCGCCGGGTCTGGATGTTCGCCGAGGCTGACTACCGCTTCGGCGTGGGCCCCCTGCGCATGCTGGTGGAGCGGGTCGACTGGTCGACGCCGCAGCAGTGGGACGGCGAGGTGTGGTACGAGGTGCAGGGCATCGAGATCGGCGATGACGGGCGCGCGTTCGGCCGGCGGCTCGCGCTGGTACGCGGTTGCCGCCTGTCACGCCTGGCAAAGAAGGCACACCCGTAGGACCGAGCGACGCCGCGCTCCCCTCAGGTCCACATCGAAGCCGCCCTCGCTCACTGTGGATCAGCCCCTTCACTCGCGCACACACCGCCGCCCGTACCCGCTCAAGGCATCGACCGTATCGACGAGCGCGGTCCCGCACAGCCCCCCGTAGGTGTTCAAAGCCTCAGCACGGCCTACAGATCGTGCCAGGACTGCGACGGGCTCGGGGCCTCCGCCGGATAGGCGTACGCCGGCAGCGGGTCGGCCCAGGTCCACTCCGCGTGCCGCGCCGGGGTCCAGGTCAGCTCGGCCGGGGGCCGAACTGCCGCGGCCCGGGCCGGCGGTCGCCAGATCGGCGGCGCGCCCCACCAGATGATCCGGTCGTGGGACACCGAGGGCGCAGGGAGCGCCGGCAGCGCGGGGCGGGCGGCGGTCGGGAGCGACAGCCGCGGCGTGGGGGCCGGCAGCGCCTCCTGCTGGCGGGCGGTCGCGTTGCTCGCCGGGGCGGTGGCCAGCAGCACGGCCGCACCGACCGTGACCAGGCCGGCGACCGTGGCCGCCAGGCTCCACCCGGGACGGACGCTGTCGCCGAGCAACAGCAGCGCGACGGCGGACGGCGCGACGACCTCGCCGATCCAGAGCACCGCGGTCACCGGTCCCACCTGGCCCCGTTGCAGCGCGTCCGTATAAAGCAGCATGCCGGTCGCGGCGAAGACGGCCAGCGCGCCGACGAGCGGCTCGGTGACGATGGCCAGCGCGGTCGCGCCGACGTGGTGCAACGGCTGCGGCGGCAGGGTCAGCGCCCGCCCGGCCAGCGCCGCGCCGCCGAGCGTGAGGCCCGCCACGGCCGCGGTGACGCCCGGCGACCCGACCTTGGCCGTGCCCCAGCCGATCAGCGCCGCGGCGACCGCGGCCACGCAGAACCACGCCCGGAAGGCGGTCGACGCCGTGACGTTCTCCTGCTGGCCGGCCGACATGGCCAGCACGGTGAGGGCGCCGACCGAGACCACGATGGCGGCGACGTCGCGTCGCCGCAGCCGCGACTTGAGGATCACCCGGGCGGCCACGATGGTCAGCGCCAGCGAGCCGGCCAGCACCGACTCGACCAGATAGACGGCCAGCTCGCGCAGGGCGACCATCGAGCCGGCCCAGGCCAGCAGGTCGCAGACGACGCCGAGGAGGTAGAGCGGGTGGCCGAGGGTGCGCACCGTGCCGGAGCTGCGTCGGGCGCCGATGGCCTGCAGGATCGAACCCGCGGCATAGCTGAAGGCCCCGAACACGGTGATGGCCAGCGCCATCCAGCCCGCGGCGGTCATCGCTGCGGCCGACCGCTGTATCGCTCCAGCCCGCCATGACGCTGGGTACACCCGACAATCACACTCTGATGATAGGTGCGGCGGCCACTTCGCGCGAGTGGGCGGCGTCGATGAAACCAGTTAGATCGGCGCCACGACGAGAATCTCGCCGGCCAGGGTCTCCACCTGCACCGCGGCGACGTCGGCGGGCGCCATGAGGGCGCTGCCGTCCAGCGTAACGCCGGCGCCGGCGGACAGCCAGCTCGCCGCCTGCTGGCGGGAGCCGTCGCGGGCGACGACGTAGAGGCGGCACTGCTCGCCCGCCGGCACGCCGCCGATCGCGGCGCGCAGCCGCACCCACCCGGCCGCCGGTTGGATCGCGACGGTCATGGTCACTCCGGTTTCGGCGTCGGCCGCCGTGCCCACACGCGTGCTCGGCGCCGTCGAGGGGGACGCGGCCGCCGGCGCCGTGGCGCGGCCGATGACGACCCCGTCGCCGATCGCGGCGATGCCGATCACGACCGCGACCGCGGCCCACCCCGCGCGGCGCCGCCGGTCGTGCCGGGCGCGCTCACCGCGTACCTCCTGCAGCGTGCGCCGCAGCACGACGTCGCCGTCCGGCGGAGGCCCGTCGAGGAACGCCTCCGGCGGAATCTCGCCGAGCGCGGCCTCCATCCGGCGCAGGTCGCCCGCCTCGCTCCGGCAGCGCTCGCAGCCGTCCAGATGCGCCCGGACCGCGGCCCGCTCGTTGGCGTCGAGCACGCCCAGGGCATAGGCGCCGAGCAGGTCGCGGGCGTGCTCGCTCACCGGACGGCCTCCCGCAGCCGCAGCAGCGCGTGGTAGCTGCGGGATTTCACGGCGCCCACGGGCACGCCGAGCGAGGCGGCCGTCTCGGCCACGTCGCGGCCCTGGAAATAGAGGGCCCGCAGCACGTCGCGTTGCTCGGACGGGAGCGCCTGGACGGCGCTCAGCACGACCATCGAGTCGACCGCACCGCCACGGTCGTCCACCGGGCGGCGCGCGGCGACGACGCTCCGGGTGAGCGTGAAGAGGCGCGCGCGGACCACGCCCTTGTCGTCGGCCAGGGCTTCGGGATCGCGCCAAACCCGGATCAGGACCTCCTGAACGACGGACTCACCCTGGGCGCGGTCGCCCATCAGCCGGATCGCGTACGCGAACAGCGCCGCGCCGTGCTCCTGAAAGATCCGCCGGACGAGCGCCTCGTCGGCCGCGCCCCGCCGCCGACTCACTCCCCCACCCGCAGCACCGAGATCGTGTCGTCGGCGCCGTTCGAGACGTAGGCCCTGCTGCCGTCGGGCGACACCGCGACCGCCCGCGGGCTGCCTCCGACCCGGATCGTCGCGGTGACCGCGCCGGTGTGCCCGTCCAGGACGGTCACCGTATTGCTGCCCTCGTTGACCACGTACCCGTGCGCGCCGTCGGCGGCGAACGCCACGCTCTGCGGCTTGTCGCCGACCGGGAACGGGCCGGTGCGCCGCAGCGTCACCGCGTCGATCAGGTCGGCCGCGTTCGCCTCGTAGCCGGCGACCAACACGGTCCGGCCGTCCGGCGCGACGGCGAGGCTGTGCGGCGCCCGGCTCACGGCGACGGATTTCACCAGCCGGTCGGTGCGCATGTCGATGATCGAGACCATGTTGGACTCGTGGTCGGGGGTGAACGCGCGCATGAGATCCGCGGAGAAGCCCACGGCGTGCGGGTTCGGCGGCACCGCGACCCGGGAGGTCTGGCCCCGGCCGCTCGCGTCGTAGATCTCGACCCGCTGCTGGCTGTGAATCGGCACCCAGACCCGACCGTCCGGGCCGACCGCCAGCGCGTACGGCTGCACGCCGGTGCTCAGGTAGCGGACCACCTTGCGGGTACTGGCGTCGACCACGGCCACGCCGCTGCCGGACTTGTCGTTCTCGTACATCGAGACGAAGACGAGCCGGCCGTCGCGCGACGTGGTGACGAACCGGGGCGTGTTGCGCAGCGTCACGGAGGCGACGTTGCGGCTGGCGGCGTCCACCACGGACAGGACGTGTGAGCTCTGGTCGGCCACGTAGACCGTGCGGCCGTCGGGCGAGACCGCGACGCCCTCCGGCTCGGCGCCCACCTTGATCGTGCCGACGACGGCCGGCCTGCCCACGCTCACGATGCGGTGGGCGAGCGGGGCGCGGGCCACGGTGGACGGGGCAGGCGCCGACGGGGACGACGAGCTGGAGACCGCCGCGGCCGGCGCGGCGGGCAGGGTCAGGGCGGTGGCCGGCGGTGGCCGGCCCTGGCTGCGATTGGTCAGGGCCATCGCGGCGCCCGCGCCGCCGAGCAGCACGAGCGCGGTCAGCCCGGCGACGAGCACCGTGCTGCCGAGGTGGCGGCGGCGCGCCGGCGGCGCGCGGAGCACGGTCACCCGGGCCGTGCCGAGGCCGCCGAAGCCGTCGATCACCCCGATCTGCTCGTCGACCTCGAACCTCGACAGCGGCCCGGCGGCCATGACCTGGCCTGTCACCCGCACGTCGGCCCAGCCGGCCGGCCCGCGCACCGTGACCGACCCGTCGAGCCAGTCCGACCGCGGCAGCCACACGATGCGCAGCCGGCGGCCGTTCAGCATGGCGCGCAGGCCCGGCCCGGAGACGGTGACGGTGGCGCCCGCGACGGCGAGCGGGGGACCCTCGACCAGGACGTCGGCGACCAGCCGCGGCGTCTCCGCGGGCACCTGGCCGAAGTCCACCCGGTCCGGGTTGACCCAGACCGCGGTGCGCTCCAGCGCCGCGGTCGCGGCGGCGGCGACGCTGCGGCTGTCGTCGGCGGTCAACCGCTCGAGCACGCGGCGCGCGGCAGCCGCGGTCGCGAGATCGGCCCCGACCGCGAGCCGGATCAACCCGCCCACACCGGCCAGGCGAGTCTCCCGGATCGGGCTACCGATCTCGGTCAACACATGCGACGGCAGACCTTGTTCACTCATCGTGTCACCACGATCATCATGCGTTACCATCAGGGATCAGCGGAACCCGCGGGACGAGTTTTGGCACCTGATGGATCGGCCGGCGCCGATCCGAGGCCCGGTCGGCCGCGCGGCCCCCGCCTGTCCGCTTGCCGGCGGGCGGCCGGCGTCGACAGCCTTGACACGTGCGTCACCCGGGCGGAAGCTCGGCGAAACATCGTTCGGCACAGCCGAACACCTTCTCCGCCGGGCCGCGACTTCCAGGGCGCCGGCGACGCCTCCAGCATGCCTGCGCCGCGCGCCGGCGTGGTCCGAGCCGGTCCTCGGCGGAAACAGGATGCAATCCCGGCATTGCCGACCTCGTCCCGACCGTCGCAGAGGAGCCCGAACCGTGAAAAAGCTGATCAATGCACCGGAGGACCTGCTCGTCGAGGCGCTGGCGGGAATGGCGGCAGCGCATCCCTCGCTCGCGGTGAACCTCGAGGATCGCTACATCGCCCGGGCCGGCGGCCCGACCCCCGGCAAGGTGGGCGTGCTGTCCGGCGGCGGATCCGGGCACGAGCCGCTGCACGGCGGCTACGTCGGGTACGGCATGCTGGACGCGGCCTGCCCCGGCGAGGTGTTCACCTCCCCGGTCCCCGACCAGATCCTGGCCGCCACGAAGGCGGTCGACGCGGGCGCCGGCGTCCTGCACGTGGTGAAGAACTACACCGGCGACGTGCTCAACTTCCAGATGGCCGCAGAGCTCGCCGACGACGACGGCGTACGGGTCGAGGCGGTCGTGGTGAACGACGACGTGGCCGTCGACGACAGCACGTGGACCGCCGGCCGGCGGGGCACCGGCGCCACCGTCCTGGTCGAGAAGATCGTGGGCGCGGCCACCGAGCGCGGCGCCGACCTGGCCTCGGCCGCCGCGCTGGCCCGCGAGGTCAACGACCGGTCCCGATCCTTCGGCATCGCGCTGACCCCGTGCACGGTGCCGGCCAACGGCAAGCCGGGCTTCGAGCTGGGCGAGGACGAGATCGAGGTGGGCGTCGGCATCCACGGCGAGCCCGGCCGCGCACGAGCCAAGCTGGTCCCGGCCGACCAGATCGCGGCGATCGCCCTGGAGGCCATCCACGCCGACGCTCCGCTCTCCGGCGACGTCCTGGTGATGGTCAACGGCCTGGGCGCCACCCCGCTGATCGAGCTGTACGTGCTGTTCGCCGCCGTCGACCAGTGGCTGTCCGGGCACGGCGTGCGGATCGCGCGAAGCCTGGTCGGCAACTACATCACCAGCCTCGACATGGCCGGCACGTCGATCACGGTCTGCCGGCTGGCCCCGCGACTGGCCGAACTCTGGGACGCTCCGGTCGAGACCCCTGCGCTGCGCTGGGGTCGCTGACCACGAGACGACGGAGAGCCCTGTCATGGACGTGAGCACCTTTCGGGCCTGGATCGCCGAGGCCGCGCGGCTGGTGGTCGAGAACGCCGACCACCTGACCCACCTCGACGCCGCGATCGGGGACGCCGACCACGGCGTCAACCTGCGGCGCGGCTTTCAGGCCGCGGTGGCGACGCTGGCGGAGACCTCCCCGGACACGCCCGCCGCGGTGCTCGCGACCGTCGGCCGGTCCCTGATCAACAAGACCGGCGGCGCCTCGGGACCGCTGTACGGCACCGGGTTCCGGCGGTCCGCGAAGGCGCTGGGCGAGGGCGCCGAGGTCGATCCGGTCCAGCTCGGCGCCGCCCTGCAGGCGGCGCTGGACGGCGTCCGGCAGCTGGGCGCCGCGAACGAGGGCGACAAGACCATGGTCGACGCGCTGGCGCCGGCGGTCCGCGCGTACCGGGCCGTAATCGATGCCGGCGGCGAGCTTCCCGAGGCGACCCGCGCGGCAGCCGAGGCCGCCGCCGAGGGCCTGCGGAAGACCGTCGCCATGCAGGCGCGCAAGGGCCGGGCGAGCTACCTCGGCGCCCGGACGGTCGGCCACGAGGACCCGGGCGCCGCCTCGACCGTGCTCATCCTGCGGGCCCTGGCGAGCGCCACCGCCGCAGCGCCGGCCGAGCGGGAGGCGCCTTGACGGCGACCAACCGCTGGGCCGGCGCCGGGGCCGCGCCCGGCACGGCCCTCGCGGTGTTGTCGCGCGCCGACCGCCCGCTACCGGCCACCGCCGGGCCGACCGACCCCGACCAGGTCGAGGGCGCCTTCCGGGCCGTCGCCGACGACCTGGAACGGCTCGCGGAGCGGGTCCGGACGCAGGGCCGACGGGCGGTCGCCGACATCGTCGCGGTCGGCGCGCTCATCGCCGCGGATCCCGACCTCCTCGAGGCCGCACGGTCGGCAGCGGGCGCGGCTGATCCGCTGCGGGCGATCTGGGAGGCCGTCGAGGGGTACGCGACGCTGCTGGAATCGCTGCCGGACGAGACGCTGCGCGAGCGCGCCGCCGACGTCCGGCAGGTCGGGCGCCGGGTTCTCCAGCGGATCGCCACGGGCACGAGCCCGGCCGCCGGTCCGGCCGGCGAGTTCGTCCTGGTCGCCGCCGAGCTGGGCCCGGCCGACCTGCTCGAGCGTCTCGGCGACGGGCTGGTCGCGGCGGTCGGGGTGCGCGGCGGTGCCAACTCGCACGCCGCCATTATCGCGCGCTCGGTCGGCATACCGCTGGTCGTCGGCGTCGACCCGGGGATCCTCGACCTGCCCGACAACACGCCGCTGCTGGTCGACGCCGACGCCGGGCTGGTGGTGGCCGACCCGCCGGCCGGCGAGATCGCCCGCGCGCGGCGGATCGCGGCCGGCGCGGCCGGGCGCCGGGCGGCCCTGCGCGCCGAGCGGGACCGGCCGCCGGTGACCGCCGACGGGCAGGCGTTCGAGCTGCTGTGCAACGTCGCGTCCGACATCGAGGCCCGGGCCGGGCGCGACGGCGGCGCCGCCGGCATCGGGCTGCTCCGCACCGAGCTGCCGTTCCTGCACGCCGGCCGGTGGCCCACCGAGGCCGATCACCGGCGGGCGCTGCGCCCGATCCTGGCCGAGTCGACGGCGTGGCCGGTGACCGTCCGGCTGCTCGACTTCGCCAACGACAAGATCCCGCCGTTCCTCGGCGGCGGGACCACGGGCCTCCGCGCGCTTCTGGAGCACCCGGCGGCGCTCGCCGACCAAGTGCGCGCGGCAGTCGATCTGGGCCGGGCCGCGCGGCTGCAGATCATGGCGCCGATGGTCACCGCCGCGGCCGAGCTGCGGCTCGTGCGCGGCGCGGTCGACGCGGTCGTGGCCGAGCTGGGCGCCGCGCCGGCGCCGGTCGGGGCGATGGTCGAGACGGTGGCGGCGGTCGAGGCGATCGGCGAGCTCTGCGCCGCCGCGGACTTCCTCTCGATCGGCACCAACGACCTGGCCGCCGAGGTGCTCGGGCTGGGCCGCACCGACCCCCGGGGCCGCCCGGAGCTGGCGGCTGACCCGCGGGTGCTGCGGGCGGTCGCCCGGGTGGTGACGGCCGCCGCAACGGCCGGCCTGCCGGTCAGCGTGTGCGGCGACGCCGCGGCGCATCCGGTGACGCTGCCGCTGCTGCTGGGAGCGGGGGTACGCCGTTTCAGCGTGGCCTGCGCCCGGCTCGACGAGACCCGTTACCGGCTGCTGCGCCTCGACACGCGGGTCTGCGGCGCCGTCCTGGCCGAGGCGCTCGACCTGCCCGGCGCCGGCCAGGTCGCCGGCCTGGTCCACGACCGGATCAAGGTGGCCCATGTCACGACAACCTCAACAGAACGGTAGACAATGGTAGGCATCGTCCTCATCTCGCACAGCAGCGGACTCGCCGAGGGCGCCGCCGAGTTGGCCGGCCAGATCGCCGGGGGCGCCCGGGTGGTCGCGGCCGGAGGCACCGACGACGGACGGCTCGGCACCAGCACCGAGCGCATCACCGAGGCGATCGCGGCGGCCGACGCCGGCGACGGCGTCCTGCTGCTGCCCGACCTGGGCAGCTCCGTGCTCAGCGCGCTCGCGCTGCTGGAGGAGCTGGACGCCAGGCGCCTGCGCATCGCCGACGCCCCGTTCGTCGAGGGCGCCGTCGCGGCGGCCGTGGCGGCGAGCGCGGGGCTCGACCTCGACACCGTCGCCCGATCCGCCGAGGAGGCCCGCGATGCCCGCAAGCTCTGAGCCCACCGACCCGGGAACCGCGGACGCCGTGATCCGGATCGTGGTGCTTCCGAAGCACCTGCACGCCCGGCCGGCCGGCAAGGTCGCCCAGGCCGCGGCGCGCCACCCGGCCACGACCATCGAGCTGCACCACGGTCACCGCAAGGCGAACGCCCGCAGCGTCCTGGGGGTGATGGGCCTCGGCGCGGTCGCCGGCGCCGAGGTGCGGGTGCTGACCACGGGCGGCGAGGCCGCCGCGGTCGCCGACGAAATCGTCGACATCCTGTGCGCCCCGGAGGCCGAGTAGACACCCAGGTACACATCGATGTACTAATCTGCGTCGATGTCAAAACCTCGAATGCGCGGGCTTGCCCTGGCCGCGGTCGCGGGGATCGTCGCCGCGATGACCGTCACGGCCACGCCGGCGAGCGCCTCGCCGATCCCCTACGTCCGCGGAACCGGCACGGTGCCGGTCTACTCCTACGCGAACGCCGTCCGCGAGAGCGTCTGGGTGCAGACCGGCCTCGACAACGACGGCGACGGCACGCCCGACAAGGTCGCCGTCGATCTGGTACGCCCACGCGAGGCGGCCGCCGCGCACCTGAGGGTGCCGGTGGTCATGGAGTCCTCGCCCTACTACGCGTGCTGCGGCCGCGGCAACGAGGGCGAGCTGAAGGAGTACGACGCGAACGGCGTCATCAGCAAGGAGCCGCTGTTCTACGACAACTACTTCTTGCCGCGCGGCTACGCCTTCGTCGCCGTCGATCTGGCGGGCACCAACCGCTCCACCGGCTGCGAGGACGTCGGCGGCCGGGAAGAGGTGCTCAGCGCCAAGGCGGTCATCGACTGGCTCAACGGCCGGGCGAAGGCCTCGTACGCCGACGGCACGCCCGCCGTCGCGACAGGGTGGACCACCGGCAAGGTCGGCATGATCGGCAAGTCCTGGGACGGCTCGGTGGCCAACGGCGTCGCCGCGACCGGCGTCCGCGGCCTGGAGACGATCGTGCCGATCTCCAGCATCTCCAGCTGGTACGACTACGAGCGCTTCAACGGCGTGTTGCGCAGCCCCGGATTCCCCGAGTTCCTGCACGGGCTGGTCAGCGGCCGGCCCGAGGCGGCCTGCGCGGCGACGCTGACCGGCCTGACCGCCGGCGCCGACGACGCGACCGGCGACTTCAACGGTTTCTGGGCCGCACGCGACTTCCGGCCGGACGCGCGCAAGGTCCACGCCAGCGTCTTCGTCGTGCACGGCATCAACGACACCAACGTCACCACCTCGCAGTTCGCGCTCTGGTGGAAGCAACTCGCGGCGCAGGGCGTGCACCGGAAGATCTGGCTCTCGCAGATGAGCCACGTCGATCCCTTCGACATCCGCCGGGGCGCCTGGGTGGACACGCTGCACCGATGGTTCGACTTCTACCTGCAGGGCCTACACAACGGCATCGACCGCGAACCGCAGGCGAGCATCGAGACGGGGCCCGGGACCTGGGTCGACCAGGCGAGATGGCCGGCGGCCGGCGCCCACCCCGTGCGGGTGTCCCTCGGCGACGGCGACGGCGCCACCGGCACGCTAGGCGGCGCGCCGGGCCGGGGCTCGCGCACCTGGCTGGACAACGCCGACCTCACCGAGGAGGCCGCCACCGCCGGCCCGAACTCCCCGGTCGCCGGCCGGATCGCGTTCCTCTCGGCCCCGCTGGCCGCAAGCGTGCGGCTCTCCGGCATCCCCACGGCCACCCTGCGCGTGCAGGTGGACAAGCCGACCACCGAGCTCACCGCCCGGCTGGTCGACTACGGCGCCGCCGCGCGCGTCAACTACCTCGGCCCCGAAGAGGGCATCACGACGCTGACCACCGAATCCTGCTGGGGCGAGTCGACGGCGGCCGACGACGCCTGCTACTTCGACACCGCCGAGGACGTCGTGACCAGCGACCACGCCGTGCTCACCCGCGGCTGGCAGGACGCCGCGCATCACGTCTCGCTGCGGTTCGCGACGCCGCTGAAGCCGGGCCGGTGGTACTCCATCACCGTGCCGCTGCAGGCCACCGACCAGACCCTGGCCAAGGGGCACGTGCTCGGCCTCATCCTGCAGCAGAGCGACAACGAGTACTCGTCGCCGACGCCGCAGGGCGCGACCGTCCGGCTCGACCTGCGGGGCAGCTCGCTGACGCTGCCTCTGGTGGGCCACTCCGGGCTCCCGGCGCCGGGCGCCACGGCGCCGATGGTCACGGCCGCGCCGGCGCCGGCCTTCGCACCGCACCGATCCGGTACGCCGCTGCTGCCCTAAGGCGTCTCATACCGCGGTACCACTGTCCCCTTGAAGATCGGGACCGCGGTACGACGGATCCCCTCGCGGCCGCGCCTAGCGTTTTCAGCAGACGCCGGGAGTACGGCGGCCACCGAGGGGGAAATCATGATCGAGGCACGAGGTCTGACGAAAAGGTACGGCGAGAAGACCGCCGTCGACGGCGTGGACTTCACGGTCCAGCCGGGCGCGGTCACCGGCTTCCTGGGGCCCAACGGCGCCGGCAAGTCGACGACCATGCGGATGATCATCGGGCTGGACGCGCCGACGTCCGGCTCGGTGATCGTGAACGGGCGCCGCTACGCACAGCACGCCGCGCCGCTGCACGAGGTCGGCGCGCTGCTCGAGGCGAGGTCGATCCACCCCGGGCGGTCCGCGTTCAACCACCTGATGGCGCTCGCGTACACGCACGGCATCCCGCGGTCGCGGGTGACCGAGGTGATCGAGATGACCGGGTTGCAGTCGGTGGCGGGCAAGCGCGCCGGCGCCTTCTCCCTCGGCATGGGCCAGCGCCTCGGCATCGCCGCGGCCCTGCTCGGCGATCCGCAGACCGTCATGCTGGACGAGCCGGTCAACGGGCTCGACCCCGAGGGCGTGCTCTGGATCCGCAACCTGCTCACCGGCCTCGCCGAACAGGGCCGCACGGTCTTCGTCTCCTCGCACCTGATGAGCGAGATGGCGCTGGTCGCCGATCACCTCATCGTCGTCGGCCGCGGCCGGGTCCTGGCCGACACCACCGTGCAGGACCTGGTCCGCGAGGTCGGCGGCGACACCGTGGTGGTGGCCAGCGCCGACCCGGCGCGGCTGCGCGGCCTCCTGGCTGGTCCTGGTGTCGAGATCACCGGGCGGCCCGGGTCCGAGCAGTTGAGCGTGGCCGGCCTGTCGGCGCGCGAGATCGGGATCAAGGCGGCCGAGAACGGCATCGCGCTGTTCGAGCTCACCGCCAAGGCGGTCTCCCTCGAGGAGGCCTTCATGGAACTGACCAAGGACGCCGTCGAGTACCACGCCGCCACCACCCCTGCGAGGGCAGCCTAATGACTATCGTCACCGAAGCCCGGCCCACCCCGACCGAGCCGGTACGGCCGGTCAACTCCCGGCTGAAGGTCACCGGTCCGCGCGTGGTGCGCTCCGAGTGGGCGAAGCTGTGGTCGCTGCGCTCGACCTGGATCACGCTCGGTCTCGGGCTGCTGTTCCTGCTCGCGTTCGGCACCATCGGCGTGCTGCGCTACAAGTCGATGAGCAGCTCCGGCCAGCCGATGGATCCCGACTTCGCGAACTCCACCGCGATCAGCCTCGCGCTGTTCGGGGTGCCGTTCTCGATGATCGCGCTCGGCGTCCTCGGCGTGCTGACGACCGCCGGCGAATACTCCA
>Ga0307508_10002447_pt1 | contig 19569 bp, 22 predicted proteins | sample 9_EM_MG_FD_203089 | JGI IMG/M metagenome (GOLD analysis project Ga0307508, IMG submission 203089) | Populus trichocarpa ectomycorrhiza microbial communities from riparian zone in the Pacific Northwest, United States - 9_EM | ecosystem: Host-associated > Plants > Roots > Unclassified | place... | reverse complement strand
CCCCGCTCGGCAGGGTCGCTTCGCCGGACATCGTGGAGTCCGTGAAGTCTTAGCGGTCGCGAAATTTGGTGGGTCGGTTAAAAGTCTTGGCGTTTTCTGGCGTTGAGTTTCGTCCGGGGTCGATGGTTGCTGCACAATGCGGCAAGCGAGTCGTACGGGATTAATACGGGGTCCGTTCCAGGGCGGTCATGTGGTCGGATACCCTGTCGGATAATGTCTGTAGGAGATGGGGTTTTTTTTAGAGAGGAATTGAGAGCATTAAGTAAGGTAGGATATGGGTACCCATTGTAAACGCACTGATCGCGGCTGTTTCCCCTCGTGGCTTCGCTCTTGTGGCACTATCGCGGAAACTTGGAAACCTCTAAAGTATGTAGGTAGACTCTATCGCGTATACATATCAAAGTTCAACCCGCACGGTCAGCTGCTCTACGTCTGTTCCTAGCATACAAACTACCATCCTTCCCTTCGGCCACCGGCTTCTCCAGTTTCTACCGACCCCGCACGCATTTCGAGTGCAACATCTCCACGCCTGCCTTTGCATTGCGTACACGGACAACGGTGACAAACCTACTTCACCGGCTCGGATGCGGGCCATAGATCCGAGCCCGAGGTCCGCTCAACTGCTTAATGGAGACTCTTCCTTCACCAGTCAGTCAGTCAGTCAGTCAGTCGAACGATCTCGGTTGTAAACGCCGGACAGTCCGCAGGTGGCGCGCCGCTTGGCCTATCTCGACTTCGAAAGATGGAAGGAAAGAGAAATAGGAAAAACAACTCCACACCTTGTGCCCCCGTCCCCTACTCCTCCACCTCTCCAGGTACGCCTCCGTCCTTCTGCCCCTCTTCGCCTTCCTGCTCCGTGCCCTGGCTCTGGGCCTCTTCTCTCGCCCCATCAGGTCCCACCTTGCGTTCCTCTCAAGGGTGCGCTGGAAGTCTAAAATCGGCCGGCCACACCGCTCATCCGCGAAGAGGTCCCGGATCCTGACCCGGTCCTTCCCTCTTGCCGTCCCCCTTCGCGCCTCCGCCCACATGGTCTTCTGTTGCGGCTTCCAGCATGTGCGCTTCCTGAACAGATGCTCCTGCGTTTGCATCTTACGAGGGCACCACCCGCACTCGCGCTGGCCCGGTTCACTGCCCATTGGAGGTATTGCCCGGCGAGGCAATGCCCCGTTTTTAGCTGGCAGAACTGGTCAGCCAGCCTCTTTGAGCACCCAGCTGCCGCCCCACTGCTGGCCCTTGGCCCATCCGTGAGGATGGTGAGGCCAGGTCTATGGCGCTCGGCCTCTTCCTTCGTCGGTCCTGGTCGTCCGGCACGGTGGCTGCTTCGAGTGTTTCCGGCGCTTCCAGCAGAACTGTGCTCTCCGTCCTGCCTGAGTACTCAAGGGCAGTCTTCAGTCGCTTTCCAGCGCATGATGGCGCCCCACGATCGCTCTGGCCCGGTCGCCTAAGGGTAGGCTGATCAGTCGCAGCCCAAACCGCAGCTGTCTGTTCTTCAGCTAGGCGGCTGCTAGCTTAAGTTCCGACTCCACGGCCAGCTCTCTCAGATTAGTCGTCGGGAAGCGGCCTGTCACTGCGCGAGCTTCCTAGTTGACGTACACACAGCCCCAATTACAAGATTTCTCACTCGGTCAATGAAGTGTGATATCCGGTAATGACAATCTCGAGCGTGCTGAAGGATACTGGGAGTTCAAACAACCTCTGTTCAAAGCCAGGAGAGAAGTTCTGTGGACGAGCCGTGTTTTTCAATGGATTCTAGTCGTGTATCTTTCATCTCCAGCATGTGGACGAATAATTTGGTGTAGTGCTTTCCTCCATCCTTTGTCATCTCGTCTGTCGCCCCCCCCCCCCAATCCAACCCTCAGTGCTCGCGGACGGCCAAAGAACGGCACGGAGCACCCTCTCGCAGCCATACATGGCCTCCCGACGATAAATGTCACCCCTTCCGTTCGTACCCGCACATCCTACCACTCCGCTGCTGCCTCTGCATTCGGCGGTACCAGATCACTACCGTGGCGACAGGAGCCTTCTCTCCCTCAACTGGTGAATCCCAACGCCTCTTTTTCGAGATTTCACAAAAACAAATTCATTATCGATTAACAAGGGGCCACACCCGTAAAGAATAAGCTTTTAAAGACACGTCGGTTCGATTTCCTGGCGGGCACGTATAACTAGGTGGGTAGACGCAGTTTTCTACATAGTCCAGTCCGGAGCAATTCCAGGTACGGTCTGGTCTGGTCGGGATGCACTTAGACCGACCCAAGGTCTGGTCGGGTGTGAACCCGATCTGCCCTAGGTCGATCTGGATGGTCTGCAGACATCGGGATAGCCTGCCAGCCTTGCCACACTGCCGCCGGGACGATCTTCTATTCAGACCGTGAAATGAGACATCTGGCCTGCGTCTTGGCAGACCGCCCAGAGCAAGTCTGCAGACCGGTCCGGTCTATTTAGAACACTGCACCCATGGGATGTCGAATCACGGATTCGCTGGTAACACCCTAAGACAATTTGTTACAGACCATTGAACCTCGCCCCCGCGCACAAAGATGGGGAGGCCGAGGCAAAGGCGGAGGCAGAGAGGGATCGACGGGGACTCACCATGTTCACCGACGGGTCACGGCTCGACAGCGGTGCGGCAGGGTACTCGGTGGTGTGGAAGAAGGGCCAGACCTGGGTGGGCATCAAACCCACATGGGCTACAACCAGGAGGCCTATGACGCAGAGTGTGACGCGCTGGCAGGGGCGCTGGAATCGGCTTCGCGAAGGCAGACAATGCCGGAGCGGATCACGATTTTCACCGACGCCCAAGCCGCCATCAGACGAATGGCGTTGGAGGAGCCTGGCCCTGGTCAACAGTACGCGCTCCAGGCTAGGAAACGTATCGCTGCACTGCGGCGTGCCAGGCCGGGAATCATCATTGAGATCGGGTGATGCCCGGCACACAAAGGGGTGGAATGCAACGAGAAGGCGGATGAGTGGGCAAAAGTTGCAGCGGAGGAGCTAGCGACCCGCAGGGCAGAATGGCTGAACTGCTCAGACCGGACGGAGGTACGCCCAATGCCACTCCCGCGACCCTTCGCCAACTCAAGCGGGAGATTTCGGAGAAAAAATGGGTGGAAGCGCGATGATGGGCCAGGGGCCGGGCCTCCGGGAACAACTACAAGATGCCGGAGAGCCTCAAGGTATTACCAGCTGAAGACAGGGCACTGCCGCACCGGACAGTACCTGCACTGGGCTAAGGTTCACCCCACCCCCTAGTGCTGATGGTGCCAGTGTCCCTCGCGAACGAGAGACCACCTCTTCACGGTGTGTCCGGAATGGAGGATGCAGCAGAAGATCCTCTGGGCCAAGATGAAGAAGGAGGCTGGGAGGTGGAAGAGCCGGTGGAAGAACCGGGACCTCCTCGCCGATGGGAGATGCAGCCAGGCAGTACTAGACTTCCTCACCGCCACAGATGTGGGGAGAAGAGTGCTGACTGTGGAGGACGCAGGGAGTGAGGCATCGGAATGGGAGCTCCAGGAGCGCCGAGAGCTGAAAGGGGAGAGGGAGGCAGAGGCGGAGGAGCTGGGTGCTGAGGTGGGGGCCGGTGAGGAGCTACCACTGTTCCTACTCACGCCCTCCTTCACGGCATCGGCGGACGAGGAGTAGTGGATGGGTCACGCTTCCCTCTGTTATTTCCTTTGTCGTCTATTTTCTCTCGGGACAGACCTGGGCAGAGGGCAGAAGGGGAGCTTGAAACGTGCCGCCACCGCGCGGACTGCGGGCGGGAAAAACGGACGAAAGGTACGCCGCCATAGTATAGATAGGCTAGATGCGAGTACCTATGATTAAACAAAAAGAAAAAAGGGGCCCCCCGCGCACAAAGATCAGCCCAAACTGCTCGCACACAAAAAGCAAACTCGTCAACTCCAACTCAGAAAATGATCGCCCAGATCTGGTTGCTGAAATACCAGATTCCGCCAGCACGGTTGCCCAGCTCGCGGCGGACACACGTTTTCGCAACCCAATCCGCCGCCAACTCGAGCCACTGGCAATGGACAGTATAGCGGTAGCCCCCGCAGAGTCCGATCTGGCCACCCTTGTGCTTCGCTAGGGTGCTGCACTTGGATCTGAGTTTGTTCGTGACGACACACATCTGCGGGTCCATGCGCTCGATCTCCTTGCGCGCGCCGTTGATCTCCGAGACCGTGGGTGACGCGGATGAGGTCTCGCACTTGACACGGCCGGTGTCCCTAAAGGGCATCTGCGTGTCGTTGCCGCTCGGCGGGGCCGTGGGCGGGGGGAGACTGAGGCGCAGGAGGACCGCGTCGACGGGGGGCGCATATCCATCCGGGAGAACGGCGATGTCGAGGCCAAATACTGATGTCTCTCCTACGGATGTCTCTCCTGGGGGTGAGGAAGGGAGCGTGGGTGCAGCCGAGACGAGGATGGCCGCCGTGAGCCCCGCGATGACGGCCAAAAGGCGCTCCGTGGAGGCAGTGAACCGCATTTGAGGGAAGAGAAGAAAGATATCAATCCGGACGAGATCGCGTGGTAAAGTGGTCGAGGAGACGGAATACGATCCCTGGGAAACGGCGCTGGGGGGAGGGAGGGCGGCAAGAGTGGGTGCCCGCCGGCTTTATATGTACATGTGCCATCACCGGCTGCAGCCCCACGATGGAGCCATACCAACTCAATCCCATCCTCACCGAACAAAAGCATCCAGCTGCCCGAACGCTTCCCGATGGAGATACCAACACTGCGAAGAAATGCCAGTCATAACCTCAAAAAATAAGCCTCTCCACCTCAGGGCTCAGGGGGAAAATATATTCTACCCTCTCGAGGCTCGCGATATCGTATGCAGCCCGTGGGTTGGGATCGAGCGGTAGCCATCGCCTCCCGCGCACCGATGTTCACGGTGGCGGTCGCCCGACCTCCAGGTCCATGCCGTGGGAAGACAAAGAGATCCAGGTAATCCGGACATGTTCGTGATGCGGAAGACCGACACACGAAACGGACAGCATCCTCAATAGCCGCGACTGGACGGCGGACACGGGACTTGCAGCATTTCTTCGGTTCTCCCCTACATTCCACCCATCTCGCGGCTGTGTTTATCTCTCGGGGCTTTCTATACTAGTGCACAATTTCCGCAATCCAGTGATTTCCTCCCAAACTCTAATATCCAAACAGACAGACACCTCTCCACAGTCCTGCGGGACCCGTGCAGGTAGAGGAGCAGAAACCTGTACGCGGCTGGGTGGACTAAAGTAGTCAAGTGGCCATTCTCCATTCTTTTGGTGAGCGGGAAGAGGTGGGGGAAGTGTGCATAAGTACTGCTTGAATTCCAGCGAAACGCAGGGGATGGAATGAAGGAGAAGCGATCCGCCGGATGGAAGCGAAAGAGCTCAGACGACCTGCCACCAGCTATCAACCTAGTATACGGAAACCCGTTTAACAGAAAAAAGGGGGGAAAAGCAGCCGATCTGCGAATGACAACAAATCAAGACAAAGAGTGAGGGTGCGTGTTAAAACTTTGACGCACCCCCCCCCCCCCCACCACGGCCATGACCTTCCTTCTGAAGAGGCCCCTATTCCCACGCCTCATTACTGGCCATCCGCCGACGCCGGAGCCGCCAGGTCACCGGCGTACGGCGGAAGCAAAAATCCGCGCCCGCGTCCACGTCCTGCGCTTGTTCACCAAAGCTGGGATGGGGGTGGCGCCGTACGGGATGCACCGCACGCGTACCAGTGGCCCGAGTAACGTCTGCAGAAGAAGGGGTGAAACGGTGTTGCTACCACCTATCCCTCGGCCGCCACCAACTCGCGAAGCCACCCGTTCGCAGACAAGCGCACGAAGAGGTCCGACGGAATTGTGGCTTTCTGCCAGCCTGGGACCTCCCGCAGATGGCTGTACTTGTGACGGACCAGCCATCTGCGATGCGTCCTCCGATGCACGGTGTGATGCTGTTCAAGCGGAGTAAGGGCCCGGGTGCCATTCTATTCCCGGATATCGCCGGCAGGGGAGAAACACGTTTATAGTGACAGTCACGGATGCGGTGAGAGAAAGAATAGTCAAGCTACGATCCTTCCATCCGGATAGGTGACAGTACGCACATGCCGAGAGGGGATGTGGACCGGCTATTGTCCGCCGACATCCAGTCCGTATCAGGCGAGCTTAGCATCTGGCGTTCGGAAGCAACGATTCGGTTGGGTGTAGCTTCACTCCCCGGCTGTCAGAAGATAAAGATCATCGTCGCGGACAGAAGGTTCTCTTTATATACAAGGGGCCCCAGGGGCTCGACAGGAGACTGCCCTCCGAGACGGTGCTCAGGAGCCGCCATCTCCGGACTTCATTTCAACACTGACTTCTCGCCGTCCATCACGCCGGCCTTGGGCCGGTACGCTAGTCTCTGGTTGCTCCTCTGCCCTCCGGAGTCGACCGGACAGATTGAAATTCTCGCCGCTGCCGCAAGACTCCCTGACCCGACCTGACACCCGCCGACCGGATCGGGAGCGTTTGGTTTGCCCAATCTCCTCCATCGAAGAGTGGTTGATGCTGCCAGCGTGGATTTCCTCCGAACACAGACCAGGGCATCGGGGAAAATTCGGCGAAGAAGGCCGCAGTTCTTTCCCCCCATCGTGTTATAGTACTAGGCTCCGTACTCACGCTACTCGGTGGCTATCTGCAAGAAGGTCAGAAGAGGTCAACTGTATCGAACGGTGGGCAAGGGACTACTCTCGGCTCGTGGCCACACACAAACAGACGAATACGTGGGAGGCAACTTGCGGGGCCGCGCCTGGTATCTCCTGGGTCTGGTAGACTGTCTTGTTGCAGCGCTGTGCGTAAGGGGAAAACGAATGGGCTATGCATCGCAAGCACATACTGCAGATGCCGCAAGGAGCGGGACGCCCCCCCCGGGACTCTCCACAGCCGCGAAGCTGGGGAACGGTCTGAATAGGATCTCCAGGATGTACGCGCCGATTGTTGTAGGCTGGACTGGGGGAAACATGGCGAGAGGCGCCGGCAGTCCTCTGGGTTGCGTCCAACCCTCTGGCCGCTGCTTAGTTGGCTCGCATGTGGTTAGTCATCCGGCTTCTTCCTAGTCTTATTAAGCATCATGTGCACGATCCCATCTTATCTTATCTCGCCATCCTCATCGGACAGCCAACAGGATTTCTGCTCTATGTATATAGATAGGATATATGTAAAGGCTGTAGGTTAGCCAGCTAGACACATGGCAGCTGGGGGGTAGCGGGCCAGATGAAAGCGGGTTACGCTACAAGCGGGAACAAATGAGCGAGGAGCGAGTTCTACTCCCATTATTACCTGTCCTCGCTCCGTCTCTCTAAGCACGGCGAGCGCTGGTTCTGCTGCTTGCTCGAAACGAGATAGGGACAGCGCCCAGAGCTAAGCAGTTCGGCTGTGGGTAAGCTCAAGGCTCCAGAGGCCAACCGCACCCTGAATCCTGAGTGGAATATGGAGCCTCGGGCAGCGGCTTCTAACCTACGTGCCGTCTCTTGGGGCAGAGGACGATTTCTTCAGGACGTGCCGGTGCGTGCGGACCCAACCGTGCGACTGCTAGTTTGGAGCGGCTCAGTATGTCTCGCCGACCGCTTAGAGCTGGCTACTCGGACGTCCACCCCTCCAAGCATGTCCGTCACGCCGGCCTCCGTAACCCAGTCACGCCCACCAGCCGCCGGCGATCCACCATTACATACCTGCGACGTCTGTCCCCCTATCTCACCCTTTGTCGTATCCCATATCGTGTTGTTCGACTCCTCGCGTCATGTTTATCTACGGCATTCTTATTGTCGTCACCGCCGCTTCCCCACGGGTTGTCGTCGGCGGATCTCCAGAGCCCGTGCTCTCCCCGAACTCAGCGGTCAGCATCACGGGCCCGGCAGCTTGGATTAGCACTAGGCTACCGCATGGTTTTCCGACTCCCATTTGCGCTGCTACTCCCACGGCCGCGGCGGCGACAGCCCCAACGTGTGCAGTAGTCTCCGTCTCTGCTGTCCTGAAAGGTAAGTCGCCAGCTTCTTCTCCTGCTGTTCTGGAGTGGACATCTGATATCGCTGGCCCGAGTGAAGGTAGCGACGCCACCAGCGCGGATGTGCATGATACCACGGCCGCTCTCGACTCCACGTTCGATACGGGCACGGGCACAGGTGCGGAGATCGGGGGCGCGGCAAACGGGACACCGGTACTTCCGGGGAAAGACGCTGCGGCTACGGGGGGTGGTGTGTCGGAATTCTGTGCGGCAAAGGGCACGCCGGCATCGATCTTCGCGACTCACATGGCGGCATGCGCTCGGCCAAGTATCACTCGCCGTGCCGACGGAGAACCGGACTCGGAGGAGCACGTCGATCCCACCAAACCCGACAAAGCTGTAACCCAGACCACAGGGGTGGGATACCAGCCGGTCAGCCCCACCGGATCCGGCGCGGCCCCGGTCAAGGCTACGGGGTTGGAAACGCACCGCCGGAAAATCGTCGAAGAGCTCAACAAGCTCGAGGCGCTGGAGGAGGACGGGATGCTGCTCCCACAGGAGGAGGCGCGCTTGAAATGGCTTCGCAGCCCTAAAGTACGGGTGAACGGAGGTGGGGAAGAAAAAAAGCAAACCGGAGCGGTGCCACTAGTAGCGGCGGCGAGGAGGGAGAACCTGGAGGTCCTGCCCCGCGGCGAGATCAAGGCCAAAATCCGGGCAAAATCACTGTGCGGTGATGGACCGCCGGAGGAGGAGGCGGAACACTCCTCGTTGGGCGATACGGTCGACTCCACGGAGGTCGAAACGCTCGAGGACCTGGAGGGCGACGAAGAGATACTTCCTTTCGAGGAGGCAAGGCTGTCAACCTTGCATGCGTCCGCTGCCGATGAGACTGACTGGGCGGAGGAAGCAGGCTCGTTCGAAGCCGCGGGCGGTGACTTCGGCGACGATCCTGCCATCGATCCCCCCGGGGCTCCATCCAACTCGGATACCCGCAGCATCGGCAACTGCACTGTACACGAAACCGTCACGGTCATAGTAGGGGCCGCGGAGAACAGCGCGGAGCATGGCCAACTCAGCGAGGGCTTCGGATCCGAATCGCGGGCCCTGACGGTCACGGAGACAGAACGCGGCATCGTTACCGAGGGGTTCGGGGGCGCTGCCGTCGAGATCACTATCGAACCATCCACGACCGGAACGTTCGCGGCCACCGACGGTCAGGGAGAAGAACCCGAGAACGAAGAAGAGAAATCCACGACCAGGGAGAAGCCTGGGCCGGAGGTCGCCAAGCCCCATGGCGAGGGACCCGACGCGGCCGCAGACGAGGAAGAAGAAGAGCCTCGCCGGGTAGTCACCCAGTTTACCACCGGGATCGTCACGCTCGGCGGCGGAAACGCGCCATACGCCACGGCGACGCGGGTTTTCGACATCGTCCTCGTCCACCCGACGCCACTGAAAGGCTCGGAGCTGCAGAACCGTGGTTCGGCGCTGAGGTTCGATACCAGGATGGGGCTGCTGGCCGGCTTGTTGAGTGTTGCGGTAGTGTTGGAGCCGCACGCGTAGGCTCTGGGATTGCGAGGGGAGGAGATGGAAAGAGTATGGTTTCTGCCTGTGATGCTTGTACGTTGTTGAATGGATGTCGACGGGGAACGACGATGTGGATACTCTTGGAGACACGAACATAGAATGCAGTCAGATTATGAGCTGCTATTACAGTAGTAACTAACTATAGGCGACTGGAAAGCACCAAAACATGAATTCCCTCTGTGGTGTAGTTGGTATCACACCGGACTGTAATTGCAAAGTTGTCATCCGTTGGTCACCAGTTCGACTCTGGTCGGAGGGATTCACTTTTGTACAATTGTGGGAGTACCTATGGTCTACATACATACATATGTAGGGGTGATTTTCTAGTTTTAAGGATGAGTCTTTCTAATTTTAGAGTTGGGTTTGGCCGATGGCGTGCTTGAAGTATCAGCGACGCTGACGGTATGTATGTAACTACATAAACATACGACCCTAGGTCTGGAGCCAAATTCTTGCGGGACACCGAGTACCGTCAGACTCGCTTACGTCCGTCGCAGAAGAATGGCTGCGGGCGGGCCGCTGGCGGTGAGACGTCGTCAGTGGCGCCCGATAGATAGTGCTCTATTCGCCGTTCCTGCGTCATCCGGCACGCGTGAAGCGACAAGCCTGTCCGTGGAGGTGTGGCGCTGGGTTACGAAAGAAAAAGAAAAAAACTGCCATCTCAACAGCGATGAGCTTCACCGCGCGGCGGGTGGTTGGATGAACGTCGACAGCCCATCCGTTGCCGTCTTCGGGTCAAGGCCGGCCACGGAATCAGCAGCAGGGTGACGCCACTCGCAGACGCAGACGACCTAGAACTCGAGCGCGCTTCCCCCTATGCTTGATAGCTGATGCTGGTGGTGATGATGATGAATCATTAACTATGCCTGTAGCTATGTACCTCGCTCCGGCAGGGGCGGTCCGCACCGAGTACCAGCCCATGACACGCGTGGTGTGTACGTACGTAACGTCGACAAACATCCGAACCTGCAGCTCCCTCCGCTTCCAGTCCGTCCGCGACGGTGTTCATGCGAGACTGACCGTGGCTGACACGACATAGGGGAAGGGGTGGGGGCGGAACTCCCCAATCGCGTGGTTGTGCTCTGACGAGCAGCGAGCATAGGGGCCAATCGCCGTCTCCGTCTCCACGGGGAGCGCAGCGCTTAATACACGCTTGAGACGATGGGCCGTTGTTGCATAGGGTTGAGTAACGAAGCTTGGAGACTGCTTCCTGCAGCTGGGTGTAGACTGGGAAGTATCGCAAGCCGGGTGGCCGCCATCGGAGCACCTGCCTAGATATCCATCGTCACCATCAAATTGGAAATAGCCGATACCAGTTTCCGGAGCGTCATCCGGTACCGTCGATAGGGCGGCACGTATCTCCTCCTCCTCCTCCTCCTCCTCCTCCACGGGTTCCCTGGGATGGCTTCGGCGTCCCGGTGCGGGAAAGCATGTGCGGCAGCTGCATGAAAGACGCACAGATGATCAACGGCTGCAGCTAGTTGGTGATGCGTGGTGGTGTGGAGCGTGGGCGACAAAGAGCGACTTCCGCTGGTAACTGCTACGGGCGGGCTGCACACTGAGGGCAACTGCTCACTGCGTGCGGGATTGATCTGGGCTGATGGCGGTATACACATGGACACCGCGGACAAGCAAAAGTGTAGGGCTCGTGAACCAGCCCTGGACTGTCGGTGGGCAAGCTCGAAAGAGGAGCGAAGTCCCGGGGCTCAGAGGCAAAGAAAAAGGGGTGGTGAGAAAAGTATTATTGGCATCTGTGGAAAACTTCGTCGTCTAACCTGTACATGGATATCTGAACGGCGAAACAGCACGACGTCATATCCCGGAGCACGTTGGGCATCACCACAAAAAACGGAGGGAGCCATCGGCTGCGGGTGTACCCGGTGAAGGCCCGTCCAATCCCGCCATTTTCTTTTTTTTTTCCGCGCCGAAAAAACAAACAAACCTGCTTTCCCCTTTCTCTGTTTTCTTTTTCGTTTCCCTCTGCGGAACCATTCGCTTTCCTAGGTTGATGACAGGGCAAGGGTTGGTCTCGATGCCTCGGTTCGTGCGCATGGGATTCTGCGATCGAACGCTTACCCCTCGCTTGCCCGCTTCGGGTCAACATCTGGAGAGATTGGAATGCAGACAGCCCTAGCCACTTATCCTATGCTGGCACATTCGACCCCGGGGGGATTATTATATCTATCAGGAGTAGATATAAATATGATATGCTAGAGCGTCACTGCCGTTGACAACTGCAGTGGATGGAGTCCTGGAATGTAGTGCGGGGAGGCGTCGTATACCGCGAGGAGCGTGATCGATGCTGATTGTCTCCGTGGCGAGTGGAGTGCGGCGATTGCAGGGAAGATGACCGGAGGGAGAAGTGAAATCAGAAACAGCGCACACGACGAACGCGAGACGCCGGCTGATTGAATTCGCCACACCGTATCCTACATATGCCCCACCATCACTCTCATACCGGCAGCATCGAATCGGTGCTTCGGAATTCCAAAACAGAGGTGGGTAAGGCAGCCTTGCCCCAGGACCTCTGTTCCCTTCCCAGTGGGAAGTCTTGATGCTTCTTATCGACCGGCATTAATCTCCCCAATGCGCCCGCGGCCGTAAGTTGCCGCAAGCGGAAGTGTGCGCCGCAGTGGGTTGCTGCGCATGATTTCTGGAATGCCGTGTAGCGCGCGGTGTGCAGTCCACTGCTTACCCTCCCGCCGCATTCGGGGGTGGGCAACCTCCCATGATTGGGACGTGGCAAGTTGGGCTCGTCCTGCCATTCTCTGCGGGAATGAATACAGGCGCTGGAGACGGACGGCGAGCTCTGAGTTCGATCGTCTTGCGGAAGTGGAGGAGAGGAAGGGTGAGCGGCGAGCGGCGAGCGGTGAACGGGCGTGCGGGAATGCGTCCAACGGCATGTCTTACGGACAGGTGCCCTTGGCAAACATTCGGCTGGTCGCACAACGCGCTGGAGTAACCTCAGCATCACACCATCCTTCCCCACTGCGCAGGCAATTTGCAACTATGTAGGTTGCAGCCACTGCGACGCACATGGCTGATAGATGCGAAGAAGCGGAAAGGCTTTGTGGTGGTGGGCAAGATCGGAACCGTCCACCGGTGAATCCGACCAACAGGGCACTGCAACTTGCCGACTCGCCGGCGTACGGAGTACCAACCGTTGGGGAAGGATCTGAGGGTCGTCAGCACATGCTCTGCCTTGTTGCCTCGGTTGGACGCGGAAGGCGGGTGGTACATGTAGCGCACACGATCGAATGTCCTCCCCTCCCCACACAGACAGCGATCCTACACAGCTTGGCCCCGTCTCGACTACAATCGACGCCGCAGTGGCCAACTCCTCCTCCGTTTCGCGGCTGTCCGTGTGATGGTAGTAGGGTGGTTGCGAAGAGAGTTTCGGCATTTCGGGGATTATCGAGCCTGCAGATCGCGCGTATACCATATCGAGACTGTTAGTGGCCATTGAACTGTTGTGTGTGTGCTTGGCAACGTGAATGGCGTGGTAGTGTGAGGAGAACGGACTATATGAAGGATTGTTGGCGGTTATCAGGCGACCAGGATGCAGCCTGTCAGTCGTGTGAGCTTCGTCGGCCGCCTCCCGCTTCCTGCTGAGCTGCCAAAGGCCCAAAGCACTGTCTTTTTTGCACCGCTGTCCAGATCTTGTGCCGCCGTTATCGCTAGCAGCGATAATAACGGGTTTCCGACTGCGAGGGATCCTGACATGGCAGGGGAGCTAGCGGGAGTGGTGCGTAGACTATGATGGTCTTGGGAGTGGAGACAAGCATTGTCGCTATGTACCCTCCTGGCTTTGCGGTTCCAGGATTCGTCGACGTAGGTTGCTCTAGCCACTGGGAGTTCGAACCACTCCCACACAAAGAAGGTTGGTTTGGTGCGATTGGCTAGTGCTGCTGCCGTGAGAAACACAAAGGGCTCGTGAAAGCGCGTGAGAGAGAGTAAGGGTGGGAGAGAGTAAGGGTGGGAGAGAGTAGGGTGGGAGACTGTAAGGGTGGGAGATGGGGAGGCGGCGTCAGAGCCCGCCACCTGCTGTTACCAGGCACTGCATCGGCAGTAGATAGATTGCCCTCCACCGCCGAGCGAGGGGCTTGGTAGGAGCTCGGCCACTGGACCTGGGACGCAGACGCAACAACGTAAAGACCCAGCCTCCCTCTCCCGTTTTCGGCTCCTTCGTCCTCTCGTCAGTTACTGCTGCACTTCCAGATTCGCGTCCCGACAAGCTTCTGAGATTAGAGCAGCCCATCCCCTACACCAGCAGCAATGAACGACGGCGCCCTCGAGGCCGTGGAGGCCGCCAAGGCGCATCTGCCCGTGCTGCCGATCGAAGAGAAGGCACCCCCGGAGCACTTGCCGAGCGAGAAAGGATCCCACGACCACGACCGCGACCACAACCTTCCCCTATACACCGTATACACCGAGGCGACTGCGGATGGAAATCACCCCAACGAGGACGAGCTGCACACGTTGCGCCGTATCTCCGGAAAGGTGCCATGGACGGCGTACACCATCGCCATAGTCGAGCTGTGCGAGCGGTTCTCGTACTACGGAACCACCGCTGTGTGTATGGAGCCTTGATATCTCGTTCGGGGCGAGGGTGTACTGACAGATGTGCAGTCGTCAACTTCATCCAGCAGGATATGCCCGCGGGATCCGTTACGGGAGCTGGCTTTGAGGGTCAGTCGGGAGCTCTGGGAATGGGCCAGCGTGCCTCCACCGGTTTGACGACATGTACGTATCTGCACATTGATGGCGTTAGCACGCGCCAAGGACTGACGGGGATGTTCTTTCAGTCAACACCTTCTGGGCCTACCTGACGCCCTTGCTCGGAGCCTACATGGCTGATGAGTACTGGGGTCGCTACAAGACCATCATGGTCGCCATCGGTGTCGCCGTCGTCGGACACGTCATTCTCATCGTTTCAGCCATTCCCCCGGTCATCGTACACCCGAACAGCTCCATTGCGTGCTTCGCCGTCGGTTTGGTGGTCATGGGCATTGGAGTCGGAGGTTTCAAGTCCAACATTTCGCCTTTGATCGCCGAGCAGTACAAGGACTTGGGTCTGACCGTGAAGACGCTCCCCACCGGAGAGCGTGTCATCGTGGACCCCACATTCACTATCTCGCGGATCTACATGTACTTCTACATGATGATCAACGTCGGCTCTTTGCTCGGATCCGTCATCATGGTTTGTGAGTATTCCCCGCTGTTGTCATGGGTGTCCACGACATGTGCTGATGCCGTCTCCGTTCAGACGCTGAGAAGAACGTTGGCTTCTGGCTTTCGTTTACCCTTCCGACGATCCTGTTCCTGTTCTGTCCGATGGTCATGTGGGTCTGCCGCAACAAGTACGAGCGCAGCCCGCCTACCGGCAATGTCACTGCCAAAGCCGTGAAGGTCTGGGGGTTGGCGATGAGGGGCAGGTGGTCGATCAACCCCGTCAGAACGTAAGCCTGAAGCCCAAAACGAACGGGGTAGCGGAAGCTGATGTGCTGTAGTTACCGTAACATGCACGCGGACAACTTCTGGGAGAGAGTCAAACCCAGCAACCTCGGACCTTCGCAGCGCCCTGTCTGGATGACTTTCGACGACGAGTGGGTTGACCAGGTCCGAAGAGGGCTTATGGCTTGCAAGGTCTTCCTGTGGTATCCCGTATACTGTGAGTCGTCGACAACATCGAACGCGAGGAGATGCAAACCTAACATGTCCTAGGGATGGCATACAACCAGATGACCAACAACTTGATCTCGCAGGCGGCGACCATGGAGCTCCACGGCATCCCCAACGACATTCTCTCCAACCTCAATCCCCTCACCCTGATCATTTTCATCCCCATCTGCGATCAGCTAGTCTACCCCATGCTCCGCAGGAACAAGATCCAGTTCACGCCGATCAAGCGCATCATGATGGGATTCTTCATGGGCAGCTGCGCCATGATCTGGTCGTGTGTGACGCAGTACTACGTGTACAAGACAAACCCCTGTGGCGATCACCCTAACAGCTGTGACGGAGTATCTCCCATCAACGTCTGGGTCCAGACCGGCGCCTACCTCTTCATCGCCTTCTCTGAGATCTTCGCGTCCATCACCGGTCTCGAGTACGCCTTCACCAAGGCGCCCCGCAACATGCGTTCGCTCGTTACTGCCGTCTTCCTGTTCATGTCGGCGATCTCGTCCGCGCTCGGTCAAGCGCTCGTCGCGCTCGCGGAGGACCCCCTGTTGATCTGGAACTATGGATTCGTCGCGGTCCTGGCGTTCCTCGCCGGTAACATCTTCTGGCTGCAGAACAAGCGGCTTGACAGGGAGGAGGACCATCTTAATATGCTGCCGGCGAGTAGTTTCCACGGGAAAGTTAATGAGAACGCGAAGGAGGGGACTGCATAGAGGAAATTCTGTAACAGTTGTTTGTTGCGGGGAAGGATATGGCTTGTATCTCTTTGGGGGGGTTTTCTTTTCCATCTGTAATTTATTTCTCTCTTCCGTGCCGTGGAAACGACACGTGAATCGAACTCATGAGTAATAACGTCCGGAGCCGATATAGTGGCAGTCAAACGCATATGTAGACGAATTGTCGGAGATCAACACAACTCCGCACCGATGTCGGCTGCCCAACGGATAATCGAAGGGAAAATCGGAAGGTATTTGCACCCAAAACCAGCAGCATGGCAATGAGTCACCGTGGGCGGCAGGCGGGCGGGTGCACTTGAGAACCTGCGGAGTTGCGGTGGAGCGGCGGAGCTCCGGCACGACGAAAGCTGTGTACCTACCTTGCTGGACAGGACAGTCCGAGAAGCGATTGGGAGCTGAGTGCGGCGGCGGTTCTGTGCCGGCTGCTGATTCATCCGGTGAGGGGCGTCGAATATTGGATGAGTCACCGGTGCAGATCTGAGGGCGCACAGGACATCACTCGCACTTTGATTCGGCGCAGTGGTTGTGGTCATCGCCATAGCCCAGATAGGCTGACTAGCGATACAGAAGGCCGTGGAGGTCGGGCTCCGGTCGGTCGCAGGTCGGGGAAACGGAGGCCGGACCTGGACTCGCGATGCTCGGGCGATCTGCGGTGCTAGACCAGTGCCGAACTCGGCGGCGGAGGTGGGGGAGGGGGGGCAGTCCCCGGCGTTGCATGCTGTGTGTGCCGCACCCGTCCGAGCCATTTCCCTCCGCGCCTGCTTCTTCCAGAGCGCTGAGTAGTTCGGAACGGTGAACGATGCACGGGTGAATCCGTGCGCTCTGCGGACCGTGCGATACCCGCTCATATAGGTGCCCATTACGGAGCAGCAGTGAGTCAGCGTGAGGGCCCCGGCACGGTCCCAGTCCACGGCTTCATATTTTGCCGAAACTATTCCGGAAGCGTAGATGATCGGCGATGGAGCCATGGGATGTCACTCGTGATCAACTATCGGCTTGCAAACTCCTCGGACTGCACTCTTCACTGCAAGGTGGGGCCCAGGGCGAGGAGCGCAGAAGTGAGGACGTGGGCGTGGGCCAAGGGGAGGGCGAAAAACTGGAAGACGGGGGGGCGCGGAGGATGAAGAGGAGCAGGTGGTGGGAGCAAGAGTCTTTTCCTTGGATCGCGATGCAATTGCCTGTCGGAACTTTTTCATTCTTTCATTCTTTTCCTTGCGATATTTTGGGGATCGGCTAGGCGGGGGTAGGGGGGGTTGTCGCGCGCCGCCGGCGGACTGTGAGAGGTCGCGGCAGACGGCAAACAAGAAAAGACTGTACATAATATCGCCATAATCCGACAGGGTCGCATGCGATCAGTGAACCATCATCATCGCCAGCACTCCCACTTCAACGGGAGATCTCGAAAAAGAAGTGAAGCGAAGCCTCGGTGCTGGGTGAAGGGTCGGATCACAGCACAGAAGTACAGGATGCCAGACAAGCAGGGTCCGAATAGAGTGGTGGATGGGTGTTCGAAGAGGCTGGCCGGCAGGTTTCACCAGTTGAAAACCGGGCACTGTCTGACAGGAATACCTCCATTGGACAAAGAAGCGGCCGACGACCAAATGCTGGAGGTTCAATATCAAACCCGGACTCGGGAGCACTTCTCCAAGTGCTGCCCACACCGGAAATGCCTGCAGAAGATTCTGTGGGCAGAGGTGAGGAAGCAAACCGGGAGAGGCAAAAATCGGCCCAAACCCGGAACCTCTTTGCGGACGAGCGCTGTAGTCAAGCGATCTTGGGCTTTCTTTCTGCTACGGAAGTGGGACGAAGGGTGTGGTTAGAGAGCGCTAAAGAGGATGTCATGGGTGGGGCGCCGGAGTTGGAGCTTCGGGAGCAGGAGGATGAGACCGAGGAGAGGAATGGGATTGGGAGTGGGTCGGGGTTTAAATGCATCTCTTATTCTTTAGGCCAGGCCAGGGCGGAGGGTGGAGGAGAGCCACATTGTGTAAGCATTCGAGAATAACGAAGAAGGAAAAACGAAAGACAAACAAATAAATGGAGGACAGTAGACGGAAACGGACTGTGTGGATCGCCATGATCTAGATAGGTCGCATGCGAATAATGACAAAACAAAGCAAAGCACTCCCACTTCAACTGACGCCGCCCCTACAGGACCCAGCCGCGGGAGCACCTCTCTAAGTGCTGCCTCGCTTTGGGAGCACCATCAGAAAATCTTGTGGGCAGAGGCGCGAAGAGAGGGGCCCGGTTCAAGCTTCGGGATCTCTTCGCCGGCGAGCGCTGCAGCCAGCCGATGTTGGACTTCCTCTCCACCACTGGCTTGGGGAGGCAAGAAGCTGAGGAGCTGGGTGCTGGGACGAGGAGCAACCGCTCTTCCTTCCGACACCCGCCTTCATGGCCTCTGCAGAAGGGAAGTGGGATGTGGGGGCGGCTTTCCTTTGTTCTTTCTTTTGCCTTTTCTCAGAATTTCCTTAGTGCGCCGTATATCTCCTTGGGGCAGGCTTGGGCAGAGGGCAAAGGGGAGCTTGTAACGAGCCGCCTTCGGGCGGACTGAGGACGGAAAACGGACAGTGTGCATATCGTCATGGTCTAGCTAAGCCGCACGCGACAAACGAACAAACAAAAGAAAGCGCTAGACACACTACAGTCACGGCTTCCGAACGACGAATCGTAAATCCCTCCAAGTCGTTTTCTCCTTAGTATCCAACCTACCATGGTATGCATCAGGCAAATCAAGTTCGTACGGTAGCAGCCGCTATTGCCAAACCGGATCCCAAGCTTGCGATTCCTGCTATAGCCGACGGGAAGAAGGGCGATTCCCGGTTACCACTCAGGATGCCACCAATCGGACACCCCGATGAAAAGTACAAGATTCCCGGGGAAGGCAAGGCAGTATTTGTCTGATACTTTTGACTTTTGAAGCTGCCATATTTTCATAGATTTTTGCCGATGTTGGATGTCTATTGAGCGACCGAGCTGACGCCGAGGTTCATCGAATTTTGCGAGATTCTCTGGTGGGTTTGAGGAGAATAAAACGGCATTCCTTGGCCGTGTTGACTTTTTATTCGCATACAATGTTGACCCATGTCCGCAGGAATCTAATGGAACTACTCTAATGGTGGTATGATGCTATGGACCGATAAGGGTGACTGCAGTTGGAGGGATGTGCCGGATCTACAGTGGATCCGCTCAGGGAATGTGCTTTAGCTGCTGAACGTTTTCTGAGGCCGACGAGGTTAATGTTGTTGCTGCTGAATGCTCCATTCCTGTACACTCGACCAACTTCGTCATCGTCACCGGGCGGCAAAACCCAGTTTGGTGTTCAATATCGCCCAAGCCCGAGCACACGCTCTGAGTTGCTCAGTCTTCCCATATTTCCTGTAACGCTACAATCTTTTATATCATCGCCGATTATACATTCCCCCAAATTTACATACATATCTATATCGTTTAAGTTTGTTGCGGGATAAAGACCAATATAAAGTACTAGGCCAAAAGTTTCCGTACTCTTAGCCTCATCGACGCGTCGCCCGCCACCACACCACATTTTTCAAACACCGCTCACCACGACCACAATGCCGAACAACTTCCAAGGACGTATGTCC
>Ga0307508_10002446_pt1 | contig 19570 bp, 20 predicted proteins | sample 9_EM_MG_FD_203089 | JGI IMG/M metagenome (GOLD analysis project Ga0307508, IMG submission 203089) | Populus trichocarpa ectomycorrhiza microbial communities from riparian zone in the Pacific Northwest, United States - 9_EM | ecosystem: Host-associated > Plants > Roots > Unclassified | place... | reverse complement strand
AGCCGAGTATGAAGAACTTCTCGGTGCGTCTAAACAGCTCCAGATGCCTTCATGAGTTTACCCTGTTGCCGGACAGAGAAAACCATCCATGACGAGGAGACGAGTAATACTGACATCGCAAATTCGATGGCGGAGTTCAAGGTACGCTTATTGGATAATTCGCATCGTATCAATACATGTTCATAATACAATTACCCAACGTTAGAACAAACTGGAAGCCCAGTACGCCGCTCGGCGAGAAGCCAGCATTGCTGAGGTCGCCGATCTCAAACAGCAGCTTGAGCTGAAATCGAACGAAATTCGATCTCTCAACGCCACAATTGATAGCATGAAGAATGTCAACGAAGAGTTGAAGGTATGTGCTCTCGTGGATCAATATTGTTCTGTTCCGGTTCAAGACAATGCCGCTCTGTGTAGCGCGCTTTCGCCGTGACGTCCGCTGGTATCGAAGGTGGCAAGAGCCTGGCCGAAAGCGCCCAAGACCTGGAGCGGACCCGCAAGGCAATCAACGTTCAGCTTGCAGAGTTCGAGGGTGTCAAGAAGTCGCTCATGCGGGATCTGTCGAATCGCTGCGAAAAGGTGCAACCGTTCGGTACGCTGTGCGAACTGATTTTCACGATATTGTGGCAGGTCGTCGAACTCGAGATCCAATTGGATGAGATTAAAGAGCAATACAACAACGTGATTCGGAATAGCAATAGCAAAGCCCAACAGAAGAAGATGGCGTTCCTCGAGCGCAATTTGGAGCAGTTGACGATAGTCCAGAAGCAGGTAGGTGTTCGTTTTGCTGTGTTCTCACTTTATCCCATTGGTGCCTTGCAGCTTGTGGATCAGAACTCGGCGTTGAAGAAGGAAGCCGGGATTGCTGAGCGAAAACTTTTGGCACGGAATGAACGGATCCAGAATCTAGAAACCCTCCTCCAAGACGCCGATCGCCGATTAGCCATCCAAAACCAGAAGTTTGAGACGCAACTTCAGTCAGTAAAGGAGCGGCTTGAGCAAGCGCGCGGTGAGGTCGATGTAACAACATACTGGTCGCTTACTTACGAATCGGGATATCGATATCCAGCGCAAAAAGCCTCCAACACTTCGACATTGAGTTTCGGTCGAATCGCCAAGCCACTCCGCGGCGGCGGCGGCTCTGCTGCGGCTGCAGGGATCACTGGTAGTTCTATGCAAGCAACTGGAGGAAGTGGGCCGTCGTCAGCCAACCCGTTGACCAGGATTCAGAATGAAGAAGGGGGGTAAGTGATTGAATTAAGCTCCGTCGAAGTTCACGGGGCTGATCATTCTCCTGGACTTTGTCTATTCCTGTTTGGATTCTGTGACCATCAGAGGCGGTACGTACACGTATTTCTGGGTGTGAGACAGATGCTGAGTCTAACCCTAGCGAAGCGCGCTTCGTGGTTCTTCAACTCTCGAGGAAGCTAGAGGACGTTAGATATGCTACGATTCCCGGTACACCAGACATTCCGTATCCCTTTGCATTGACTTGATCTACACATACCATCGCCTTTAATGCCCTTTGACCCAGACGCGAGGATTGTATTCTATACTAATCTGGCTCAGTGACTGTCGGGGCCCCAATTCACTCAGGTGTCCCTGGACCAGGTGTGGGTGTGGAGGGGAAAATTATATGGATATTCCCGTTGTGTATGTCATACTAGTAGTCTAGACAGATCCGGAGCAGCCGGACGGGCAGAAGCGTTCCTCGAAGCGGCAAGGCGATTACGACGTCCGTTGGAGTCTCGTCTGCGCAATGTCACTGCGGAGCCGAGGAGGGATCCAATTAAGCGAGACGGAAGTACTGCTACGCTACTGATCATGATGCGGTACTGCACTGATCTGATAGTGACCGTCAATTATTCGACAACCTCGACTTGATGAATCCGTGCACGGCGAGGAATCATCCAACGCGGTGCCGGTATTCACCCTGCCGTTGGCAGCAGGCCAAAAAAATTTCATCGGAAATACGCGAAGGCGGGGACCTGTGATGGCTGTGTGTTAATGAGGGTCATCCAGTCTGACTTTCGGGGTAAATAGTCGAGCTGACAAGGTTCACCAGGGTTCAGGCTCTGGCACTGCCAAGTGTCCCGACGCCGAGTGCGACAGATCCCTTTGCCGGCCATTTCATCCTCTGCTTTACCAAGATCGTCCACTCATTTACCCAACCCTACAAGTCCGCACCGGGCAAAGTGCCGTACGCCAGTGGCACAGTGACGGACCCATTTGTGTTGCGGAACCAAATTCTTAGCGAGTCAATTCCGTCAATAATCGCGCTAGAAATTTGCTCCCACCCACCCGGTGCTCCTTGCTTTTTTCTTTCCTTCCCTTTAACGCGGCAGCTCGAGGAGTGTTGTCCTCTTTGCCTTCTTGTCCCGTGTCTGGAAAGAACGCCGTATTACCATCCGTTCGGCTTCTTGGTTTTCGGTACATCATCTCTGGTGAGTTCTTATCATTCACGCGTCCTTTTCCGCCTAGCGCACATCGTGGCTCATTTACGATAACTCGTGCCCTCTTCCTTGTTTTCGACGCGCTCTTAACCGCGTCTCCGTGCCGACCCCGCTGTTATGATGTGGTTCAAACGTGTACACCATCACTAAACTGTGCTCGCTTTCACAGCTAATTCATTTACACCTCCGTTTAAAACTATAATCTCTACTGCTCCTTGTTCCTTTTATTTGCGTGAGTTGCTATCCGCAAACACTCTCCATCTTCCTCATCCAGCCCTCCTCAGTGCGTTATTAATATAATTTTGCAATGCCATCACACCCTGGGGATACATCCCGAAAACCTTCCGGATCGTCCACGCGCTCCTCGGGTCATTCGCCATCTGCATCGCCGAGTAATGTATGTTGCCCACCATCTCCATGCAGAGTCTTAGTTAATGTTCTTCCTCAAGGCACATTCACAGGGAAAGTTCACGCCAGGAACTGCACCTAATATGTTTGGAGTCGGGATGGGTGCGGGGCCCGCGCTGAAGGGCCTCAACTCTGGTTGGCAGGCTCGTCGAATTCTTACTGTCTCGATACTTGTACGCTTACACCCGCTCTCAGGTCTGGGGGTCCACAACACCGTCATCAAAGAGGAACGCGTCTATCTCTTCTGCGGCAAGTGTGAACGACCTTTCACCTTCGCAAGGCGAGAATACCTACCGTTCCAACATCGGAGAAAGTTGGGCCGCTCCGAGGCCATCCAGTGGTACTTGGGATGAGTTGAGTGGCAGCCCGCAGAGGAAGGAGTTTCCCCAGTTGGTCAGTTAAGTAATAGTATCATGAACGCGCCTGCTCAGTTTGTGATAGGATGCAAACTCTCCGCTTTCTTTGCATCACGCGCGACAGAGGCAAGCGACAGTGGTCCAGGTGGCTACTCTTTCGGGGACCAGAATTGCACGTCTTTTTTGTCAATATCAGTGGCCTTTGATGCTGATCGGTCTTCGTTCAAGGACGATCGTTCTTCCACAAAGCCCGGGCAATTCTCCCCGCAGATGTTCGATAATGGGCTTGGAAAGGATGCGCCTGTGTCCAGCAGGTATCCTTCGCCCTCTAATCCTACTTATGGATCCAATTCATTTTCCGGGCAAAACGGAACTTTTGATGTGTCCATGGTCGAGAACGAGCTGTCACTGGGACTCAGAGGAATGGCTGTTGAAGACGATCATATCAACAACCAATACCGTCAACCGTCCGTCCCATTGCAGCAACCGAACGGTCTTTCTCACCACTCATCTCCCCAGGCGCGACCGTCCCTCATGGTACAAGGTCGTACACCATATATCGGTTACCCTCGAGCAGATTATTCTTCCTACTATACCAACGGCGCTCCACGAGACCCTTACATGGATTATGGATATGGATACAGTACGCTAGCGGACCACTCACTATATCCCGCTGCCGGTGGCATGAACAGCAACTCTTCCGCCAATGTATACCCAGGTGTATCCCCACAGACACTACACCCTAATGCTTCTGTTGGCCAGCAATCTGGTATATACTATGATTACTCTGCCTCCGCTCGGTCGCCCTCGCAATATTTCTACCCTACCCATCAACCGATGATATATCCTACTATTCCCTCGATCTCTCCAATGCCAACGCCTCAACTGAGTGCTGCGGTGCCGACTGGTATTCAGGACAAAAAGCAGGTATGTATTTGCTTTGGTTTTGTTGAACGCCCTTTCTCATCTTTGAGGTCAGTATGGTCTTCAGCAACAGGTAAGACTGGCTCCCCCAATGGAGGGATGCTTCAGAACTCAGTTTTAATCTGCCAGGGTTATACAGCAGCCATAGAATACGGCACACAACTACCGTTCATGGTCCCTGGCGGTCCCCTTTATGGCCACGCCGGTCTGAATGCCCACGGGATACCGTTTTACCATCAAAGTGTGCGTCCTGGACGTCGTCACGACAACGATGCTACTTTGGCTTTGCGTAGTCCACTGTTAGATGAATTTAGGGCCAACAAGTCACGGAAGTGGGAACTAAGAGTGAGTTGTGTTGTAAATTTAAGGGTAATCACTAACGTTGCGGCAAAGGATATCTTTGGCTATATTGTCGAATTTAGTGGTGATCAACACGGCTCCCGTTTTATCCAACAGAAGCTTGAAACGACAACATCAGAGGAAAAGCAGATCGTCTTCGATGAAATTGTACCCGATAATGCGCTACAGTTGATTCAAGATGTCTTCGGCAACTATGTAAGTTATAGTGGGGTCTTCGTCTGGCAGTAGTCTTATCCCGAAATAGGTTATTCAAAAACTTTTCGAGCATGGGACACAGGTGCAGAAAACCGTGCTGGCTAGCACTATGGAAGGTCATATTCTCCCGTTGTCCTTGCAAATGTATGGTTGTCGCGTCGTGCAAAAGGTAGAATTGCAACTGAACCGACGTGGGACTACTAACCGAATTTCATAGGCGGTTGAGTTTATCCTTCCAGAACAACAAGGGTCCTTCGTGAAAGAATTGGAACCCCATGTGCTTAAGTGTGTCAAAGATGCGAACGGTAACCACGTTATCCAGAAATTGATTGAGCGCGTATCTTCTGATCGCCTTGGTTTTGTGCAATCATTCCGTGGTAATGTGTATGATTTATCAACACATCCATACGGCTGCCGAGTCCTCCAGCGGTGCTTTGAGCACCTGCCAGAAGAACAGACTCGTACCCTGATGGACGAATTGCACAAATACATGATCAACCTTATGCAAGATCAGTTTGGGGTAAGTAACCTCTCTTTTTGGATGTGTAGTACTTACGGTGACATTTCACACCGCTAGAATTATGTTGTTCAATTCGTTCTTGAGCAAGGAAAACTTCACGATCGTTGTCAAGTTATTGCCAAGCTTCGTGGTCAGATGCTGAACATGGCCCGACATAAGTTCGCGTCGAATGTCTGTGAGAAGGCACTCGTCACCGCCACAACAGAGGAACGACGTGCATTAGTCGATGAAATCATCACGCCCAAGCCTGATGGTGTCAGTCCCATTGTGTCCATGATGAAGGATCAATTTGCCAGTAAGTCGCTCAGGGGACTTCGTGACCGTGATTGAATGATGCAATCTAAGATTACGTGCTACAACGAGCGCTCACGGTCGCTGATCAAGACCAGAAAGATCTGCTTGTGAGCAAGATACGACCTCAGCTCGTAAGCATGCGCCGTTACTCGAGTTCCTACAGCAAGCATTTGATTTCTAGTATGACATTGTTCAACCGCACCGTGACCTGAGCTCATTGATATTACAGTTGAGCGGCTCTTGGAACGCACAGTCAATGTCTCCAAGGTGTCATCGGACAAGCCAGCAGACTACCCCTCACTGTCTCAAAATCAGTCAGACTAATGATATGCGCCATCTACCCTTGTTCATTTGACAGTCGCGGTTCATCGCTTGTGTTTTCTAATTTCCTGTTTCTCGCTTTCCTACTTTTGATCGCAATGCTATGGTACAATCACATCAATCACATTTCTCTCATATTCTGCACTCACGTCTATTATCCTCGCAATGAACATTCATAATGCAACTTACACCGGTGTCTCATTCCTTTTTCTTCTCGCATTCACTCACTTTAGTCGGAAACACGCATTTTCCTTCGCTGTCAATATTGGATGCCATTTTCACGTTGCTATTACCCTTGCGTTGTGAACTTTTCAGTCGTTACAGTAACTGCCGTTGGTTGCTACAACCAAGATCTGTCGGTACCTTATACTAAGCAATACTGGTTATAATCGTCAAAAACTTGCTAATGGGCAAGCGTGGCCAAACAAGGTCGAGGCCATAAGCGTCTTATAACGTGTCCGGTATCCGGTAGCCTTAACTTGCGGCGGGAGCAGTACGTGGTAGTTGAGGCGTCTCTCGTCAAAAAAACAAAACAACACGACAGCTCATTTTCGCAAGTCAGACACGTTGAAGCCATGAGCACTGTCGAAGCCGCGGCCTCGCTCTTTGGTTCGGATGGCGATTCTGGACCTGACCCTTTTGCAGTCATCGGGAACGAGGCCACTGACACGACACCACCCCACGATGAGCACCAGACGCATTCTTCGCCCCATTCGTTCCAGATGGGTCAGGACACTTCCTCCTGGCTTGCAGAACAAATGTATCCAGACGCTCAGCAAGAGCAACACGATCCCTGGTTTATTCCGACTGCTCAGGATGCTCCTTCGGGCCAGCCCCACCGTCCGAGCAGCCTGTCGTCATCCTACGATCACCAACAGCGTTACTATCCTGGAGCTAATACATACGAACCACGCTCAGCGTATAATTCTCCGTCCGGTCAGTGAACCATTCGCCTCCTCCGCTTGCGTCGCTCACTTCACGGGTCGGACAGTAACTCCGGGAGTCTACCAGAATACTGCCGCCTTTTACGAGCCGTATAATCCCATCCCTCCTACTCCTCATCAGCCATACAACACCAGTCAACATTCCGCCCAACAGCCTTATGACCCATACAAGCCGACCGCGACCACGTCAAGTTCATATGCACCTCAGCAACTGGCAAGGCAGCTCTCTACGATACCTGCGCAACCACAGGCCGCGCAACCTGATAGCCACAACCCCGTCTCTCGCTCTGTATCATCCCCATACTCGGCCTCATTCGCTGTTGCTTCGCAACAACATCCTCCAAATGGTGTTCCTACGCAAGCTTCCAAGCCGCCTTCTGCTCTTACCGCGGCTGAATTTAGACCAAAGGCGTCAAATGCCTATGACCCCCCTCTCCCACCACCGAAGGTCCATAGAACGACGTCTCCGAGTTCCCTGCGCTTCACGGGCAACTCACAAGGCCCTATTTCCTACATCTCACCACCCCTTCCTACAAACCCATATGACCACAGATCTATGCCTGGACCTCCGAGGACAATGTCTCCTAGCTCTATTCGATCGGTGTCTCCGCCTTCGGGTTCCTTTCTACCGTCGAAGACCACCGCGGCGTACACATCCTCACAGCTCCGCGGAAGATCTACCTCAAATGGCTCAACCTTGTCTTCCCAAGGCTTTCTCGATCCTCTTCAGCCACGCAAGGAGTATGGACTTGGATTCGGTGCTCACATCGCTGAGCCGAATTCGTTTAGCACTCAGTCTCACCACCCCATGGAGCAGGACATCCTTGTGTCACGTGCCACTCGCCTACCATATGCGCCTTCACCGTCGCTGTTGGGATCAAATGATCCCTTAGGTCGAACGTCTTCTCGAGCACCAGTCATAAGCTTCGGCTTTGGTGGCAAGGTTCTTACCTGCTTCCATAGTCCTGCAGACTTGAATACGGGTTTTGACGTCGCGCTCTCATCTCGACGCACTACAAACGTGACAATCCGCGTGCTACACCAGTTATTACCCGACTACGTGTCCGAAACCAAGGCAGCGGAGTATCCTGGACCATTGTTCTCTGATCCTGGTACCCCTGTCACAAGTCTTGTGCGCGCGGGAACCTCGCAGGCAAAGACGAAGAAGGCTCGTGTGATCAAGTATCTCGCAGAACGTGCTGAAGAGATCTTACATGGGACGATGTACACATCTGATAACATCGAGAGACAACGTTTAGAAGGGAAGCTAGTATTAGCGCAGTTGTTAAAGATCATGGTCGAAAATGACGGCTCGTTATCGGGAAGGTAATTAACTTGAACGTTGGCGCAGTGGTAGTTGCTGATGTATACGCCTTAGCCTTGCCATTGATAATGCAGTCCGTACTGCATTGCTGCCTCGTACTGCTGGCACCATTGATGCATCCGGTCACGACGGGCCAGTTGCACTTGCAACGCCGGCTCTCACGTCCCCAATGCCTAATGCATATGCCAAGGAGACACCCATATCGGTCTCTACCCTCCTTCCATCCGCTTTGGACAAGATACAGGAGTTTCTTGTGCGAGGAGAGCGCCGCCAAGCCTATCATTACGCTCTAGATGAAAGGTTGTGGGCGCACGCAATGATCATCGCAAGCAGTGTCGACAAGGAAGCATGGAAAGAGGTAGTCAACGAGTTCTTAAAAGCTGAACTTGGCGTTCACGAGACTCTTCAACGCCCTACCCTGCATCTCAATGGCAAAGGCGTTACGTCCCAGCAAACTAATGGGCGCGAATGGCTACGAGTTGCGTACAGTATGTTCTCAGGTCAAGGACCTACTGCGAGTACGTGGTATCTTACCAACTTAGGAGTTGACTTACGCGTGGTTTGCAGTTCAAGAACTTGTCCCCACGAACTTACTCTCAAGAGCAGTGACTGGTTTACAAGTTCCTGCTCCCATGTTGTCACACATCACACCTGTATCTCCAAATTTCCCGTCAACCACAGGTGCTACACAGATCCCCGTCGAATCCCTTTCAAAATGGCCCGAGATAGCAGCTAGTATTGTGTCTAGCCCTCTAAATCCAGAGTACTCAGCAACGCTGTCAGCGCTTGGGGATTGCCTGGTATCTCACCATCTTGTAGAGGGCGCTCATGTCTGGTAGATACATCTTATCTCTCTTTTCGAACTACTTTTGACGCCGCTTTTCAGCTATCTACTTTCCCCTCAGACCTCAGTGATGGGCGGCCTTGGTGGCCCTGGTACTCGTTTGGTGTTACTGGGTTCGCAGAATCCGCACACCAATCCAGTATTCTTTAGAGACCCTGATCCGATCATATTCACCGAGATCGCAGAGTTCGCGTTATCTCTGAAGGCACCCACCAAAGGCCAAGAGCCTTTTCATGGTTTTCCCCACCTTCAAGCTTACAAGTTCATCCAAGCTTCGTATCTCGCCGATATTGGACATATTCAGAGTGCTACTAGGTACACTTTGCGGTTATTACTGCGCATGGTTGTTGTATTGATTATCCTCAACAAGGTATTGCGATGCAATTTCTGCAGTCATGGGTCGACCGTCCCCATACTTCACTCCTGCGTTGGTGGAGGGGCTGAAGCAACTCGCCGACCGCCTACTTGGATCACCTCGTATTGACAAATCTACATCGTGGATAGGCGGCAAAGTGAACAAACCTTCTCTGGACAGTATTGGCAATTGGCTTGAAGTACGTCTCACCAAATTTATTGCCGGCGAAGGCAACGAGACGTCTCCTCCTGCAAGCGAGTTCTCGAAGGCCCAATTTTCCGGCCCATTCTCAAGCTACAGTTCTATTTCTTCGGCAACGACGTCAGCCAGCCCATCTCCCCCTCCCACAGTTGTCAACTCGTACACCATGTCGGCGACGCAGCCACCTAGGCGGAGCGGCTCCGCTATGGCACTGCCTTCTACAACTATGCACATCCCGGTTGACAGGGCGTCCTCTGCCATGGAGTATTACCGCCCCACGAGAAATGCATCACCAGTACCCCCTAAAACTACACCACTCCACCCAACGGGGCATCATTACTCACCTTATGCCACTCAAGCAAGCGGACCTTCTATGGCCAATGGGTACGCAGCTGCGTATGGGAGTGAACCATCCTCGCGAAAGACATCGCTTGAGAAGACGGTCGAGGAAGGTTTCGAAGCACAGAACGTTTTACGGGATGAACGAGATCAATGTCAACCGAAAACCATGGACGGCAACCAAGAAACTCAAGATTCAGGCAGCTGGTGGAGCTCATTTAATAGCACCGATTCCGCGCCGACCCCTACTGCTACTACATTCCATCACGTCGAAAACTTAAGAGAGTCGGGAGAAGGTTTCATATCCTTGATGGATGATCCTGCATTGTCGGTGACGCCAAACGTAACCACATCATCCCGTCAGGAAGTGGAGAGTAGACTCGATGAGGAGGCAGATGATCTTGGATTCGGAAATAGTGCGCACAGGAGAACACGGGACGCACCTGCGCAGATGACCGAAGATAATCCACCAAATGAACCAGTCCAAGACAATACCAAGACTGATCAGAAGCGAGGTAAACTACATATTTGACCTGTTTCGTGGTAACACTAACTTTCTTCCCTGCTAGATCCCCAACCTGCTGCAGCGGCCACAGCGGCCTCGTGGCTGAGCCGGTTATGGAAGCGGTCCGACGCACCTGGACCAATCAAGGCCAGCCTCGGCGAAGAGACGAGTTTCTACTACGATAAAGAACTGAAACGTTGGGTGAACAAGAAGGTGAATAAGGTTCTGCGTGCCTACCTTGATGGCGTCTCACCCCTTTCCAGGCTGGAACAGAACCTACGCAATCATCAGCTCCTCTGCCCCCACCATCACGAGCCCAGACTGCCTCTCCTAGCGTGAGCAACTCTCGTTTCAGTGGGATATCTAACGGGACTGTGGCTCCTCCTCAACCACCTCCACCGAGGACCGCATCCGCGATTGATTTAAGCACATCTCCGACCTCCAAAGTCGCTATGCGTGTACGATCCAACTTGGTACCGACTGAAGTTGCATCGATGCCAAATACACCCGCACCAAGTAGCATGCCGAATGCGCCACCAATGGGACGGTCACGGTCACAGGCTGCGAAGAAGAATGTGAGGAGTAGATACGTCGATATATTCCAGCAGGACGGGTCCTGAGGCGTTGTACAACGTCCGACGGCGAGATGGTTTGACAAAGTTTAAGTTGCATTTGCTTCGTGATATTCTCTTCATACCCTTATATCACCTTACTATTGCGTTCTTGTTGGATCTTTTTTATCTATCACGCTATATTGCACACACGCCGTAGACTTCAACGGACCTGGGTCATGAAATGAATTCGTCACGCATCCTCAGAACTCTATCACGTGGGAGACGCGACCGTTTAAAATAAGAGTTTGAAGGGGTACCCTGGTCGTCTCTGTCAGCATCGTGACGGAGCAGAACAAATGAAACGTACCCCTGTTCTTGATGCGAAATAACGATATCAAGATGGAAAAAACGAGGAAATTGACGAATGTCCATAAGTACACCTGCGTCCGTTGTCGAGCAGCAGACTTTTGGTATGGCGTGACGATCGTCAGCATCAGGAATGAAGCTGCCAGAGTCCCATCTGTACGTTATGATAATGTGAACGACCTGGCCCGGTCTTGTGCCAAAACACTTACAAATCATCGACACGACCTGTACTTCTTGGCCAAATTGGTTCTGATAACCCCCAGCAATCCAGCTGCCATCATTACCTGCGTATGGCACACCACGGATACGCGTAAACATGAATCCGGACGTCATGATGAGCGATACGAGAACCGTTCCGGCCGCCCATATCCAGCGGTTATGAATTACCGGCCGTATGAAGCGGAAGACAAGCGCGACGATGGGGATGAGGGAGATAATTGTGCCAAGTTTTGACCAGTCGATGGGGGCCTTGTAGGGAATGGGAATCGGGGTATGGATGGACAGTTGTTCGGCCAATGGTCCGGCTTCAAAGCCACTGTACAGAAAGGCAAGTACTGAGCACGGCGTCAACAGAGAGGAGTGGACCACACTTTGAGAAATCGTATTTAAATGGATTAGCAGCATTCCTGGCATTAGGGCCCTCTTTTGCAGGGTAGACATGAACTACCGGTGCAGAATTGAGTTGGAGCTGCAAACAGCTGTCAGGGTGCCTATACAAATGATTTACGCAATGTCATACCTTTTGGAAGACTTTGACTGACTCGTCGAATTCGGCGGTAGCAAAGAAGTGGGTGTCGCGGTGGGCCTGGGGGACGGTGGACCAGGCTTTGGCAACGGCGTTGAAGGAAGGATCGAATTCCCTAGCTCAGGTGTTACTTGCATTGGCCGGCAAGAACGCTGTGCTACTCACTTGCACGGCGCACATCTGCGCTGCGGGTTCAGTGCTGTGAACTGGATGGAGGCAGACCAGGTGCGCTTGGGAGACGTCAAGAGGTCGAACACGCGCTCATCGAGGCGTATGACGCCGTTCCCGGCTGCTGCGAGCTGCACGAGCTCGTCGTGGGGAGAGCTTCTTGCGGCAAGACAGAGGGGGAGGAGGAAAAGAGCGAGGAGCGGCCAGATCATGGTGGTCGACGTGTATGGTTGTATGCGTGGGAAGGCAAGCTATTAGTGTATGGGCCATTAGCTCACCAGGGTGACCATGTCCCATGCCTTGCTCTTGCGGCTCTTCCTCTCCCCCTCCTTCTTCTCCGTCCATGTCGCCCTCCGATACCTCATGCTCTATGCAGACAACATCGGAATCACCTACTACCTCACCCGTAGGCTCAGCCGTCTTGACACCCACGAGCTGCGCGACGTCTGGGGCTTCATCTGGTGCGTGCACCCTCCGATCCCTTTCTTCCATTCCTCATCCGTGTTTAGCCACCTTCTCGTCACCCGTCCATCCAAATCCCGTGCACTCGAGTGTTTCGTAGTCGACATTGCACAACGGTCCACGCACATCGCTATGCTCGTCAGTCCATTTGACATCCTCACACCTGACCAGCGTGCTCATGCTCATCAAGACATTGTGGTTCATGCAAGCCTCGCTCCAAGACTTTTCAGCGACCCCCACTTCCCCGTCATTCCTTGTCTGTCAAAGGACCTTGCACCGGTGCCATGAAATCATCTTTGCTGAATTACCTCCACCTCCCTCGGTTCCGTATTCTGGCTTGTCATCGTCTTACCATTCTCCCTTTGCACGAAGAAGGGTCAAGCCCCGTGTAGAACCTGCTTTGGTTGGTATTGGCCTTGTCCTGGCAGGTGTTCCTGCTATGCCGGCGCTGACAGAGGTCATGGGCGAAGTGGCTTTGCAACAAGGCAGAGCAGATGATGATGGGGTAAATCTCCGCAGTGTCGAGGCAGGTGACGACTTCGCACGCGGCACCCCTGCCAATGCAGACTCGGGTGAAGATGACGACAACCCCTCTGACGAGAAACCTGACAATGAGAACACAGAGGAGTCTGACACGGAGAAGTGCACATTGACGCGATCAGTCCCGCGTCGTCGGCGCACTATCGTTGCTGCGCAGACGACTCCTTCACTAGTACATATTCGCGACGTACGTCGCTCCCGACTCTCAGAAGACCCTCTTGACCAGCAAGACCCATCCCCTGGTCGCGTTTCGAGCCCATATCAGTCTTCGCCTTCGATATCTTCGTCTCCATCTACACTCAAACAAAACGTGGTCACTACGTCTGACACTCTCCTGCAAAGGTACGACATACAGTCACAGTCACATCTCCTAAGAAGCCAGTATTGTCGGTCGGAGGTATGTCCTCCACTTTATCCCTCGACCGACCTGGGAGCTCATGTATACCTTTGTATCACCTGGTCTCGTTTAGGTTCAGTTTCTTCTTACTCTCGAGAGTGTATCCAACCGCCTCTTGGTTGTGCCTAAACCTGCACGTGTCAGTGCTTTGCGAGCCGAAATGACTGCTTTGAATCATCAGCTTCCTGCGGAAGTTCGTATCTTTCACGGTCCTCTGTAACAGTTTTCTCATCGCACCTTCCCACAGGTTTGCATGCCGATATGGTGTTCTTCATCGGATACCCGTGATCCCACTACCATAACTGTCAATACTCAATCCCATCACAAAATTGTCCGCATTCCACCTGGCGAAGCCGTGGTTCTTAATTCTGCCGAACGAGCTCCCTATCTTCTCCTCATTGAGATTCTACACGACGACCTAGACTTTGACCCTTCTAAGCGCGGGAACAAGGAGATCCTCAAACGCATCGTTTCGAAGGAAAATGAGAGAAAAGGCGCCTCGAAAGAACTTATAACATTTGGAAACACGAGGACGCGTCCATCTGTGATTGTGGATGCCGTCGTGGGGTCCGAACAAGCTCTGGGAAAAGATACTGCTAACATACAAGATGGAGGGGTCACGGACGACGCTGACACACCACGGGGGAGCAATTCCGCATTACCTGTCTCGGATGACGAAGAAATGGATCTCGTGGAACAATTATATGGAGAAGGACAGTCGCTTCGCGGCCCGATCGATCTTACAGAATCGATTGTACTCCCACCTACTCCTAAGAATCGTGAACTCGAGCTTGCAGCTTGGTCCCGTGGCTCCCCGCTGCCATCATCCCCAGTGGTGGAACAAAGCGCAGCACTTACGCCTATTACGCGTTCCACACACACACCCCATCTATCAGAGCCTCTTCGTTCTCCTAGCACGGGCGCGAGCGGAGGGGAGCGCATTTTGTCACTCGATGACTATTCGGAACGAATGCGGACAGCAGCAATTATGCTAGCCCAGTTAAACGCCAGTCTTGTGCGCGAAACCGTCACACCACTGTCCAAGCCGATGGGACATGACACAGACGCAGTCCACGGGGCAGAAGATATCTCGTCTTCCGCAGGTTCCCTCAGTTGGCTTCCCGGCTCAAGCTGGCTCGGGGTTGGAACCCCCGACGGAACATCAAGTGGTCCCGTTCATCCTTCACTTGGTGGTAGCTCCAGACCACATGACACTACTCCCTCCGCTCCCATTACGCGCATGCGCGTCCAACACGCTGAAGCCGCCGCCATTCGGGACCGTATTATGCAAGAAATGCTGGCTCTCGAGGAAGAACGTATGGCCCGTATGCGTGAAGGTGAGATCGGTTTCGAGGAGTCAGGAAGTAGTGGAGTCTTGAAAACGGCTGAGGATGAGCGAATCATCAAGAGAGAGTTGAGTAAAGTTGATCCATCTGCGGTGGTGTTCAGTGAGTCTTGGGTTGCCAAAAAGGTTCGTAAAACTTTGTATATAGCTTTCATCGTACTGATACTTCGTCCAGAGTCGAATACGGCATGGATCGCCTTATGGGCACCTAGGTGCGGAACGCTAGATATTTTCGCTTGAGTTCTTCGCGAGCTCAGATATTGGTAGCAAACTGGGACTGTGTCTCGGTCATTGTGAAAACGGGTGGTGATCTGCGGCAAGAACAGGTTGCCGTGCAATTGATTCGAGAATTCGAGCGCATATGGCAAGAGGAGAGCTGTCAGTGTCGGGTTCGATAGTAAGCTTCTGATACATATCTCGATTGTTCAGTCCCGGCCTAACTTGTATGACTCAGCTTCCGCATCCTGATTACGGGGGCATCGTCGGGCTTAGTTGAGACAATTACAGACGCCGTTTCTATACATTCCATCAAGAAGGCTGAATATGCACGGCGTCTAGCTGAGGGTCGATTAGGTTATGTAACATTGTTGGACCATTTCAGATCTACGTACGGAGATCCCTCGACAGCTAAGTTTGCTCGTGCACAACGAAACTTTGCAAAGTCCCTCGCAGGTGAGCTGTTCCAGGGATCTACGATTCAACGATTCACTCCATCCAGGCTACTCAATTATCACCTACCTTCTTCAAATAAAAGATCGCCACAACGGAAATATCCTCCTCGACAGAGAAGGTCATCTTATCCACATTGATTTTGGGTTTATGCTCTCAAATTCACCTGGAAATATCGGATTTGAAGCCGCGCCTTTTAAATTACCTCCAGAGTATGTCGAGGTTTTAGGCGGTATTGCTGGCGAGGCTTTCTTGGAGTTCAGGAGGTTGTTCCGGGAAGGATTTGAAGTTGCAAGAAAACACTGTGACCGGATTATTAGTAAGTTACTGCTCGTATCTAACTCCGACGTTTTAACGCGTGGGGCTCTCTTGTAGCTTTGGTAGAGCTAATGCAGAAAGGTAGATGGACTATAATCAAGAACAGAGTATTTGTTGACCCACTGGATCTCTCGCAGACTCCACTCTTCCGTGCTTCGCTGCTTTCGGCGACCAAACAGCCAACCAACTCCGAGAGCGTTTTCAACCAGCTCTCACGCATTCCCTCGTTGGAGAGTACGTGGATCGCCTCATTGATAGTTCCCTGGGCTCCAACTGGACACGTCTGTACGACTCGGTGAGTATTCATATCTTGTTACAAGGCCGTTTGGGTGACGTTTTTAATTATAGTTCCAATACTATTCGCAATCGATTCTCTGAGTCTGCCGCAATAACATGGCCTACTTTGACTGTGGCATATATTGCTCTGCGATTCCTACATTCATTACACTCGTGTACGAAAGTGTAGCCTTGTCCTCCATCTACGATGCTGGCCCATGAAACTTCATTCAATAGGTGCTGAGGTTGGTTGCCTCTGACTGTATGGTAACAGGTACTCTAGATAAAAGCGAACGGGGAACAAAGGCAAGCACATGAATGCTAGGGAGATTCGCAGTTACCTGAACAACGCGTCATATTTGTTCAAGCACGAATACCACTCATAGTCTGAAAAGAAGGGGTCAACTCCCCTCTTTTCGGAATACTTATTGAACAGAATGACTGACCAAAATTTTGAGCTGGGTCACACCAACATCTGGATTTCGAGTGCAATTCTCCTTGGGGACAATGTTGGAAGGGTTCATGACGATACCCAATATCATTGAAGAAGTGAAGCTGGTCCTTCCGCGCGAAAAGCGCTGCACCTATGCTATGTACAGGTGCATCGCCCCACCGCTGTGGGTACATTGAGTGTTTGGCTTCCGATTCCGAGAACCAGTCTGAAGAGTTCAACGATTCAAACGCACCTCGTAATAGAAACCGCCTTTTTCATCCAAATAGTCAAAGAATTTAGAATAGGCTTCACCTCTCCAAAAGTCCATATCGGCTATTTCAAAGTTACTCCAGACTGCGGTCACGGGGTTCACAATGAGTTACAAGGAAAGGGCATATAAAAACAAACACACAATGACAACGATTATAGGACTGCCCTCCATCATCGGAGAGGAAGCCCATGGCATTGTCGGCGGGTACCAAGCCGGGGTTCTCGTTGATGAAGGCTAAAAGGACTTATTTTCCTGATGCAATGAAATTTAAGCTAGTGAGCGTACCTCTGACATGGTGCCACAAAGTGGGGATAGTGGCGGGGTACTCAAATAACGAGATGGTGAACCCTATATTAGCGCAGCACATATTGAGTAGTTTTCTTATGAATGGGGAAGATCTCACCATAGACTTTCTGCTGATCTTGCATCAGCAAAAAAGGGTCATAGTCGACGTCACAGAAAAATTTAACATCAGGTCTACAGAAAACATGATCAATCCATGCGACCGACTCAGAAGACAACGCTTACTCCACCCTCCAGTAATATCTGTATTTCTGGAGGAGTTCTTGCCTGTAAAAGAACTACGAGAAGTCAGACATGTTTGATGAAACACTTTCATCATGAATACCCCTGAGTTAAACCGACACATGTTCCGGTAACTGTCAGTGTAGGGCGCTGTTAGGGTATCGAAACGATATAAAATGTCTAACGCACGGCACGCTTCCTAAAATTTACGGCGTGTTGGATCACATGCCACTATAATTTGGCGGTATGCGCACCTCCATAGATGACATTCTGATTCACCATATCTTCACGAGCGGCGCTTGCCTTTTCTTCGTCGATTGAAGGAGGTTGTACCCAGTGTTCCTTAGGAATCAAACCAAACTCCACTTCAGCTCGAGTAAGTGCTGAAATGTACCTGGCCAACGATAAGCAAACTCCACGAGCTTAATAGACGACATACTTCTTAAAGTCTTCCGTGAATGGTTCGTCATTGAGGAGGACGTAAGGGTAGTTGAATTTGCGATTGAATCTATCCTCGATTTGCTTCATACTGTTCATGATACCAACGAGGTCACTGTTTCGCACTAGCATTACAAACGTAGCGTTTGCCTTCCGGTCGGGTGTGTAGACAGGGTCGGGCGGTTTGTAGTACTGGTCTGGTACAGTCTCCCTATAAGGGGAGCTGGGACCCGAAATGTAACCTGTGAGGCGCGACACGGACGTGGCCATCCCATATTCATCGTGTGTGAAACTGAGTATGTAGTGTAGTCCGACCTAGTTGTAGACAGGGTGAGATGACTGTTCGTGAGAGTTTGCACAACGTACTTACGATTATGCCGAGGGCGAGGAGGACATAACGCATAGGCGTCATCATCTTTGCAAACAGACCAATCCGTTGTAACGTGCCTCGGTGCAGTGCCAAGCGAGAGGGAAGGCAAACAATTTTGTACAGACAAACAACGAGATGAGAGTTGTCCAGTTCCAGCACTGCGCAGTAGAGCTGGTCGCACTGCCTACGGTCACGTGCTAGTTCTTGAACAGTGTTTCAAAACTCTGCCGTATACCCGTCTCGGGGTGGCGCAAAAAATATGCAGAGCTCACACCACGGACGCATCAATATTTAGGGCTGGCCTAAATGTGGTAAAGGCGAGACTAAACTTGAAATAAAACCGAAGGTTCACATTTCGTACACCATTTAGACCTCTCTAAAATATTGATCCATTCGTGGTGTCAGAAATTTCACTGAGAGCAGCCTCAAACAGCAAGATCACGGCAGTAGTATATTGCACAACCAGTCCAGACACGAAACAACCTGCATTAGAACTTCTTGCCAAGCTGGGCTGGCCCTGGGTGTGTCGAGATGTAGCGTCGATCGTTGGGCTGACAACTACGAGGAGCCGACCACTTAACGCTGCAGTTCTCGCCTAACTGCGTGACCTCGTTCATGAGACCCCCCAAGACTTCATTTCAGGTTCCTTAACCTGGTTCACCATCTATCATGACCAGCCGATTTTGACAACCGCATTACATGACAATCTAGGCATTGGATTTCGAGTGACTCAAGATCCTCAGACACACAGCTTCCCAACGGGATGAAGTTCCACGCACGCAGTGCTGCATAAAGATGCTCTCAACATACGGATCATACCAAATTGTTTTTGTTGACGAATCCAATAAGGATGTCGCATTGCCATCAGACAAGCCAACATCACCACCTCGCCACCACCCATTGGCGCGCAATCGTGAACATGAACCCGTTTCCTATGTTCATGTTCACTGTTACAGGCGAGCACTTATTGTTATTCCGTCGCTTGTCGCCTGCCTCCTCTCCAATTTTGCATCACGCTCACTCGCCTCGTCCCGCTCTCAGCCTTAGTCATGATTGGGGGCGGTCTCGTGACTCTGGGGTATCACTGCCAAATTTCAAGAGTTTGGAATCGATCCTATCGGTCCAGGACCGTTGTGTTGGTATGACAATTCTCTAGTCTCGAACCAGACATTTATTAGGCTATCCCATCGAGTCACACAGGACACACATATTGCGTAAATAGCATACTCTTGTTTCCGAAAATGGTGTCGGCGCCACCGAACTTGGCGTTTGAAAATTCAAAAAATCAGAAAAAATAGAAAAATAGAATCGCTGTATTCCACACTCTACCAGCTGGCCATCTACCGCAGG
>Ga0307508_10002444_pt1 | contig 19579 bp, 22 predicted proteins | sample 9_EM_MG_FD_203089 | JGI IMG/M metagenome (GOLD analysis project Ga0307508, IMG submission 203089) | Populus trichocarpa ectomycorrhiza microbial communities from riparian zone in the Pacific Northwest, United States - 9_EM | ecosystem: Host-associated > Plants > Roots > Unclassified | place... | reverse complement strand
TTGTTTGTTTTTGGAGGGCCCCGGCCCCCGCCCCACCCCCCCCCCCCCCCCCCCCCCCCCCCCGTAAACTGCAACCGTGCCGTCGCGGGTTGTGCGCGCGTGTATGTAGATATCTACATACATAGAGAGAGTGGCAATGTCTCGTGCGTTGTGCTGACGGGTGAGATTCTGCCCGGTGTTTGTGTGTACATATGATATGAAAATGGGCTGGGCGGGGCTGCGCTCCGTCCCGGGCTGGGTCGCCAGCGAGTAAGTAACTAGGCTGCCTCGGCACTGCATACTGGGCTGGACAGCAAGTATCAGGTAGGCCGCGAGGGGCTGCGCTGCAACTACTTACTTAGGTACGTGGAAGGGGAGGGGGGGGGGGGGGGGCATCACTCGATATGCATTCCCACCTATCCCCCGTCTTTCCAACAAAAAATGTCCCCGAGACCGGATTCGGGTGGATACTCTACTCTAACTAGTGGTCTGGCCTTTTTTTATATATATATTTTTATCTACACGGAGTAATGCGCGGTTCGTGTCCGTGCTGGGGGGGGGTGTGTTGGTGCTCTATGCGTTGTCTGGTCCTGATACATACATACATGCGTGGAGACGCCGGAGACGCCACCGGGGCGGTTTGGTTGGCTGGCTCGGACGGCGGGGTGTCATTGGCTGGTGGGCTCCAGGAGAGTGACATTTCGTGTTGCTCGCTCTTGACCTCATCGCGATGGACCGTTCGACGGATGTGAAAATCAATTCCACAGGCAAAAAAAGCTACAACTCCGACCCTCTAGGTGATGCATATTCCGTGACAAAAGAGAATCCCCAAGAATGATAGACCCCAGACAGAATGGAAACAAAAAAAAAAACTAGACCCCGGAGCCCGACAGGACACTCTGCGCCTCTTCGTCCCACAACACCTCCATCCTGACAACAGCGTCGGGGAAAATGATGTCAAGCACCATCATCTCGCTCGTCTTCAACACCTCGTTCACCCTCAACGGTGCATCGCCTTTGCGCCTCCTCATGGTGGGCTCGTCCATCTTCCGCTTGCGCAGCCCGCTCCTGAGTCTGAATCCGCGGCACTGGATCATCTCCCCTTTGCGGTTGATGTCGCTCAGCTTGCCCGAGAACACCGCGTCACCGAGAGACAACCCCTCGCTGTAGTTGCCCGCGAGGTAGATCGTGTACTCTGTCTCCGCCTCCTTTGGAGTAGGCGTCGGGAGGGGCGAATCAAGCCACGGATTGCGCGGAGCTTTGACCGGCGAGGAAGGTGGCGTGGCGTGGCGTTCTATGGTGAGGTTCAGCGCGCCGAGGGGGGTGCGCGGGCGGGGCGGCGGGGGAGTGTTGGCCGCGAGGCTGGGACTGGGCGCGGCACGATATTTCCCCTTCTCGTGCCGGCGCCGCTCCCGGGCGGATGGCGTGGGTGTGGGGGGAAGGGACGTGCTAGTGGCTGAAGTGGAGGTCGTGCGGGTGGTGCTGGATTCCACCGAGCCAGGCGTGGCGGGCTCGGAGGAGGGTGGTGTGGGCTGTTTCATGCTGGTTTCGGTGCGGAGGGGAGTAGACGTCCGCCGCGAGTGTTTGTCTGGGGGGGCCTTGGGACTCCCTCTGCCTTTGGAGATCTGAACCTCCATCGAGGCCACGCCTGTTGCGACTTCGTCGATGGAGGTGGCGGAGGGATGACCCGACGAGAGACCCTGAGTCAAAGCCGCCACCGCTCTCACCGCCGGCGACGCGGCGCGGTGCTTCTCTTTCGACGAGCGGGAGAGCTTGCTGAGGGGCGAGAGCGCATGCGACCGGGCTGCTGATACGGCGTCGAGGTGTTTCGAGATGGTCTTTCGCAACGTTGGTGGCGGCGCTGGGGATGCTGCGGGGGAGAGCGATACGCCGCCGACCTCCTCCGGCGGAGTAGCAGGAGGGGTCTCGAACCCGGCTAGCAATGGCCTAGCAGGAACAGGCATTGAGATCCTGGACGGCGGGAGAGGCATGCTTTCCGGCGACTGGGGCGGCGATAAGGACCACTCCTGCACCTTCTTCATCGACAGCTGGGACAACGCCGCTGGTGGCTGGCCGAGCGATTTGGGCATCGGGATCGAACGAGGCTTCGTCGGTGTCGACGACCTTGGTCCTGCGATGCCAGAGATGCCGGGTAGGTTCTCCTTGCCTGTGTTCAGAATGCTGCGGTTGGGCGTCCTCAGCTTTCCGGGACGACGGAGGGAAGCGTTGAGGCTGGAAAGCGACTGGGCGGTAAGCGACGTAGTCGGGAGTGTGGTTGGGGCTGGAGCCGGGGCGGCCGAGACGGCCTTTTTGGGTGTGATGGATACCACTGGGACCTCCTTCTGGCTGAGCGGGGTGATCGAGATGGCTTTCTTCGGTGCGACGGATACCACCGAGCTTTCCTTCTGGCAGAGCGAAGCTGTGCAGGACGTCTCCAGCATGGAAGTCATCCTGTTGACCACGGCGCTGTATTTATTTACGTCGGCGGAAGAGGTGCAGACAATCGTCGGCACGGTCCACCTAGGATACAGGTTCTGACACGACTTGGACACGGCAAACTTGCCGTGCAGTTCCAAGAACATGTTGCAAAGGTGGCAGGCCTTCTTGCTGGAGCCAATGAACCGGGGCGGATTTGCAGGGGGGTTCTCCTCGTAGAACTTGACCAATTGGATCTCGGCATGGATCTGGGGGCGGCCAAGATACAGCTCCTCGTACTTTGTGAGCAACTTCTGCGCCGAGAGTCCGGTCTTCTTCCTGAGGCTGTGGCCAGCCTCTTCGGTCGTGTTGCCGACCAGGTCGGAGGCGACCTTGGAGAGTCCGGTTTCGGGGTTTTCCGGCAGGGCGAAGGACTCGCGTACCGGCGGAGAGACCGTCTGGATGTCGATTGACTTGAAGGCTTCCGGGTTCTTGCGCGCGAGGGACACGAGTGTGTGGCTGACGATCTTGTATCGGCCGAGCTTGTCGATGAACTGGGCGAGCTGCTTGCGGATATCGATGCTGGCAGCAAATGTCTTGAACCCCTGCACCAATCGTCAGTTCCTGGTTCATCCGATCTCACCAGGGCTGGGGAGGGGTGTTGTCCGTACTCTCGATCTCTTGGCCACATAGCAGGTATCCAGCAGCCTCTCGACCTCCTCTCTGCACTGCACGATATCGTTCTGGTTCACAACATCCTGACACTGGTCGTAGATTTTCGCGAGCAACGAGCCGCCGTCCATCAAGGTAGACGTGGTCTGGCCTGTAAGCGCCGAAGCCAAGGACACCTCCGAGGGTCGCTTGGCGTCGCATGGGAGCCGGTCCGTCTGCGCCAGGGCTTCCTGGAACAACTCCGACAGGGGCTTCGACGCGCGTTTGAATTTCCGGCGGAGATCCTTGACGACCTTCTGGTACTCGAGGTCCAGCACCTTTTGCCACACGGCCTCTCGGGAGCCGCGTTCGCTTCTGCCGGCTATTTCGGTCGTGCATTCAGCATGGCGAAGCCAGGCAGGCGGGGAAGGAAGGAGGGAAGGGAGAGGATGCTGGACTCACTATCGACAGCGGTGGTCTCAAGCTCCGCGCAGACATCCAGCAAGCCATCCACGATCCTGCGTGGAACGCCTTCGTTCAGGACACCCTCGGTCATAGCGAGCCTGAACAGGATACCGCCGGCCCTCCGCTCCTCGACACAGACGGCCGAGATGAACTCCGGGCCAACATCGGCAGCGGCGAGGAAAGCGAAGTTGTCTGCGATCTCGCGCTCGACCTTTCCGGGCAACAGCCGCCAGTCGGGCTGCCTGTCCGTCTGGATTTTGCACTCTGGCAGCTTGGCAACACGGTCGGTGGCGGTGGTGGTGTCGACGCCGAGCGGGACCCGCGGGAGAAGCGACTGCAGCGCTACCAGCTCCACGAACCGCGTCCGGCTTTGCGACGGCCACGAGAAGGCGTTTGCGACCGGTGGCGCAGGCGGCAATGGCGCTTTGGGCAGTCTGGGTTTCCGGACGGAAGACGAGCGTCGCGGCGAGGACGCCGGCGAGGCGTCGGTGGAAGTCGACATGGCCGTTGCCTATGCACGTATGCCGTGGTATCGAGACGAACGGTAGCTCCAGGCCCGTGTGCGTTTCGAACGGCACTACCAGTGTGTATATGGGGGAGAAATGGAAGCGAAGGAGAAGAAGCACACGGACGGACTTGATTCCGGCCAAGTGAGGGGGAAGAAGGGGAAGAGGAGGGAGGGGAACGAGGGACGCCCCTTTCTTGCTTGCGAGGAGAAGTTGTCAGACTCCGGAGTGTGTTTCCGATCGACTCTGCATCCGGCAGCAGGGCCGCTGGGCGGGGGGGATATATTTAAAAAGGAAAATGGCGGGACGGCAGAGCCACCACGGGCAGGCGGGTGCTCTAACGTACGGACAAGCTGTACGGGAGGGCGAGACAGTATAGCGAGATTCCGTAGACAGAGCAGGCGCTACAGGCACCCAGCACAGGCTCAGTAGAGCGAGCACTCACCGGCGGCCGGCCAACCACCCCGCATAGTTCTGCCCCACGCCTGCGCCTGCTCTCCGCCCGCTGGACAGAATACCGGCGTATCTACGGACGCAATTCCACGCCTCTCGCTGTAGTCCGTGTCCATACCGTGTCAGCTCTGCTGGCTGATGCCCTCGCTTCCTCCGTGCGGTGGTGGTGGTGGTGGCAGTTGGATCTGGGAGCTCTCAATCGCCCCAGACGTTATCCGCTAAAGAAAATCAGTACATAACATTGCAACATACCAAGCGGCCACGACCACGTCAGTCAAGTCGCATAGCATGTAAGTTCGAATCAGTACTGATGAACCAGTTAATTGGAGCCGGAGTCGAGTTTACGACGGATTACTCGATTACCCCGGTTCGTTATCAGTTATGCTCTTTTTCTTCCTTCTTTCTTTTTTTTCCTTTTTTTTTCTCCCTTGGACGAGTGCTGCGGATCCGATCGTTTTGGGAATAACCAAAAGGCTGCCATCGTTGTTGGCCGTTCGTCGTCGCAAGTATTACTTCGTTCGCTAGCCAGTTGCCGAGGGCAAGTGTGGCCTGCTAGCCACAGCATCTTGGCGTTGCACACGTGCGTGAAGAAGCTGGTGGGGTGGTGGAGACAGACCGATCGATATACTGCGAACCACGTATCTATTCCGATTGTCGGCCCAAACATCGCAGCAGCACGACGATGGTTTGTTGACGCTGTTGGGTGCGTTAAGTCCGCAGTCCACTTTTTGCATTTGCATTTGCATTTGCAGCGACGCACTCTGCACAATATAGAGTTAAACCGCGTACAAACTATGATGGAGTGGTTTCTTTTTAGTGTTTTCACGAAGCCAGATCGCTCGATCAGCTTCAACTCTTCCTCTCGCCCCGTCCGTCGGACGCTGTTCTGCTCTTCCCCAGGCCTGTATTCTGCCCTGCTCTGGTCATGATATGCCCCCCCCCCCCGCGCAGCGGTCCATGGTGCCTGGCGGCCCCCGCGCCGGGAAAATCGGCGAGGAAATATGTACGTTCCTAAGCCGGCCAACCCGCCCGTCCGCCCGCCGCTGGGTAGGGGCTTCAGTGGCCCAGAGTGAGACACGACAGTATGCGCACATGTCTCTGTCTTCATCCGGGACACAGAGTGCTCCTGTCCGCGGGACGATTGGACGAACTGGAATGAATGTAGGTACGTCTGTATCTACCTTCCCCACACCACACGATACGTCGTCCGATAGGGCGCGCCATCGTGGCCGGCGAATATCGATCGCCAGCGGACTCTACAGCGGAGCAGCAGCAGGAGCAGCAGAGCGCCATGCCCGGTGATTCGCGCGGATACACACACGGGACCGAGAGTCGATCCGATTGCACCATCCAATCCAGCCAGCCAGCCTCCCCTCCCCCCCGCTCCCCGCGCGGGCCGGCCGGAGGATTACTCAAATCAATCGAAGTTGATTTGAGTCGATATCGAAACATCACGTCACCGGAGAGAGGACGGACAGGACAGCACCGGCCCTCTGGAACGTTTCGAACGCCCCACTAGATCGCCAGCCAAGGCGGAGAAGCAGGCGGGCACGCGCGGGCAAGTCCACCTACATACATACATATGTAGATACACCGATCACTGCGCTCCAGCCAGCCCCGGCGCACGGCGGCCGGCAATGCACGCGGTAGGCAGGCGGACATGTGCTTTCCGGATGCCGCCGTGGTTGGAACGCCGATTGCTGGTTGCCCACTCTGGCTGCTCTTCTGCTGCAGATAACCCAATCCCCCCAATCCCGCAATCTCTCCAGCAGCCGGCCAGAGCGGCCAGAGCGGCCAGAGCGGCCAGAACAGCAAGCACCCCCCTCCCCTCCCTATTCCCGCTCGTGCCCATCCCCGCCCAGTCGGACGGAAGTGGAGGAGAAAAAACGCTCCAGAGTCCAGCCGTGGGCCCTCGACGATGCGCATGTGGCTATCCGCACATACCTATGCGTACCCAACAATTTCACTGGCCGCGGCGTCTCGGGCGGTAAACGTCAACGTGGGGACTCAGTCAGTTGCAGCTCGTTCACTAGTTAGTGGAGTGGAGTAGGTGCTTTTTTTTTGTTTAGTCATTAATCGCGTGCAACCTATATCATGGCGATATATCTACACACTGTCCGGTTCCCGTCCACAGTGGTGGAGACTAGTATCCCGCCGCCCCACATGATCGGAGGCTGCATCTGATTCGGTATGATTTGCAATGGGCGTGTTGGACGGGTTGGGGAGCCGTACGACACAAACACAATTCCAGGAATATTCGGCCTTTTCGGTGGATGCTCACTGGCGCATAAAGCGGGTGGAGACGGGAGTTTGTATGCGGTTTGTTCGTCACAAGAAAAAGGCAAAAGACAAAGACCAGCCGCTATCTCTCCAACTGGACTGCGGCATTCACCAAGGTCAGCGCTGCCCGCTGCCCTTCCATGGAAGGGACGTTTGCTGTTGGGATGGTGTTTGCTTCTTCTCATTCAAGGGTTTGTTCGCGCTTCTCCCACTTGCTACATAGTGGCCAGATCGTCTCCAAGTGCCATTCGCATTTCACGGGTTATGCAAGCCATCCGAACCCTCAATCCTCAGAGCGCGCTCCATATAAATGGTCCTACTGTTACAACATTTCGCTGCCCCGGTGCCCTCGCATGCCCTCCGCCTCCCGCAGAGCGAAAACGACGGACAGCAGCACACAACCGAGAACGAGCCCACGCCAGTATTCCGTAAGAGAAGAAACGACCCGACGAAATCCTGTCGGACGCAGAAACGAGAACAACCAGAGCAAAACAGAAAACAGAAAACATAAGAGGAAAAAAAAACTTCACATCACATCACAAGCAGAGAACCTTACAAACCCCAAGCAGAAAAAAAACAAAGACGGGACGAACCGACGCGAAGATGGACCAATGGACGAAGGAAAGGATGGCGTTGAAATCGACTGATCACCGGCTCTAGGATGACGCCGCCGCGGAAAGAAAGTCGCGACACTTCTAATGATCGAACGAAAACCAGAAGATCTAAGACCAGCAGCAGGAAAGCAGATCACGCCTTGTTCGAGTTGCTCTTCTTCTTCTGCTCGACCTTGAGGAGCAGAGCGCGATTAATGTGCGGCAGCACACCACCGAACGCAATGGTGGCGCGAATCAACGTATCGAGTTCCTCGTCACCGCGAATGGCGAGCTGCAAGTGACGCGGGGTGATACGCTTGACCTTCAGGTCCTTGGCCGCGTTTCCAGCGAGTTCGAGGACTTCGGCCGTGAGGTATTCGAGGACCGCAGTAACGTAGACGGCAGCTATTCGGCATCAGCGCAAGGTGACGGCAACCAGGGAATGACTGGCAACAGACCCTTCGCGCCAACTCGCATCTTGTTCTGGGTGTTGTTCTTGAGGAAACGCTTCACACGACCACAAGGAAACTAACAGCGACGATGTTAGCCATTGGAAGCAGGGATGGGCCGGAGAAGATGACGGTCGAGGGCCAATGCGCACTTGCAGAGCGCTGGCCAGCGAAGCAGCCTTAAACGCGTATCGGTGCCAAGTCCGAGGGTTCACGACGTGAGATCCTCAAATTTCAAGCGCGAAACCCATCGAGCGCAGGTCGGCACAGAGGGGGAAAACCAACCTGCAACCCCGCCTTAGCCGAGTGAGAGACTTGCGTCCGGCCTTCTGCTCCAGCCTTGTGGCCAGCCTTGCCACCATGCGACTTTCCCTTTCCGCCCGACATTGTTGCTTGATTTCTGGTTGCTTTTTTGAGTTGTGAAAAATCAACGAGGTTTCCGGTTGGCGACGTGTCGCGTGTAGTTAGTGCTCGGTTGTTTTGTTTTGGTCGCGTGAAGAGAAAAAAAAAAGAGAAACGGATATTCCCTCTTATTCGCGTAGCAGCGTATGCGGAGACGGGAATCAGAATCGGACCGGAAGATGTAGAAAGTGGTGGAAAGGTGGGAGGTTGGGAGGGGGGGTTCGTAGTGGGACGAACGATGATTGTCCACAGTCTAACGTTAGGTACAAGAATGCGAGTGGCTACGCTGGGAGGAAGGGATGGGGTTGCAGCGGAGACTTTTCCAGCGAGGGAGACTCTGCCAAGACACTGATGGCGACTCAGGAAATAACCCGTCACTCGGCCTAGCATAGATATTGTCAAAATCGCTCAAGACCATCAAAACGTCAGCGGTTGGTGATGAAAGAGAATTCATCACTTCAGCTATTTCTAAACAGTCGCAATGCAGCGGAATGCAAAATGAAATTCCGATGCGATTACTCTCTTATCCGCACTCACTTTTGCGGAGGTTGCGATTCTTCCACGTGCCCCGGTCTTCTGGCTAACCATCACATGACACTCGCTAAGTCCCAACTTGGTTAGCACAGTGGTTTGGAGAGTGTGAGAAAGTTCGAGAAAGTAGCACGGTTGCACAGAGCCGATATTTTTTTTCACCGACAGGATCCACAAACCTCCACATTTTCCCTTCAACTTCTCATCACTCCATCTCCCTCCACCTCAATTTAAAGTGTCAGCGATTGCTACTCTCTCCTCCTTCTCCCCACCTCTTCCACTCCGACGTTACACGCATTGGTCATTGCGCCTCATCAGCGGTTGCATTGCTTCTTGACCGAATCTTCGCTGACACAAGCACCATCGTTCACAGACAATCATGCAGCGAGCACTCACCTCTGCTACCCGGGCTCGTGCCTCCATCTCTTCTCTTCGGCCCTTGGCCGCTACTCCTAGCTATATTCAGTCGCGAGGATATGCACACAAGGTACGACATCACACCCCATACTTTCTCAACCCACATCGTCCTACCGGATGGCCGAGTGTTTGATCATCAGGCTCCGCCCATCCGAGCTGTACAATAGCTGATTCGCGCTCGCGCTCCTAGGAACTCAAGTTTGGTGTTGAGGGACGTCAAGCCCTCTTGAACGGTGTTGATCTTCTGGCGAGGGCCGTTACTGTCACATTGGGACCCAAGGGACGGAACGTGTTGATTGAGTCGCCTTACGGCAGCCCCAAGATCACCAAGGGTGGGTTTCTTTTGCCTTTGTTCCTGAAGCTCTATTGCTAACGATGCCTAGACGGTGTTACCGTTGCGAAGGCTATTGTCTTGAAAGACAAGTTCGAGAACCTCGGCGCCCGACTACTGCAGGACGTTGCTTCCAAGACCAACGATGTCGCTGGTGACGGTACAACCACTGCCACTGTTCTTGCGCGTGCTATCTTCACCGAGACCGTCAAGAACGTTGCAGCTGGATGCAACCCCATGGACCTCCGCCGTGGCACCCAGGCTGCCGTCAAGTCTGTTATCGAGTACCTTCAGAGTAACAAGCGTGACATCACCACCTCCGAGGAGATCGCCCAGGTTGCAACCATCTCCGCGAACGGCGACCACCACATCGGACGTTTGATTGCCAACGCTATGGAGAAGGTTGGAAAGGAAGGTGTCATCACCGTCAAGGAGGGCAAGACCACCGAGGACGAACTTGAGATTACCGAGGGAATGAAATTCGACCGCGGCTACGTGTCGCCTTACTTCATCACCGACGCCAAGTCTCAGAAGGTCGAGTTCGAGAAGCCCCTGATCCTTCTCAGCGAGAAGAAAATCTCTGCAGTCCAGGACATCATCCCCGCCCTCGAGATCTCCACCCAGTTGCGTCGCCCTCTAGTCATCATTGCCGAGGAAATCGAGGGCGAGGCTCTTGCTGTGTGCATCCTGAACAAACTCCGCGGGCAGCTTCAGGTCGCTGCCGTCAAGGCTCCCGGCTTCGGTGACAACCGTAAGAACATCCTTGGCGATCTTGCCGTGCTTACCAACGGAATCGTCTTCACCGACGAGATCGATGTTAAACTCGATAAGCTCACTCCCGAGATGCTCGGATCTACTGGCTCTCTCACTATCACTAAGGAGGACACCATCGTCCTTAACGGCGATGGCTCCAAGGATGCCATTGCCCAGCGTTGTGAGCAGATCCGAGGCGTCATGAACGACCCCGCCACCTCCGAGTACGAGAAGGAGAAGCTCGCTGAGCGCAATGCCAAGCTGTCTGGCGGTGTTGCTGTCATCCGTGTCGGTGGCAGCTCCGAGGTTGAGGTCGGTGAGAAGAAGGACCGCTTCGTCGATGCTTTGAACGCCACCCGTGCTGCCGTCGAGGAGGGCATCCTCCCCGGAGGTGGTACCGCTCTCCTGAAGGCTTCCAAGAACGCCCTCAGCAACATCAAGGTGAACAACTTCGACCAGCAGCTCGGTGTCAACATTGTCAAATCGGCTATCACCAAGCCCGCAAGGCACATCGTTGAGAACGCCGGTGGTGAGGGTAGCGTCGTTGTTGGCAAGCTGACCGACGAGTTTGCCGACGACTTCAACAAGGGCTACGACTCCTCCAAGGGCGAGTATACCGACATGATCGCCGCCGGTATCGTCGATCCCTTGAAGGTTGTCCGCACCGCCCTTGCCGATGCCTCTGGTGTCGCGTCCCTGCTCGGAACCACCGAGTGCACCATTGTCGAGGCTCCCGAAGAGAAAGCTGCTGGAGGCATGCCTGGAGGAGGCATGGGAGGAGGCATGGGCGGCATGGGCGGAATGGGCGGTGGCATGTTCTAGATACGGAAAAACAGAAAAAGAAAACAATTGTGAGTGATTTAGTGTACTTTTAAGGCGATTTTTTCTCTTCCGGATTCAAAGGTGGTTTCCTTTCCTTCATTTCTGTCAATGGCGTTGGAAAGTTCTGTGGTGTTGTACATAGTGGCGTTTGTTGCGGGGCCAGTCTTCTTTCGTACTTCTCTTCTCTCCTCACTACCTACTCAAAACTCCACCAATGTATGTACTCTTACCCATTCTCGCCCGTCACCATCTTTCGAGGAAATGGATTACCAGTTTTCACAATAATTTTCTCTCCCGTGTTATACTAATAGGGAAGCTGTAGGCCTGCCTATGCTCGACCGGTATGGAGCACTGAGAGAAACGGAGGTCGGGGCGGAACGGCGGTAAGGAGAGGTGTAGCATGGGACTATTGGCCAGGACTGGATACTTTTCCTCCGTTGTAGCTCTGGTGGTTGACAGTTCATGACCAGATACACGACGGCAACCCCCCGGTTACAGTTTACGCGCTTAGTCAGGTATGTGTGAGTGCAGCCGAGTATTCTCTGGCGTGTTGCTGCGTTCGCTAAAGCCCAGTGGTTCGGGTGTTTGGACGGTGGTAACGGTTTGTGCACTTGGACGCGCGGCCGAAAGGGATCTGCTCCAAAAGCAACGGGGAGAAAAAGGACGGAGGAAGCGAATGGGGAGATATACGGGTATGTATATGGGGCTGTAGTTAGACAGTGGATAACCAGTTGACCAAAAGAAATACACCACTCCCCGCACCTCATCCTCGCTGTCAGGGTTTTTGAGTAGCACGCTCGCCGTGGCGGCTGGAACTGGCGGCCAGTACCGTGGGGCAGACCTGCGATCTCGATGCCCGACTACTGGACAGGGGAGGGGAGCTGGGGGGGCTGGGGGTTGAACGAGTGCAGGAGCGGATGTTGCAAGATATCACTCGCTTGGCTTAGTCATACACCCTCTCCCTGTTACTAATTCTACTCTCGCAGCTTTTGCCCACGTCTCCCACAGACATTTACTCGATACACTGTACCATTTGTGTTGCCGCCTATTCGATCGCCATCAATAGTGGAAGAAATGGGGACAGGTCGAGTGCTGGTGCATGATCACGACCCCACAGGAAGAACATCTGACCCCCCTCCGATCCGTGTCGTTAACATGGTTGATGCCACTGCAAATACGCCAACCCCGGAGCGTTAGCAGTCCCCGCTGCGCAACGACCACATTCCTCCGCCCATTCGACGGGCGGCTGCAGGCTCTCCGTGATGGGGCTCGGGGGGACACGCGCGACAGGAAAGCGAATCGCCTCACCCACGGGACCGTCCGTGGAACGCAGCCACGAGCCTTGGCCGCTCTCGATCGGCGACAGAAGTCTGCACGGAACGGCGTCGGAAACCGACGGACGCAGCGCCGCCGCTGTGTGAGCGTCCAGTAGGGATGCTGGAAATAGCACAACCTAGTGCTGATCCGCGGAGGACCATTAACTAGATACATAGCCGTCGCAGCTTGCGTGGCAAACAGGTCCCACCGCAGCGCAGAGTCGACAAGCCGGGCTCTATCTACGTGGGGGAGCGATGCACCACGATCGCCGCTGCCATCACTCTGCCACACATGCCGCCGCCCAACGGAACCGGTGGGATCGATCCGTATCTCGCTCGCCGAAGGCTCCGCGTGTCGCCTGCCGTGGCCTGGGCTGGGCTGGGCGATCTCGTCTTATAGCTTGGGGGACCACTGGTCCGTTCATTCCCTAGATACATACCTAGAAGCACTCTCCGTGAGGATATTCCGACCGTTGGAACTTGGAGAGCCGTGCGGAAGGCGATTGGCGCGGCGTCCCCGGGCCAAGACCAAGCTCGCGTCAGGAGGCGGAGCACATCTATGCAATTAGAGTCTTCCTTGCAAGAGGAGCAGCTATCGAGTGTTTTCTCCGTCTGTCTGGGCATCAGCGGTGGAAGTCCTGAGTCGCAGCAGACTCACCAGCTTCGGATTCAAATGGGGCGGGCGAAAATAAGCTACCTATTTCACGTGTATACGCCAGGGGTGATTGACTGCCCGAGCAAAGAGAGCGCGGAATATATCCGCCTACTATGTGCCTACTTGCATGGTTGTGTATGTATGTAGTATCGATAGAATGGCTCCTGGAGACGGGTGATGTATCGATGCTGGGTAGGACACCCGATGCCTGATGGACGACCTGCCGCCACGGGATGAGAGTTGTCGGGTGTGAGGTATGTACCGTATCAGATCGTGAGACTGGCCCCGCCCCCCCGGCTGGCCGTCCTCTCTCTTCTGGCGGACGGGGGAGGAAGAAGACGAGTATCTACTGCTGAATATAGCTACCCCCGACTTAGTCATTCGGGTGTGTCCCAAATTCAGGTTCACGCGTGTTTTTGCTTTGCACATTCCGCGCCGCAACCTAATTCGCGACGGTGATCTCTCGGTAGCAGTGGAGCTAACTATCTGCCACACCAGCGGTCTGAAATATGGGGCAAAAAAAAAAGTGTGACAAAAAAGAAACCGTTAGATACGACTCGCAGGATAGATATTTTCTCTCCAGGATTTTACTGGATACATTGTACTGGTCACTCGAAAGGACCTCCGCGTTTCGTCCGATGTGCCGCCGACTCTCACCCAGTGGGAGGTTCGCAGACCGCATGTCTGTGGAAGAAATACTATGCACTCTACATACTGGAACGACCCAGCAAAGGGCTCTCCAGATCAGCGCGCAGAGATGTTATGCATGATGAAAGGGGTGGGTAGATAATTGCTATTGGAGCCCTAGCCCTAGCCCGAGCACCCAAGGGCCTCGGAGTGCTGTTCCCGAAAAAAAAGGGGGGGGACCAGCAGCTTAATTCTCGCCTCTATCTGCGGACGCCGACTGATTGGCCGAGCAAGATTTAAAACCAGAGGATCCGCAACTAGATACAAGTCGAGGCTGTATCTATAAGTTGTCTCACACCAGCCGTGTCAGTGAGCAGAGGCCCAGCAATGGGCTGGAGGCCGGACCTCCAGGAAGTATACACACGATGCAGAGGGCCTGATGTCACGGTTGCGGGTTACTCCAAGAGGCTCGCCTCGAGGTTTTACCAGCTGAAGACAGGTCACTGCCTCGCCGGGCAGTATGTGCCTGCATTGGACGGAAAAATCGGCCCAGTGCTGGTGGTGCCGATACCAGACGCAGACTCTTTAAGGTGTGTCCCGAGCGGAAGGCCCAGCAGAAGGGTCCTGTGGGCAGAGGTGCAAAAGGAGAGTGGGAGGAAGAAGAGCCGATGCAGGATCCGGGACCTCCTTACCGACGGGAGGTGCAGCTAGGCGGTAGATATTAGACTTCCTCTCCGCTACGGATGTGGGAAGGTTGGTCCCGGCTGAGGAAGACGGGGTGGAGCGAGGTGTCGGAATGCGGGAAGAGGAGAGGAGAGCGGAGGGCGGAGGAGTTGGGTGCTGGACGGGAAGAACCGCTTTTTCTCCCGCCGCCCTCCTTCATGGCGTCTGCGGAAGAGGAGTCGGGGACAGGTCTCGGTTTCCTTTGTTCTTTCCTTCGTTCGTCCTTTGTCATTCCTTTTGTGACTTCTTTTCCTTGGTGCGTATTCGATTGGGCGGAGGGCAAAGGGGAGCTTACAGCGTGCCGCCTCGCGTGGACAGCAGACGAGAAATCTGGGTTAAAAAGTGCGCCGCCATAATCTAGAAAGGTTGTATGCGAATATGAATAGACAAGAAAAAAAGCACCAGCCGGGTCGTGCCCATTAGCGAGCAGTGATAGCGGCTGGGGAAGCGACGGTGATAGATATATACCACGTGACGAGCGAAGTGAGGGTCTGGACCGTACAGAGGGTAATATGTTCGCACAGAAGCCGCCACTAGTGCATCTACTTTCCCATTACCGAGCCAGCCGCCAAAAGAAGTCACGGAAGGGTTGGGTAAGCAGGGGGGTATGTGACTAAGTATGCAGCAGTGTAACATGGGAACTTCACAGCGCAAAGTCAAAGTGGCTTCAGATAAACGGGTGGAGTTGGTGCCAAGGAGGTGCAGAGTGACTGACTTCTACAGCGGAAGAGCCCAGTTCGCGATAGTTAGAAGAAATGCGCCGGAGCATATCGTCCGATGTAGCTACGACGGGCACCGCGCCAACGAGGCGAAAAATAACGGGGAGCATGTCAATCGGATAAAAACACTGGTGAACGAGGGGTTTTTAGTGTGTGTGTCGCTGAGACTTTCTGCCGGCGGACACGCAGTATTACTCGATGCAAGTTTCATCCAACAGACTGCCTCCCGGTCCCCGCGGAGGGGACAGGAAGAGGAAAGGAGGGCAGAGGCTGAAGAGCTGGGTGCTGGAGGTGAGGAACGCCCGCCTTCACGGCGTCCGCAGAAGTGGAGGGAGGCGTTCCTTTGTCTTCCCGTTGTAATTTCCTTGGTGTGCGTTTACTCTCTTGGGACAGGCCCAGGTGGAGGGCAATAGTGGGGAGCCTGCAGCGAACCGCCTCCGGACGGACTGCGGACGGGAAGCGGTTAGTGTGTACTGGGGCTGTTGGGGTATGTAGACATATCTAGAGTAGATATCTATGTGATGCCCCACCCCTATATCTAACTCATAGATAGCCGCGAGTAGTGGCTTGGCTTGGCCGAAGGGCTTGTGCGCACCCCGGCACATACCGAGAGATATCAAACATCACCATCATCACCATCACCATCACCATATCTGCTATCATCACCTACTGCCTGTAGCCCATCTATATCAGTACCTGCAATTCGATAGCACATGAAGCAGAAAGGTCGTCGTTCGGCGGCAGCACTCGAAGGGCGTGCCCGAGAAGAAACAACGCGTGACGAACGAATACGTATCATCGCCCTGCGTGACGACGTCGAATGGAACTGGGCGAAGATCGGCAGAACACTGGGAATCAACAGGAGGACAGCTAGGCATCACCGAGGAGGTGTTAGATGGATTGGTTGATAGTATGCCTGCTCGGCTTCAGGCTGCAATCGATGCTGGAAGAGAGCCGATTCCGTAGAAGAATTGGTCACGATGTTTTTCGTTCGATGAAAATCTCGCAGGTACATAGACACCACTTCCATCCCCCACACTAAATGTTCATGATCACCCACTCGGCTCGCTACATACGTTACATAGGGATAGCACGGTCTCAATCAGGAATAGTGCTCTATACAGTCGTAATGGGACATCACTTTTGTGTCTGTCCTGGGACATCTCCTTGATCTCCATACCATGATCTCCATAGGCCGCATGCGACTAATGACAAAAAAAACAAACAAAACAACCCGGTCGCGCGCTACATACATAGCCATATCTGGAGAGCTTTGACTGTGGCAAGATTGCCGAGGAGCCAGTCGGCCAACCAATCCGCACTGCTGATATTCCAGTATGTAAACCACCAGGGGAACAGCGAGACCGAGTGGGGAGGGCCATCTTGCAAACCGACGCCCAAGGGACCTTGGCCGCAGAAGCCACCCTGCGGAGCCGACTGCACGGTTGCCCCCTATTGTGGAGGTGTTGCATGGAGACGAACGAAAGCTGTGGAAATACGGGAAGAAAAGGAGACCCTTGCGCCTGCGGGGCGTGGTCCGTCCTTGGCAGCTTGGCAGAATGACGTTCTATGCAGAGTACATATCTACCTTGGGTTCATTGTCAGCTGTCATTTCGCGATGTGCGGGACCGGCATATACCGTTGGAAAGTGGTCGTGTATGTGGTCTATAAGTGTACTTACATAGAGTAGAGGCAGGCAACGCCGTCTGCAGAACGGATTCGGCCCCACGGTCTCCGCCGTACATAGGTACATATGTATGTACCTGGGCGGATGTCCGGGCTGGGTCGTTTTGTCTTGCCACGGGCCCGGATAGTTACATGGATCTGTCCAGCAGAAGTAGATAAGCAGTGGCTGGTTGTATTAGTGGCAGCCTTGCTTGTGTGCTGCGGCACGGTGCCTCTGTTCGCTCCACCTGATGGCCGGCGGCGGCCTAGATATGTAGAGTATCTACATACCCTAGGCACGGGCAGCACTTCTAGCGCAGTCTTACCATATGTAGCTAGAGTTTCTTCTCCGCTTCCTCGTCCACTTCTTTTTTTTGTTGGCCAGGCAGTGTATGCCAAGCTCCGCCGGCCTGGGCTGGACCTCCCGCTGGACCAACAACATCTAGATATGCAGCCAGTGTCGGGCCCTGCGCCGACTCCTATTGGCCCCGCCGGCGTTGGGCTGAATTTTCCGGCCGCATGCGCTCATTAGAGATTCGTGCCTGGGCACAGGTGTCATGCGAGTGATTGCCCACTCGAGAAAGAGGGGCGGCGTGCCTTGGCGGGCGCCGGTGAATCCCACTCCGCCACTTACCGGCTCGCGAACTTGGTCTGGAAAGGGGAACTCTGCACATGCGTCCGCCAAGCACCCAGGGGCAATGCTCCGGTACGAGGTGATCCAGCTAGTGGTATGTATCTAGTGATGGTGGCATCCAGCAGTAGTCAGAGTGGTGGCTCGCATAATGGCGGTAGTGTTGGCAGCTGGGAAATCGTGGGTCTTGAGTCGTGCCTCGTTGTTTACATATATTCAAGCCCCGTCCCCCTTCCGTGTTGCTCCAAAGGGGTTTTTTTTTCCGGCAACACCAGACAGAAGACCCGCGCCACGCTCCTTCTCGCCGACCCGACCTCTCTACCGTGAATCCCTCGGGCCTATTCCAGCGGTTCACCGTCCGCACGCTCGTTCTTCCTTGGTTCGCCCGGTCATGATGGGTGTCCACGACTTCAGCAACAACCGCTCGTGCGTGAACGGCCTCATGTCGGCGAAGCGGCGGCGCTCGCTCATCTTTGCCGGGGCGTTCATGTTCTTCCTCCTCCTGATCCATGCATCTTCGTCCTCCGGCTCGTCGGCCTCCAGGTTGAGAGAGTACGGATATCAGAAGATTCAGGTGTTCAAACAGGCGCCGGCTGTCGTTACTCCCAGACTAACGCTCGACGACGTAAGTGACAAGCTCCCTCCCTCCCACGACAGTGTCCGTCTGCCCCCCCCCCCCCCCTCCCCCCCCCGTCAAATCAGTAGTCTGATCCGAGGACGGTTTGTTTGTCTTTTCCGTAGCGACTGTTTGACCATATCCTGGCCGAGTTGCTCGCGTGGTGATTTTGTGTGTATCGCCGTATGTCGTGGGCGGCTGGCAGGAACACACAACCCGCGATACATATATTTTTTACAAGCTCAGCGAGACTGACGGTTTTTTTTTCCCTTCCCTCTCCTCCCAGTTACTATCCCAAGACCATAAGCTTGTCCGCACCATGAACGAGACCTCGAACGACTTTGAGCCCGATTACATCTACCATAGGCAGCTGGGCCGTGGATACGAAGGCCAGGCCGATGTGTACACCTGCCAGCGCACGCGGAAGACGGTCATCATCAAGACCTTCTTCTCGACCACTCGCATGGACTCCGCGCCGCGGGAGGTCGTGGACCGTCTGCAGCTCGAGCACAACATCACCGCCAACAAATGGCCATCCGACATCACGGCGACGCTGCGCCGCTACAACAATGGTCTCAGCGCCGGCAGCGGTGAGGATCTGACCGTCAACGCCATCGATGCGTTCTATGTCCCCAGCAACAGCACCGACCCGTCCCGTCCCCTGCTGTGGAAGATGGTGCTGCCGCTCTACGCCGGCGCCCTCGACTCGCCAACGGAAGCCCTCTCGTACCTCAACATGTCGACGTCCGCCATCGACTTCCTCTACCGGCCGCGGTACCGCACCGTCTTCGAGGGTCTGGCACGCATGCACACCACGCGGGACCCGGCGCTCAACAACAGCGGCTTCTGCCACGACGACATCAAGCTCGACAACCTCTTCCTGCGCAACGAGCAGCACGAGATCGTCCTCGGCGACATGGGGCAGACGCGCACTCTCGACGACCAGTTCCACCGCGGCTGGATCGACTGCCGGCTCGTCGACGCCCACCGCGCGTGGAAGTCGTACCTGGTGCTCATCCGCGATGCGTCGATGCGCGGCCGCGGCCCAAGTGAGTTCGACGCCCAGTTCGCCACCCGCACCACCGAGTGGGCGGCTGCGTACTGGCGCTGGGTCGAGGAGGACACTGCGTTGCCGCAGAACATGCTCGAGGAGGGCGCCGAGGAGGACGTCGGGGGGGATGCGGCAGCGGCGGCGGCCGGCGGCGGCGTCGGGAAGCGCGAGCCGAAGCGCTTCTGGGACAGCGAGCCCCAAGACAGCACCATCGACTTCCCCGTGTTCCGCGACGGCATCGTCATGCGCATCCCCATGGGCCGCGAGGACGCCTTCCGCCACCTCGAGGCCGTGCGCGTCGAGTTCGAGGCCTTCCGGAAGGCGAAGAAGGACCAGACCGCGGGCGACTGGATGCCGTGGTGGTACTGGGAGCGGCCAGTCGTCTTTGGCAACGGCGACATCGAGAGCGAGCTGAAGGTGATCAACGGCGCTTGGCTGATCGGGCTCGGCGGGAACGGGCACAACTGATTTTCTTTTCTTCGATGCATCTGGGGGGGGGGGGGGGGGGGGGGGGGGTTTTTTTGGGGTT
>Ga0307508_10002443_pt1 | contig 19591 bp, 16 predicted proteins | sample 9_EM_MG_FD_203089 | JGI IMG/M metagenome (GOLD analysis project Ga0307508, IMG submission 203089) | Populus trichocarpa ectomycorrhiza microbial communities from riparian zone in the Pacific Northwest, United States - 9_EM | ecosystem: Host-associated > Plants > Roots > Unclassified | place... | reverse complement strand
ATCTTTATAGGTCGCACACGAGTATAATTAATAAAAAAAAAAAAAAAAAAAAAAAAAGCTTCCTTTGGTCAGTGCATCATCTCGTCCTACTCCGGTTCATGCCGGAACCTGGACCCTCCCTTCGTTTTTCCTTTCTTATCTCCTGTTCCTTCTGCCTAGCGGCGCCCAGCGAAGGCCTCCCTCCTCGTAAAACCGGCGACGTTGGCAACCACTCATCACAGAACGTATTACGTATCTCGGCTAAGATTCCCCACCAACGAGCGGTTTTCACCGCTCTTGGCATCTTGTGGCTTGGCGCTTTGTCAATTACAAGCCTACTAACGCAAAAACCCCGTGATATTACAACGGGTAGTTCCGCTTGGATGCGACTACCGAGCGCGACACCGCCCGCCAAAACCGCCAAGACTGCCAGCCAACTCCGACGAAGCGGGCAGAGGCGGCTGAGAGACAGCTGTGGCTGAATTCTAGTAAGTAGATAGATGGCTAGGGAGTAGAGGGATTATTACACAGGATCTTGGAGACCCCCACTACGGGCCCAAGGGGTTCCCACATATCGCCGCCTCTTGAAGTGCATCATCACTACTAGCAACGGGTGATACCAGCACTAGGGTGCATACCCGCCGAGCCGGCATTCCAGTATACGTGGTGACCGAGGCGGGCGGACCACCTCATGGCTATCCTCTCTGTCTTCGTCGATTGCGGGTAGGTTCTTCGGCCATAGGTGTATTTAGGCACGAGAACAGCGAATTGCAGCACGACTGTGTTAGTTGTGTTTCGTGTAGTGAAATTGATTCTACTGTTACCCATTATTGCATCAGTGATTCCATTAGACTTGATCTTTGCGGGTGTTTTCTAGAGGTCACACGATGCTACTCAGCTCAGAGCGCGGCAGCTCAAGAGCGCAACATGAGAGCGCTGATGTTACCCGGTAACACCCGCTGCCCAAAGGCAGACTTTCTACCAGCTCATGTGACGGCGGCGGAGCGGGGCGAAGCGGCGGAAGAAAAGGAGGCAGACTGTGAAGTTGTTAGTGGTTGAGCCCAAGCGCGAACTGCACCGAGAAGTCTGTAAGAAAGCTGTCTAGAAGGAGGAAACAATGGAGGTTCAAATTAGGTTTCCACCCAGTGCCATCGCCAACTATTTACTCGACCAATAAATTTCCACCACTGCAAATAGAGCACTTTTGTCGCTGCGCCACAGTGGCAAAGCACCTCACAACTTCGAACAGTCTCCACGCAAGTAATCTCTGAAATCCTACTCTCCTGCCAAGAAGCGATTTATTTTGGACTCAACCTCAAGTAATTCAGAAGCGAAACAATCAAGGACCAAGCGAAACCAGAGTGCCTGAAAACATGCCGTTCAACACCGAAAGGATGGGGATCCAGTACTTCAGACTAGAAACGGTTAGACACTCGGAGCAAATGCGGTTGGAAATGCTCACCCAATGAAACCGAGTCTAGATCCAATTGAATGAAATGAACGGTACCGGACCGGTGCGTCAAGGCGATGACGTTGTTTCGGATGGCGAATCCATTCGTTCGGTAATCCTGGGGAACAAACAATAATTTCCGCACCCCAGAGCACACCCAGTGTCCATTTACATATAACGGAGGTGGCGAACTGTTCGGAGATTGAGACTCAATATCCATAGGGTAGATTTCTTTCGAAGTCGGTGAGACCGCATCAACTTCGAAAAAGTGGGTGGTCCAGTCGTCGGATGTAGATGTGACTTGCTTGCCGTCAGGAGAGAATGCCACCGCCCAGACATCGCCCGAATGGCCCCTGAGAGTGGCGCGACACGTCCCGGTCGTCGGATCCCAGAGGCGTACGGTTTTGTCATTCGATGACGATGCGACCAGTTTGCCATTCGGTGAGAATGCCACTGCTCTTACGTTGCCGGAATGGCCCTCAAGAGTGGCGTGACATGTTCCCGCCATCGGTTCCCAGAGGCGGACGGTTCTGTCGAGTGATGCAGATGCAAGAAGCTTGCCATCAGGGGAAAATGCCACTGCAGTCACCCCGCCCGAATGGCCCAGGAGAGTGGCTCGGCAGGCTCCCGAACTCGGATCCCCAAGGCGAACGGCCTTGCCGTCCGATGCCGAGGCGAAAAGTTTGCTGTCAGACGAATACGCCACTGCCCTGACAAATTTCCTACTGCCCATGAGAGTGGTACGGCTCGCCCCCGTCACTGGGCCCCAGAGCCGGATGGTTCTATCATCCGATGCCGACGCGAGAAGTTTGCCATCAGGCGAAAATGCCACTGCTCTTACGGAGTTCGAGTGGCCCTTGAGAGTGGCACAGCTGCTTCCCTTCGCCGAATCCCAGAGCCGGACGGTTTTGTCATCCGATGCCGATGCGAGAAGCCTGCTATCGGGTGAGAATGCAACTGCCAATACGGAGTCCGAGTGGCCCTTGAGAGTGGCACGACAGGTTCCCATCGACGAATCCCAGAGCTGAATGGTGTTGCCAATCGACATCGATGCGAGATGCCTACCATCAGGTGAGAATACCACTGCGCGGAGGCGGTCCGAGTGGCTCGTGCGTGAACTGCGGAAAGTCCCGCTTGGTGGATCCCACAGCCGAATGGTATTGTCATCTGATGCTGATGCAAGAAGCATGCCGTCAGGCGAGAACGCTACTGCCGTGACGCCTTGTGAATGGCCCTTGAGCGTGGCGTGACAGGTTCCGGTCCTGGGATCCCAGAGCCGGACGGTGTTGTCTTCCGACGCCGACGCGAGAAGTTTGCCATCAGGCGAGAATGCCACCGCCCAGACGAGGTTCGAATGGCCCTTCAGAGTGGCACGGGGCTTCTCTGTCGTTGTATCCCAGAGCCGGACAGTTTTGTCGTCCGCTGCTGATGCAAGAAGCACGCCGTCAGGAGAGAAAGCCACTGCCCGGACACAGTCCGAATGGCCCTTGAGTGTGGCGCGACAGGTTCCGGTCCTGGGATCCCAAAGCCGGACGGTGTTGTCTTCCGACGCCGACGCGAGAAGTTTGCCATCAGGCGAGAATGCCACCGCCCAGACGTAGTTCAAATGGCCCTTCAGAGTGGCACGGAGCTTCTCTGTCGTTGTATCCCAGAGCCGGACAGTTTTGTCGTCCGCTGCTGATGCAAGAAGCTTGCCATCAGGCGAGAATCCCACTGCATTGACACCGCGCGAATGGGCCTCGAGAGTGGTACGACATGCTTCTGTTGTCGGATCCCAGAGCCGGACAGTTTTGTCGTCCGATGCCGATGCGAGAAGCTTCCCCTCAGGCGAGAATGCCACTGCACGGACGCAGTCCGAATGGCCCCCGAGAGTGGCGCGACATGCTCCTGTCGTCGGATCCCAGAGCCGGACAGTTTTGTCGTACGATGCCGATGCGAGAAGCTTTCCATCGGGGGAGAATGCTACTGCCATAACCCAGCTGGAATGGTCCACGAGCACGTGCAGCGTCGAGTCCCAATCACCGTGAATTTCCGGCTGGTTCCGGATCCAATTGGGAATGTCGTTCCGAAATTGGTTTCTCAATATGCTCCCTTTTGGGCTGAATGTCAGTGCGGAGCAATATAATTGGAGTGGTGCAATCTCGATGATCGATCTGAAGTTGAGTACAAATCGCAAGGTGTCGTGGGCCAGCCTGCGTAAGGAAGAATCGGAGTCAGACTTGAGTTCACAGTCAGCAATATTCAGGGGACAATCCGACCCCTTCCCATCTGGAGAAAAGCGGTCAGCTCTGAGTGGCCAGCTTCTGCATAGCGGTTGTCCGTTGCAGCAACTCAGCACGCCCTCAGTGTTCACGTATCATAGTGAACAGAGTTTGTTCACCCCGTTCTACATGGCAAATCTCAAAAAAGATTAAAAAAAATGTTGGGATATCTCACCGTAAGCATAACTTCAAAGTTCTTCAAACATATAACGCCTTCAGAAATATTCGCCATCAGTCCGAGTGCCTCGAGCCAGTGCAGCAGGTGCTCCTTCAGGAACGCTTGAACTTGGTTGTGCATTTGTTCATCTACAGACAGGCGTCTGAAGATACTTCGTTGATCATCGTTCCAAGATGCAAAGTTTTCCTGCAGAAAAGTGTGGACTAGTTTATGGCCTCGATTCTGGCCGCGGAGCTTGGTGTTACTTCGTTGAAGATGATCGACCCAGTACCGGCATGCGTACCGTACCTCCCGGGAAAGACAGCGCCGCGGTGCATAACCATCCACTTCGCTTGTGAGAATACCAGGAAGCTTCAGAGAACGGATATTTGTCTTTAGACTGTTTGACAACAGCTTCAGACAGCTTACTGCAAGCTCTCTGTGCGCACCATTCCCAATGATTCTGAATTTCGGATCCGTGCATCGCTGGTTGTCCAGGAGGAAGTCGCGGAACGATGGATGGACGAGCCTGATTTCTTGGGAATAATCCAACACAGAACTCAGAGATTCCAATGTTTCCTCCACTTCCCACTGCTCAGCGCCCAAGAGTTCGGCCAGAGCACCAGCAGTCAAGGCATCAAATAAGATCACAATGGGTCCAACGACACGCCTGAATCGTTGTAATGAGTTCTCCCGATCCCCGACTGTATTTTGCAGGATTGTGGTGTAAATCGAGTCGAGTTTCTCCGTTGGCGATCCGTTTTCCGTGCTGTCTTCCAATACCAAATCGAGACGCTCCCGCGGCGAACTGTGCTTGTACCCGACGAACCGACATACAGTTGCAGCGTAAATGAACAATCCGTTCGCTTTCTCAACAAGACGAGATAGGCTAGTTTCAGCCGGCCACTCCTTGGGTAGGTGGCGGCGGACCCGGATTAAATCGAATTCATGTCGGAGGAAAACGGATATATCGCGACCGACTACCGACTCGGAGATTTGATGAAGGACAAAATCCCGATGGACGTCATCCGGTATGTAGTGGAAACCATGGCGAATTGGCGTTTCGGGTCGGCTGGTTACAAACACCAGCAATCGCACGGAACTGAGAGTTTTCGCCTGAGATAAAAGTTTCAAGATCAATTCGGTGTCCTCTTCGTCGTCGCACTCGTCCAACGCGTCAAGAGCCAATACCAGCGACGGCGGTTCAGATGGCGAACCATTCAGCTGCGATAGAGGTTCCAGGATGAGATGTTTCCACTGCTCTTGTAGGCTTTTTCGGGAGATATCGCGGTGGTTGCATATAGCGCTGCGTATACCTGCGGTCACGTCGGACTGTGTGTTGGCCAGCTGGTATGCGAGGGTAGTGAAGAATTTCGAAGCACGGGCTAGATCTCCCTTGCCTCTGGAAAAGAAGAAACTTGCCCCAAGTCGATTCTCGTCGTCCCACGTGCGAGCCACCGTACGGGCTATAGTGGACTTCCCAGTACCAGCCATTCCGTTCAACCAGAAAATGCATGCATCGCCGGGACTGTTTGACCAACGCACAATGTCCTGGAGAAGGCCTACTCGAGTGTCCTCCATGCACATCGACTCGTGTTCCGCACGCCGGGAGTTGAACGCGGCGTCGTGAGCGCAGTGGGATTCGGCTATCACCGCACCACCCGGTCAGCTATGGAAGTCGCATTGCGGCTTGCTCTGACCTACCAAACTTTTCCAAGGTTTCTTGGATTCCAGGTCCAACTTGGTAATTATTCGTCGGTCCTGATCAGACAGCGCGAATCAGTCGGTGAGTTGCCCATCACCATACAGAACGGGAGACGAACCGAATCCGACGGGCCCGTTGAAATTTGCCCGTCTGAATTCATAATACTTGTTATCGCGGGTAGGAATGCCCTCCGTGGCGCTGTTACCGTCCATGGGTGCCGCGCTCTCGATGTTCGTGGGGTTCAGCGCGGAGGCGCAGCGAGCGTGGTCACTACTTCGGCCATCAATGAAATTTTCTGAGGCGGGCTGTGTAGATTATCGTTAACTACTATTCCGACCCCAAGCACGTCAGGGCGGGAACACTTACCGCCGCTCTTGATCCCCCGTCCGCCAGGTGGTCCTCTTGCTCGCTTCCGGGCTGATTTTGTTGCTTATCCCTGAGCCCTCGAACCCGCACATTCTTCGACCGATCTGGCTGCTTGTTCTGATCCATCTTAGATACGCCAAACGCCAAAGAATGAAGGTGGGTGCAAAGGATTAGCTTTAGTGAGCGTGGTTGTAACCGCAAAACACGATCGCACTGTGGGTATGCGTATCGCTTGCGTGTGAGTGGGGAAGATGAACTGCGGGGTAAGCGCGTAGATATGGGTTTGACCGCGTGTGGAACCCTGTGGCCAGCTAGGGCCAATGGTTCAGCAATGTAGACGCTTACTCATGCATGCATGTACTGCTTTTCATGTTTATGCAGGGAACGCCCGCCAAACGAGCACTCGAGAAAAAAACGGCTATTGAACACGGTATTACGGTTTTTTAGTTCAACGAAACATGCCGGCTTTTTTGTATTAACAGATTATGACGCCAACAGATGATAATCTATGCGCACAGTGCTAGACGTCAGAGTGGGTGCGCAGGGAAAGGGAAGAGGAGAAGAAGGCGGAGGCCGAAGAGGTGCGCTACCAGTTTTCTGCACAGACCAGTCCAGAATAATATCGGGCAAGGTCGGGCCTGATCGGGATATATCCAGACCAAAAAATTATAGTAGGGACCGCTCGGAATATATCCAGACCGGCGTCCGCGGACGAGGAGTAGGATTTGTGGGGGGCTTTCCATCTTCTTGGGGCAGGCCTGGGCGGAGGCAAAGGGGAGCAATGAGCCGCCTTCGAGCGTACTGCGGACGGGAAACGGACCGTGTCTGCGTCACCCATTTCTCCATAGTTCGCATGCGATTAATGAAGAAGCAAAACAAAAATCTATCGTACAAATAACATCCCCCAACAGTAGCGCCACCGCTTCATCCCCGACGCCACGCGCCTACGGGTGTCAATGCCGTCGGCATCCGGTCTTCGGTGAGAAACTACTGACGCCTGAGCAGCGGCTCGAAAACAGCGGACCGGAACGCCTCCTAACCGTCGCGGGGGCCGCGATTTTTTTTTAATCATAAAAAGACGCTCCAGTGGGACGAACGCGCCGCCGCATAGTGACGCGGTCTCAGGTGTCGTGGCGCGTACTTCCTGTGCGTCCGACTCACGGCCAGCGGCGGTGGGGCCTCGCGCTGGTAGACCCTTGTACGACGTCAGTGACGAGGTGGGATGGCCGGAGGGTGGGGGCGAATTGCGAGATCCGGGGCAGCTCGCCGAGAATGCTGTCGCCACCAGGCAGAGGGCGGTCAGCGCGGTGGACGAGATCTACATCGTGGCAGGTAGTGAGGAAGTGGGTGCACGTAGGGGCGGAGATGAGGACGAAGATCCACGCATGGTGAAGGGCGATGTCCAAACCGCCCCTTATCCTGCCACTGCCCCGGGCCCCTCGCTACCCGCAGGCCGCCGCCGCAGCATCAGGAGACTGTGCATCCTCTTTGTGCGGGAGGTTGCCCGTTCGTCAAGCTTTCTCAACACCGGCGTGCGGTCATCGCCAGTGTTGACTGCCCATTTTGCACGGCTGTCGTCGCCCACTTCAACTGGGGGGGGGGGGGGGGGGGGGCCCGCCCCCCCCCCCCCCCCCCCCCCCCCCCCCCCCCCCTGCTCCCCTGAGCGTGCAAACGACAGCCCGGATCGGCTTTGCTTAAGCGGGGTATCAGTTGCTGTGTGCTTGCAGGGGTGTAGTTATTATTCAGCAGCTACTCCTGCCCAGCCACACATATTGAAAAATACTGTAAGAATAAAATTACTTTGATGTTGGTGATTGTGAAAAGGGGAGAGTGAACTCACGCAGAAAAACTCTCTCCCCCAACCCGTTAACCCGTAAGCGCAAGTTTTATGAATTTTAAAAAAAGGTTTGATTATAATTCCCACGGTCTACCATTTGTGTTACAATATTTTGGGGCGAAGTTCTACCTCGGGTACTGAAGGTCAGAAATCAGATCAAAGAGGGGTGGGTTGTATTCTCTACGGAGTCTTTCACTACGGACTTCTGCATAGGGCGGCCCCTGTCGGGGCTAAGACTCTGCTAGTCGCTGACTCCCAGTACTCACCTCCTCAAATTATGTATCAGTACCTGGACAGAAGTTGTTTCACATGTAGTAAATGTATCGACCTCCCCGACAACAAGTATTTGCATAGTTTTTAGCCCAGTTCTTTTCAGCGTATATCTATATCTAGGCGTCAATGAGCACTGGTAGACTACGTAAGTGCTCACCATACATGCATGCATTGCGCTTTTCAGTCTTAGATACATATACTGAAAACGTCCAACTCGATTTGTGCCAGCGTAAAAATACATCTCCACGGCCGCTTTTTTTTTTTTTTTTTGTTTTATCATACTCGCATGAAGCCTATCTAGACTATGGCGGCGTACATTTTTGACCGTTTCCCCGCCGCTGTCAGTGCTAGTAGGTACTTGGCCGTACGCGTATGCATGTGTGCAGTAATTTCAATACAGCTGTGTCAGTTGTGTTTGCATAATGAGGTTAATTCTGCCATTCTCCATTATTGCTTTGGTGATTCCTATTCTCTTCATCTTTGCGGGCGCTTTCTAGAGGTCACATGATGCTGGTCAGCACAGAGAGCGGCAGCTCAAAAGCGCAACATGCGAACGCCGGGGTAACCCGCATTCACCTGCCACCCAAAGGCAGAATTTCTACCAGCTCATATAACAGAGGCGGAGCAAGGTGGAGAGCGAAAGAAATCTAAAGTTGTGCGAACTGTGTTAAGAAATGTGTGAGTAATAGCTGTCTGGAAGGATGAAACGAAAGAGGGCTTCCACCCAGCCAACTATTTATTTGACCAATCAATTTCCACCAATACAAATAGAGCACTTTTGCCACAGCGCCACAGTGGCAAAGCACCTCACAACTTCGAACAGTCTTCACACAAGTAATTCCTGAAATCATACTCTCCTGCCAAGAAACGGTCTATTTTGGACTCAACTTCAAGTAATTTGGAATCGAAACAATCACGGACCAAACCTGCGAGCCCGAAAACGCACGCCTTTCGACACCGAAAGGACCGGATCCAGTACTTCAAACTAGAAACGGTTAGACGCGAAGAAAACGCGGCCGGAAATGCTCACCCAATGAAACCGAGTCTAGATCCAATTGAACGAAATGAACGGTACCAGACTGGTGCGTCAAGGCGATAACGTTGTTACGGATGGCGAATCCATTCGTTCGGTAATCAGGGGGAACAAACAATAATCTTCGCATCCCAGAGCGTACCCAGTGTCCATTTACATATAACGGAGGTGGCGAGCTGTTCGGAGATTGAGACTCCATATCCACAGGGTAGATTTCTTTCGAGGTCGGTGAAACCGCATCAACGTTGAAAAAGTGGGTGGTCCAGTCGTCGGATGTAGATACGACGTGCTTGCTGTCAGGCATGAATTCTACCACCCAGACCTCGCCCAGATGGCCCTCGAGAGTGGCGCAACACGTCCCCGTCGTCGGATTCCAGAGTCGGACGGTTTTGTCGTCCGATGCGGATGCGACAAGTTTGCCATTCGGTGGGAATGCCACTGCTCTTACGTTGCCGGAATGGCCCTCAAGAATTGCGTGACTGGTTCCCGCCATCGGATCCCAGAGGCGGACAGTTTTGTCGAGCGACGCAGACGCAAGAAGCTTGCCATCAGGGGAAAATGCCACTGCAGTCACCCTGCCCGAATGGCCCTCGAGAGTGTTTCGGCAAGATCCCAAACTCGGATCCCCAAGGCGAACGGCCTTGCCCTCCGATGCCGAGGCGAAAATCTGGCGGTCAGACGAATACGCCACTCCCCTGACAAATTTCCTATGGCCCATGAGAGTGGTACGGCTCGCCCTCACCATTGGATCCCAGAGCCTGATGGTTCTATCATTCGATGCCGACGCGAGAAGTGTGCCATCAGGCGAAAATGCCACCGCACTTACGGAGTCCGAGTGGCCCTTGAGAGTGGCACAGCTGCTTCCCTTCGACAAATCCCAGAGCCGGACGGTTCTGTCATCCGATGCCGATGCTAGGAGCCTGCCATCAGGCGAGAAAGCAACTGCCAACACGGAGTCCGAGTGGCCTTTGAGAGTGGCGCGACAGGTTCCCTTCGACGGATCCCAGAGCCGAATAGTGTTGCCAATTGACATCGATGCGAGAAGCCTACCATCAGGTGAGAATACCACTGCGCGGAGGCGGTCCGAGTGGCTCGTGCGTGAACTGCGGAAAGTCCCGCTTGGTGGATCCCACAGCCGAATGGTATTGTCAACTGACGCCGATGCAAGAAGCACGCCGTCAGGAGAGAAAGCCACTGCCTGGACACAGTCCGAATGGCCCTTGAGTGTGGCGCGACAGGTTCCGGTCCTGGGATCCCAAAGCCGGACGGTGTTGTCGTGCGACGCCGACGCGAGAAGTTTGCCATCAGGCGAGAATGCCACCGCCCAGACGCTGTTCGAATGGCCCTTCAGAGTGGCACGGAGCTTCTCTGTCGTTGTATCCCAGAGCCGGACAGTTTTGTCGTCCGCTGCTGATGCAAGAAGCTTGCCATCAGGCGAGAATTCCACTGCATTGACACCGCCCGAATGGGCCTCGAGAGTGGTACGACATGCTTCTGTTGTCGGATCCCAGAGCCGGACAGTTTTGTCGTCCGATGCCGATGCGAGAAGCTTCCCCTCAGGCGAGAATTCCACCGCCCAGACCGCGGCCGAATGGCCCTTGAGAGTGGCGCTGCATGCTCCTGTCGTCGGATCCCAGAGCCGGACAGTTTTGTCGGCCGATGCCGATGCGAGAAACTTGCCGTCAGCCGAGAATGCCACGGCCGTGACCCAGTGCAAATGTCCCTCGAGAGTGGCGCGACATGCTCCTGTCGTCGGATCCCAGAGCCGGACAGTTTTGTCGTCCGATGCCGATGCGAGAATCTTGCCGTCAGGCGAGAATGCCACTGCACGGACCCAGTCGGAATGGCCCCCGAGAGTGGCGCGACATGCTCCTGTCGTCGGATCCCAGAGCCGGACAGTTTTGTCGGCCGATGCCGATGCGAGAAGCTTTCCATCGTGGGAGAATGCTACTGCCATAACCCAGCTGGAATGGTCCACGAGCACGTGCAGCGTCGAGTCCCAATCACCGTGAATTTCCGGCTGGTTCTGGATCCAATTGGGAATGTCGTTCCGAAATTGGTTCCTCAATATGCTCCCTTTTGGACTGAATGTCAGTGCGGAGCAATATATTTGGAGTGGTGCAATCTCGATGATCGATCTGAAGTTGAGCACAAATCGTAAGGTGTCGTGGGCCAACCTGCGTAGGGAAGAATCGGAGTCAGACTTGAGTTCACAGTCAGCAATATCCTGGGACAAACCGCCCCCTCCCCATATGGAGAAAAGCGGTCAGCTCTGAGCGGCCAGCTTCTGCATAGCGGTTGTCCATTGCAGCAACTCAGCACGCCCTCAGTGTTCACGTATCATAGTGAACAGAGTTTGTTCACCCTGTTGTACATGGCAAATCTCAAAAAAGATTAAAAAAAACAGTTGGGATTTCTCACCGTAAGCATAGCTTCGAAGTTCTTCAAACATATAACGCCTTCAGAAATATTCGCCATCAGACTGAGTGCCTCGAGCCAGTGGAGGAGGTGTTCCTTCAGGAACGCGTGAACTTGGTTGTGCATTTGCTCATCTGCAGACAGACATCTGACGATACCTCTTCGGTCATCGATCCCATACCCGAAGTGTTCCTGCAGAAAAGTGTGGACTCGTCCATGTCTTCGATTGTCGCCACGGAGCTTGGTGTTACTTCGTTGAAGATGATCGACCCAGTACCGGCATGCGTACTGTACCTCCCGGGAAAGACAGCGCCGCGGTGCATAACCGTCCACTTCGCTTGTGAGAATACCAGGAAGCTTCAGAGAACACATATTTGTCTTTAGACTGTTTGACAACAGCTTCAGACAGCTTACTGCAAGCTTTCTGTGTGCATCATTCCCAATGATTCTGAACTTCGGATCAGTGCATCGCTGGTTGTCCAGGAGGAAATCGCGGAACGATGGATGGACGAGCCTGATTTCTTGGGAATAATCCAACACAGAACTCAGAGATTCCAAGGTTTCCTCCACCTCCCACTTCTCAGCGCCCAAGAGTTCGGCCAGAGCACCAGCAGTCAAGGCATCAAATAGGATCACAATGGGTCCAACGACCCGCCTGAATCGTTGTAACGAGTCCTCCCGATACCCAACTGTGTTTTGCAAGATTGTGGTGTATATCGAGTCGAGTTTCTCCGTTGGCGATCCGTTTTCCGTGCTGTCTTCCAACACCAAATCGAGGCGTTTTTGCGGCGAACTGTGCTTGTACCCGACGAATCGACAAACTGTTGCAGCGTAAATGAACAATCCGTTCGCTTTCTCAACAAGACGAGATAGGCTAGTTTCAGCCGGCCACTCCTTGGGTAGGTGGCGGCGGACCCGGATTGAATCGAATTCATGCCGGAGGAAAACGGATATATCGCGACCGACTACCGACTCGGAGATTTGATGGAGGACAAAATCCCGATGGACGTCATCCGGTATGTAGTGGAAACCGTGGCGAATTGGCGTTTCGGGTCGGCTGGTTACAAAAACCAGCAATCGCACAGAACTGAGAGTTTTCGCCTGAGATAAAAGTTTTAGGATCAATTCGGTATCCTCTTCGTCGTCGCACTCGTCTAACGCGTCAAGAACCAATACCAGCGACCGAGATGGAGACGGTGAGCCATTCAGCTGAGAAAGAGGTCCGAAGATGAGATGCTTCCACTGCTCTTGTAGGCTTTTTCGCGAGATATCGCGGTGGTTGCATACAGCGCTGCGTATACCAGCAGTCAGGTCGGACTGTGTGTTGGCCAGCTGGTATGCGAGGGTAGTGAAGAATTTCGAAGCACGGGCTAGATCTCCCTTGCCTCTGGAGAAGAAGAAACTTGCCCCAAGTCGATTCTCGTCGTCCCACGTGCGAGCCACCGTACGGGCTATGGTGGACTTTCCAGTGCCCGCCATTCCGTTCAACCAGAAGATGCACGCATCGCCGGGATTGTTTGACCAATGTACGATTTCCTGGAGAAGGCCTACTCGAGTGTCCCCCAAGCATATCGACTCGTGTTCCGCACGTCGAGAGTTGAACGCGGCGTCGTGAGCGCAGTGAGATTCGGTTGTCACCGCACCACCCGGTCAGCTATGGAGAGTCAAATTGCGGCTTGCTCTAACCTACCAAACTTTTCCAAGGTTTCTTGGGTTCCAGACCCAACTTGGTAATTATTCGTCGGTCCTGATCAGAGACAGCATGTATCAGCAAGTGTGTTGGCCCGTAGCCAAACAGAACAGGCAGGCGAACCAAATCTGACGGGCGCGTTGAAATTCGACGTCTTGACTTCATTGTGGTTACTGTTGTCGTAGGTAGACATTCCCTCCCTGGTGTGGTTGCCGTCTCTGAGTGCCCGGCTCTCGCTGTTGCTCATGACGTTTTGAGTGGAGGGGTCGAACGCGTAATTAAATGGACTTTCCGATGCTGACTGTATAGATTATCATAATATCGTTAGCTACTACCGGACCCAAGCACATCAGGATCAGGATCAGGAAGGGAATATCGACCGGCGGTGATCTCCCGTCCGCCAGGTCCTCCTGCTCGCTTCCGGGCTGGTTCTGTTGCTCATCCCTGGACCGACCCACACTCACACGCTCCGACCGATCCGGCTGCTTGTTCATTTCCGTCGTCGATACGCCAAATGCCGATGGATGAAGTTGGGTGTAAAAGATTAGCTTTATTGAGTGTGGTTGTAACTGCAAAACACGATCGCACTGTGGGTATGCACTGGCTGTGGTGAAGATTACTGCGGGGTAGATAAGCGCTCATCGATTTGAACGTGTTGGAGGCCTGTGGCAAGGGCTAATGGTTTGACAGGAAAGGGAGGTGCTTATTCATGCATGCATGTGTACCGCTTTTCGTGATTATGCAGGAATCGCCTGCCAAACGAGCACTCGAGAAAAAAGCGGCTCTTGCATACGATATTACGGTTTTTTAGTTGCTTTAACCAAACATCCCGTTAACAGAGTATGACGCCAACAGGTGATAATCTATGCGCACTGCGCTGGGCGGCAGAGTGGGAGCGAAGGGAAAGGTAAGAGGAGTGGAAGGCGGAGGACGAGGGGCTGTGCAGCGGGGGTGAGAAACAGCCGCCTTTGAGCGAACTGCGGGCGGGTAACGGACCGTGTCTACATCGCCCATGATCTCCATAGTTAGGTCACATGCGATCAATGAAGGAACAAAACAAAAATCTATCGCACAAACAACATCCCGACAGCAGCACTAGAACGCCTCCCCGCCGTCACGCGTGCCGCGGTTTCCTCTGCCTAATCAAAATTAACTATTAAAAGTCACTCCAGTGGGACGTACGCGCCCGCCGGCGGAGCAACATTCGCGGCACGGCACGCCGCCGGCTCGGTTGCCCAGCGACGCGGTCTCGGGTGTCGCTGCGTGCACTTCCTGTGCGTCATCACCGTCGGCGCCAGTGAAGCCTCGTGCTTGTAGACCCTTGGACGACGTCAGTGACGAGGCGGGGTGGCCGGTGGGCGGGGACGAACTGTGAGATCCGGGGCGGCGCAGGGAGTGGGTGCACGTGGGCAGTGGAGATGAGGACGAAGATCCACTCACGGCCAGGGCGATGTGTCACCGCCTCCTATCCTGCCACCGCCCCTAGTCCCGCGCTACCCGCAGGCGACCGCGCATTCTCTTGGTGCGAGAGGCTGCCAGCTCGTTCAACACCGGCGTGCGGTTATCGCTGGTGGTGACTGCCCTCCAGCGAGGTTGCACGGCTGCGTAGTTAAGCGGCCCAGCGACTGCCCAGATCGGCTTTGCTTAAGCGGGGATCGGTTGCGGAGTCCATGCAGGGGAGTAGTGATAGTTGTAGTTCACGGGGGTTGCCGTGCCTCGCTATTTGCACTGGCCGCACGCGACGCCACTGCCAGGGCATGGCGATCCGCCTCGCCTGTGCGACTGATCGGCGGCACTAGTCCTGCGCGAAAACTCGCACCCGTGAACGCCGCTGAGGTTCTGCAGACCGGGATTCCGGGTTGTGCCGTGCCGGGATTGATGGAAATGCTTCTCGCCGCTAGGGTACGGGGCGCCGGGGTGGATTTGGCGACGCCGGAGTTGGTGGATACCGTGGCGACGACGACACAATGCTGTGGCAACGCTGTGTTGCGAAGGGAGCCCGATTAGGGATTAGGTCGTGTAACAGCGGGTCGTTCTGTACTCGTCTTTCTTTCTTCCTTTCTTTTAGATACACACTCACTTAGACATCAGATAGAATTCGAGCGTTGCTGCTTCTCGTACGTACAGATCTATCATCGATCTCGGCCCCACCACCACCATCTCTGCTCGTCTCCCTACCGACCTTCCCTTCATTCTCAGCACACTAGATAATACCTTCTCACGTCTTCGGGAAGCTCTCTGTTGTGGCGGTGATCGGGTAACCTCTCAACAGGGATGCTTCGACGCCCGCCTTCAGTCCGGACGACGCCTTGGCCCAGATGTTGCCGGACAGCGGCGAGACGCGCGAGATGCAGCGCCCAAGGAAGGACCAGCCATCTCGCGCGGCTTCCGACAGTCGACGCCGCCGTTGTTTCGCTGGTTTCGGAACCGCTTCTGGAGACGGCAGTGCGCCCGGCGGGAGCCTATCCGCATTGACGTGGCGAGTGGTGAACCCCGGACAACCAATACCCGCGCTGTAGCCCGTCTGCCAGCGGATCGTTGCCGACCAGCTGCAGCGCACGGCAGTGCTGTACTTACGGTACTTACACGCTCAGGTGGGCTCCCCAGCCCCGGCCGACTTCGGCGTGATCGAGATGCTGCGATGGCGGGATGCGTGTCATAGCTTCTGCTCGCACGGCTCGAACGCCGCGGCTATATAGCAGTGACGGCGCAGAGATGTTGGATTTCTGCTCGGTTTGATTGATTGCGTACGACCTGCTGAGACCGTGTGAAGAATACACCCGCTCTCCCGGTTCCCGCCCACCCGTCCAACCCCGGTATCCCCGTGATGGAAAGCGCAATGAGAAATACAGCTAAGAAAAGACGACCGAACCTTGAAAACTTTCCCTCCGCAATGCCTCCTCCGCCGCAGCCCTGCCTGGTTTCCCACTCCGGCACCGTATCCGGCCTGTGATGGCGATTCCTGGCTGCAGCGATCATCTACGACGAGGTCTCGCATCCGCGGCCTCCCGTATCCTAGCGCCGGGATGGAGTCCGCCTCCGATGCGAATCGGTACTTTCCACATTCCGCTTTGTCTCAGTGGTAGCCTGCCGATCTAGCGGCGAGGCGTCTCCCGAAGACAACTGGTGTTCGCGCACGTAAGCACTTTGGCTCGGTTACCAGTGGGGGGCCAAACCAGAGATGTGTTTGGTACCTGCCGTATCTAAGCTGCTCAATGGAGGCCGTGTCACGAGCGAACAGCTCTGCGACCGCGTGCTACCTACATACGTGCTCTCTCCACTCTCCTACTTCTTCAAGCTAAACTTAGACACTGGTTCGACGGGAGGTTTCCCCTGGTTGCGTGCGCCGGGTGGCGCCGAGAAGGTAGCAGTGAAGCCCGCTGAGTCCGACAAGCAGCGGCCTGAGGTTGCTGAGGGGGCCGTGAGCAGCTGTGAGGGTTAAGTTCTAGTAAGTAGGCGGCGGAAAAGGGAGTAAGGGAATTATTACTGGATCTACCCCAGGATTATGGAAACCCTCGTTCACGGTGCCTAGGGCATCACGCCGGTTCCCCTTAATATAGACACCTTTTGAAGTGCATCATCACCACTACAATCAAAGGGTGATGCTAGGAGGGCGCATGCACGCCGGGCCGACCTTCCAGTTTACGGAGCGACAGAGGCGGGCAGACAAATTCGTGGTTAGCCTCTTTGTCCCCGTCGATTGTCTGTAGGCTCTTCGGCCGTGTGTATAAGCACGAGAGCTGCGAATTGGAATACGACTGTGTCAGTTGTGTTTCGGATAGTGAAATTGATTCTGAAGTTCCCCATCAGGGCTTCTGTGATCCCCGTTCCCTTGATCTTTGCGGTGGTTTTCTAGAGGTCGAGTGACGCTGCTCAGCACAGAGCGCAGCAGCACAAAAGGGCAACAAGCGAACGCCGGGCGTACTAAGAGTGTTACCGGCTAATACCCGCTGCCCGAAGGTAGACTTTTTACCGGCTTATGACAGCGGCGGAGCAGGGCGAACTAGCAAAAGAAAAGGAGGTAGACAGTGAAGGTGCTGGTTGTTAAGCCTATGTTCGGACTGCGTTAAGAAGGCTGTGAGTGATAGCTGTCCAGAAGGATGAAACGAAGGAGGTTTCAGATTGGAAATTATTCTTCCACCCCGAGCCACCGCCAACTATTTACTGGACCAACCAATTCTGGCCACTTCAAATAGAGACTTCTGCCACAGCGCCACAGCGGCAAAGCACCTCACAACCCCGAACAGTCTCCGCGCAAGTAATCCCTGAAATCCTACTCTCCTGCCGAGAAGCGGTCTATTGTGGACTCAACTTCAAGTAACTTGGAATCGAAACAATCACGGACCAAACCTGGGAGCCGGAGAGCGCACGCCTTTCGACACCGAAAGGACCGGATTCAGTAGTTCAGACTAGAAACATTTAGACACCCGGAGAAAACGCGGTAGGAAATGCTCACCCAACGAAACCGAGTCTAGATCCAATTGAATAAAATGAACGGTACCGGACCGGTGCGTCAAGGCGATAACGTTGTTACGGATAGCGAATCCATTCGTTCGATAATCCGGTGGAACAAACAATAATTTTCGCATCCCAGAGCATACCCAGTGTCCATTTACATATAACGGAGGTGGCGAACTGTTCAGAGATTGAGACTCGATATCCATAGGGTAGATTTCTTTCGAGGTCGGTGAAACCGCATCAACGTTGAAAAAGTGGGTGGTCCAGTCGTCGGATGTAGATATGACTTGCTTGCCGTCAGGAGAGAATGCCACCGCCCAGACCTCGCCCGAATGGCCCTTGAGAGCGGCGCGACACGTCCCCGTCGTCGGATCCCAGAGCCGTACGGTTTTGTCATCCGATGACGATGCGACAAGTTTGCCATTCGGTGGGAATGCCACTGCTCTTACGTTGCCGGAATGGCCCTCAAGAATGGCGTGACTGGTTCCCGCCATCGGATCCCAGAGGCGGACAGTTTTGTCGACCGACGCAGACGCAAGAAGCTTGCCATCAGGGGGAAATGCCACTGCAGTCACCCAGCCCGAATGGCCCTTGAGAATGGCTCGACAGGCTCCCGAACTCGGATCCCCAAGGCGAACGGCCTTGCCGTCCGATGCCGAGGCGAAAAGCTGGCGATCAGACGAATACGCCGCTGCCCTGACAAATTTCCTATGGCCCATGAGTGTGGTACGGCTCGCCCCCGCCATTGGATCCCAGAGCCTGATGGTTTTATCATTCGATGCCGACGCGAGAAGTGTGCCATCAGGCGAAAATGAAACCGCTGTTATGGAGTCCGAGTGGCCCTTGAGAGTGGCACGGCTGCTTCCCTTCGACAAATCCCAGAGCCGGACGGTTTTGTCATCCGATGCCGATGCAAGAAGCCTGCCATCAGGTGAGAATGCAACAGCCAATACGGAGCCCGAGTGGCCCTTGAGAGTGGCGCGACAGGTTCCCTTCGACGAGTCCCAGAGCTGAATGGTGTTGCCAATCGACATCGATGCGAGAAGCCTACCATCAGGTGAGAATACCACTGCGCGGAGGAGGTCCGAGTGGCTCGTGCGTGAACTGCGGAAAGTCCCGCTTGGTGGATCCCACAGCCGAATGGTATTGTCAACTGACGCCGAGGCAAGAAGCACGCCGTCAGGAGAGAAAGCCACTGCCATAACCGGGCCTGAATGGCCCTTGAGTGTGGCGCGACAGGTTCCGGTCCTGGGATCCCAGAGCCGGATGGTGTTGTCGTCAGACGCCAACGCGAGAAGTTTGCAATCAGGCGAGAATGCCACCGCCAAGACCGGGCTCGAATGGCCCTTCAGAGTGACACGGCACCTCTCTGTCGCCGTATCCCAGAGCCGGATAGTTTTGTCGCGAGATGCTGATGCGAGAAGCTTCCCCTCAGGCGAGAATGACACTGCCAGGACAAAGTCAGAATGACCCTCGAGAGTGGCGCGACATGCTCCTGTCGTCGGATCCCAGAGCCGGATAGTTTTGTCGGCCGATGCTGCTGCGAGAATCTTGCCGTCAGGCGCGAATGCCACTGCCATGACAAGGTACGAATGGCCCTCGAGAGTGGCGTGACATGCTCCTGTCGTCGGATCCCAGAGCCGGACAGTGTAGTCGTCCGATGCCGATGCGAGAAGCTTCCCCTCAGGCGAGAATGCCACTGCACGGACGCAGAGCGAATGGCCCTTGAGAGTGGCGCTGCATGCTCCTGTCGTCGGATCCCAGAGCCGGACAGTTTTGTCGCCCGATGCCGATGCGAGAAGCTTTCCATCGTGGGAGAATGCTACTGCCATAACCCAGCTGGAATGGTCCACGAGCACGTGCAGCGTCGAGTCCCAATCACCGTGAATTTCCGGCTGGTTCTGGATCCAATTGGGAATGTCGTTCCGAAATTGGTTCCTCAATATGCTCCCTTTTGGACTGAA
>Ga0307508_10002442_pt1 | contig 19594 bp, 22 predicted proteins | sample 9_EM_MG_FD_203089 | JGI IMG/M metagenome (GOLD analysis project Ga0307508, IMG submission 203089) | Populus trichocarpa ectomycorrhiza microbial communities from riparian zone in the Pacific Northwest, United States - 9_EM | ecosystem: Host-associated > Plants > Roots > Unclassified | place... | reverse complement strand
CTACTAGCTTCCTATGCAAACCTTGACGTTCTGTTTCTCAACATCTTCACCTCTTCCGCTCGAAGAATCCGTTGGAGTCTTGTCGTCATGCCCGTGGTCATAATCCACATTTGCATCATCTGCTGAAATAAGCTTCTCTACAAATGTCTCCTGCGCAGGGAACAACACAGAAGTGACGTAGTACACCACGCACGACACCAGGAACTAGCAAGGTATTAGCAATCTAAACGTACAAGCACAAAAGAGTGAAAGCGTTTCGAACTCACGCCATACATCCAAGCAATGTCAAACAGGTGACTCGCGTATCCTACGTTGATAGCCGGGTCGATGGAATTGACAAGACCTGGGAACGTTGGTACTACAGTGACAAACATTGCGAGTACAGCACGCCAGTTCTGTGGGTATATCAGATATGCAACGACATGTGAAAAGCTGTGGAAACTGACGAATCCCCCAGTGTACCTGTATCGACCATTCGGATCGTACATCGCAGGGACATCCACCTTGCCTCTGTGGACTAGCCAAAACTGTAGGGACGGTAATCAGACGGCAAGTCATCGTATCACTGCATAGAATACATACATCTGTGATCATAATCCCCGCGAATGGACCCAAGAAAACAGTATATCCGTTCATGAAGTTCAAGAACCTTTGAGCACTGTTCCATGATACGGTCAGTCTGGGGATCCCCTGGTACGACAAGCTCACCTAGCCAGGATCTCCCAGGGGCACATCGCCCAACCTCCGATAAAAGCGCAAATTATTTGCCCACGCCTGATGTTGATATACTGTATGTCTTGTTAAAGCACTGATAGCCAGCGTGCAGGTTGTACAACAACCCACCTTGGGCAATAAAGCTGTCATGTCATTTCCGGCACCAAGCGAGTTGGCGCTGATATTCGTCCCAATAGTCGCGAGAGCAAACGCGAAAGAGGCAAAGAAGGCGGCGGCGCGGTTATCCCATTTATCGATGAGGAGCAAGGGGTCCCAGAGGACCTCCCCATACAGCTGGATTCCTGCACTTGTGACTGCAATGCCAGCAAAACTACAGAGTACGAATACGACGGGGATAATCAAAGGCTGCACGTATTGACTGTCAAACGTTTCGTTAGTGTCAGACCTCCTAAGCGAGTGAGGTTTATTACGCTGTTTCATCTTTCGCATAACGCTGCCACGACGTTCAGTTGAATCATACACTTACAATCAGAAGTAGGAGGTCTCACAGTAAAGTCAGGGATGTTGACAGACAAACTGGAGTAGGCACCCAGCGCACTGTTCAACGCACTTAACCAGCTCCAAGAGAATTGTGTCCCAGTTACAGTTGCATGCTCGGCGAAAAGCCCGCTGGAGGGTGGAACCCGAACAAACGCCCAGATGACCATCGCTAGCCACGCTATCGGGACTATGACGCCCTTGACCAAGAACAAAAACCTTACTTTGTGTTGGGAGATAAACATAAAGGGCAACTGGATCAGCCAATAAATGAAGTAGCATAGGAGGCCTAGGAAAAGGTGAGCAAATGGTCAATTCGTTCATCTCAGCACAAACGTCACCTGAACTCGTGATGCTTGCATGTGGAGAAAGATGGTCTGGTATCGTTGCGATCGACGGCCAAATAGCTTTTATCATCTTGAAAGAATGTAAGTTCCCGAACAAGTGAGTAACGTTCGACGTGGCGTAACCTCACCTGATATACACATTGCGACCCATTATATGTCTGACAGACCATCAATAAAACTGGTTAAACGGTGATGACGAAAATCTCTTTACCTGGATCCCAAACCAGAACATGGAAAGGATGACACGACTGAAAACAGTGAAGTAGCTGAACCAGAAGCCGAATGAAGATCTGTTCAAGACGGGAAACGCGATGTGAAGCCGGGCACCGATAGTTCCGTTAAGTACCATAACCACGGAAATGATACTGTAGCCCGCTGCAATGCATGGAAGGGCCTGCCGCCTTTGGGGATTTGAGTTCTTCCAAAATAGTTGACAAAACAAGAGCACGCACCAAGACAAGCCAATCGCCAACATGGAACTTGCAAGTTCCCAAACCGCAAGGTTCGTAGCATCGGACACCCAGTAAAATATCTCAACGGAGCATGAGATGGCTATGGAACATCAAGGGCACGAAGCACACACATAGTCCCAGGTCCTGGAACAGCGGGTAAATTCGGCTGGTGGCACGAAAACATTGACACTACTCACGTCCAGGTCCTTAAGTGGGGAGGAACCGGATCCATATCTTTGTTACTCCAACCATGAGCAGCGAACGTTGTCTTCTCTGATTCAAGCGCCCAAGTCGATGGTCGAAGGAGGTCAAGTGCATCTTGGGTAGAGAGATGCATTGCTCAAGGTCCAGGCGCGGCGTCTACGGCAGGTTCAACCTTTTATCACGGCATCGATATTTTCGATAACTGGGCCCGAGAAGGGAGCGAGAACGCCAGAATGGCGGCGACACTATCAGTGTCAAAAATAGGCGCACGCTCATTGGGCAAGTAATCATCGGGTCACCAGCCACAACGGATCTACGATATGATACGGCCGATAACGAAAGGAACGGCTATCTTCCCTAGGTTCTTTAGTCCTAGGCTGCCTCCACGAGACCAGTTGGTAACATGATAAAACCAACGGATAGGTTATTGTCGTCAACTTCATGTAGATCAGGTGAATTGACCGGGACAACAGGTCCAGACTCCCCGACGACCGGACAACCCGAAAAGAAACGATTGACGGGTCAGTACTCAGTACACGCCGTGTCAAAGAGCTTGAACGTAAAATGCTCGAACTGAGCTGACACCACAGGTAGCCTCGTTGTCGTCCATTGATAAGTGCCCATCAGCACTCTACCTCAATGAAATGCACCAAATGCAGTCAAACTCGCGACTGTTAAGTAAGTTCTTTGCCTCTGACTTGAAAGCTTAGCCTATCGACAAGCATGGAACACGTCATGCCCTACAACATCGGAAATAAGACTAGCCTATGGCCATAAGCCGCCTTGAAGTCTACGCCAGGAAAAACCATGCCGGTCTGCGCCAGAGTCTGCCGGTTCTCACCGGACTACATAGTAAGTTCGCACTACTTGGACCCCAGCCCCCGGTGGAGTAGGGAAAACCCCTGCCTCCGCCATGTGAGTACAGTATTAAATATCTTTTATTGCGGTCACTGCAGGCATGCTGCCTGTTACTGTCACGGTCGTGTAACAACTCAGCAAAGAGAAAATCCACAACGACTCGACCCAGCTAACCCTGCGGGTACAGGAATCATCGACCATCCTCCTCCATTCATGTGCATGGTGCTCGCCGAAAGATGTCATAACCGTGACAGCCGACAGGTCTTTTCATACTTCGAGTCACTTTTTGTAGGTTTGGGGATCCAGCCTCGATGTTGCAAAAGTTATCCGATGAGACCACGCAGAGTCGAAAGCGGTCTTTCCGCGCCCAGATCGTGGGTTCGGGCTTCAGGTTGTGCTGCACATGAGCGGCCACACTAGCGTCTAGCGGACTTCATTAGCCGTGTTGATCCTATGGTATGTCGGGAATCCAATGGTGTATAAGTTGCCGGTGACCGGTATGATCGCTCTGTGACATTCTACCTTATTATTTCGGACTTTACCCACTGGCAGGGGGGCTAATAGTTACATATCAAAATTACACCGCTGCATCGGTCTATATTTACATCAAACTCCACATCTACAAAGGAAGCCAGAGAGTAGCCTGCGAATAGCATCTTGACAGCGGTCATCGACCCAGGTCGTCCACTTCCATATAGTTGTCCGAGTCTGTGTCCTGATACTCATAGGCCTCCTCCTCGGGGACCAAGAGATGAGCTTCAAAGCCTCCATCGTCATCTTCAACGATGTTCCATCGCTCCGGTCGCGCTACCATATCATCTGCGATATACCGCATGTACAACTCCCCACTCTCATCGTCACCGCTGAGGCGAATATTCCACCCAAGGTAGATGCTATTGTGTGCCTCATCGCGGGCGACAATGCCTTCGTTGTGCCTATACTCCACGTCATATTCGTGAAGCATCCCGATTGTGGCTCCACGCCGGAGACAGTTGAGGTCGTTCTCATCGAGTTGGTCAAAGAGGTAGTCATCCTCGTCGATAACGACACGAGGAGGCTCCCACTGAGGGTATACGTAGGCCCCCTGGTACATTTCTTCCTCGCTCCCGGTACCATAGCTGAACACTTCGTCGTACCAGCTCGAGTCATCTTCGTCATCTTCATCTATATCTTCGTCCTCGTCTTCATCCTCGTCGTCGGTCGCGCCGTAATCGTCGATTTCTTCGTCGTCATCGGGAAAGAGGCCCTCCCATGGATCAGAGTCGTTGGAGGCCAGGTCGCGACCCAGTAAAGCCCCAGTCTGGGGACCTTTCATTTTCGCGATCGCAGCCACGACAGCTTTGATCATGAAGACAGGTATCGGGCGGTGTCGTACATTGGTACGGCAGCATGGACAAGTCTTACGTCGGCGCAGTAAGTAATCAGGATCGCTGTCATCATACATCTCGTTGTCGACAGCGGGTGCCTTGCGAAACCACTCTTGAAGGCATGTTACACATAGGATGTGGCCACAGGGTGAAAGGCTGCTGTTGTTCAGAAATGGAGCAAGGCCAGATGACAACATAGAACGCACGCATATGGCCGATAGAGTAGCTCCATACAAATTTGACATAGCGAATTGCTTTCCACAGTTGCAATAGTCTAATGCCGGCGCGAGAGTATCTATCAGACAACACGGAAAGATTCGAAGTTGGCCGACAAACCTCCTCTGATTTCTTTATCTTGCTTTGCAACTTGGATAGTTGGGATTCGGAATCTTTCAGTTTCTGAGCAGATCAAATTAGGTAAACATTAGAAAGCATTTTCGCGGCAGGTTTTTCACCTGTCTCAGTGTATTATCATGTTGCTTCAATTCTTCAATAACCTGAACAACGTTGGTATTGCTTATGCGACAGTTGGATTCAAAATTACCTTGCTTTGTTTCTTGATAGTTTTCTTGTTTTCGTGAGCCAACTATAGATGAAGTGAGCGACATGGAAATTATTGTAAGGGAATAAATGCGTGCCTTTTTCCAAGAATCTAGCTCCCGTTTCATTTTCGCTAACTCGGCGGCAGCAATGGGGCCACTATAGTCAGCGTGCGCGTCGATAATGCCATGCATGTCTCTTCCCGATCCCTCAACATCGGAAGCGGTACCTTTCGATGGTAACTTGGCTGATTCTCGGGATTTTGATCTCTCCTTGATAGAAATGGTTTGGACCTCTGGTGCACGAGACGTGCTCTCATGGGTGGCGTTCTCCACTAGTTGGCGATTGTGTGCACGAGGCTTCACCTTCGACCTGCGTCCACGGTCAGAGTTGGGATCGTCGACGGCCACGAGGAAAGGTCTCGAGCTTGAGGATGGAAGAGATGGGTTTCCGGGTTTCTTTCGTTTGTTCTGGTCGGTATGTGAAGCGTCAGGTCTGCGCGTCGAGTTGAGTTGACTCTGTTGTTGAACTAGCTGAGGGTCGGGTGACCTGGACCTTCGTCTTCGCTGACTAGGTAAAGGCAAAGGACCAGATATGGATGCAGGCTGGCGTCGCTGAGTATTGGTGCGACGTGATCCCCTGGCGGCGGCATTCATTAGGAGATGGATGCGAGGAATAAGTGCCGATGCTGTAGTGGAATTCAGGAATCGATGTAATGTCTACCATTCACTACGACTGACCTCGCTAATTGCTTGGAAATAACAGACAGCTGTGGCCACCGTCGTGGATGGTGAAAGGGAGAGGACACGTGATGCGTGATGCTGTCTATAAATAGATGTGACATCGCGTGACGCCGTACTGATCACGTGGTTTCGTTGACCTTGTTCCGATGAATCCGATCCGATATGCACTTGAAGATTTTCAAGTAGCGACTTCGACAGATGCAAATGTTACACCGTCAGACATCGGAAAATGTCAGTCCCCTCCCCGTAACTGCCCGTTTCGCGCTTTCAGGAGCTCCGGACGTCGATACCGATCCAGGTCTGCCTAAAAGTTGCATCAGGCGGGACGCTCTACCTCTACCATGATTCTGTGCCAGATGTGCTGGTTACCTCGCGATGCACTCCTGGAGACGTTCCGCCATAAATCATCAAGAATGAATGATCGATGAGGGCAGGGTGATTCGAGTTCCTGGTGTGAAGGTTACGTTATAGACATCACACTGCTTGAACCTTTATCCTCGCTTTGCAATGTTTTGTTGTTTTCCAGCCATCTGTTGGTAGCCTGGAAAGAGCGCGGTCGCGCTCTATCATCTGGTTTTGTTCCCAGAAGGACACCTATGACTCGGTGGTTCAAGCTCAAGTGTCATACTCTCACGGAGCGGCGTCCCCACCATCTTTAGGATCATTTCGCCCAAAGACCGCCATGTCCATCAGTTCGGCCTGAGCAAGGCAATGACCCTTTGGTCTCTGCTGTGCTCATTCCCGCGAAGAATGAATGAGGCACCTTTTTAACGCCTCGAGTCGTCCGCCAGCGGCGTCGTGTGTACGTCTCACTCGCTCCAACTGATCGCGGAGAGCCGTTCACACGTTTTGATGGTTCAAGTTTCCAGAGTTGGTTAGGCCCCTAGTACGTTTCGGGAAAGTACAAGCGACATCCCAGGGAACAAGACCTCTTATTGACTGATGAAACAGTCATCAATTACCCATACAAGTTCTTGAAGTGAGCGTTCCGAGACGCATCACATACCCGACTCATGAGCCAATCCTTGCAGTTCTTTTCCCTTCTCCTGGGATCTTGATCGGCGACGTTGGAGCATATAGTGAAAACTCGCGGACATGATGTGAGGAAGCGATCTTGTTCAAATGCATCTCCGATCCGGAGACATCGCACTCCGCAAATTCCGGTGGTGTGGCCTAATAATATTTGCGACGGGAAGCCCCCTTGATCATCTTGCTAGCCTCCTTGTTTTCCAAGTGATGCTCATCCGAGGTTACTGTTGGGCAAGTTCACTCGCACTGGCCATCATTAATCATTCTCGGTCCTTTTGCACTGCGATTTGGATTACCGAATTGATTTTTATGAGCAATGCCGCGAAGGTCTTCATCGTGGGCGGTGTGGACTAAACAAACTTCGATCATCAAGAAGCTGTTCGTCCTAACGCAATTCTAGTTCAAACATGCGGTGCCTGGTCATCGAGGCTGCACTTTGGGGCCCAGCATAAGAAGGCGCGGGGTGATCGTAACCAAAATCAGCGGCATCAAACTAAACGTTGTCTTGCCAAGCAGTACACACCTGAGACCAGCAATCGCGTTGCATGCACATGTTGAGGAAGAGAAGAACTCGGTTGGCGCGATGGCATCAGCACGCAGCCGAATGGACGACTGTCGGTAATTGGGCGGAGCCGGGTTCGTTCTTGTTCATATCATTCGGCAGTGATCCAAATCCGAAAAGGAGTGCTTCATGCACTCATGAAGGCGCGGGAGGGGGATAGGACTGCTGGGCTATCACCATGATTGACCATAGCTCGAGGGTTAAGGGTCCCATTTTCGTGATAGTGGACCCACACGCCAACGGACAGGCGCTGCGGTAACGCGTGGTCCATTGATCCTTCGTACTGATCATCTATTAATTATCCGGTGCAGGCACTTTCGTCGGTTTCCATCTTCAGCTGCGGGGATCCGGAGCACCAAAGGGCGTGCATCGAACATGCGGGGCTTTCCTGGGTATAAAGAGGGGTTGTGTCACAGAGAGGTAAGTCAACCAAGAAATCACCCACACCTAGCTGGTCAGCGAGCTCCTCTGTCTCTCAGCATCTTTGGCGAGGCTTACCTCCATATACAGAAGCAAAGTAACATTTACCTTCAACCCCGTCATACCCGAACTGAAGACAATGCGCAACGCCAAGGTAAGCTCTCACTGGCAGGAGCTTCATTCCGGGCCCCGGACAATGACTGACCGCTAACCAGGTCTGTGACGCCGTCCCCCGCAAGGCTGCGATCAAACAGCCCTATTGGGGGAAACCAAACGAGAACGTTGTCCAGAATGGCACCAAAGGCACAGGCGGCGGCTGCAGCGGCAACGCGAACAATGGCGGAAGTTCTGGAGGCACTGCGTAGTCCCCTCATCACCCCAATTCAACTTCTCCACCGTGTAGCACCAGAATTATTTATCGCCGATCCAATCATGTGTAGCAGATAACGATAACAAACGGTTTGGCTCTTTTAGATTTGTCCGCGCGTGACATGAACACGCGTTGGCAGGAAGAAGATCATTTGCCACCCGAATCATCCGGGAGCCACGGGAGGCGTGTCCTTCGCGCGAACGCACGAGACCGTCGACCGAGTGACTCGGAACAGTTGCGAGGACAAACCCAATGAAGTACAAGGATCGATTAATGCCTAGGATTGCGTAAAACAGGAACATGAACGAAAATCCAGAAATAACTTAAATTAATAGTCGTACATGCATGACACGAGAAGAACACGAGCTAGTTGGCGCTAGCTCACGTCCATGAGCCGCTGAATAATCTGCTCCGCCTCCACGCACTCCTTTGGGTCCTCAAACACTCTTAAGACGATATGCGACGGCATCACTAACCGTGCCTTATTCACCCGGTTTTGCAAATCCCATCGCCTTTTTTCTGCTTCCGTGGTGGGCCGCATCTGACGTGTCGACTGCAAACTTGAGGACACGGAAGAACCGGTGGAGGCAAGGGAACTCGACGAGTCCTCCGACGCGTGGGACAGGAGCTTGGCATCGGGTGAAGGCTCGAACGGGTGTAATGTAAGAGGAAGGCTCCCTTTTTTAGTTGGGCGAGGAATATTGATAGCGCCAGGATGTGCGGAGGAAATGTCCGCATCCGAAGCCGCACGTTTCGACGGTGTACGTGATGGTAAGCTGCTTGGGAGGGATGTAGTGCCCCTCGACCGAGGCTTCATTGGCGAGTTTGTCAACCCGAAATATACTTTTGTCCCGATTGGGTCCTCGAGACCAACGGCGCTCACATCCCGTATGAACACGCCAACAATCTGACCGGACCGGTCGGCAGCCAGCGATGAATACAACTCTAGATCCTGTTCTCCCGAGTCTCCGACGAGAAGAAATTGGGATTCAGGGAACTGGTCTAGAACCTCGACGACATTCGCCTTTTTCCTGGTTGCCGGGTCTGATAGAAGACCATTGAAGAGGGATCGCCCCGCGTAAGACCGCAGACGGATCGAACCGGGGGGGAGCTTCGAAATGCTGATAAATTGATTTATTACAGGAAGAAGCTCGAAAGGAGAATTTGACTATCGCAGAGTGAGCATTCAGACGAAGAGTTAGGGATGCGGACGGACCACGTAGTGAAAGCGAACCCCGCGCTTCCACATTGTATCATACCAGTCCCCCATCTCAGGAATGACCGAATCTTCTAGATCTTTAACAAACACCTGGTTGAAAATCGCACGTGCACCATCTATGACCCTCGAAACTTTGACAGTATCATCAATGTCGGAGATGACGCGGACGACTGAATGAGTAATTGGTATATGGATGGTGTTCGTGGGTGTCTCGTGGAGCTCTTGCGTGCGTTCCGTGTTAATGACCCGTGCCTCCACCAACAGGTCATGTTCCACGTGCGTCTGATTGGATGTATTGCGCCTGCCAACCAGATGCGTGCAGATATTGTCCCAGTCTATCCTGAATGTGACTGAAAAGTGTCCATCCGGGCCAGTTAGCATCTCCCGAGTCAGGAGAGGCCTGAGTAAGTGTCGATGGCATGTAGAATCGAGCGACTCTAGGAAGACGGTGACTTGAATTCTTCGCGAGGACAGTGAAGACGCCCAGAACAGTTTGAGGCGTGACTCTAGGTTTTCATGCAAACGTGCCAATTCGGCGGGCATAGCATCCACTGGTGCCAACTGCGGAGTAAATTGGATATCATCTAGCTCGTGGCTGCAGTTCCCACTGTCCCGAAAGTGAGCATCGAGATTTTCGACGTCGTCATCATCGGAGATTTCGTCAGGACGGGGAGGAAGACGTAGCCTTTCAGGGCAATCTTGTAGTTCGGTATCTGGTGGGAGTTGGGGTTTGGGTATCGACGCAAAGCCTATCATGTTGGTCAACGAGGTACAGGGCATCAGGTCTCGAGCGCTAAAAGTCATACCCCTGGCAAGCTTGAGAAATGCCCGCTGTGAACGGGTAAGGAATTCAGGCGTGCGGCGAGATGTTGCGAACCCAGAGACATGGAGCGCAACATCGAAAGTACCTGTTGAAAGGAATGTCAGCGCGGGAACCGAACAGAAGCCACGACACTCGCTCTCAGGCTCGTCTAAAGTAGAATTGTGTAACCGCTTGGTCGCCCAACCGGGAAACAGGTGGACCTCGTCGACGGTGGCAACGTCCGCAGTGTTCCTTCTGATTTTTTGACCCGCCCAATTCCTGCAGCTTTGAAACATGCTTGGTCCAGGTATATGACCGTCTTCTGGTGTAGCCGCCCATCGCGAAGATAGTAAGGGTCGAATGTCGCGCTGAGAAATGTAATCCTTGAGACCCGCCAACCTCGACGAATGAGGGACGGTCATTCTTGGAAGGGTGGTACTGTTTCAAATGGACGGCGACGAGCCAGGTTGACACGGGCTGGAACGAGAAGCAGCGGCCCGGCGGTCTCGAACGCCGGATGTAGAGGCATTCTCTTCTTGACCGTCATCAGTCTGCGTTTGGTAACACGGCTATACACCGCGCAACGGGTAGGGTGGATGTTCACTACTATCTTTACTGCTCTCGAGACTACTGTCAATCTAGGCGGGATCAGTCATATTTTCGTATCAGGACGAAGACAATTTTCGGGTCAACGCTTTTGCTACCCGAAAATGAGGCAACAACCCCCAGGGGAAGGGAAGCCGAAGATAGGACCGACCCCCAAACCACGCGGACACCCCAGGGATTCCCCAGATATACGGGTCTCAAAGAGCCTCTCATGGTTACTTCGTCACGGTGCAGAAAAAGCTGGTCTGAATATCCGCCAGGACGGTTACGCAAAAGTTTCCGACGTGGTGAGCCGCAACATTAACGCTACGGAGATCGGCTGAGCTCACTTTGTCAGACAGTTTGCGAACCCCATGTTCAGAGATATCACATTCATGCACTTGCAAGATATTGTGAAACGCGACCAAAAGTCACGATACCATCTTTTCTTTGAGCCGCAAGCGTCAGGGTCTGCTGGTGCGGACGTGTGGTGGATACGGGCTAATCAGGGCCACTCTATGAAGGTCAGACATCTCTGCAATGCTCCCGAGTCCTCCGCCCAACGTAGGTTCTAGAACATCGGACTTGACCTACGACCCATCATGTCGGCATCTGAGGTACCCATGGCCGTCCACGGCACGACACGATCAGCATGGGAGCTCATAGGTTAGTATCGTTTTGTCCCTCTTCCCCGTTTTCTAAGCTTTATCTTCTGTTAGCTACCCGAGGTTTGTCAAAAATGACACGGAATCACATTCATCTGGCACAAAACGTTCCAGGTAGTGGCGTTATCAGTGGTAGGTGCACTCTTTTAACCACCGTGTCCAGTGATCCTGATACACCTTAATACAACAGGCATGCGGAACTCGTCTCAAATACTCATTTTCGTGAATGTTCAAAAAGCTCTTGACGCGGGAATCAAGTTCTATCTTTCTGCGAATGGTGTCGTCCTCACAGAGGGCGATAGCAATGGATTTTTGTCCCCAGAGCTTTTCCTGCGAGTTGAAAATGCAGACCGTACTCCCGTGCAAGGATGGGAGGGCGGGCCTATCACGCCGGCTACTTCCGTCCCTGTGGATCTTAAGATCGGCGATGGGGTCACGCAGCAGGTAGAGCCGGTCTCGCCGGAGGATCAAATAAGCTGACGAGGTAGAGTTTGGGGTTTATGTCGACTCTCTTTTTGGCCCTCTTCTCCATGGTCCGCGTTTACGCCCGTCCCACTTGGCAGGTTCGATACGCTGCGGTCAACTTGATAAGGTCCACGTTTATAGAGCTCCAAGTCTTCCCGCTGTGATACATGATGTCTCTTCCAGGCTCGTGGCAGTTCCCGAACAGACCTCGATTAGGACTCCAGCATACACATATGTGTCCGTTTTGAAATACCAAAACGTTGTATTCACGTGTGCTAACGCTATGGACCATTCGAGTCAAGTACTGTATAGCGCTTTACCGTCATCGATGTGTGTAATCGAGTTGCAGGAGTAAGTCGTCCCATCGGAGCTCCACTAGTGTGGGAGTTGGCAGGGCGTTGCCGCCACCTGGCGCCGTTCTTGATATCACGATCAAGTGACTGTTGGACCCCCAGGCTTGTGCTCACGATTCTCATCTCATCTTCTGGCCATAATTTAAAAGCTTAACAGTTCTTCCAACCGTGGATCGAACCGTGGACCCACGGTTTTCTATTCCTTTCATGGGTCAATGAAGGCCATTGTCAGAGAGTGTGGCGAAAGACGCCTGACGGTCGTCGGGTGCCCGATAATGGCGATATCGCAAAGCGACGCCCCCGAGATAAGATGAGAGAGTAGGTATCCCTTTGTGGATCGGTCAGTGCCAACTCCGTTAACTTAATCTTACGGTGAGACTCTGGCACGTTTCAAAAGCATCCGAGTTTGTGAAGGCGCAAAGCTCCTGTCAGCGTTGGTTGATCACGGGCTCACTCCAAAAAATTTCCTCAAGTAATTTTCTTTTATTTTATACAAAAAAAAGACCGGACAACAATCAGAAAACCAGATAAGTGACATATTGTGAACACCCGTTTCCTCACTTCGCCCCTTGGAATATTTCCTCCGTCATAGATCCACGGGAGCGTTTACCCTTGCCTCACTGCTGGTCCGGCCATCTGCACAGGTCGCGTACAAGTTGCAGGTTTGGCGACTTTGACACTGGCAAGGGTAGGGGTTTGGTTGGCGCCAGGCGCCTTTCTCTGCTTCGCGTGACAGTCAGCCAACGGACTGCCCTCGAGAAGATCCTGCAAACCAGACTCAGCGGACCAATTCATGCAGAAGAAAGTAGACTTTACAATGTTTAAGAACATGTCTGCACGATATATGAAACTGATTTGTTTTCGCTGAGGTCTTCTGGTGCCAATGTCAGCACGGCAAGCAAGGACGCTGGCAAAGAGGTCTTACTAGCCCGTCTCGGGAAGTGAGTCAAAGTCTGCGGGTATGTGTAGACGACTCGAATGCCTGGCCTACTTTTATACCTCATGCCTCACAGTTGAAACGGCGACCCCCCATTCTGGCTTGGCCCACAGAAGGCTTGAATTAAACCGCCCCTTGGCAGCTTGCCATGAGAACATGCATGGTGGTTTGAAATGACTCCTGAGGTCGGCGGCTACTGTCTTGACCCAATTGCTCCCTTCGGCGTGATGTGGGCCGGAGCCGGAGTTCCTGCGACGACAGAATCCAGCCACATTGGCACATCTTGCCAGGCGCCTGGAACCAAAACTGGCAAAACAAAACGCATATTGAAATTCTGCTTTGGGGAACGTGGAGCGTGCACTCCAGAAATGGTAGGCGCAGAGTGTCGCCAGCTTATACGTCATTGTATCACAGCAACCAACAGATGCATGGTGGATGACGGCGGAGGCATGGCTCTGGCAGAGGCGTACCTCCCATCTGGTGGCGGATGGCGTTCCTGGAAAATGGAGTACATTGATAGCGCCAGAATTCATCACAGGAACTGCGGACGCGAAGACGTTTCGATGCGGCGTTAAATTTCGAATTGAAGCTGGGGTTAGTCAAAGCACGTTTGTTGCGGGTGCCGTTAAGTGTTCGGCCGAGCACGCTCCCAGGGCTTCTCAAGGAGACCTATCCAACAATGGTGACAATGTTTGACGAGGCTCGGATTTGTACGGTCGAGCCACAACACCTGTTCGGAAGCCAAGCTGCCGTCGTCCTCTTGATGTTGTAATGCTTGCATCAGCAACAACCTCTCACCAAGGCATGCTTGGATAGTATACTGCAGGATCAACACACACGGGTTCAAGATCCGTCGTTGCTGTTTCACGGTGTTGCACACACGCTTCACGCGAACCAGGATGGCAAGTGCCAGGGAACGCCAAAGTTGTATGTCTGCAGCTGACGATATACAAGGCAAGTGGTAAACTGGACGAGGGAATCGGATTATGTAAGATGTAGGAGAGTCGTTTACTCCGGGGGAGGGGCATCAGATGATGGGTCCGACGATGTTGATGCAGTGGAAGCGCGAGTCTCGACGAGCTTTTGGAGTTCGGTCATGTAACCATTCAATTCCTGTGCCAGGATCAGGTACGGGCGACACGACTAGAAGCAGTACCTACGGCGTTGTTGGGCTCAAACTGCAACCCAAGAGATATTGATTCGATGGCTTCTTCGAGCTGACCAAGCCCCACAAGTGCCTTTGCCTTCCTGAAATGGCCCTTTGGCCAGTTACGGCGGATGGCGATGACGGTTTCGGCGTCAGCTAGGGCGCCGAGATAGTCACCGAGCTCTAACAAGGTCGTTGATCTATTTGAGACGACAGTAGACAACTCCTCCCGCAACACTGCTGAGCTCTCCCAAGGTGGACGTTGCACTGCGATGCTTGCGGCAAGATTGTACTTGGCAAGGGCCTCCTTGCGTTTGTTGACTTTGTAGAGGTTCTGCTACGGTATGAGCGGCTGTGCAGTCTAAGCTGTCTGTGCGTACGTTTCCCTCGTCCTTTGTGTTTGTGACTGCCTGTGAGAGCTTCTGCTGGACGACGGTCGGTGGAGGTGGGCAGCGAAGGCTGGGATTGGCGACGAGAATTTTTGAGATGCGATTGAGGGCGGTAAAGTCTAAGCTGCACTCGTCGCACTTTTCGACCTTGTGCTTGTTGCAGAACGCGAACGCGTGGCCGGGCCCGCCGACGGCGAGGTCGACCGGGCGAAAGTCGGCGTCGATGCGTGCTTGCATGGCGGGGTCGGGCTGCGGCGCGGGCATCATCTGGGGCGGCCGCTGCATCGGCTGTCCCGGTGCAGGCAGCATTTGAGGTTGGGCCATTCTTTAGGAGTCCACTCATGTCGACGTGTCCAGCTTTTGCAGGTTATGCGTGGGAAGTGCATGCCAAAACGGGCGATTGATTGATCAGCAATTCCCAGCTGATTTTTTTCGTCCCGATTTTGTTACTTGTGTTTCTTTCCTCCTCCCATCACCGCACGACACAACACACTCGGTACATAAAAAAACAGGACTTTGAAGTTCAATCGTTCTCTTCTAATATGACCAATGGAATTGTAAACGGTAATGCAAGTCTCGAGGCTCAGTTCGGTCAGTTTCTCTGCCTTGTTTACCTTGCATTCCCCATATTCACCCTCTCCAGCTTCGCTCGGCATCAACGGGACAAAATCTACATATGTCCCCCCTCATTTGAGAAACGCGCAGCGCGCAGCTTCCACCCCATCTCCATCTCCATCCACCAATGGGTATGTCGTCTGCCATCGTGCATCTAGCTCCGCAGTTCACCGGCGCTCATTAGTTCCGGCTGGGACGACCCACGCGCATCGCCTCGTAGCGGCTATGAATCGCTACGCGGTGGACACAATGAAAGGAGCAAACCCAGCGGCTTTACAAATAGTGCCTTTAGCTCGCCCCGCAGTGGGACTGTCGCTTTGAATGATTGGGCAGGTCGCCCCTCTACCAACGGCTGGTCCTCGAGGGAGAGTCGAGCAGATGCTCCTACTGCTGGAGCCGGCGTGTGGCGCAACGGCGCTCACGTCATCGGTTCTCGCAACATGCGTCTTGAGATGGAACTTTTCGGGGACGCTTCTGATCCATCCAAGCAGCATACTGGCATCAATTTCGAAAAGTATGATGATATCCCTGTCGAAGCTACTGGTGCCGGAGTACCCGAACCCGTCACTGCTTTCACGAACCCGCCACTAGATCCTGTTCTCCTCGAGAACATTTCCCTCGCTCGTTACTCTACACCAACTCCGGTTCAAAAGTACTCCATTCCCATTGTTGCTGCCAATAGAGATTTAATGGCCTGTGCTCAGGTAAATCTTCTACTCTGCTGCCAGTGAACGTGTGTCAGCTAACGTAACCGAAGACGGGCTCAGGAAAAACTGCAGGTTTCCTCTTCCCTATCCTATCGGCATCTTTCGCTTCTGGACCCCGTGCTCCACCTGCCGAAACCCCTCAGATGGGTTACTCACGCACCCGTAAAGCCTACCCCACCGCCTTGATTTTGGCTCCCACCCGTGAGCTAGTTAGCCAGATTCACGATGAAGCCCGCAAATTCGCCTATCGTTCCTGGGTCCGCCCTGCCGTTGTGTATGGAGGTGCCGACATCAACCAACAACTACGTCAGGTCGAGCGCGGTTGTGACCTCCTCAGTGCCACACCTGGACGTCTCGTAGACTTGATCGAGCGTGGCCGCATCAGCTTGGCAAACATTCGTTACCTCGTCCTCGATGAGGCTGATCGCATGCTGGATATGGGTTTCGAACCCCAGATCAGACGCATCGTCCAAGGCGAAGACATGCCTGGCGTCCAGGATCGTCAAACTCTCATGTTCAGTGCGACCTTCCCCCGCGACATTCAGATGCTCGCTCGTGACTTCCTCAAAGACTACGTTTTCCTCTCTGTCGGGCGTGTGGGGTCTACCTCGGAAAATATCACGCAGAAGATCGAGTACGTTGAAGATCATGACAAGCGATCTGTCCTTCTTGACCTCCTTGCATCCGAACCTCCGGGTGGTCTCACCCTTGTCTTTGTTGAGACCAAGAGGATGGCCGATATGCTTTCCGACTTCCTCATGGCAAACCATCTCCCCGCCACCTCCATTCATGGCGACCGTTCTCAACGTGAGCGTGAAACAGCGTTGCAAACATTCCGTACCGGACGGACTCCTATTCTCGTCGCTACCGCTGTCGCCGCTCGTGGTCTCGACATTCCCAATGTTACCCACGTTATCAACTATGACCTGCCCTCTGATATCGACGATTATGTGCACCGCATTGGTCGTACTGGTCGTGCGGGTAACACGGGTGCCTCCACCGCATTCTTCAACCGCGGTAACAAGAATATTGTCAGGGACTTGATGGAACTACTCCGTGAAGCAAATCAAGAAATTCCTCCATGGCTCGAGTCCGTGGTTCAGGAGACAACCTTTGGTGGCAGCTACCGAGGCCGTGGCCGCGGAGGTGGCAGGGGTCGTGGTGGCAACCGCGACTTCCGCCAGCCAAGCGGTTCGTACGGTGGCGGCGGAGGAAACAGTGGATACAGTAGGGGAGGATATGGAGGAGGACCATCTTATGGTGGTGGTTATGGCGGAGGTGGAAATAGCTATGGCAATGGTGGAACCAGCTGGTGGTGAAAAACCCCTTGCGCAAGATTCAACGCAACCATCGTCGTCCATTTCATCCTTATGCGGTCCTTCAAGCACCTTATCGATCCGGTCTCACATGAAAACCATTACTTAATAAACCGGTCTCTCGCCTCGTTCTCGCTGTCTGTTTCGCGCTGTCTCTGAATCACTCGGACTTTTTGCGCTGCTCTTTCGAATGGATTTGTCTCGTTGCACTGCTCATCATGAAGACTATACGGCCTATCTTATCCTGTCTGTGTTTCTACTGTCCTCGGCGCGTCTGTCTTTCTGTCTTTTCCACTTTTCATCCCACCACGCGCCATCATCACCTCATTCCTGTCCGCATTATAGATAGACGTAAACGGCGGGGCCGTAGACCATGAGCAGCTTACACATCCTACCCCTAGTGTCAGTCTTCCGTTTCGCGATACCCCATCATTTATTGGCGTTGCGATGCGCAAGTCGGACATTATTTTGATATCCTCTCATAGCATCACGAGACACTATTAACTGTTAGAGCATCGCATATCCTGTACCGTACTCCTTTTTTCTTATTCAATGGCAATTCTCCTAGACTTGTAAATTAGTGAGAATCTGGAAAACGACTTTGTCGGTGGCACTCAGTGATCTCACGATACGGTAGCGAAGCTAGTGCCAGCTACACGTCAGCTCGTGTTTCTTTACCACCTCGTTCTCTACGGGCGGATCAGACAACGCTGTACTTTCTTGAAAACTTCTTTCCAGAGCTTTGCAACGATGCACCACCAAGGCTCTTCGCCCGCTTTCGATGCACACGAATTTCCGCCCTCAGTGAGGAGGCTCAAACCGTTACCTAAACGCAGACGCACATCCGACGTGGTTGCACAGGTCTCTGGACCAGACGACCTCATTCAACCCATGGCCGACCTTCTTGGTAGTGCAGAATCACTCGCAGAGGAGCTCATCGCACGTGCGGACTCCCTTTCGTGTCAAATGGCCTTGCAGTCCTATTATTCCTCCGTGCTCGGCGGTGGCGAAATCACACGGGGTGTTGAGGGCGAGGTCCTTGACGGGAATCTCTCAGGATCTCTCTCTCAGACCTTTGATCTGAGTGCTGTCTACCAGCGATTCGCCGAGGGGCTGGGATCGGGAAAGCAGGACGAGGATCACAGCGAAGGTGATTACACCGACCACCTTCAGCAACCGGGAAATACGAAGAAGAGGAAGGTTCCAACGAATATGTCTGGGTCTATAAACGGGAGGGAGGTGAGCCTGCCACTCAGTGTGGAAGAAGAGATGGGCGACAGTGTGCTGTCGATGGGGAGGCCAGATCAAGATCTCGATGTCCTCGTTCCCCCACCCTCTTCGGTGGCTCAGTTGCAGAGGAAAGGCAAGATTAGTCCGTCGACCCTCGCTGGCCTGCAGCACAAGGAGCTGCTCAAACACAGAAAGCGTCAGCTCGCCGCTGTTCTTGGTGCATTGTCGTTCGGGGATGCGCTTGCGATCGATCAGGCGCTCTCTACACACCTGCCCTTCGTTAGCACCATGTTCAGCTCCGACTCTACTCCGACGAAAGTACGTTTATCCCGTCGACGAGTTCCTCGATTGGCTCGTGCTGCAGCGGCACAGGCATCCACTCGCAGGGCCACTCCAAGGGGTGTTTCATTCCCGACTGCACAGTTCACGTTTACGTTCCCCAACGCGAGTGAGTGATGATCTCGTGTTCTCCGCTGATGGTAGAGCTTGATCATCTCGGCTTTTATCGCAGCCTCTGATCGCCTCGTTGCAACGAAAGAGGAGGTCCTGGCACTCCGTTCACGCTTCGAAGCGGAGCTCGCGCGACAAGCAGCCAGAGCCGCTAAAGCCGCCGCGGAAGCAAAGCAGACAGTCCTTGCTGTCACTAGAGCATCTCGGCCGAAGCGTTCAGGCAAGGTCCAGCCCTCCTTGCCCGGTGGCGACCAATCAGCGGACCCTTCCGATCTGTCCCCACCAGGGAAGAGTCGCGGGAGCAAGAAGAAAAAGCGTAATGCACTCGCCGTTGCGTCAAATCCACACCACCGTAACAATTACGTCCCGTCTCGCCTTCCCTCTTCTGGGCACGTCAACCCAGCCCAGGCCACTCTAAACGCGCAGAACTTACTCGGTCCCCAACCTCTTCGATTCCTGTCTGCAGAACTCCCACCTCGTCGACGGAAAAGGGAGACTGTCACTCCAAAAGCGCAGATAGTCCATCCTGCGGATGAGTGGATCTGTCCGCGGTGCGAGTACTCGCTGTTCTATGGTGACGGGTTGGACTACCGTCGCGCGATTCGGGACA
>Ga0307508_10002440_pt1 | contig 19607 bp, 23 predicted proteins | sample 9_EM_MG_FD_203089 | JGI IMG/M metagenome (GOLD analysis project Ga0307508, IMG submission 203089) | Populus trichocarpa ectomycorrhiza microbial communities from riparian zone in the Pacific Northwest, United States - 9_EM | ecosystem: Host-associated > Plants > Roots > Unclassified | place... | reverse complement strand
CGCGCGAACTTTTATGGCGATCTGGTATGTGGTTGTTGAGGTATCGTGAATTTGCGTGGTGGGGTGCGACGCCGACGGGGTGTCCGGTTAATGGGTAGTAGCCGGGTAACCCCTACAGTACGTTAGCGGCGAGCGAACAGCTCGGACTCCGTAGAGAATACAACACACTCGCTTTGATCTGATTCAGTACCATCAGTACGGATCCATTGGCACATTGCCTGCTCTACCACCACATCCGCCACTGGATGGACATCAACTGTTGAGTGATACACCCTGATCGCATCTCGGATTCACGCACCCACTCTCGGCGGAGGAGAGTAAGAACGAACCTAGAATACATCTCCATCGCCTCTCCCACCATATCGACTACCACCTCCCGTCCAGCCGTGCTAGAAAAGTCGGCTGTTTTCATACGGCTTAGTGCGAAATCGGACGGCCGTAGACTTACGGACGAGATGGAGGGCAGGCAGAGGGTGGGGGTGTTGGCGCTACGGCTGTGCTGTTGGCTTTTTTTTTGTTAATCATACTCGCGTTCGACCTATGTAGATCATGGCGGCGTACATTTTGCCCAGATGGCTGTGCCGTTGGCGTCGCGTCGACGTGAGGGAAGATGAAGTTATCGAAGCAGCTGGCAGTGGGCACGAGCGAGGCGGCGGAGGAGCAGGGTGTCTTCCCTCTTGCCCGGCGCTCTGCGAAATGGGAGTCAAATCGCCGGCTCCCCGAAAAGTGGGACATGGGGAAGGGGGAGGGGGGCGACTGTGGCAATTCCGCCTGTACGGGATGTACTGGAGAGGAGGCATTGTTTTCACGCCAACATAGCAGTGTCCCAGGTACAATCAGGCGGTTGTGGCCTTCCCAGCAGCGAGGGAGCAGGCGGGATGGATCGTAGGTGTCGACTCTGCCGGTGCGGTATCAGCCTGGGGTTGAGGGGTTGGTGTCAGTGGCGCTGCCAGGCCCAGATGGGCGGCAGAATATCTATACCTTGTCTCCTCCTCATTCCCCGTGTCTCACCCGACAAATCAAGGCTTCGCACCTTCCCCTTTCACCGCTCTCTTCTGGCTCTCTCCACGACCTCGGTCGGCGAGGCAGCAACCCCGAATAACAAGAGAGGGCTGCGCTCGGCTGGCTGCGCGGTGCTCCGATGCAAGCCGAGCGGTGGGTGGGGTCGGAGAGCTGGGATGGGTACTGTGCCACAACTGGGTAGATCTTCAGTAGTCGCTCATCAACAAGGGAGGTGTGAGTTTGTCACGAAACATTTATGCGTTCAGCCCTAGGAGAACCGCGGTGACGTACTGTGATGTATGGTCCTGCTGGTATTGGGGACTCCATCGTTAGCCGTCGAGGTGATAGATTACGCCTCTTCATCCGGCGACCCAAGTCACTGTGATCTCGGTGGTGGCGGATGATCGATGTTGAAAGAGAGCGACAGTGAAGACTAATTAGCGCGATGCTTAGCACGCCGGCCGGCATCTTGTTCTCACTTCTACTCCTCCGTCCGGGCTGGTGAAGAACTGATAATCTGCATGCCGATTCTCTCGCCCCTAGTAACACTCCTGCGCTTCCACCCTCCCGTGTTGATCTCTCCGAAGAGTGGAGAAAAAACCTCAATCCCTCATGCTGAGGCCAGGAGAGCGATGTTATTCGCCGCAAGCGGCAAGGGGAAAACCAGCGGCCGAAGCCCTCCTGCAAGGAAACCGCAAATCAACGATCGAGACACCCAGATCAGGCCTCGTCGTCCTTCTCCTCTCCCACCTCTGTCTGGCTCTCATCCTTCTCTCCAGCTCACTACTCAAAGTGATGGTCCTCCAACCGCTCCGCATCACCCCCTCCCTCTCGGACCAATGATGGAGCCACATCCATGTGGCGACGTCTCACCGAATTAAGGCAGGGAGGTACCATCAGCTCAAGACCGGGCACTGCCACACAAGACAATACCTGAAGTGGACGAAGAACTCCGACACGGCGGAGTGCGGGTGGTGCCGGCACAGAACGCAGACAAGGGAACACCTGTTCAAGAACTGTGACAGGTGGAGGATGCAACAGAAGATTATGTGGGCGGAGATACGGAAGAAGACAGGAAGAGGAAAGAACCGGTTTACGATCAGGGAAAATTTCGCGGACAAGCGGTGCACTGGAGCAGTTCTGGATTTCTTGAGAACGACGAGGGTGGGGGCGAGGACGGGGCCACCAGACCCGGGGGGGGAGAGGGAGAAGGGAGGTACACAGTCTCCTTAGTTACGCTTTCTTTCTGTCTTTCACTCGTTCCTTCCTCTTTCCTTTCCTACTGTCTTTCTCTCTTTCCTTCTTATCTTGGGACAGGCCAGGCGGGGGCAGGGGGAGTCGCCGCGAGCCGCTGGCGGACTGTTCGAGGGCGCAGCGGACGGCGAACGGGAAAGGACTGTATATAATATCGTCATGATCCAATAGGGTCGCACACGATCAATGAAGCATCACCATCATCGTCTCACCGAATTAAGAGATCTTGGTGGCGAGCCACCATTCTTTGAAAGCCAAGGTCTCAGGCGCCGAGGTCCATCGAGTTGTATTAGTCAAACTCTTTGCCGCGGGTGATGCGGAGACGCGGAGAATCGTTCCCAAGATCATCTTGTTTGCCTTCGTAATTTTCTTCGCATAAGTGTGGACCGACTGACTTAAGGAGGTTAGCGTCATTTCATCGGAAAATATCATAGCGAGTACTTACATCATCGCCTCGATGACGAGTGCTGGGAGGATAAGCCCACAGTCCCAGTTGATGAAATCCTTACTGCTCTTGCTGAAAAGAGCAATGAATTCCAGCGCCCCACTCGTCGTGGTGAACCTTCCCCATTTCAGTCAGCACCAATCGTCGTGGTACTCCGGTCCGATACACCCTAGGGTACAAGCAATGCGTATATCACGCATTAAAAATGCGTAATTCAACATAGAATGTGGCACACTGCAATTACCGATACGGACGCAATTTGTAGGCAAGTCTAATTGCGCTGTTGCCAGTAATTGCGTTTGATATGCAGTGGAAGTTGTTTGGGGATGCATCTATAAAGTATAGTGCATTTGGCATATAACTATCAGCTCCTGCAAGTAACCAGAGTGGAGTAAAGCCATTTCTTTGGGATTATACGATGGTAGCGTATACTTTCCTGCGGTTACTTTTTTCGCTTCAGATTTTCATATACTCAACGATGGTTACGTGGGCTTTTCTGTGGTTGCTTTCTTTTCTCTTTAGACTTTTGTATACTCAATGATGGTTACATAGCCTTTTCTGCAGGTACTTTTTTCTCTTCCGATTTCCATATACTCAACGATGGTTACATAGACGTTTCTGTGTTTACATTTTTCTCTTTAGATTTTTGTATACTTAACGATGGTTACAAAGACTTTTCTGCGGTTACTTTTTTCTCTTCAGATTTTTATATATTCAACGATGGTTACATAGGCGTTTCTGTGTTTACATTTTTCTCTTTAGATTTTTGTATACTCAATGACGGTTACATAGACTTTTCTGCGGTTACTTTTTTCTCTTCCGATTTCCATATACAATGATGGTTACATAGACTTTTCTGTGGTTACATTTTTCTCTTTAGATTTTTGAATACTTAACGATGGTAGCGTATACTTTTCTGCGGTTACTTTTTTCTCTTCGGATTTTCATATACTCAACGATGGTTACATAGACTTTTATGTGGTTGCTTTTTTTTCTCTTTAGATTTTCGTATACCCAACGATGGTTACATAGACTTTTCTGGGGTTACAATCTTCTCTTTAGAATTTCATATACTTAACGGTGGTACAAAGACTTTTCTGTTGCATCTTCGCTCCTAGAGAAAGAATGACCGAGGCATCCTGGAAAGAGGTGCCGTCCCTGCCGGCTAACCTTCCTATGGCTGAGGTGTTCCACAACGAGGTGCCGACGAACCTCCCCATGCACAGGCCAATACACCCTCCCAGCTGGCAATCTTCCAAATGCCGAAATCAAGCAACCATACCCAAATGTCCCTAACCCCGCATCTTGCGCCATGACAAATGTAGCATTGAACTACTAGATGCGGCATTGAATTACATGATCTGGTACTCTCAAAGAATGCTAATATCGAAATGACATTGCAGGACCGTCGGTCTGCCCCGATGCGGGGGGGGCTGTGCCGCTGCTGTTGTGATACTGTAGTTTAAAAATTCCCGGTTCAGCGAAACACACATACCTTGTATTGCTTTATCGATTATTACATATAAGAGAAGATCATACGCCGTTCACCCAGTCACTCTTGGAAATACGTCGGAGCAAAAGATCCTCTGGGCAGAAGTGAGGTAGGAGACAGGACGGTGGAAGTACCGGTGGAGGATCCGGGATCTCTTCACCGACAGGAGGTGCAGTCAGGCAGTGCTGGACTTCCTCACTTCTATGGAAGTGGGAAAAACAGTGCCGGTTGTAGATGAAGACGCAGGAAGTGAGGCGTCAGAGTGGGAGCTCCGGGAGAGGACGGAGCAGGAAGAGGAAAGGAGGGCGGAGGTGCTGGGCACTGGGGAGGAACCACCGCTGTTCCTACCCACCCCACCCTTCATGACATCGACGGGGGGGAGTAGTGGGGAGGTGGTGTTTTCCCTTTGTCATTTCCTTTGTCACTTTCCTTGGTGTGCAGTTATTTCTTCGGGGACAGGGCCACCAGGCGGAGGGTACAAGGGGAACTTGCAACGAGCCGCCTCGCGTGGACTGCGGAGAGGAGAACCAGGCAAAATGTACGCCGCCATGATCTATATAGGTCGCATGCGAGTATGAATAAACAAAAAATCTTGGAAATACTTCGCGCTGCAGGAGTTTGTATTGGTATAGTTTTAGTTTTGGATTTAGCGCTTGTTTCTTAGAGTTTGTTGAGGACACAATTGCAGAAGATGTGTGAGTGGGGGGAGGGGGTGCACAGACTGGGGTAGGATCTTCAGCTCTGCTGGTTCCTCTTTTTCTGTTCTGTTCTTCTTCGTACAACAAAACAATAGAGAGAAGCGTCACCCTGTTCACCCTATGCCTTTACTCCGCCCGTAACTGTTTTCACCATCACTATCCAGTCAACAATCATCTCTGAGAATAATCACTGTTTGCTGAGTCTCTACTAGTCTCCCTTTACACGTACTGATCTTGTGCAGACTACTTCTACACTACTACCGAATTCCCACCATAATCTCTACAACCAGCTATAACACCCTTCAACACTGCTCCTTCACCATTCATGTCTACCTAACTTGTCGTCCAGCCTCTGCTATTGCCATCTTGCCGTCCCAGATCTACTAGCCCCCAGTTCGACCAGCCCCCCCTGTTTCCCCATTACCTGGAGCCATCTCGGCTGGATTTCATCTCCACTCACTTTTTTGCACATCTCATCCCTGGTTCGCCTGCCCACGAGCTTGTTTGCTTGCTTGTGTGTTTGTCTATCTGATTGCTCACTTGCCCACTACTTACGTTGCTTGTGTACCCTCTCCCTCAGTGTAATGGGTGGGCCGGCAAGGCTCCAGGTAGCGGTGGAACGCGGTGGGCAAGGGGACAGGTGCGGCGAGGACAGGAGCCGGAGACATGTCGGAACATGTCATCGGGCATGTGATCCCAGCACCGCGACACTCAGCTTGTCTGACTGCTGACTATTGGATTTTGCTACCAGCAGCTGGTTCGTCCTACATTATTACAGTATACCTGGAAGTGCATACGGAGTACCAGAAGCAGAAAGAGAGGATTCAAACTTGATTGCACATTTGCTGATCATTTGACAAACTATTCTGTGTCTAACGTTTTGTGCCCTACTAATACTTGCTACTTAATAGTACCTTACCTGAACACCAACACCGTATACCTATTGATCCTGAGATGTTGCCGAGGTTGCTATCGCTATAGTGGGTTTTTCTACGTGGATCAATACAGATGGAATGGTAGAGAATGTGGCGGAATTTGTGAATGCGAAGGGATTGTTTGTGGATTACTATATAGATATACATTGAGCCAATAGCGCAATCAGTGAATACAATAAGCAAACTCAAATACTGCCTGAATTACAGAAAGCAAATACAGAATATATTAGTTACACAATTATAGGCGATATTAGTTACGCAATTATAGGCGACATTAGTTACGCAATTATAGACGACATTAGTTGCTCAATTATACACGCAATTCTAACGCAATTATCATAAAAGCGTAAAACACACATTTCTTGTACCCTAGGGACACACCTGTTGAAGCTCCTCCCCTCCACATCAGCCAAGATTCAAGTCCCCCAGCTCTATCTGTTTCTCCACCACGGCAGCAGCAAGGAGACAGAAAGGGGGGTGGAGGCTGCTCCCGCTATAACCGGCCAGCTGCTTGGACCCTTGTACAGGAAGACAGCCATGATGCCGGGGATTACGACAGCACGTGCTCAATTGCCGTGTAAACGTCGCCGTCTTTCTTGCTTCCAACATCGTGCATGCAATAAGTCTAAATTTAGAATGTCAGGTTCAGTGACGGGTGGAACAGGGAAGAGGGGCACACTTACGAGGGGAGGAATACCGGCACCTGCAGCATGCCTGCTATTTCTGCGCTGCGTCGAAAATATAGGCACTGGACTCTCTGCGTGCTGCTGAACGCTGCTGTTCGAGCATTAGTCATCGTGCATTGTGTTGGGTGGGACGGAAGGAATGAACAACCTAAATAGTTGGTCGAATCTAGCCACGGTGGCTGTTCATATTATTGTGTTGGGCCGTATACACGGCGGTGGTGAAGGCGGAGAAGAGTGGGGCCCGAATCGCGAGGATCATCGACTGAGAGAAGATAGAGGGAAGAGCTGATAGGAGGGCGGGACGCATAATTGCATATGTGGGCTAGGGAAAGAGGATTGGACACATGATTGAGTTTGATGAAAGCGAGAGGGATTGAAGAGAGAAGGGGTGGAGAGAAGGAGAAGATGAAGAAGAGAAGGAAGAGAAAGGGAAGAAGGATGGGTGTTGTGGGCCATTTTGGTCATGTGACAATACCGCTAACTGTGCTTGGGCTCTGTTGGATCAGCAAGAGTGGACTGGCCCATCTACGTGTGCTTTCTACCCAAGCCCCTGACGGATTGCGCCCCACCCTTCCTTGCCTGCCTCGATTGGTTTCCGGTCTGCAATTCTACTGCACCTTAGCTATCCCTGAGTACTTGGCGAAGTCGTCATATTTTGGTTCATACTCGCAAGAAGTCTATCTAGACTATGGCGGCGCACTTTTTGTCCAGGTTCCCATCCGCTGTCCGCACGGAGTCGGCACGTTACAAGCTCCTGTTTGGCCTTCGCCCAGGCCTGTCCCAGGGAGATATACTTAATGCGCACCAAAGAAATCTCAAAGGGGAACACGCCCGCCCGCTGCTCCTCGCCTGTAGAAGCCACGAAGGAGGGTATAGGGGGGAACAGTCGTATTTCTCCTTCAGCGCCCAGCTCTTCGGCCTCCGCCCTCCTTTCCACTTCCCACCCCCTCCGCTCCCATTATGACACCTCACCCCCGCGTCTTCCTCAGCCGGACCAATCTTCCACATCCGTAGCAGAGAGGGCGTCTAGTACCGCCTGGTTGCACCTCCTGTCGGCGGGATGTCGCGGATCTTGCACCAGTGTTTCACCCTTCCGCTCTCCTTCCGCACCTCTGCCCACAGGATCTTCTGCTGGGAATTCCACTTGGGGCATGCCTTGAAAAGGTGGCCCCGGGTCTGCGTCCGGTGTCGGCACCACTAGCACTGGGCAGTGGGTCGATTCTTCGTCCGGCTGAGGTATTGCCTGGAGTGGCAGTGACCTGTCTTCAGCGGGTAGAAATTTGAGGCAAGCCGCTTGGAAATCCCAGCCACCGTGAAGTCCGGCCTCCGGCTCTTCGGCATTCTGTATTTCTTCTCGGAGGTCTGGCTTCCGTTGGCATACAAGCAGAGAGCGCAGACAGGAAATGAACTGTAGAAACCTCTGGCGGAGAGGCTGGGCGAGTGAAGGGAAAGCGACAGCCATGCGTCTAGACCATAGACTAAGAGCCGTCAGGTGGAGGGCAACGCATGCAGTTCAAAGTGCAATCCCGGAGAAGACGGAAGGCAAGCAAAAGTCTCGCAGGGGAAGTCATTCGGCAAAATGAATTCTAAAAAAGAAGAGATACAGAAACAAGCCGTAGGTGTTATTCCCCCGCATCAAATAGCACAAATTTTTAGCCCCCCTTCCCAGTGTGTAAGTGACGGAAAATCAACGAAGCAACTCTCACCATACCGATATATGGCAAAGGACAACGCACCAAAATCCACACTCCTCCTATATGACATAAATCAGTGAACAACAGTCCGCAGGCCCTGGTACTCGCCATAGTGGGTGAAGAAACCTCCAGCGTGGCCGGGCAAGTAGGCGCTGCAGAAGAACTTCAGCTGCTGGGCGGCCTTAGCGACCTCGCTGCACTTGATGTTCTTTCCATACTTGCCGCAAACGGAGATATCACCGCCGAAGTGGGACGCGATGAGCCGGCACTTGCTGCCACCGATGTTGTCCTGCTTGCAGTCGTGGCGTTTGTAGACTTCTTCGATGCACGAGTCGATCTCGGTGAGCGTAGGGGACGCGCCGGAGGTCTCGCAGTTGATGTTGCCGAGGGGCACACCGGTCGAGAAGACCGAGTAGTTGAAGCGACGGTTGTTGTGCGGATCGGCGCGCACGACAATGTCGTCCTCGTCGATTCCGGGAATATCGAGCGGTGGGATCGCTGCGCCGGCAAGCCACTGGCCGTCGATGATGCCGTTGCCAGGGCCCTCGAACGTGACGCCGGAGACGTGGACCGCGAGGAAGGTAGAGACCGTGAGGGTCGGGAGGAGCTTGGCGTGGAAATGCATGTAGATAGCCGCTAGAGGATATAAGATCGAGGGTATATGGCTTCGAGGTAAAGGTTGGTGCAGCGGAACGACCGGATCAGGGCGGAAGAATGTGTTGGATGATGGAGGAAGGAAGGAGCAGAGGGGAGCCTCTTAAGAGAATTCGACCCCGAGCCAGCTCACCGCGACTGAATGAGATTTCTCCGACAGGGTGGGTTAAGCGGTACAAAGAGTTGGGTATAAACCTGCCGTCATTGACCCTGAGCTCTCAACGGGCTTTATACGTAAGCTGTGCTGCCAGAGTGAAGCAGCCCAGAAACATCCATCACTACAGCCCTCTGCTCGCATTCGAGAAACGGTCCTAGGCGCCGATGATTGCATGAGATCTGCCCATTCCTAGACCATGGCATCATACAAAATGCACGCCGTTCCGTCCTTTATGTGATGCCTCTCGACCCTCGCGTCCCGCCCTGATGTGTGGTGCTCCTCAAGGTGCCCCATACACGCAAACTCTCCTCATGTACCCCTTCTCAAGCCCAGCACAAGTCGAGCCTTCACTGCCTCCGCTTTGGTCATCATCGTCATCCCCCCTCGGCGTCCTTTGCCCGGCGCCGGTGGCGCATCAAAGCCTTAGTATTTTGTCTGTACACTGGTCATCCGCAAACAGCATTGCGATAGCCGTTCTCCCGCTCCACCGACATTCTCGCCGATCAGGTTCCTGCGGATCCGGGTCCCCGATGTGAACGCCACACAAAACAGACGACCGAGCGACCTGCACTACGGACTCCTGAACCCCCGCGTCGATTGTACGTGACCGCCAGAGTAGAGTACCGGTGAGTGGAGCGTGCGTGCCGCCCACTATAGAAGCATGGCGGAGGCATTGTTGATGACTGATTGGATTCTGGGGGTCATCGATCCATTCCATTATGAGCCTCGAAATTGTGAATGGAAACAAACTGTTTAAGGGTATTTGCTGGCTTGCAGTCGAGATGGCTGCAAATCCGACTTAGCGGAGTGAACACATGATAGGTATACGTCATGACGCACCCACAGGGGCAAAGGGTGCATTACGCAAGCAACATGAAAGTCCAACTTCTCTGTCTTTGTCGTTTCGTATTGTTTGGGTTCAGTATGGACAGCCAGAAGTTTTGGCGCCAAAGAGAGAAGATATGCACCCGTGAGAAATCCATGTCATCCGAGCGAGTTAACTTCCCGGTCGTCCTCCGCACCATCATATCACACACACAAGCACACGAAGAATTATCAGCAAGCAGAGAGGTAGGTAGGTGGGCAGGTGGAAGCATCCGTAAAGAGATCGCCTTTTGCCTAAGGATATCTACTTTCTCGGTCGGATACCCACCATTTTTTCGTTGCCTGGATTGCCCACTTTCTCGAGTGATAGCTGCAACACCCAACCACACCACCAGCGCCCCCTCCACGGACGGCGGTTGTTAGTTACAAAAGTCCGAAAGCAAAAAACTGCTGTGGCAACATGGGTCGGTTCGTTTACAACACCTATGTATTTCACAACCCCTATCGCGATCCACAGCCAGCGATGCAAAACCAATTAAGTTTTTTTAAAGATGATCACAGATGATAGATCACATCTTAGCTGATCACCTCCTGTTGTCTGATTCTCAATTGGAACATTGGTTGTTGAGATATTCACAGAACAGTGGTGAAGGTAGTGGCGGTGCTGGTGTTGGTTGTGGTGTCGTTGAGTAGGTGGAGGTTGCCGTGGAGATGGAGGTTGCCGTGGAGGTTGCCGTAACAGCAAATTAGTTACCAAAGTCCAAATGGAAAATTTGAAGCAGAAAACTGCGCACCGCGACGCCTCCAGTGGCTGACCTTGCATGCTTCCATGTCCTCATCAACACCTGCTCCTTCATCAACGTGGTGCTGTAGTTTTCTGGGAAGTTGACACTTCAAATTTTCCATTTGGACTTTGGTAACTAATTTGCTGTTACGGCAACCTCCACAGCAACCTCCATCTCCACGGCAACCTCCGCCAACTCAACGACACCACAACCAACACCAGCACCACCACTATTTCACCACTGTTCTGTGAATATCTCAACAACCAACGTTCCAATTGAGAATCAGACAACAGGAGATGATCAGCTAAGGTGTGATCTATCATCTGTGATTATCTTTAAAAAACTTAATTGGTTTTGCATCGCTGGCTGTGGATCGCGATAGGGGTTGTGAAATACATAGGTGTTGTAAACGAACTGACCCATGTTGCCACAGCAGTTTTTTGCATTTGGACTTTTGTAACTAACAACCGCCGTCAGTAGCTAATATAGCTGGGGTCGTAGGTGAAGGTGTGGTGGGTGAGGAAGTTTCGGTGGAGTGGAAACTGACCGCGGCTCCATGCTTGACACAATATGGTGAACAGTTGATGTTACAAATTGTGCAGCGGTGGTGGGCGAGCAACTTTCCTGAAAACTGGAGACGTGATCGCCAACGGATGCAGGAGCGATGATCCGGTGCCGGCCGCGCATATAGAATCCTCCCACTCCCCCGGCATGGCCTTGTCCGGGCCTACGACCCATACCCCTCTCACCATCCCACCTTCACCCTTCCGAGAACAGGAGCCGAGTTGACTTCGCTTCACAGCGAATGAATACAGGTCTTGGTGACCTGGTTTCCCAGACTCTCCGGAGAGACAATGACTTAGCCGTGTTTGCCACTGGGAGCTCACTCCCAGGGCAGGCCAAGCAATTGTGTCCGTTACTGGACACCAGTGTTTCTTCCTGTCAGAATAATGGGGGTCCGGAGATGACGGACCAGAGGTGGCGTCTGGACATGACTGTGTCCCCGAGCACCAGCTCACGGGGCAGTTTTCCGTCCTTTGTCCTGATGGCCTTCCTGTATATAGAGAGATCTTGTGCCCGCATAATGTAATAGTGACAATCTTCACTGTTATCAATCCATATATTCTAACACTTCCAAACACTATCGAAAGTTACAAGTCTGCAGGGCACAGGGCGGCATCTCGCTCGAGCTCGATGGTTTAAACAGCTCTCATCCACATTGGCAGATATGAGGAAGCCACCACGGTGGCATAACTGAGATGGGAAAACAAGAGGGAATTATCTAGTGAACACCGAAAAAATTAGCAACACGCCCTGTGGAGCTGATTTTGAACATAGCAGGTTGAAATACCTGTCCCCTGGAAACAAACCCATCCTTGTTCTTCGCGGGCAATTTCCCTCGCCTCCTCTTTCACGACGATTTGACCTCTACGATGGTGGACGAAATGTCGTAGTCGATCTCCTTCATCTAAGTGCGAGACCCGTTACCGGCAATCGCCTCAGAGGTTTTCCTATTCACCTCCGCCCACCAGGAGTTCAACTTCGCAAATTTCACCCCCTAAAGTTCTCCCTCGTCCTCACCCTTCTATGCTCCCAGCTGGCAGTGATATCGATGCTGAGGAGAGTGCCCTCTTCACGCCGGGGCTGATGGAGGATGCTGGAGAGGGAGAGGAGGAGAAGTCTACCTCAAAGTGATCTTCGCCCTTCACCCGAGATCGTGGACAGGTCTTCTCTAAATACAGATCACCATTAGTTTATTCCTCCAAACAGCAACCAGGAAAAACAAGATAGACGGGAATAACCATTAGGTTACACATGTTCATGGCCGCAAGTAGAGCCCCAGCTCCTACATAGCACCTTCTTGTTGGTAGGGGTTACGTCTGCTTGCCATTCACAATCACGCCGTGAGTATATTGTATTTTGTTCAGATCTGACCATGTTATTATGTGAACCAGCTGAGTTGAGATGGGTTGTTGACCGAGAAATAGCAAATAAACATGCGGGGAAGGATGTCTGCATTGAGCAAAACTGAAGAGAAAGGAAGGAGAGGACGGTAGCTATGTGGTAGGGAGGAACGGAGAAGATGAAGGAAAGAGGGGAAATAATGGCCTGTCGTTTCGAGGGTAGACGGCTCCCAGGGTCAAATTGTCTACTGAAGGAACTATACCAGGCCCGATGTCACAAACGACGAAAAGAGGGAGGGAGAAAAGAGAGGATAATTGACTGTGATAGGATCCAGTGATTGACAAGGACGTAGAACCAACTCTGCTCTAGCCCTCAATCTATATACTGACCAGGGTGGTCAATCTTCCTTAAACCCACAGATCCCAATCCTTCAATGGTCCGTCCGAACCGACTGCAATATACCACCCGAGCTTAAGGAAATATAGAAATGGAGCCAAAGGAAATGAAGTGACAGAGCTGAAGGCAATACAACAACATAACTCAAAATTTTTCGCGCTGAGCCTAGATCCTCCAAATCCTCGCACATCTGTCCCCATTTTCTCTAAGACGAGGTCCCTCTCGTCACCCAATCTGAAAAATACCCAATTCCATCTCAATCAATTTACCCTATTCAACCGCTCCTCCTTTCCCAATTTCTTTCCACTCTTCTGCCCCTTCATCCTTCCAATCTAGTTGGTCACACAAGACACTTCCAACCTCCGCGCCTTCTGCTCCTGTCCACTCCCTTGATACATAGACCCGTAGATCGTTCAAGTGAATTCGATCTTTTAAGCCTGCTTACTTGATCTTGACCAATTTGCTGGTAGTCAAATCGTAGAGGCGTCCACTGCGGCCATGCTGTGCAAGATTGCTCAACCGGAAAGGGCCTTCCCAACGGGCTTCTAACTTCTTGTCGTATCAGTTATCAAGTGCAGCCCGTCGGAGCAAAACTAGATTGCCTTCCTTTGGTGTGGGAAATCTACCTTCCTTTTCTTGCTGTGCGACGAATCGACTCAAGTACCGTTGGCGTGTCAACTCACGGGCCCCATCGCGTGTAACCCGATGATTGTCGAGCTGCACATTTCAATCATTGTCCGGGTCCTCCCAAATCTGTTGTCACTTTTGAAGGTTATGTACCGCTTGCCTATCCTGAACAGTGAAATCATGATGATGTATAACTGGATTATATCCGAAGAGCAATTCCACAGGTGAATATCCATGGACTCAGACTTCCCATGTATTCATCGAATGAACCACCTGATCCAAGTAGACACTCCAACCCTGGATATTTCCTCCTCTGACTACAATCCTCCTGATCCCGTAAAGAACCAGTTGGATGTACCGTTCGAGGAGCCTAACTGACGAAGGATGTGTTTTCAGTGCTAGAAATTGTCGTACTCCTCGAGAGGCCAAGAAATTTGGAAACGTGCCATTGACAAAATAAGTTGCATTGTCGGTATAAACACTTCTGGGTAATCCAAAGGTTGTAGCTATACTCACCACAAGGTCGATGACTGCTGGTTGGTTGATAGCTGGCAAAGCCTGCGCCCAAGAGTATCTCGTAAAGTAGTCCACCACAATGAGAATGTATCAGTATCCTTCTGGATTCGACTCAGGAGAAATCAGACCAAGGCCATCAATCCCGATCATGTCCATCGGCTGCAACTGAATGATTGGTCTTGGAATCTGGGATGGTCGTCTCCCTCCGGTCAACTGGCAACTCCGGCAACTCCAGCAATAGGCGTGAGTATCCTTGATTTGAGTAGGCCAATAGTAGTGGCCAATCAGTCGTTTCACTGTTAGATCTGCTGCATAATGGCCATGGAAGTCGTGAGCCTACTCGAGAACCTTGCTGACTTCCGACTCCAGGACACACCAGGATCGTCATCCATTGCGCTCCATATAAGCCAATAGCGGATAGTCGTCCTGTTCATCGATAAGCTGATAGATGGCTACCTTCCAAATCCACCATCTCCATACCATCAAGCTATCCTCCCCTCCGTCCTTCTCTCGCAACTTCCCAAACAACTTCAATAACACCACTCCTGCATACCACTCATCTGCCAACCACTATTCCCACCTCTTGTCCGCTCCCTCTTCATCTGACACAATAGCCACATCGTTCGGCACCGGCTGCGCCTCAGTCTTTGATCGAAAAACGATGTCCTCTGCATTCGATCCAAAAGCGATGTCTTCGGCATTCGTACGAAAAGCGATGTCCTTGGCGTTCGATCGAAAAGCAATGTTCTCAGCATCCATAATCTCCAGAACACTCTCCTCCTTTCCCAGCCTTCTGAAATCCATAGCTTCCACCGGTAATCTTGACATTCCGTCTGCAAGAGCGTTTTCTTTGCCTTTGGTGTGAATTACCCTGAAATCGTACTCACTCAATCTCAACTGCCATCCAACGATCTGTCCTTTGTCTGAGTTCTGTAAGGCCGTCCTCAAACATTCGTAATCGGTGTAAATCAAAACCGGGTGACGATTTTCATTGACAAGCCACCTGATTTCCTCTAGACATCTGACAATGGTCAAGGCTTCTCACTCTGTGGTGTGATATCAAGTTTCGGTGTCCAAAAACTTCTTTGAGATAAATTGGATGATTCATATTGATCCAACGATTTTTGGCGACATGATCGTTCTGACTGGATGCTCAGCGGCGAGCTGAAATAGCACTCCACCGTAGGCAAATCCTGAAGCATCACAAGCAAGGTGATATTGCCTGTCCGGATCACCACCGTGACAAGCATTTTCCAACACTGAGCGCTTGACCGGTTGAAACAATTCCTCTGCATCCTCTGACCATCTGAACCCAATTTTCCTCATCTTGACCTTTCTCTTATCAGCCATCCTCCGGTTGCCCACAGCCTTTGTCCAGTTTTCTGCAGCCGTCCTCTCGGCAGCATTTGTCTCGGCGGCCTTCGTCTCGGCGATTTTCGTTTCGGCATTTTCAGCAGTGTTTTTCTCGGCAACGTTCTTGCTAGCATTCTCCTCGGTGGCGAGGTCGGCTGCATTCTCCTTGGCAGTGATGTCGGCTGCATTCTCCTTGGCGACGTTCTCGGCAGCATTCCCCTCGGCGACGTTCTGGGCCGTGCTCATTGCTGCCAATTCCGGAATCTTGATGACCGATTTGTGTATAATCCGGAATTGGTCCGCTCGGCCTGGAATGAACTTCCTCAGATAGGTTGTCATATACTCAAACTGGTCCAACTCTTTCTCACAGGTGGGTGTTGGGTAGTTTCTGAACGCTCTCAACTTATCATTGCCAGGACAAATCCCATTCCCATCTGCCTGGAGTCCCAACATCTCGATCTTCAGCATGAAGAAATGACTCTTAGCTGGATTCAATCCCAATTTGGCCCAATGCATTCAAGGGAAGTACTGATCGTGAAGGAAATTCAGCTGTGCTTCGAACGAAGTGGTCGCTCCCATATCGTCGTCAAAGAAGGTCATGCAAGCAAATTCCTTTATCTCTCCGGCTAAGGGCCGTTCTCCCCTTGGTTCTGGGATCGGGCCCATTACCAAGTCTTTCAACTGCGCATACATATGAGGCGCTCCCATCAAGCCTTGTCCCATCCTTAGATAGGCAAACTGTCCAAGGATCGAGCTGAAGGCTGTCGTGTAAGCATGGGGCCGGTACATCGGAATCGCCCAATAACCATTCAAGTTCACCATCAGCCCACCAATACAACTTGAACCAGGACATACTCATAGCATTTATGATCAGCTCCGTCCTCTTTATCGGATAATTCATTTTGATCGTGGCATGATTGATCGGGCAATAGATGTGAACCATCCGCAAGTCTCCGTTTTTCTTCACCGGGAACTTGCAACTGGCGCTCCAAGCTGAATTGACCCAGTCAATGATTCCGGCATCCAATAGCTCTGGCAGGTGCTTCTTTTGCCATTCCGCTTCCTTCTGTGTGTACAGCTTGGGTTTTGACCGAACTGGATTGCATTTGATCGTAGGAATCCGGTGTTTGATCAAGTCCGTAACTGGTAACTCCCTCACATCGTTGCAAAATCGGTCCCTCCAGGTGTAAAGCAGCTGTATCCCTTGCAATTTCTCTGTTTCTGTCAGCTGCTCTCTGAGTTTGATGTCCTTTCCTTCATCCTGGGTGAACCATTTTGCGATTTCCTCATCTGAACTTGTCAAGTCCATACTCCTCTTGCTTTCGGCTGGTCATCGGTGTGTAGGGAACCCAAGAGTATTGCCAAATGCCTCTTGCAGTTGTCCGTCCGACTAAACGTTCCCTCCTTCCATTGCCTCCACTTCCCCTTCTCCCTCTACGTCCCCTTCAGCCGTGACTTCAGCCTTGTCCACCTAGTCCGTCTTCCATCCGATTTCTTTCTTCACCCTCTTATCTTGTATTCCAACGTCCCCATCGGTCAATTGTAAACTGACGCTCTCAGAGTCCAATCGTAAAGCAACCTGCTTGGCAGCTGATGCTAGACATCCGGTCCTCAGCGTCGGTGTGTCCCTGCCCATCCTCTCTGGCAAATCTTAACTGCCCATTCGCAGCTCGCAGATTTCCATTCTCAAGGGCATTTTGTTGAGGCCCATTTTCGACTGCACTTTGTTGAGGCCCGTCCTTGGCTTTGACATCCTTTCAACGTTTCTCCTTAGTTCTCTTATCGATGGGTTTTCTTTCTTTTCTTGTTTCGGCATCATTTTCGTTCTTCTTTTCGGTCCTCTTTTCTTTCTGTGTTTCGGTATTCTATTCATCCCTCTTTTCTTCGTTCCTCTCAATATCCTTTTTGGCGTTCTTTTCGGTTTTATTCTCCTTTCCGGTGTTCTTTTCGATCTTCTTTTCGGTCTTCTCCTTTTCGGCTTTCTTTTCTTCGGTGTGTTTTCTGGTCTTCTTCTTTTCGGTCTTCTCCTTTTTGACTTTCTTTTCTTCGTGCTTTTCGGTCTTCTCCTTTTCGGCGTTTTTTTTCTTCGTGTTTTTCGGTCTTCTTTTCTTTGTCGTTCTTTTCTTCATGTTTTTCAGTCTTGTTTTCTTCATGTTTTTTGGTCTTCTTTTTGGTCTTCTCATTTTCGGCTGTCTTTTCTTTGTGTTTTTCGGTCTTCTTTTCTTCGTCGTTCTTTTCTTTGTGTTTTTCGGTCTTCTTTTCGATCTTCTCGTTTTCGGCTTTCTTTTCTTCGTATTTTTTGGTCTTCTTTTCGGTGTTCGGCGCGTCCACATCTACAGCCTCCTTACAATCATTACTCAGAAGAGAAAACTTTTTCCTCAACCCAACTTACTTCTCCTCGGCGTCCTCATCCCAAACAGAAACACAAGCTTCCGTAACAAAACCAACATCCCCTGACAAATCCGGAAACTTTTCCACCACTCCTCCATACTGCACATCAGTAATTTCTTCCAATCTCACCACTTTTGACCTCACTGGTCCCTCAACCCAATTTCCCACTTCCGTCAACTCAGAGCAATCGAAGACTCTGCTCCTAATTCTTCGTCTGAATTCGAGCCACACTTGTTCCACCCACCACTCAGATGCTCAGCACCTTGTGGCGGGAAGCAAATCCCTAATCGTTATCTGAATCCTCTTCTTCTTCCTCACCCTAACCCGATTCCTCATCGGCGTCAAAAGCAGATTCCCTCTCATCTGCACTCTCAGTCGTTTCACTGCCCGTTTCTGTGTCTGTTTCCTTCTCGGTCTCGGCGTCGATGACTTGTTCACATATCGTTCGGTGCAATTTCTCGCACAAATCGTTCCAGGATAACTTCAGTTCGATCATGGATTCTTCATCCCAAGACTGCACTGGTGCAGAGTGGGTATTGGTGCACATCTGGGGAACCTCAGCCTGTGTCAAGATCCTGCCTTGACTACTCCGTGCTGCTCGACAAGTAACGTAGGCTAGGTTTCTTCGGGGCAAGCTCGTAGTCACACTTCCGGCGTACTCACCCGCCGCTCGTAGTCACACTTCCAGCGTACTCATGTGCCGCTCGTAGTCACACTTCCGGCGTACCCACGGGCCGCTCATAGTCACACTTCCGGTGTACTCACACGCCGCTCGTAGTCTCGCTTCCGGCATACTGACGTACCACTCGTAGTCTCGCGGTATCCATCACGCCCGGTGTGGTCGTGTCGCGGTCTTCTCACACACCTTGTGTGGGCTTGTTGTTCTCGCGGTATCCATCACGCCTGGCGTGGTCTCGTTGCGGTCGTCTCACATACCTTGCGTGTGCTCGTTGTTCTCGCGGTATCCGTCATGCCTAACATGGTCTCGTCGTGGTCTTCTCACACGCCTTGCATGGGCTCGTTGTTCTTATCGGGGGTGGTGGTCACAGTGCCGGTACACAGGTAGAGAGAGGTAGGTCTGTGGAGAGAGATAATATGCGACTTCGATCTATTGCGCTTTACACTACAGGTAATATGTGCTCCTCCTCACCGTACCAACCCCATGGGGTTTCCATCTTTCCCTGTTACCACCGAAAAGCAGAATGACACAAAAGAAAACTTAACCAAAGGAGAACAAAACAAAACGAACTGCGACCGTACAGGTGGGCTCCTAACAACCAGCTTCCTCCATTGGCCCGAAATCCTAGCAGTTTGTAGATACATCATAGAAAGGGAACTTTTGCAGTAGGATGAACGGCGGTAAAGGAGGTAGTACAATACCAATACCTTCTTGGTACTCTCTAGACAGCCATCGTCATATCGGTAGTGGCGGCCATGTTGAGGCACATGCCCAATGTGAATTTGACGTAGGTGGAGCAGTTTCGGTCGGTTGCTTTATGTGGTTATTGTTGAAAGAATATCGATTCGGTGGTGAAGATCAAGATCAAGTATCTTAACTAGTATATTGAACAGGAAGAGAAGTACAAGAAGAACAGCAGATATCCCTTCTTACTTCCCTGCTCTTGCGTAAACGTGTCCTCAACAAAACTGTAAAGCAGAAGCGCCAAACCTAAAGACCGTCTCGGCGCGAGAAGCATTTCCAACACACCCCCTCTTCTCGGGCTCTGTAGATCGACCAAATGCAAATAAACCCATTATCCTCGTCGACCTCATTAAAACCTCTGCCATGAAA
>Ga0307508_10002439_pt1 | contig 19612 bp, 34 predicted proteins | sample 9_EM_MG_FD_203089 | JGI IMG/M metagenome (GOLD analysis project Ga0307508, IMG submission 203089) | Populus trichocarpa ectomycorrhiza microbial communities from riparian zone in the Pacific Northwest, United States - 9_EM | ecosystem: Host-associated > Plants > Roots > Unclassified | place... | reverse complement strand
TGACTCGAGTCATGTATAGAAACGCGAGTCAATAAATCGGATGACTTGAGTGAAAAATAAAATTACTCGAGCCCGGGGGCCGGTTCGATTCCCGCCGCCCTTCGGCCACAATGCTCCCCTCAAAATACCTAGTTATTCCCAGTGCTCCCCATGGTGACGTATAATTTAACGGCAAACGTCTAAAATGCCATAGTTTTGGGGAAAAAAGTCTAAGATGCCATATTTTTCTCTCTGGACAGGGTTAGCATTGACGGCACCTCAATTCAACGTGGTTACAATAATGGGGTAAACAGCAGTCGACAGGAGTGAATCAATTCATTTGAAACTGCCCTCTATTCCACAGGGTATACAATTGGAAGCTGACAGGACTTCATCGCAAGTGGTGCTGTTGTGTCCCGCATTACCCCACTGGGTATAGCTCTGGGAGCATTGTCCGCCATTTGCGCTCAGACCCTGTGCTTTTTTCTCAACTTTTCTGATCCTTCTCTCCTTGGGCCCACTACATGTGCCCCTTGCTGATATAGGGATCGATAGAGATGAACATAGTGGATTGGATTAAAGATACATGGTCGTAGGCGGAACATTATTTCTATAGCAAGAAACAGCAGCAGAGGAGAAAACGTTGAACCCCAGTATCCTTGGATACCTCGTTAAAACTCATAACCGTGTAAAAAAAACCTCATGGGAAAGTCACGGACATAGGAGAAAGAGTGCATCCACCAAAGTAAGAAAGGAGAGGGAAAGAAAACCTGTTTAACCACCCGCCACGTGCTTCACCAGAAGCTTCCCCTGGATATCAGGCCAATTCCGAGGCCGATCCATATGAAAATCTGTCCATTGTCAGCATTGAGCGTACATAGTAAGGCACCCGCGACTGCTCCGGAATGGGGACGCAGATACTCAAGGTGTGCCCGAATGGAAGGCCCAGCAGAAGGTTCTGTGGGCGGAGGTACTGAAGAAAAGTGGAAGGGCGAAGCACCGGTTCACAATACAACACACCCTCTTCGGGCCTTCGGTACCGCCGCTGAGAGTCTAGATAGAATACTTATTGTACACAGGGGAGCACAGGCATCTTCGTCGCGCCCTCCGAACGTGGATTGGATTGACTTAAGTAAGGACAAAAAATGATCTACATATGGTTGGGGACGCCCAAGATCGATGCAAAAGTATGCCAAACTTTCAACGCCTACTCTCCACCACCAACATTAAAGTAAATAAACGCACTTCTGAGGTGATAGAGAAAGGGAAAAATAGATTTTTCAAATTCTCCTATTTATTTTAGGGGGCGTGGTTGATTTAACTTAGGGGTTCAAAAATAAATCATTTTGGTGGGCAAGGTCAGGAATGTGCTGTGTGCTAAGCCACAATATTGCCGCCTCGGGATGTATTAATGCAGATTAATACCACATAATATCCTAATATGGTAAATAACTAACATTTTGTTTTATCGGCAACCTGACTTTTTTTGTTTGTTGATACTCGCATACAGCCTATCTAGACTATGGCGGCGCATATTTTGACCGTTTTCCTGTCCGCTGTCCGCGCGGTGGCGGCACGTTGCAATCTCCCCTTTGCCCTCCGCCCAGGCCTGTCCCAAGAAGATGTGGGAAATTACGCGTGAAGAGCAAAGGAAATGGACAAATGAGAGCGCAGCCTTCCCTATGGTGATCAGTAGGTACAATAAACATAAGACGTGCGCGCGCAGAGCCTCCCATTGATCATTACCCAAGTACAAAAACCTCTCAGTCACCCTCGTCACTGTTTCCTCGTATTCAGCATAACACTTGCCCTCCAGTAGCGCTACCTCCTTCTCAAGTCAGTACAGTTCTTTAATCTTCTCTTCTTCCAGCCTAGCCGCTGACTTCCAGGTCCGCGGTCCGTGCAAAGGCGGCACGTTGCAAGCTCCCCTACTTGTTTCCCTCCTTATGTACACAGTATCTACTGGATCGTCTGCTTACTCAATTGTCCGCAAGACTGTCGACTCGACTAGAATGTAGAATGATATGGGCACATCGGAATCACGGGATATCAATCGGCATTTGCGATAACACCCTCTTGGCGTTATGTGCGGCGCCACAAACACCGAGGACAGTACTTTCTGTCCATTCAGCGCCTTGTCTCTCGATTGCACGCCCTTCATTCGACGCAGCACCCCATATATTGCACCCCGGCATCTGGTCGCATCAACACCCCGTCAGCGGCCCCATCGATCACCTTGCATTCTACAACACTCGCCTTTCCAAAAGCCTCACTGGTGCATGATCATACATAAAGCATCTCGACGGGAACAAAACCACCGACCATCACCCCCCTCGAGCAGAGCCGAGCCGAACAAACCCATCGCTAGTCCGCACGTTCCCTTTCCCGCAAAGATGTCGTTGCAACTTCCGGAAATGCCGCCCAACAAGCCCGGGCTCATGCCACCACCGCTGTCGCGACACGCGCTTGCCGACCCACGACAACCACCCGATTCGCATGAGAACGCGGTCGCACATATACTGCCCGTATTACCGTCAGTGTTCCATAGCGTTGTAGGTTTCTCGCCACCATTCACCTCTTACCCCTTCGCGCCCGCCCTTTCGTTTAGGGCTGGATAGCTGATGGATGGAGGAAAATAGCTATGTCAAACCGCAGATGTCTTCAACAGCCCGATGCGCCACCACGGCCGCTCGATAATCTTCACGAACGCGCAGCTCGCCTCGGCCATCCCGGCACGACACAATCGCTTCCAACACGCCTTGGATGTCCTCGAGGCCAATATCATCACCGCGAAAATGGCGATCCATCGGGATTACCGGCGGCGGGTTGCGGAAAGGGTAAAAAGAGAGGTTGAGGAGGCGGCAGAAGCAACTGAGGTGGATAAGGAGAATGGGGAGACAGAGAAGGCGGAGCGAGAGAGGGTTGAGCAGGCGAGACTGGTGAAGGAGAAACTAGAGAAGATGAAACTGGAGAAGGAGAAACTGGTGAAGGGGAGGCTCGAGCAGGAAAGATTGATGATGGAACGACTGGAGAAGGAGAGATTGGAGAGGGAAGGAGTGGAAAAGGAGACGCTCGAGAAGGAGGGATTGGAGGAGGCTCAGAGCAAGCTTGAATGGGAGAGGGCCAAAAAGGAGAAGGAACAGGCGGAGAAAGAGAAGGCTGATAGCGCGGCGGCGGCGGCCGGCAGAGGTGTGGTGCAGCGGCAACTGCACGCCCAGCAACAGTTAAATCAGCAGCAACAGTTAAATCAGCAGCATCAGTATCAGATAGAGATGCAACTACTTCTACAGCAACAGCAACAGCAACAACTCCACCAAGAGCTCCAGCGACAGATACAGCAGCAACAGCAACAGCAGCCGATGCCCACCCATCCAAATCATGAGCCGGTGGTGGCGCTGCCACAGCAGCGGCAGGGCCAAGGGCAAGCGGCGACAGTGGTGATCAACGGCAGCAACGAGCCCCAGACAATCAACGGCGGGGAACAGGTAGCTGAGAATAATGGGGAGGAAGGAGAGGAGGACGTGGGGATTTCTGACACAAGGCTCGAAGAGCTATTCGGCTGAGCATTTTTTGGGGGAGTTTTCTTGGGCGCAAGGCGTATGGGCATGTGATGTAGTTTTACTTCCTTCTCTCTCCCTCTAGTTGGGGAACCATTTAATGTGTATTTTAGTTGTGTCAGGTGTTCTCCCGTGAATGTCGGTGATCGCGGTGGCCTGCATAGCTCAACCAGATGCAACCTCAGTCCTACCATACGAGAGCTAGAACCCGCGTACAGATTCCCGCCGCGCCGCACTACAAGCGGCGCCGATGCCGTGCCTTGCTCCTCGACGGTAATGGCAGCGGACGAATTGGTCTTGCGGGCATCAATCCTCGACTCCATCATACCAGCCCCATCATTCAACGATGCATCTCCCCCACCGGCAACCGGCCTTCCAAACGTACCTCTCCCGCCTCCACGACCCACAATCCGTCAGCAAAGAGTGGCAAAGAAGGAGCGCGCGAAGCGGACATGTGGGGCACCGAAGGATACCACCGAACGAGCAGGCAGGCATCGCGCGGCGGGAGCGGGCCGAATCTTGTTCCGCTGGGGCGGCGAATGGGATCACTGGATGGACGGAAGTCGCTGCTGGTGCGCTGGGACGGAGACGGGAGAAAGTAAGCACGTTTCGCCTGGAGGAGGGAGGCATATGGACGTGCACAACATTGTGTCCTGGCCCAAGTGCAGTGGTGTCTGCCACCGTCGGCCGGCCGTGGCATCTCAGCTCTCGCCCCAGCAGCTCATCCGTGGCTAGTTTCAGCGGTACGAGTCGGAAGCTGTGGGATACGGAGCAGGCAGGCGGTCAGGCGCGAGGTCGGACGATCGGTAGCCATGATAGGTTGACTGCTGCTCGCATTCTTTCGATGCACTGCCATTCGCTTGGACACCGGATTCGCTGTCCTTCTGACCAGGAAGCGGGCAATCGAGTGGGACATCATGGCGACCGTCCGGGGCAGATCCGTTGCGTTCAACTAGCTCGCTCGGCATGGGCCGACTCCAGCCTCCAACTCCGGGCGCACCTGCCAACCCCATACCGGTACAACTTTGCTTACACCACGCCTCTGGCCATGTCTCTGCCCGGGTGCCTGGTGGTACATATCTATGCGCCCCCGCGCCCAAGCCAGCACCCGCCCCCATACGGCCCAGATCTTCATATATACCTCTGGAGATCGCCAGAATAGATGACGCACCGGAGATGACACGTCCGGAGATGGCCCGAGTCTCCGAGCACCGGCTCGGGAGACGGTGTTCCGTCCTTTCCCCTGACGAGCCCCTGAGGCCCGTTGTATATAGAGAGCATGTTCTGCCTCCGACTAGGTATTATCAATCCACTTCACTATCTTCAAATCTATCGATCCCTATATTCCAACAGCAACAAACCAAAGGCTCCCAAAAAGACAGGGACGAGTTTGCGCAGTAGGGAGGGGGAGAAGTAGATGCATATCTGATAGGCTTGCGCCTAGCCGGTATTATTTCTCTATCATTCTTTATGGTTCGCTTTCTTTTTCTCGCTGCGGCGTTGTAGAGGTATATTTTCATCAATGGGGGTAATAAAATTTTGCACGATCGCCCGGCGTCTTGCTTCTACCGGACAGCTTATATACCTCGCAAAGTTCGGTGACATTCACTACTAGAGGATGCCCTTTTTCAATCGCATAGAAATTTCTCGTGGCTCGTGTGTGGCCGAGTTTTATTCTCGTACGCAGACTTGGCATGACGTAGTCTACCCCTCTATCTTTTACCGTGCTCTGAAAGTACTTATGTAAAGTACTCTCGCCACGCTTCTGCACCTCATCCCTGCATTCTTGTTTTTACTCCTCCTTCGAGCCACATTGCATCGCAACCACATCGCCAAAATGGTCTCTACCAGACAAACCATCACGTCCGAGGTCGCCGACCTACACACTGCCCGCATCTACTATTCGTGGAGAACGACATGTGATCACTCCTTACTGCTGTGAGCACCTTCAAAGATTGTTACCCGCAAAGAAATTTCATTCGAAATCTATCGCTACATACTGCCCAGGGCCGTGACTACAATCGGTGCGACGCCCGCGCAGCCTCGATGATCTACCTATCGGTTGGACCCACGATTCAAATCGTCTTCAGCAGTCCGTCCGCAAACGAGACAGATTTTGCACCCCGCGTCTCGCAATCCCTTCGCCAGGAACACCACTCGCATTCTTGGTGTCCGGTCGAATCGACACTCGGAGTAGCGGTGCGCGCTCGGTGATGCCGGAGCTGCTGCACGTGCTCGACGACAGAATTGTTGTGCATGCTCGATGTGGACAAATGGAAAGATTATCCCGAGGGGGAATGTCAAATGAATGGACGTGAGGAGATGGCGGTACAGATGCCGGCTGCCCAAGTCTCCGAGCACCGGCTCGGGGGACAGGCTTCCGTCCTTTCCGCTGAGGAGTCCCTGAGGCCCGTTGTACGTACATAGAGACGATGTTCTACCTATATCTTTATCAATCAACCACCGTCATCTCCATCGATCCCTATGATACATACAGCAGTGTAAGCCACACTTCTACCCGGTTTCCTGCCCGCTTCTCCTCCAAGGCCGGGTCCCATTTTGTATCCCAACGCCTACGGGAACGAAGGCTGCGGAAGTCAAACCTGTAACTAATTACCCGCCCGCTGCTGCGCTAGAACAGGTGCCATTCTTGCTCCCAGTGATTGCCGTAACTCCGGCTGGAGAGCTCGTGCTCCTTCCTGATTTTCAGCTCCCTGCTAAGCCAGAACCGTTCCCATCCGCGCTCCCAACAACGATTACCGCCACGCCGGCTGCAGCGAACAACTCTATGTACGAGCATGAGACGATTCTTGAGATTGCTAGAGATCTATCTGCCGGCGGCGCTCGTGCTGCTTATGAATATCCTCCAATCCGCACCAAACATTGTTACTGTCCCACTTGCTACCCCGTCCACTAGCCCACACTGCCGCCACCCCACGTTCTCGTTACGGCGCCTTGGCAAATACCAACACTTCCCCCTGCTGAGGTGGTCGTCCGGCGCCGCCTCCTGCTTTTCGACGCCAGCGTGTACCTGGCCCATGACCGGCACTGGCGGCTCGAGTAGGTGAGGATCGGTGTGAGTTTTCGTGTGCCCGTCGTGATCGGTTGTGATGATGGGTGTGGTGCTCTGCTTCCTTGGAGAGAGCTACTACTTTCTGCCGCTTTTCCGAAATTTCCAACGTGATCGAACTTTCCTTGGGGAACTCACTTGGTGTCGACAGTTCGCTTCCCCGGCGGTAGCCTGTCCAGTTCCTCGTGCACGCCGTACTTCTTCGGCTGCTCCTTCTCTTGGTAGTCGATCGACACGACATATGCCCGCTCGCCATCTTGCCGATAGCTTTCCGAATCTCCACCGATGTGGATAATCACGATCTTGTAAGTTATGTCAGGAACGAGGCAAACTGGAGGAGACTCATGACAAGGGAGGATATCCGGCGGTCGGTGAAGCAGTCACGCGGCAGTGGAGTGAAGAGAGGAGGAAGTCGACGGAAGAGGAGAGCTCCGGAGTTTGACGGCAAACCGAACAGGCTTCGGAACTCCTGGAAAGCACGAGCTCATCGGCAACGCAGTTGACGTTTTCGACGGATGTCTTCGCGGCGCGGAGAACGAGTTCAACGGGGCCACCGACTGTGCCATGCCGATTGCGCAGTCCTCTGGAGCAGGGAAATCCCGACTGGTGGATTGGGGATATGTTTCAAGACGTAAGAACAGGCTGGACTACTCATCAGAGAACTCCTGCCATTTTCCTTTTCGTGATTCAGACTGCCTGTTGTGGAGTTACACTCGATTTTCTGTGACTATAATCCGCAAGTGAGTGCTGTAGCCAAAAAAAAAAAAAAAAAAAAAGGCCGCTGTTGTATAGTCTACTAGTGATTCAACTGAAGCCATCGATAGAATAGTGCATGAGATCAACGGGAAAGCAGGCTCGGAAAAAAAGGAAGAAACAGAAGAAAAAGACATCCAGCCCTCGCCAAACACAAGATTTCCAGGCGATGTGAAGATACAAGAGACGCACCTATGTATCTAGTTAACGGAACACCGAAGAAAAAAAAAAAGTCCGCAAACGGGATACACATATGAAGCAAGTGCGTATGTATGTATGTAGGTACAAACATCCGACTCATGCAATCCACACCCCCCACCGCCGTCCTCCTCGTCCCTTGTCTCAAAACGACACGCACAGGCCGCAGTCGCCGGGCTCGTACTTGTACAGCACGTGCGGACTGCTGCTGCACGGCGGCTGTCTGCCGGAGCCCATGTCGACGACGCTGTAGCCGTGCTTCTCGGGCAGGCGGCAGTTGCGGTAGCAGTAGTAGTATGTGATATGGTCGCACATCGGAGGGGGGTGAGGTGGCTGAGCTGGAGATTCAAACTTTCAGCGAGCGGCAGGGCGTGGTGGAATGAGATTTGGCCCCCGTACCGGATCTTTGAGTCTCGTTTCCGTGCTTGCGGCGGAGAGAGGGAGAGATGGTGATGGAGCTGGCTGGCGGTTGTGTACGAAACGGTGAAATATCGCTTTTTTTTTGGGTGCGGCGATGGCCTCGACTAGACCGACTTGACGTACCTTCCTCGCGGTTTTGTATCGGTGGTGGCCTCGACTCGACCGACTGACGTACCCTCCTCGCGGGTTTGTATCAGACGCCTTCCAGTAGATACACTCCCCGCCCCCACGCACGCCACGATGCGCTCCACCATCAGTCGAGAGTCCTCCATATGCCGGATGAGCCCCCCGGTGTTGACCGCAGGTGGTTTGTGACTTGCTTCCCGGTGCTCCGTTTATGTGTTGGATAGTTGCTATGCACGCACCCGGCGGCGGCGGGGAGACACCGACCAGTCGAGCCCGTTCGGCGGCCGTTTCCCCGGTAGGCATGCACGACATGTCTTGATCCACTCCACACGAGCAATGCGGCTACATGTGGCATGTGGTTTGGCTGTGGAGGGGATGAGACTCTTTCTCCTCTCTTCCCCCATTTGAATTAGCCCCTGGATAAAATACAACAGGTGGATTCCCCCCCGGGGGGGGGGGGGGGGGGGTACAAAAAAACAAAATAAAAAAAAAAAACTGGGGGTGTTGCGTTTAAAAACGGCTCGCATATGTATGTTGGATCGCATGTTGGATCATTCCCCCACTCACTCTTTTGCACGTAGATGTGTACATACGGCGCGTCCGCCAACTCGTGCGGCCCGGTCCTTCTTGTTGGTGCGGTATCGTCGACCAATACCCGCGCACTTGACTTATCTCGGCATTCAACCAGACGGTGAAGTAGGCGAGTGGACTGGGCTGTCTCGATCCTGTGGCCACGTCCATCCCGCAGTATCTATCTACACGACTCCTTACAGCGGCGCAGTTGTGCTTCCCCTGCAGACATCAGTGGGGCTGGAACGGCGGATGAGGGACACACCGCATAGGATGGGAATTGTCACGATCCGCCAGCGACCCGCTAATCCAACCAACAAGTACACACCACACAGCCCTCCTCTTTCCTGCGTGGGGATATGACGTGTTTTCTGGGGCGAACCCGGTAATGATAGATTTTGACAGGCCTCGCCCCGGGGGGACGGATATCCCGGGGTACATAGACAAGTGGATGGATGGATATGGCGCAGAGCAACCTATCCAACAACCTATCAGCTTCGGCATCCAGTCTGATTGGATCCTGCCTACCCACCCCCGCCCTCCACAGTCCCTCTCGTTCGGCGCACCCAGCGGAGTGAGACGGGTACAGATGACCAGGCGCTCGTCAGCCGACCGTGCTCCCTAGCAGCCCGGGCCCAGCTATCTTCATCATCGTCACGATGCAAACGTCCGGGCCCCACAGAGCACAAAATGGCGGGGCGCGGAGAACGGTGTATGTACTGTACATATGTGCCAACCCGAAGATAAAACCGAATTTGGGTTATCCGTAAGGCTGACTGCCCTCCGTAGATAATGTAGCGTTCGTTTCCCTCTGCTCTTTTTCTTTTTTCTTCCCCTCGGTTTCTCCCTTCCGTAAATATGGATCGCACCACGTCGATAAGAAGCGGGGTGCGTTTGGTTTCTTTCTTTCTTTCTCTTTCTTTCTTTTCCTCTCGACCATACACGGCACTCCGCAGGGTTTGTTACATCCGGCAAACGAGCGATTCGCAGCTAGAACCAGAGGTATCGATCTACCGGGAGTAAACAACGACGATGGCCGTCGGCTGACGCGGTGGTATTTGCCGTGGCTCTTCCGGCACGTATATAGATGGTCGACTGAGTACGGCACTCCGGAGATGAGCAAAGCGGTCGTCGCTTCGCCACATTTGTGCTCAGCGTGAAACCGTCGGGGGCCGGGGGCTTGAACTCGTCAAATACTAACCCCGCCGTCACTCGTCGCGCCGGACACAACACCACTATGTAATAATAGGGCTTGGGGCGTGGCGGCACGAAGGAGCCCACAGCGATTCAAATGCCAGGCATAGTGAGCGAGTGAGACCGTCTATTGCGAAATGCGCTCCACTGACACGGTCATCGCGAGTGATTCCCGAGGCCACGGCGCCGGGCCCCCCCCCCCCCCCCCCCCCCCCACTTCCCGCTTGGAAATATGCCCAAGAAGCGGAACTCCCGCTCCGTTCGCTTCGATCCTCGGAGATTTTGCGTCGTAGACAGACATGTGAGGCTATTATTCGGCGTCTAGATAACTTGTGACACGCTGTAACGTCGCGCAAGGACTTCCTAATCTACCCCCGCCCCCGTCGCAGGCCCCCGGGGGATACGGGGATCCGCGTGTGGTGTACATAGATACGAGATGTACGAAAAACCCCAAAGGAAGAGGAACACACCAATGCCGGGTTCCTGCACTCATTACCATTAGCCGCATACCATCCTCAGGAGGGGTGAGGTGTACTCATGCGCTACTGCCCACGGACGACAGTACGGGCGACTGTCGACAAATAATTCTTCGACGGGTCGGTCTTGAGCTGGGCGGCAGATAGGCGGAAATGGGGGGTGCATGGAAGACCGTCTTTGCGGCTACTGCACTGCCCTCGGCGCCTGCATGCATATCCAGATAGCTATGTACCGATTTGGAGCCACTGGATATCCCCCGGGAGCCGTCTCGCGCAGATATGTATGTATGTATGTACCAAGACCACGTATGCAGATAGGGCTGTGGGGTGGGTGATCGCAGATGTCTCTCGCCTGTACATATTTGTATGTATCTGCCGCTAGCGAAGGACTCCGTCTAGAAGATTTCCGCTTTTAGTGTCGCGTGCGCACGGACAAGCGCGGCCGGGGCCAACATATCGTCTAGGGGCCGAACTGCTTCATCATCTCCAAAGGTATCAGCAGACTGCAAGCTCCTGACTGCGGTCGTTTCCGAGTTCCTGCCCAACCTGGGTGCATACATACACGCACACACACTTAGCCGGTGCCGAAGTAGATATCAACCGTCCGTCGAACACATGCTGGAGGGCACTGGCATAGCGGTTTATATGTATGAGGTATGTATGTATGTATCAACCACATTCAACGCTCTCTCTCTCCCTCGCGGCCGGTTGCGTAACTATTTCACTTGCGGTGCCCAACCTTCGGTACCGGTCCGGCTCGCGATCCCGTCGTGTCCCCAAGATTCGAAACAGATACGTGCACCCAGCCTGTCGAGCCGCCCCCCCCCCCTGAACTTTCTTCGAATGCCTCTGCCGATGTGAACTCCTCAACCCAATTCCATGGAGGGGTGAAGGCGCCAGCCGGAGGAAGAAGGGGAGCGACATCACTGTCCATCGTGAAACTCTGCCCGGATTCTCTCCGTCCCTGGGGACAATACGGACGCCGCAAACTGCCCAGCTCCAACCTGTTTTATATCTATCCCGGAGGTCCCCCTCCCCTGGATACACCCACAACGGGATCACCCCTTCATCCTTCACATTCCTTTCCAACGGCGGCCCGATGGTTCGTCAAGATGGCGTTGTTGCCGTTATGGTGGCTTGAGACCAGGAGAAACGTGAGCAGGAGCTGTAACGGTGAAATATAGCATTTAACTATCCTTTATCTTTTCTTTCATTTTTATTTTTTTTCCTTTCGCGTTCACGCACATACCCCACCCCCATACGTTCATTGCATTCCTGCAGACAGACGCTCGTTTCTTTCTTTCTTTCTTTCTTTCTTTCTTTCTTTCGGGGACCCCGAGTCCCATCGGTCGACCATAATCGCCCCCCTCCCATCCGGAGGGAATTATTCCACGCAGCCTCACCTCCGAACCGGACGGATCTAGTTCTTCCATCTCTTTCTTTTTTCCTCCAGCCCGCCGACGACCTCTCTCCCCTCACTCGCGAAGAAAGCTCTCCCTCCGTTCCTGCGCTTTGAAAGGAGGATATAAGCGCCCCCCCCCCCCAACTCGCACCAGACTTCCGATTACCATGAACAATAACAATAATCCGCTTCAGCATCTTCTCCTTCCCGTGTCACTGTCCCAATCCGTAGCGAGCTTCCAGCCGTCGACTGTGCACCAGCAGCACAACCTATCCTCAGCCATCGACGACGACATGAGTGCATCGTTCACCAACTCGAGCTCCGGTCAGGAAGAGCCCGACCTCCACCACCTGGACCACAGGCCCATCGACAACTACCGGTACACGGCGCACCAGGACCAGACTACGCTAGTCCTGGGCGTGATGAACTACCTCGAGCGACTCGAGACCGAGATCTCCGAGATGAAAGATTTCGTCAACTTGGGCTTCAAAAGGATCGAGGCCATCGGCCAAACTGGCGGCGGGATCGCGGCCACGATCGAGGAGTACGCATCCCCCACATCTCGCAGCCGTGCAATAAGTTGACTGGGGCGCGCAACCCTTGTGCGGGATTGAATTGCATGTAGCGTGCGACTTCAGCACCGTAACTGGAACCGCGCCCACGTCACCGAGCTCGACGAGCCGTTCCGTCTGCTGCCCCGGCTGATGGGCGACTATCCCACCGACATCCCGACGACCGGTGAAGTATTGCGCGAAGCTTCTCGTGCGTATTTCCCGGTAGACTGGCTCCCCGGTACCGGACCGATGATATTGACTCCCGACGACAGACAAAGTGATCGACCACGTCCTGGACACGTACGACATCCCATTCATACCTACCATGTTCTTGATCGAGAAGAAGATGCTGTACCTGCGGTTCCTTGGGGCGAACCGGATCGTGATGCACAGGATCCTGGATTAGAGGAAGATGCGAGGGGGTGATCCATTTCTCCTCCTTTCTCCATTTCCACTTGGGAATGTTTGTGGGAGATGAGGTTTTCGTACGTAGTAGCTCGGGGGGGGGGGATTTTCTGCTGCGTTTGCTTCAATCCTGCAGACTATGCTGTTCTAAGTATGTCATTATGTATTAATTGTATCCGTTACCTCGGATCTCTGTCATTCTCAGGAGTCCTGACAGCAAATCGGCGGTCCATCGAGTGCCGTCATATCGACAGCACCTCCTCCGATCAGATTGCAAGATGTGCAACATACCACAGCTTCCGGCCTCGCAACAACGGCGCACCCATCACAGCCACCCACTTCGACCATCGTCGGTCACGTGTGTGTCCTCCTCCGGGGCGGATGTACATATGTGTGTGTGTGGGGGAGGGGGGGGGGGCACGAGTGAGGGAGGAAAGGAAACCCGAGAAAGGAGAAAGTCAGGTTTGCCGACAAGAGATGTCGTTTGAAGCCCACTCCGGAGTCCCGCTGCTGCAAACAACAGGTGTCAGAGAAGAGGAATAGGAACGGAAATGAGACGCGGTATGGGGATGTGTAGGTACTTTTCTTCTTCTTTTCCTTCTTCCTTCCGTTCTCCGTCTTGTGGGTGCGCAGCGGTATCGCAGGTCCGAACCGATCCGTCAAACCGTGGGCGGGGCGGGAGGGAGAAGTCCGTCCAGCAACATCTGTATCGTCCTCGACACTGTCTAGCCGCGGGGGGGTACGTACTTGCAACAAGGAAGCAGAAAGGTGGAGGGGCGTCGTCGTCTCCTGTGACGCTTGCTTCGCGGGTGAGCCGTGTGTTCGGCCGACGGTTTGTTCTCCGCTTAATGAGAGAGTGTCGAAGGGGCGGAGGGAGAAGGTGCTGTCCGTCCAGAAAGACGCATGTGGAGTACAAGCGATGTCCGTAGTTGGGGGGTAGTTAGTTTCGTGTCGTTAGAGATGGTGCTTCGCTCAGATATCATCGATCGCATGTGACCCGGGCGATTCCAACCTTATCAGATCGCGTTCGGCTCTGCGATTCGCCCTCACACGATCGCAGCACGCAGACAGCTCTGCAGGCGCGGGGACCCCCAGCTGCGGAGACGAAGTGCAGCCCATGTTTCCATGTGGCGTGTCTGCGCGAGCATCTGTTCCGAGGGGAAAACGCAGCGAGAGAGCAGAGCGTTGCGACGACCATAGCGCATACGTCACCGCAGGCGCATACGTCACCGCAGCGCGGCCACATGTCTCTCGCACCCCCGATCGCGCCAGCGCACGACAGCGACCAGCACCAATCACCCGCGATGCGACCCCTTCGCGCCCGGCTTCCACCGCGCCTCCCGAAGCCCTTTCCACAGCGCCTCGCGTCGAGCAGCCCGTCGTCGTCGTCGTCATCGCAGCCGCCGCCGCCCCCGCCGCCCCCGCCGCCCCCGATCTCGCCGGAGTCGGCACGATCGCGCTGCCTGTCGCTGCTGCGGCAGCGCGACCACTCGAGCTACGTTCTGTCGGCGTTCCAGCACGCGCGCGCGCGCGACGCGTGGCTGGCGGTGCGCGCGTTGAACGTGGGCGTGGCGGCCGTGGACGGATCGACGAGCAACACGGCGGTGGGACGGATGCGGCTGCAGTTCTGGCGCGACGCGGTCGCCAGCGCGTTCGATGGGCGCGGACGGCCGCCCGCGGAGCCCGCCGTCGTGCTGCTGGCCCGCGCCGTGCACGTCGACGGCGCGCCGCTGACCAAGAGCTTCCTCCTGCGAGCGATCGCGGCGCGCGAGGCGTATCTCGGCTGTGCGCCGTTCGCGACGCTCGACGCGCTCGAAGCCTACGCCGAGAACACGTACGGCTCGCTGCAGTATCTGGGGCTGGAGGCGTACCGGCAGCGCAGCACCGTGCTCGACCACGTCGGGAGCCACATCGGCAAGGCGGCGGGCGTGGCGGCCGTGCTCCGCGGCGTGCCGGTGCTGGCGGCCGGCGGCGGCGGCGGCGGAGGCGCGGGCGCAGTGGTGCTGCCGCTGGACGTGTGCGCCGAGTGCGGTGTGCGGCAGGAGGACGTGCTGAGACGCGCTGGCGGCGCGCCGGGGCTGCGGGATGCCGTCTTCAGGGTCGCCACTCTCGCGAACGACCATCTGATCACGGCCCGCAACATGCTGGACGGCGCTGGCGAGGCTGCAACGGGCGCCGCGTTTGCCTCGTTCCTGCCGGCAGTATGCCCTCCATCTCCGAGACGCTGGCTGGCCTGACTGACTGAGGGGCGCGGACGACAGGTGCCGACAGCGCTGTACCTCGCCCGCCTGGAGAAGGCCGACTTCGACCCGTTCGCGGCGTCCCTAGCGCGGCGCCAGTGGACACTGCCCTGGCGAGCGTACCGCGCATTCGCAGCAAAAAAATTCTAGACGGAGCGCGGGAGTGCACGGGGGCAAGCGCGTGCACGAATGTAAATGCGAGGCAACCGTGAATAATATGCATTTCAAAGCCAGCGAGTTCCATCGCTATCGGCCACGCCCGGAATTGTTCCGACAACCCGTCCAACCCTCCTCCTCTCTCCCATGGTGCATACAAAGCTGCCTGCAGGCTAAGATGTAGATAAGGAAGCGGCGAGGAACCGTACACCGTACAATGCCTATTACAACAGGAAAGGACGAAACTCGTATACTTTGTACAGGAAAGCAAAGCACTATAGGATGGGATGCCCTTCCCAAAATTGCCATCGTATCGAAACAAGAGTACACTCATGGAAAGAAGAAAAAAAGAAAAAAAAAACACTGGAACGCCGAGTGGAAAAACTTATGTCACAAGGAAACGCTGATGGTAGCAGGTATGTAGCACGTAGGAAATGATGTGATGGTCAAGTCAAAGATTCGAATGAAAGCAAATGTGTTATGACTCTGCGCAATGCGTACACCCGTGACCTTTGCCACCACCCCCAGTGCGGAAATGGAGGGATGGGGGGGGAAAACAGTCCAGGTTGCGCAAGAAGACACGGAGAGCAGAATCAATGGGGCAGGGGAATAGGGGAGGGGGAAACATTAGCCATCAGTGCCAGTATTGCTTGCAACGCGAACAAGATGGACGTAGGAACGCCAGGAGCTGCCGCCGAAGATGGGGGTTGGCGCAGCGAACTGAGGGAAACCTAGGCCCGGGAAGGCGGCGTTGCCGGCAATGCAGCTATGCTTTTGGACAGGGTGCTCTTGAGGGCCCCAAGAACCGTGACCAGAACTTCTTCATCCGGCGCAGAGAACCTATACGCCTTGGTTTCGGAGATGATCTGCAGGCAGTGGCGCCTTGATTTGGACAGCGGATCTATCTCCACCGCATCGACGACAGTGTCAAGTGGAAGGATCTTGATAGCTCGGTATTCCTGGACAAACTGGTCAGCATCGCCGGGGAAAACAGTGATCAACGGACACATCGGAGCGAACCTGGTCGTCCTTGTAAAAGCCGATGTTGGCGTTGCGCACAACAATCCAATACCGCTTCCACTGCTTGACACCACCCGTGGACTTCAGACAGTAGAGATAGCCATGCCAGATGTCTTTCGGCAGCGAGTAGCCCGTTCCACTTCTAGTGATTCGGGCGTGCCCCACACCGGTGGTCTTGCCCTCGGTGGCCTCCCCGAGGTGGTCCACGTCCTGGCGTTGGGCGAACGACAGCTGGGATCCCCGCGCAGCATCCGACAGTGACGAAACAGATCCGACATCCGGACCCGAGTATTCCAGAGTCTGCGCGGACGCCTGTCTACCGTGACGAACTCCCGCTCCGAAGATGGTAGCATGGTTGCTCGCGCTCGCACCAGAAGCCACGTTTTTCGAGATCGCTTCTCTCACGATCGGCGAACTCAACATCATGGCTTCTGGTACCTCCGCCGCGACGGCAGTCCAGATCTTCTCGATCCAATCCTGGGTATCCTCCTGCGTCTCGGTGCGTAATTGGTAGTTCTTCGAAGAAGTGAAGACGCCGAAAATGTAGGGGGGAAGCTTCTTTTTCGGATCCTTAATGGCGGTCACCGCGGTGATCTCGGTGAAGTAGATCTGACGGTGAATCTTGTATTCCTTCTGATCCTTGTAGCACAACAGACGGTTCGCAAGCAGCACGAACCATCGGAGCTTCCAGGTCTACATACGTAACAGAAGCATCAGCTCACGGCGGGGATGGATTGGGGGTTGGGAGGCAGTCGGGAATAGTGGGGGCAGGAACAGTACCCTGGTCTTTCTCGTACGCTTGAACAGCCAGCCGGACTTGATGACCTTGTCCTGAAGGAAAGCACCGTCCTGATTCACCTCCCGTCCAGTGTTGATCCTGAGCGTTGAGAACTGCGAGCCAAAGGACTGTGGCGACATCGGCTGCGGCTGCGACTGGGGCTGCGTCGCGGCAGGAGACTTCTTCTGGGAATTCGACATTGTAATTCGACGGGAGTCTGGTGATTGTGGCTATGACGGTGTTGCGGGGGGGGTGAAAGAATGCGGGAGCGAAAGTGTCGCGGTATGCAGGTGTGGTGTACGCGAGAGGCGCTGTGATTTGATTCGACGGGAGGAAATGCGGATGAGTATAGAGAGTGTGTAGGGGGTGTTGTGTTGTGATGGGGGTAGAGGTGATGGTGGCGACTAGTTGCGAGTGGAGACGAAGAGAACGGAACCAGCAGAAGCTAGGCGTGTTTCCGGTGAGGGTTGTTCCCAAGCGAGTGGAGCGAGCGGCTGTGGATATGTATGAAGTTGTACGGAACAGTGCAGCACAGCGTGGACGGGTTCGTTGTGTTATAGATTGCTCAAACACTCAAAATGTTCAGGAGAAAACTCGACTCGAATGTTTTAGGGAGTATTATTAGATCTGACGCATGGGCCACCGTAAAGCTTAAACACGCCCAAGTACCAAGCCGCGGAGCAGCTTCCAAAAGGGGATAGGAAGGAGAACGCCCTGCGCGGTCATCCTCCACCCCCAAGTCTCAACTGCCAACGGAGAGGTCGAAGTGCTCTGTTCTCGCCGCTAGATCAAAATTTCCACCTCTCTTACTCTCCATACAAAAAACGTCGGGACCCGGACTTTATCTCTTATAGAGTGAATTCTCTTATAAAGAGTTCTCTTATATAGAGCGTCGACTGTAAATATTATATTTTGAATTTGGGGGACCTTCTGAGCGCACCGAAATTCATGCCCAACAGTATAAACATAAATCTTACACCTCGCACTACTGCTTAACAACCTTCTCATACCTTGGGTACCCAACCAAATCGTCTCCGACACCACCGCTCACACCACTAAATACTCTATCTAAATGCGCGCAGGGATTGCTTATGTACATACGGGGCTTAGTTGCTTCGATGTCTAGAATGTTCGATGGAGCCGGTACCTGCGTCATGCTGGCGGCGTTGAGTAGATGGAGAACTCTACATACATACATAGATAAATACTCGGCACGTGCGGATCTCGCCTTCGTCCCATCGCCGCAAGTCGTCGCTGACACACCGCAGCTATGGCAGAGCACGCAGTCGAGCTCTATGTCTACGACCTCTCCCAAGGCGAGTGACGCAAACATGCTTATACTATTGTAATTTTCCCTGTATCAATGATAAATTACATAACCCGCCTTGCCGAAAGGTTAAAAATACAAAAAAAAAACCTTTGTTCCCAGGCCGAAACCAATTATTATACAAGCAAAAAGTAATAGCCAGCCGATTAGTATCAAGTTAAAAAGAGTTCGATGCACCAAACCATTCTAACGCCCCACCCAACCACGAAAAAAACAAGAAACAGAAAGCAACCCTTGCTGCCTTGCAGCGTCTAAACCTCCACCTTTTTTTCCTTGGCGTTCAACTGATCGTTTAAACGATCGTTTTGGATTTCGAGTCGAAGTTGTTGGAGACCAGTCGTCACGTATTCCTTCAATCTTGCTTCTTGATGGTCCATCCTCTTCTCCGATTTGGCTTCTTGATGGTCCATCCTCTTCTCCGATTTGGCTTCTTGATCGTCCATCCTCTTCGCCAATTTGGCTTCTTGATCGTCCATCCTCTTCACCAATTTGGCTTCTTGATCGTCCATCCTCTTCACCAATTTGGCTTCTTGATCGTCCATCCTCTTCTCAAATTTGGCTTCTTGATCGCCAATCCTCTTCTCCAATTTGGCTTCTTGATCGTCAATCTTCTTCACGAGTCTATTCTCCATTGCGTTGTCGAAATAAAATTTTCCACCAAACTGGTTCATTTGTCAATGTCAAGGCTGTAGAAAGAGTCCACTCGTTTCTTACCAATGTTAAAAGAGCTCCCGCGGTCCACTTGAACATCGATTTCACATCACTGGTAGCCGATGCCATATTCTCACAACCAGTCAGACTAATAACCAAGTAGATTGCTGATCATAAATTTTACCTTCTCCAATAGACTCATTCTTTGGGAAATGGTCAGAGGCTTCTCCTCTCCCTCAAGGTCGTTTCCCACGAGAAGCTTCCCAGCACCGCAACCTGCATCCGGCTGCAAACCGTCTCCGAAGGTAGTGTAACGGCGATGGAGGATCACATGCTCGAAACGAGGAGCAGCCCTGATGGCTACTTTGCTGAACATCGTCGACGGATTGCAAGTAGCTGCACGGTTACTTAGGGGAAAACTCTGTTCTCGCGAATTTAGCAAGTCAGTCTTCAACACTCTACCCAGTTAGAGAGATAATGTGACATTTGAACGGACTAACCTTGTCGTTGGCGTACTCTGGTCGTTTGCAGTGACCCTCCCCTATTTATAATCAAAACGCGAAGGGTGGCGACCGATTCGAGGAGGAGGGGTTGGTGATGTGTTGGAGCGAGCTGCTAAAGAGAGTTCCTAGTCGCGGTAAGGTAAGGAACGATACAGTCTGGGGGATAGGCGCGGCAGTCGGTCCTGACGGGGGGTATGGAGATGAACACAAAGGGGAGGACGGAGAGGGGGAGG
>Ga0307508_10002437_pt1 | contig 19616 bp, 17 predicted proteins | sample 9_EM_MG_FD_203089 | JGI IMG/M metagenome (GOLD analysis project Ga0307508, IMG submission 203089) | Populus trichocarpa ectomycorrhiza microbial communities from riparian zone in the Pacific Northwest, United States - 9_EM | ecosystem: Host-associated > Plants > Roots > Unclassified | place... | reverse complement strand
GCCCACTTCCTTGGTACGCTCGGTAACCGCCACCAGCATAATATTCATCAGCCCGATGGCAGCGCCCATCAGCGTTATAAAACCGATAACAATAGCCGATAAGGTAAGCCAGTTCAGCTGCTTCATCAGCATATCCACGAAACTATCGCTCTTGTCTACCAGGAAATTATTTCCCTCGGTCGTTGTCAGCTTCCTCACCGACCTGAATATACCTTCGGCCTCCCCCATGGCCACGTCGAGCATCTTTACATCGGCTACCTTCACCCCGATGTTAAAAGAAGCGTTCGAATTGCTGGTAAAAATGCGGCGCACGGTATTATAGGAGGTGATAATAGCATTGTCCCAGCTGAAGCCCAGCGTAGATCCTTTTTCTTCCAGCACGCCTATCACGCGAAAGGGAATATTGTTTACACGCACTATCTTCTCTACCGGGCGGTCGGCATTCTCGCCAAACAAAGTCGTGGCCACATCCTTTCCGATGATACATACGTTCCTGGCCGACTGCACATCCAAATCATTCAGGTTACGCCCTGTGCTGATTTTATACCCGTTGAGGTCTACAAAGTTTTCATCCCCGCCGTATACACGCACGGTGGGATTGGTTTTCTTATTGTCGTAGGTAACGGTACTATTATTATTGCCCATAAACGACAGGCCTACCTGCGACGGGAACTGGTAAGCCTGTTTAAAATTCTCCGCTTCGAGCTTGGTAATCGGTTTATTCTGGTTGGAGCGCTTCTCTTTACGCTGGCCTTTTTTCTCTTTTTTCATGCCGCCATCATCGTGCATCCGCCACATCTGGCGATAGCGCAGGCTAAAACCGTTGGCGCCCATGGCCGAAAAGCTTTCGGTGAATTTTTGCGTCATGGCCTCAATAGCGGTGCGGATACCGATAAGCGAGGCGATACCCAGCGCAATAATAGCCACCGTAATGCCCGTACGAAGCTTATTGCTCCGGATAGTGCGGAAAGACAGCGAGAAAATGTCCAGGAATTTCATTGCTTAAAGGTAGCAATTGCCCCGCAACCCGCCGCCGGAACTTACACAAGCGGGCGCCTAGAAGTATAATTTGCTTAACACCAGCTGCTGCGGGAAGATGCCCAACAGAACGACCAGCACCGCCAGCAGCACCAGGATGGCCCGGAAAACGGGACTAACGGGGCTTACCTGGCTGTCGCCATCCTTAAAATACATGGCCTGTATCACGCGGAAATAGTAGTATACGCTCACCGCGGCGCTCAGTACGGCAAAAATGACCAGCCACAGGTAGCTGCCGTTTTTAACCGCTGCCAGCAACATATAATATTTGGCAAAAAAGCCCGCCGTCAGCGGAATACCGGCCAGCGACAGCAGGAACACGGTATTGGCCGCCGCCAGCAGGGGTTGCTGTTTGGCCAGGCCGTTGAACCCGTCGAATGTATAATCCTTCATTTTAATCAGGATGGCAAAAATGCCTATCGTAGCCAGGCTGTAGGCCGCAGCATACAGGATAATGCCTTCCTTGGCGTAATCGTTGTAGCCAAACAGGGCAAACAGCATAAACCCCGCCTGCGCGATGCTCGAATAGGCCAGCATACGCTTTACGCTTTGCTGGAATACGGCCGTGATATTGCCGATAAACAGCGTGGCGGCAATGATAACCGCCAGCACCAGTTTCCATTGCGGCAGCGCATTGCCGTAAGAAGATTCAAACAGGTGCACAAACGCAATGAATATCGCCGCCTTTACGATAGTGGCCATAAACGAAGTAAATACGGTGGGCGCACCGTCGTACACATCGGGCGTCCAGAAATGAAAAGGCGCTGCCGATACCTTAAACGACATAGCGATCAGCAGCAGCAGCATACCCGCTGTAAGCAGGGGGGCAAAACCTTTGGGGGCTGCGTTCATCGTATCCAGCCCGAAAGAGCCGGTCGCCCCGTATATCAGGGCAATACCCATCAGCATAATACCGGTAGAGAAAGAGCCCATCAGGAAATATTTCAGCGATGCCTCATTGCTCTTCAGGTTCTTTTTATCGCTGCCGGTAAGGATATACAGTGGTATCGAAATGATTTCAATGGCCAGGAACAGCATCAGCAGGCTGTTGTACGAAGAGGCGATGGCCACCCCGCACAGCACAAAAAAGATCAACGCAAAATATTCCGCTACGTTAACGCCCACCGCTTCCACATCACGGGCGCTCAGGAGCAGGTAAATAAACGTGGCGGCAAAAGCGATGCAGTTAAACAACAGGCCGAAGCTGCTGAAAACAAGCATGTCTCTTACATTGATATGAAAAAGAGGGTGCCCGTTCAGCTCAGCGATGTTCAATACCAGCAGGATGCCCGCGCCGATGGTGGCAAGCATGCGCGCAGCTCCGCGCTGCGGAACAAAAATGCCGCTAAACATCATCACGATTCCCCAGATGGCCGAAAAAATTATTGCGTTCATACGTTGTGTAAAATCTTCTTTACATGGTTGTTTTCATATGCTTCAGTATGCTGTCTACCACATCATTGGTCAAATGAAGCATCGGTTTGGGATAAACTCCCGTCACAAAAATCAGGGCCACGATGACAATCAGCGAAAACTTCACCGCCGCCGATGTATCGGAGCCGGTAGCCGTCAGCGCGCTGGTTTCGCCATAAAATACTTTCTTGATCATATTAAGCGTATACACGGCCGACAGGATAATGCAAATACCCGCCGTTATCGTATCTACTACGCCGTATTTCGTCACCGGCGACGTAAAGACGCCGTTGAACATCATAAACTCGCCTATAAAAGAATTGGTCAGCGGCAGGGCGATGTTCGCCAGCGCCACAATCACCAGCAGGATGGCAAGACCCGGCGCTTTTTGCGCCAGCCCACCCAGCTCGGAAATCTTACGGGTACCATATTTCTGCTCGATGGCGTCGGCCACTATCCACAAGCCAAGAATGTTGATGCCGTGATTAAACATTTGTATCACCGTTCCCTGCAGGCCGCTTTTGTCAGACGCAAATATGGCCAGGCACATCAGGCCGATGTGGGCAATCGAGGAATAGGCTATCAGCCGTTTTAAATCGTCCTGCACCATCGCTATCAGCGAGGCGTAGATCATTCCTATCAGGCACAGCAGTGAAATGGTATCACCCCACTGGTATACAGCATTGGGCAATATCGGCGCCAGCCAGCGTATCACGGCAAAAACACCCATCTTCACCATGATGGCGCTCAACACCATCGTCACCGCGGTAGGCGATTGCTCATACGCATCCGGCTGCCAGGTATGAAACGGCCATATGGGCATCTTGATGGCGAAAGCGATAAAAAACAGCCAGAACAGCCATGTTTCGGCGGCCGGGTCTATCTTCATCGAATACCAGGCATTGATATCAAAAGTCTGGCCGGCGTTGAAATAAACATATATAATACCCACCAGCATCAGCATAGAGCCGGCGAAGGTGTAGATGAAAAATTTAAACGTGCTCGCAATCCTTCTTTCACCACCCCAGATGGAAGACAGGAAATAAACCGGTATCAGCGCCAGTTCCCAGAAGAAGTAAAACAGCAACGCATCCATCGCCAGGAACACGCCCATCAGCCCCGCCTGCGACAGCAGCATCAATCCATAAAACCGGGCCGCGTTCTTATACGTATTCTTCGATATGGCGATAAATATCAGGGGAAAGGAAATAGCCGTGAGCAGGCACAGCAATTGCCCCATACCGTCCAGCGCAATATGAAAACGCGTGTTCAGCGCGGGCAGCCATTCTGCATCGTATTGCAGGTAAGCCGGCTGTTTCAATGCGGTCAGGCCAAGTACCGAAACGACCAGCGTGGCAATACCGGCAAACAATGCCAGCGCCCTTGCCGTGGTTTCACTTTTTACAGTAAACAACGCCAGTCCGCCAATCAGTGGGATCAATATCAATAAAACAGCTATCATAATGTATTATCGGGGTATCAGTAATCTGTTGTCTACTTTTTCAAAAAGAACTGCAGGGCAAATAACACCAGGGTGCCCACAATCATCAGCAACACATAATTGCCCACCTGGCCGCTTTGCAGCAGGCGCAGTTGCCGGCTGCTGTACTGTACACCTTTGCCCACACCGTTTACAATCCAGTCGATACCGGATTTCTCCATAAACTGGTCGAGAAACCTCGACAGCGCATTCAACGGCTTTACGATGATGGCATCGTACAGCTCGTCTATATACCATTTATTTGCCAGCACCTTACCCAGGCCCGCCGCTTCGTTCAGCTCCGGCTTGCGGCTGTACCTAATCCATGCAACGATGGCCATGAGCAACGCCACTGCCACCGAAATGCCCATCAGCGCCATTTCACGTGCATGATCGGGAGCAGCTTTCTCAGCCAGCTTATTCGATGCCTCGAATACCGGCGCAAGGAAATGCTCCAGCCAGTGACTGTTCTTTACAAATACTTCGGGTATCCCCAGCAGGCCCGCAAAAACCGCCAGCGCCGCCAATACCATCAGTGGTATGGTCATAGCAGGCGGGCTTTCATGCAGGTGATGCTCCTGGTCGTGCGTTCCCCTGAACTTGCCTAAGAATGTAGTGGCATACAAACGGAACATATAAAAAGCGGTCATGGCCGCGCCTGCCACACCCAGTATCCAGTACAGTTTATTGCGTTCGAATGCGGCTGCTAAAATTTCGTCTTTTGAAAAGAAACCGCTGAAAGGCGGGATACCGGCAATGGCGATACAACCCAGTAAAAAGGTAATATGCGTTACCGGCAGCTTTTTACCCAGGCCGCCCATGTTGCGTATATCCTGCTCATGGTGCATGGCATGGATAACCGAGCCGGCGCCAAGAAACAGGAGAGCTTTAAAAAACGCGTGCGTCATCACATGGAATACCGCCCCCGTATAAGCGCCTACGCCAAGACCCAGGAACATATAACCCAGCTGGCTCACGGTAGAATAGGCCAGCACTTTCTTGATATCGTTTTGCTTCAGGGCTATCGTGGCCGCAAAAAGCGCCGTGGCCAGGCCCGTAATGGCTACCACCGCCTGCGAAACCGGGGCCAGCGTATAGAGTATATTGCTGCGGGCAATCATATAAATACCCGCCGTTACCATCGTGGCGGCATGTATCAGCGCCGATACCGGCGTAGGGCCCGCCATAGCGTCGGGCAGCCAGGTATACAGGGGGATCTGCGCACTCTTGCCCATAGCGCCTACAAAAAGCAATAAGGTGATAATAGTAATATCATTGACGGAGCGGGTGCCGGCATTCGCAAATACATCGGCATAGCTCACCGAGCCGGTTACAGACAGCAGCCAGAAGATAGCCACCAGGAAACCCAAATCACCGATGCGGTTCATCACGAAAGCTTTCTTCGCCGCATTGTTATAATCATTGTTTTTAAACCAGTAGCCGATAAGCAGGTAAGAGCAAAGGCCCACCCCTTCCCAGCCGATAAACATAATCACATAGTTGGCGCCCATCACCAGCAGCAGCATCGAAAACACAAACAGGTTCAGGTACGCAAAATACCGGGCAAAATGATCGCTGCTTTCCTCCTTCATATAAGCGGTGGAATACAGGTGGATCAGGAAGCCTACGCCCGTAATGACCAGCAGGAACAGCGAAGACAGCTGATCCACCTGGAAAGCAAATGGGATATGCACCTTGCCGAAGCTAAGAAAATCAAACAGGGTCGTTACCCCGCCCTGCCCGTTTTTTACGTCCAGGAACAGCACAACGCTTACGATAAACGAGGCCAGGATAACACCGCTGCCGATGATACCGGTCAGCGATTTGGATAGTTGCTTCCGCAGTAAGCCGTTGATAAGAAATCCAATCAACGGGAATAAGGGGACTAAGTATACAAGTTGGCTCATTCTGTATGAAATCTGGAAGTAGCAGCTACAGGCTTTCTACCTCAATGTTTTAAGCGGTTTAAGAAATTAACATCCACCGAATGCGTATTGCGGTACATCATTACGATAATGGCCAGCCCCACGCTTACTTCCGCTGCGGCCACCACCATAATAAAGAAAACGAATAACTGTCCTTCCACGCCCGTTCCCGCCGGCACACCTGCCGCCGTAACCGGGTGCGGCATTTTTGAAAACGCCACCAGCAACAGGTTCACCGCATTCAGCATCAGCTCTATGCACATGAAAACGATAATAGCATTGCGGCGTGTCAATACCCCTACCACCCCAATGCAAAACAGGGCCAGGGAGAGGAATATGTAATAGTTTATAGGCATCTTCTTGAAAATTAATCTTTCTTACCAATAACAACCGCTCCTACCATAGCGCTTAAAAACAATACGCTGCTTATCTCAAAAGGCACTACATAGTCCTTAAACAGCACCATGCCCAGGTTTTTGATAAGACCTGTATTGCCTACGCCCGTTTGCGCCAGCTGTGTTTTGATATCGGCATTCTTTAATGCCGCTACCAGCACCAGCAGCAGGCAGCCGCCGGCAACAGCGCCCGCCAGCTTCAGCCAGCGGTTTTTGCGGGGCTCTGCATTCACCTCCAGGTTCATGAGCATTATCACAAACAGAAACAGCACCATGATGGCGCCCGCATACACAATGATATTTACAATGGCCAGGAACTGGGCGTTGAGCAATACATAATGCCCGGAAATGGAGAAGAAAGCGATAATCAGGTACAGTACGCTATACACAGGATTTTTGCTGGTTACCACCATCAATGCACTGCCTAGTGCAAGCACCGTTAAAACCCAGAACAGTATTTGAGTAATTCCCATGGTTGTTTTAAAGCGGTTATTTTTTTAAGCTGCGAGCCGCTAGCCATTAGCTGCGAGCTGCTTTTTCTATGTCTGTCTATTCTTATGAACTATGCATTATCCTTTCTCACGCCTCACGCCTCACGATTTCCCCCGCTCTCCCACCGCCTTCTTATACAGCTCAGGCTCTGTCACAGGATCGGGTATCAGCAAATCGGGCTTGCCGTAAATAAACGTCTGGCGCTGCATATTGGCCGGTGCAAAGGTTTCGCTCAGGTAAATGGCGTCCTTCGGACAGGCTTCTTCGCAAAGACCGCAGAAGATGCAACGCAGCATGTTGATTTCGTATTTGGCGGCATATTTCTCTTCGCGGTACAGGTGCTCTTCGCCTGGTTTGCGCTCGGCGCCTTCCATGGTAATGGCTTCCGCCGGGCAGGCCACGGCACAAAGACCACAGGCAGTACAGCGCTCGCGCCCCTGCTCATCGCGGTTCAGCACCTGCAGACCGCGGAATACCGGGCTGAAAGGGCGTTTCTGCTCAGGATACCTTATCGTTGCCTTACGTTTAAAAATATGCCTGAACGTAATGAGCATGCCCTTGAATATATTCCAGAGATACAACCGCTCCACCGGGGTCATCGGCTTTCGGTCTACTGCTTTTACCCTGTTTGTTAATGCGTTCATTTGTTCAGCCTTATTGCGGTTCGCAAAAATATTTTTATCAACTCAACTCACCAATTTAATTATTGTCACCCTGAGCCTGTCGAAGGGCTCCCTTAAAAATGCCAGTGGTTCTGCTTCAGCAATACCAGCCCGCCTGTAACCACCATATTAACCAGCGCCAGCGGTATCAGCGACTTCCAGCCCAGGTTCATCAGCTGGTCATACCTAAAACGGGGGATGGTCCAGCGTACCCACATAAACACGAATATGAAGAAGAAAATCTTCATAAACAATGCCAGCGTGCCCAGCAATGCCACCAGGTTAGGCCCCCAGGTAGCCACATGCGCCGCTTCGTTAAAAAACGGAATATCGTACCCGCCAAAGAACAAGGTAGCCATTATCGCGCTGCTGATAAACATATTGATGTATTCAGCAAACAGGTAAAAGCCCAGCTTCATGGAAGAATATTCCTGGTGGTAACCAAAGTTCAGCTCGTTTTCCGCCTCCGCCAAATCAAACGGCGTACGGTTACACTCGGCAAAGGCGCATACAATGAAAATCAAAAAACCCAGCGGCTGGTACACCACGTTCCATACCCCGCTGTTCACCTGCTCTTCCACGATGCTCTTCAGGCTCAGCGAACCGGTAAGCATCAGCAGCGCAATCAGCGAAAGCCCCATAGCCAGCTCATATGATATCATCTGCGAGGCGCCGCGCAGGGCCGCCAGCAGGGAAAACTTATTGTTGGATGCCCATCCCCCAATCATCACGCCGTATACGCCCAGGCTCACCACGCCGAAAACATAGAGGATACCGATATTGATATCGGCTATCTGCAGTCCTACCACGCGTCCTTTTATATCCAGCGCGCTTCCCCACGGAATCACCGCGCTCGTCATCATCGCCGTGAGCATCGCCAGGCAGGGCCCGAGAATAAACAGCAGCTTGTTGGACGTATTGGGAATGATCTCTTCTTTAAAAAACAGTTTACCGCCATCGGCCAGGGGCTGCAGTATACCAAAAGGGCCTGCGCGATCAGGACCGAGACGGTCCTGGATAAAGGCAGCTATCTTACGCTCGAAATAGGTTTCATACATAGCCACTACCAGCGAAAGCGATACAATCACTACAATCAATACCAGTTTCTCCAGCAGTAAAATCCAGTCAATAGCTAATAATACCATTATCGTTGAATATTATAAATTTAATCCGGTGTTTTAAAATCGTCTGAATGCGCTGGTCCTTCTATTTTACTTAAATGAATATCCGGCCTGTTCACCTCGCTCACCTCGTGTATATCCATCAGCAGCTTGGGGCTGCGGCCATGGTGTATGGCGGGAAAAGTTTCGTTGGGCATTTTCAACCCTTCGTAATGGCCCTGTGCTATCACCGAATGACGGTCTACATGCGTGGGTTTTTCTATCACCCAGTCGGCCGCCTCTTTTTTCTCGAACCGGCATTCGTTGCAAATCCAGTCCTTTACCTCGCCCCATTCGTCTTTGCGGGCCGTTACGCGAAATACTTCCTTGCCGCGCATCCACAGCTGCACTTTGCCGCTGCACTTGGGGCAATCGCGGTGGGCATCCATCGGTTTGGTAAACCATACGCGGTTTTTAAACCGGAAGGTTTTATCCGTCAGCGCCCCTACCGGGCATACATCTATTACGTTGCCGATAAAATCGTTGTCGAGCGATTTTTGGATATACGTCGCTATCTCGGCATGGTCGCCACGGTCAAGTATACCATGTACCCGTTTCTTCGTCAGCTGGTCGGCGGTAAACACACAACGGAAACACATGATACAGCGTGTCATGTGCAGCTGTATATACGGACCGAGATCATGTTTCTCAAATGTCCTTCGCGCAAATTCGTAACGGGTGCCTTCTTTGCCGTGCTCATAGCTCAGGTTCTGCAAATCGCATTCGCCTGCCTGGTCGCAGATAGGGCAGTCCAGCGGGTGATTGATGAGCAGCAGCTCTACCACGCCTGCCCGGGCATCCAGCACTTTCTCGCTGGTAATATTTTTTACAATCATTCCATCCATCACGTTGGTGCGGCATGAAGCCACCAGCTTGGGCATCGGGCGCGGGTCGGCTGTTGAGCCGGCCGCTACCTCTACCAGGCAGGTACGGCATTTGCCGCCGCTGCCCTGCAGCCTGGTATAATAGCACATGGCGGGGGGCGCCACCTCGCCGCCAATGCGGCGGGCCGCATTGAGGATACTGGTGCCCGGCTCCACCTCGATGGTGATGTTGTCGATGGTAACCTTGAATAATTTCTTTTCTTCAGCCATAATCATGTTTTCTTTATGCAGGTACTGCTACCGGCCTCGGGTCAGCGTAATGCGCCAGCCCGTAATTCCTTTGCAAACATTCTGTGGGGTTCTTCACATGCCACTCAAATTCGTCGCGGAAATGCCGGATGGCCGCCGCTACCGGCCAGGCCGCCGCATCGCCCAGCGGGCAGATGGTATTCCCTTCTATCTTGCGTTGAATATCCCACAGCAAATCGATATCGCTCATTTTGCCCTTGCCCGTTTCAATACTCTTCAGGATCTTTTCCATCCAGCCGGTTCCCTCGCGGCAGGGCGAGCACTGGCCACAGCTTTCATGACGGTAAAAGCGGGCGAAGGTATAGGTATTCCTTACCACGCACTGGTCTTCGTCCAGCACGATAAAGCCGCCGCTGCCCATCATGGTGCCGGTGGCAAAACCGCCGTCGGCAAGGCTTTCGTAATTCATCATCCGCGTTTCGCCTTTCGCTGTTTTAAACAGCAGGTTGGCCGGCAGGATGGGTACCGACGAGCCGCCCGGTATACAGGCCTTCAGCCTTTTACCATTGGGGATGCCGCCGCAATATTCGTCGCTGTAGATAAATTCATCTACAGAAATGGTCATGTCTATTTCATACACACCCGGCTTCTTGATATTGCCGCAGGCGGATATGAGCTTGGTGCCGGTAGATTTGCCCACGCCTATTTTTGCATACTCCTCGCCGCCCAGGTTGATGATGGGCACTACCGCCGCCAGCGTTTCTACGTTGTTTACCACCGTGGGCCTGTCCCATACGCCTTTTACGGCGGGGAAGGGAGGCTTGATACGGGGGTTGCCGCGCTTGCCTTCCAGGCTTTCTATCAGCGCCGTTTCTTCGCCGCAGATATAGGCGCCCGCGCCGCGCTGCACATATATTTCGCAGTCGAAACCGGTACCTAAAATGTTTTTACCCAGAAAACCATTGTTCTTCGCTTCGGCAATGGCTTGTTCGAGTATGTCTACAATCCACGCATATTCGCCGCGGATGTATATATAGGTAGCATTGCTGCCCAGCGCAAAAGAGCTTACGATAAGCCCTTCTATCAGCAGGTGGGGGATGAATTCCATCAGGTAGCGGTCCTTAAAGGTACCGGGCTCGCTCTCATCGGCATTGCATACCAGGTGACGGGGCACGCCTTCCGGTTTGGCGATAAAGCTCCATTTCATACCGGTAGGGAAGCCCGCGCCGCCACGGCCGCGCAGCCCGCTTTTCTTTACCTCTTCCACTATATCGGCAGGCGACATTTTAAATGCTTTCTCCACCGATGCATAGCCGCCGTTTCTGCGGTATACATCGTAATACCGGATGCCTTCGATATGCGCTTTGTCTATTAATACTTTTCTACCCATTCTATAATAATTGCTTATTAATCATTCCGCCTTGAACATTGAATATTGAGCATTGAATATTGAACGTTATAATCAGTTATTCGCTGCCGCATTCTTTCTACACTCCGCTATAATCGCATCCACTTTTTCCTTCGTCAGATGCTCCCGGAAGGTTTTGCCCAGCTGCATCATCGGCGCATAGCCGCAGGCGCCCAGGCACTCTACCGTTTTCAGGGTAAACAAACCATCGGCCGTCGTTTCACCCGCTTTGATGCCCAGCGTATCGCCGATGTATTTAATGATGTCATCGCTGCCGTTAATCATACAGGGACCGGTCTGGCATACTTCAAACAGGTACTTGCCCACCGGCTTCAAATTGTACATGCTGTAAAAAGTGGCTACCTCATACACTTCTATCGGCTCCAGGCGCAGCAGCGAGGCCACATAATCCATCGATTCCACGCTCAGCCATCCGCCAAACTCTTCCTGCGCCAGGTGCAGCAGCGGCAACAGCGCACTCTTCTGCTTGCCCGCCGGGTAGCGCGCAATGATTCTTTCTACTTCCTTCAGCTTTTCTTCCGAAAATGTATTCATAAGCTATTCAATCCCCTTTTACATTCAACAATTGTATACCTCCATTTCCACATTATCACATTTCCCACATTCATTATCCATCCATCTCTCCCGCTATCAGGTTCATGCTGCTCATGGTAATGATGGCATCGCTCAGCATGCTGCCTTTGGTGATTTCCGCATAGGCCTGGTAATAGATAAAGCAGGGCCGGCGGAAACGCAAGCGGTACGGCGTACGGCCGCCATCGCTTATCAGGTAAAAGCCCAGCTCGCCATTGCCGCCTTCCACGCTGTGGTATACTTCACCCGCAGGTATATCGGTTTCACCCATCACGATCTTGAAGTGCCAGATAAGCGCTTCCATTTTTGTATACACGTCTTTCTTCTCAGGCAGGTAATATTCGGGCACATCGGCATGAAACACTTCCGCCTCGGCGCCTTTAAATTCCTGTACTTTTTTATAGGCCTGCTCAATGATGCCCAGGCTCTGCCACATTTCTTCGTTGCGCACCAGGAAGCGATCGTAATTGTCGCCCGTGCTGCCCACCGGTATGGTAAACTCGAAATCTTCGTAGCTGCTGTAGGGTGTATGTATGCGCACATCGTAGTCCACACCCGCTGCGCGCAGGTTGGGACCGGTAAATCCGTAATTGAGGGCCCGCTCGGCGCTGATGCCGCCTGTTCCCTGCGTACGCTCCATAAAGATGCGGTTGCGGGTAAACAGGTTTTCAAACTCTTTTAGTACGGCGGGGTATTCTTTCAGGAACTTTTCCAGTCTATCGAAAGCCGTGGCGTTGAAATTGCGTTCAAAGCCGCCGATACGGCCGATATTGGTGGTAAGGCGCGAACCGCATATTTCCTCGTATATCTCGTATATCAGCTCGCGGTATTGCATCACGTACAGGAACCCTGTATACGCGCCGCTGTCTACTCCCACAATCGAATTACAGATCAGGTGGTCCGAAATACGGGCCAACTCCATAATAATGATGCGCAGGTAATCCACCCGCTTGGGCGTTTTAACGCCCAGCAGCTTCTCGCAGGTCATATGCCATCCCATATTGTTGATGGGCGATGAGCAATAGTTCAACCTGTCTGTCAGCGTGGTTATCTGGTACAGCGGCCGGCGCTCGGCCAGCTTTTCAAATGCGCGGTGTATATACCCGATGGTTTGTTCTGCCGATACGATGCGCTCACCGTCCAGCTCCAGTATATTCTGCATAACACCATGCGTGGCAGGGTGTGTAGGGCCCAGGTTAAGCGTCGTCGTTTGCTTTTCAATAGACCCTTCGGGCAGTTTAATATGATGATGTATTATATCAGACATTCCAGCCTATTGTTTTTAAATTTATATTGTCATTCCAAGCAATGTCACCCTGAGCCTGTCGAAGGAGCCTGCCCTGAGCCTGCCGAAGGGTCGAAGGGTTATCGTCCAAACATGGCATCATCCTTATCGATCCTCGTCTGGTCTTCCAGCGGAAACTCTTTGCGCATCGGGAAATAATCCATTTCGTCCACGTTCAGTATCCGCTTCAGGTTGGGATGACCAACAAAGTTAACGCCGAAATAATCATAGGTTTCCCTTTCCAGCCAGTTGGCGGTCGAATACAGCGCGGTAGCGCTGAATACATCGGGTGTGCCTATGGCCGTATATACTTTAAAGCGGACGCGCACATTGTCCACCATATTGTGCAGGTGGTATACAATCGCCAGCTCGCGGCCCGCATTATCGGGGTAGTGAACGGCGCAAAGATCCGTCAGAAAACGGAAACGCAGCTCCGTATCGTCGTACAGGAACTGCATTACTTTCAGGTTCATTTCCTTCGGCGCCTCAAATGACAGCATTCCGTAAGGCTCCTCGAAATGAGTCGCCTGCTCACCGAATTTTTCTACCAGTCTTTGTTTGATCGTATCGTTCGTTAAACTCATTATCCGGGCTTTGTTCCCGCCTCATGCACGGCCGGGAAATAAAATTTTAAGCGAATGTACTCGAAGTTATCGGCTCGCAGCCCAAGCCGGCGGCACCAGGTCCGCAGCTAACGGCTGTCTGCTGCTGCTTATTGTATGCCGTAGCTTTCCATCAGCGCCTTGTACTGCGGTCCGTTTCTCCTCCGGATGCTTTCCTTGCCCACGATCTCCTGTATTTTCATAAAGCCGTCCAGCACCGCTTCGGGCCGGGGAGGGCAACCGGGAATATACACGTCTACGGGAATGATTTGGTCGATACCCTGCAATACGCTGTAGGTGTCAAAAATGCCACCCGACGAAGCGCAGGCGCCCATGCTCAGCACCCAGCGCGGCTCCGCCATCTGCAGGTATACCTGCCGCAGCACGGGACCCATTTTCTTGGCAATAGTGCCCATGACCATCAGCAAATCGCACTGGCGGGGAGAAAAACCAACGCGCTCGGCGCCAAAACGGGCCAGGTCATAATGAGAGCCCATGGTAGCCATGAATTCTATACCGCAGCAGGAAGTGGCAAAAGGCAGGGGCCAGATGGAATTCTTTCTTGCAAGACCTACTACATCACTCAGTTTGGCAGTAAAAAAGCCTTCGCCGGTGTAGCCGGGAGGCGCCTCTCCTACCTGGATAGGCTTACCACCTTCATTTTTCACATTATACTGTACAGGACGAGCCATAACAAAACATTTTAGTTGAACATTCGAAAACCGGGCAATCCACCTCTATAACAAATTACAAAACGGTAAAGTTGCAGCAGGTGGGCGCCTCTATCCTCAAATTGCTACATTTTCAGCTTATTTTAATCCTCCCACTTCAAAGCACCCTTCTTAATAATATAAAAGAACCCGGCCAGGAAAAAAGCGACAAACATCAGCACGGCCAAAAAGCCTTCCCAGCCCAGCTCCCTGAAATTGACCGCGTAGGGATAAAAGAAAATCACCTCCACGTCAAACAAAACAAACAAAATAGCCACTAAAAAGTATTTAATAGCCATCGGCTGGCGGGCAGTTCCGTGTGTTTCTATACCACTGGCGAAGTTTTCCAGCTTGTCGGAGGTCTTCCGCTTAGGCCCCAGCAAGTGGGTAACCGCCATCATGGCGCCTATAAAAACAACGGCAAAAATGAGCTGGATAGCGATAGGAAGGTAGCTTGCAGTGCTGTTAACATCTGTCACAGGAACATTGGCTTGAAGTAGGAACCACGTCATTATCAACAGGAATTGTTGTTCGGCAAAAATAAGATAGCACCTTGAAATTCCAAGTTTAGACAATCAAATTCCCTAAAATAAAAACCTCCCACTGTTCAAAGTGGGAGGTTTTATGTATAAATAGTACTATTAAAGGCTTCGTTATACCAAAATACCTATTGCGTCGTTGCGCGTTACTTAGAGGTAGCGCCTGTCGCTTTGGCGCCCGATGTGGCAGCCCCGGTCTTAGACTTTGTGCCGCCGCCTGCCGGTTGTTTGGCCGGGGGCGTCGGTTTCTTCAGCACGTCAATATACTGCCTGGCCGTTGCATTATTGGGGTCCATGTCCAATACTTTCTGCAGGTAATCGATCGCCGCCTGCTTATCCTTTTTAACGTTATTGGAATAGCCCGCCAGGTAAAAATAAGATTCTATAATCAGTCCTTTGTATTTTACAGAATCCGACTTTTTAGCCACTTCGATTAACTTTTCATAATCCGGTACCGCTATACCTTTCTCGGCGGTGGTGTCAAGCGCTGCATTCGACCTGGCGCCCCAAAGATAGCCGAACACCTCATCAGGATTTTTCTCTTTATAGAGGTTAAAAACCGCTATCGAGGAATCATACATCTTAGCCTGGTAGAAAGCAAACCCATAATTATACAAATCCGACTTGTTAGCCCGGGGATCCGTTCTGTATATCAGGCCCAGGAACCTGGCCTGGTCGGCCCTGTCGCCTATTTTCTTGGCCAGCGCTGCCGCATCGTTCATCAGCTTCAGCTTATTGTCCAGCAGGGTATCCAGCTGTATCGCCGTTTCATAATTCTTAAACGCTTCCTTTTCATTGCCCGGGAATTTGGCCAGTACGTTCGCACGGAAAGTATAGTCCATCGGCACAAAGCCTTCGGTTTTTTGTTTGGCGAAATAATCATCCAGCCATTTCTTAGCGTTGGTAGAATCGCCCTGGTCGTTATAAGAATAAGCTATCAGCTTATAATAACGGGGGTCCGCCTTGTCGGCCAGCGTATTGAGCTTTTCCTGCGAAGCAGCAATGGTTTCAGGATATTTTTTCCTGATATACAGCATACTGACCCGGTCGTAATCATTGTTCGGGCCGGGATCGGATACCGCCAGGTATTTATCGAAATATTCCGATGCCTTGTCTACATCGCTGTGGTAATAATAATAGATGAACAGCTCATACAATGCCGGCGCATAAGCCGGATCCGCCTGTACGGCTTCCTCGAATGCAGGAATAAAGAATTCCTTATTACCCTGGGTAAGGTATATTTTACCAATCTTGTATTTGGCCGCCGCCAGCTTGGGGTCGAGGCCCAGCGCTTTCTGGTAGGCAGTAATGGCTCCGCCGCCGTCTACCAGCTTGCGGTAAGCATCGCCCAGTATAAGATATGTATTGGCGTCTTTAAAATTCTTTACCTGTGTGGCCGCATTCAGCTTTTCGATGGCATAATTGGCATCGCCCGTTTTTGCATTCACATTGGCGGCCGCTACGCGGTTCAATATCTCGATGTCTTTCGATTTGGTCAGGCTGATAGCCGTTTCAAATCGTTGCTTGGCATCGTTTGCATTGTTTTCATTCAATGCAATCTGACCCATTCCCACCAGTATCAGCGGTGCGCTGCCATTGGTGCCCAGCGCCTTCTGGTATAAATCCTTTGCCGTGGCGGGATTCTTTTCAGGGTTCTTTTCTTCCAGCAATACCTGGCCCAGCCAATACACGGCTTCCAGGTTATTGGGATTGGAAGCAATTGTCTTCTCAAATTGCTCCTTCGCGCTTCTGTAGCGCTCATAATACAGGAATTTTTTTCCCTGGTCAACGCTTTGAGCCAACACTGCCCCGGTACCTCCTGCTACTAGTATCAGACTTAATGTGATTCTCTTCATTGTCGATTCTTTGTTTTGTGATCTTGTAAATTTATTAAAAAATTTTGTTGAAAACCATCCGTGCCTCAGGGGTTGATTTTCGTATTCCGCACGTCCAGCTTCATTCTTGCCGGCCAGAGATAAGCCCGGCTAAAAATCAGCTGTCCTTTCTCGTAGATGAGGAAATTCGAAAATCCGCTGCCAACTCCCTCATAATTTTCCTTTAAAATATAATACAACGGGCGTACCAGCGCATAGCGCCGGGTAGCGATATTGTACTGCACCGGCCGGGTATATACAACCGGCTGACAGCCAGCGCATTCTATTGCAGCAATCCGCATCTTTTTCTGGAAGCTCATTTGGGTCGAATCCTCCGGGTTGCCCACCCAGCTCACTCCCACCAGGCCAATGCCATCGGTATTATTGCTCACATAGTCTATCACGCCCTGGCTGGTCGTAGCCGCCACCACGTTTTTGCCCAGCGGCGCGCCGCCCGCAAGACTATCCTGCACATACCGTACCGTGCTGGTGGCGCTAAGGCCGTCCAGCACCACCTTATATTTATACCCGCTGGTGCCCTTTACCAGTGAGCGCAGGTCGGATACGTCAAACAGGCTGTCGGGCGAGGCCTTATTGACCAGTACGGCAACGGCGTCGAAAGCCAGTTTTCCGTACTGGGGCACATAGGTCAGCTTTTGTTTCAGCAGAATTTCCTCGTCCGTCGTCAGGCCGCGCGTAATAATGACCATGCGGATGCTGTCATTGTTCAAATCCTTGACGCAGGACGCTTCAGACTTGTAATGGGCAATAATCGTTGCTTGCGGGTGCAGGGCTTCAAACACTTTTATCTGGGAGTCGATGACCGGTTTAAACGACTCATCAACGCTGATATGTATGGTGCCGCGGGTAGAGGTTTCGCTGGAAAGCTGCGCAGGGCTGCTGTCATTGTTGCACGAGCCTAAAAACAAAAACGCTAGCCCCGAAAAAAGAAGCCGCCCGGCGGCCATTAAAACTGGTTGTCGCATGCTCATTCGGAAAAATAGTTTTTCTTATAACCGCGATACATGCGAAATGCCCCATAAATAAAGCACAGGCACGCAAAACCATACCGCAACAAGGGATCAAAGTCAAAATTAACATACCCCATCATGGGAGCAAAAACAAAAAAAAGGCCAGAACCTACAATAAGGCCTCCCATTCCATAATCCATGATGGAACGCCTTAAAATATAGTTTTTTCTATGCCTGTCCTGCGGATCAAAACTCATGTCATACAATTTACCCTGCCGGGCAAGTTAATAAAAAAAATTCTTGGGGCCCCGCTCCGGCGCAACTCTTTGTGGAAAGAATGCCACACTGCCGGACCCTGCATAATAAAAGACGCCCCGAAGGCCATTTTCCATAATTAAGACTGCAAGTACCAGGCCCGGAAGGGCAGGTAAAACCCGTCTTTCGGACTTTCGGACTTCCCGACCTATCTTTGCGCCAATCTCATGATCCAATGAACATCCTGATGGTATGCCTCGGCAATATTTGCAGAAGCCCCCTGGCCGAAGGAATATTGCAGCACAAAGCCCGTGAGGCCGGGCTTATATGGCGTGTCGATAGTGCCGGCACCAACGGTTACCACGTGGGCCAGGCGCCCCATCGCCTGTCGCAAAAGGTAGCGCTGCTTAATGGTATCGATATCAGCGGGCAGAAGGCGCGCCAGTTTACCACAGCCGACCTCCTGCAGTTTGATATCGTATATGCCATGGCAGGAGATGTGATAGACGAAATGAAATGGATAACCGGCAATAAATACGACCCCGGAAAATGCGACCTGCTGCTCAACGAATTGTACCCCGGCCGCAACAAAGATGTGCCCGACCCCTGGTATGGCGCAGAACCCGGGTACCACGAAGTATACGCCATGATTGACAAAGCCTGCGATAAAATAATAGAAAAGTACAAGTAAGACAGATTCATGAAGCCATCACTGCCACAGGGAACAAGGGATTTCGGACCAGACATCGTTCGCAAACGCAATTATATCTTCAACACCATCCGCCGGGTATTTGAGCTCTACGGCTTCCAGCCGCTCGAAACCCCCGCCATGGAAAACCTCGACACCCTCATGGGCAAGTACGGAGAAGAAGGCGATAAGCTGATTTTCAAAATACTCAACAACGGGCTGAGCGATCCAAAGAACATCGATAAGGCAAAAACCGCCTTTGAAAAAGTGCTGCAGGGCAAAAACGATACAAACCTTACCGAAAGGGCCCTTAAATACGATCTCACCATTCCCTTTGCCCGCTATGTGGCCATGAACCATGGGCAGCTCAGCTTTCCCTTTAAACGTTACCAGATGCAGCCCGTGTGGCGGGCCGACCGCCCCCAAAAAGGCCGCTACCGCGAGTTCTACCAGTGCGATGCCGACGTGGTAGGCAGCAAATCCCTGCTCAATGAAGTGGAGCTGAGCCTGATTTATACCACCGTATTCCAGCAGCTCGGCGTGGATATCTCTCTCAAAATCAACAGCCGGAAAATCCTTGCCGCCCTTGCCGATTGCTGCGGCGGCAGCGAAAAGATGACCGACATTACCATCGCCATCGATAAGCTCGATAAAATAGGCCTGCCCAAAGTAAAAGAAGAGCTGTCCGCCCGCGGCCTGGGCGACCAGCAAATTACCATTATCGAAAAATACCTGCTGATTGACGGTAGTAATGCCGAAAAACTAACGCAGATCAAAATCCTGCTGGGCAACAACGAAACCGGCCGCCTGGGCATCGAAGAAATCGAATTTGTGCTGAACTATTTACCCCCCGCTGCAGGCCCCACACCTGGCGCCTCACCGCTCACGTCTCACGCCTCACGTCTCACGATAGATTTCACCCTCGCCCGCGGCCTGAACTACTATACCGGCCTCATCTTTGAAGTAAAGGCCAATAACGTAGAAATGGGCAGCATCGGCGGCGGCGGCCGCTACGACGACCTGACCGGTCTTTTCGGCGTGCCCAATATCCC
>Ga0307508_10002436_pt1 | contig 19617 bp, 29 predicted proteins | sample 9_EM_MG_FD_203089 | JGI IMG/M metagenome (GOLD analysis project Ga0307508, IMG submission 203089) | Populus trichocarpa ectomycorrhiza microbial communities from riparian zone in the Pacific Northwest, United States - 9_EM | ecosystem: Host-associated > Plants > Roots > Unclassified | place... | reverse complement strand
GGAGTGAGAACGCGTTTCCTTCTTGTCTTTCATTTTGTAATTTCTTTGGGGCGCCTTCTATCTTCGTGGAACAGGCCTGGGTGGATGGCAAAGGAAAGCTTGCAACGTGCCGCCATCGCGCGGACAGTGGCGGGGAAACGGTCAAAAATGTACGCCGCCATAGTCTAGATAGGCTTCATGCGAGTATGATATAACAAAAATCCAGGTTTCCCCAGTCACGAGTGCAAAGGTGGTGTCGCTGAATACGAGCGGCAGGCGGTTAGAAGAGGGTTGGCGCGGCTTGCAGGTAGTAAGCGTCAACTGAGCTTGCACTTCGGGGGTTATGTTGCTGTTGCTCACAAACGAATAGATATGTAGATAGCTAAACTACGACGGCGTGCGGCTTTCCCGGTGCAGGTGATAGGAGCATGGGTAGGTAGCCTCCCACGGTTTCGAAGGTATGGGACATGTTTTGCGGTGGAATTGGCGACCGAATTTTGGCGCAATTCGATGACCGATTGGACGACGGATTTGGTTTCTCAGTTAAGGTCCTCGCCATGAGCATATGTACGTCTCTCGCCATAGAACGTCGCCTCCCATGTACCCCGAGTGGAAGGCCCAGCAGAAGATCCTGTGGGCAGAGGTGTGGAAGAAGGGGGGGGGGGAGAGCCGGTGCAATATCCAGGGCTTCCCCGCAAATGAAAGGTGCAGCCAGGCGGTACTCGACTTCCGCTCCGGATGTGGGAAGGCTGGTCCTGGCTGAGGAAGACGTGGGGAGCGCGGCGTCTTAGTGGGAGTGTAGGGAGCATAGGGGGCGGGAAGAGGAGCGCAGGGTGGAGACCGAGGAGCTGGTGGCCGTGGAGGAATTGCCATTGTTCTGCCCACGCCTTCCTTCATGGCGTCCACAGACGAGGAGTAGGGGGCGGTACAATTCCTTTTGTTCTTTCCTTTTCTTTTCTTTCTTTTGCTCTCTCTGCCGAGGTTCCCTCGGTGCTTTTCTACTTTCTTGGGACATGCCTGGGCGAAGGGCAAAGGGGAGCTTGTAAAGTGCCGCCTCCGTGCGGACTTCGGACGGGAATCCTGGACGGTGTGTATGTATCTCGTCACGATCTAGCCAGGTTGCAGACGAGTGGATAATGAATAAACAAAAAACAAACGTCGCCTCCCACCCACACATTTACATATACGCCCGTGCTGTCTGCTGTCCGTAACGATTCAAGTTGCGTACCGACTCGCCTCGGTTAGCGCTGACGGGCAGCTGTTGCCCCGATATCGAATGGTGTACGCTAGTGATGCGTCCAAATGCCTGCTGCAGTAGCTACGTAAGTACTAGGTCTTCTCTGGCCTGACAGACACCCTAGATATGTATCGAGATGGAACAATTCCCCCGGGTCGCCTTCGGTGGCAACGTTTGGAGAGCTGCGTGGTGACTATGGGACCACAATTGCTGGCTCTGCTACCCAACAACCACACCCAAAATGCGGAGCCGACGGCTTTGAATACTCTAAGTTCATAACTGAAATTCTGTTTGCAGCAAATAATACTTAATTATTTCCTTCGTGTGGCAGTGCGAGTATTTCTGAAGCGAAGTTCGAAATGGTGGACAACTTCATTCCCGGGTTGTCATTGGTCGCCCCACGTACTGGTATGCGGACGAACTATACTGAGTCGTACTAATAGAATAGCAAACGTCCAATAATCGCGGCTGATCGTCGGTGACGACTTACCCCGCAAACAAGCCCCTCAAGCCGGATGAGAAAAACACCCATACCCATGGTCTTTGCTCCACCTACTGCCCACCTTTCCCAAGCCATTCGACTCGTTTTCCTCAGCATACCCAACCAAGATGAGTTCTTCTCCGAATACGATCCTGGGTGGGGAGCTGGGTCCAATCGGTGATCTACCTCTACCGAATGCACCCGGGAATCAGGCAGTTAGCGGTCCACAAGTTGGAAGCGCAAGTGTGACGGTGAGCATTACCTTCAAGGTCCTGATGTATGTATGTAGCTAACATCGGCCTCCTAGTTGGCAATACTACCGCGGGATAACCCGACCGCCGGTTCAATTGCTCGACAGATTGTCTACGATCAAGCTACCGACTGCGGTAACACGAGCAACAGTTACAACATGAACCACACCGAGAACTACTACCATGGGACCGAAGATCCCTTGACAGATTTTGGTATGCGAAGAAATGATCTGATGCTATTTTCTTCAACTTACGCCATGCCGTGAAGCCAAAGCGAACTTTGCCGATCGCGCCATGTTCAACTCGGGGCAATGGGAACACGAACCTAGTTGCTTGGAGGGCACCCGAAACGAACTCCTTACGGAGATTATGCTCTGGTCTAGTAATCCCCATGACGCTTGCATCTTTTGGCTTTGTGGTATGGCGGGCACTGGCAAGTCAACCATCTCACGGACGGTCGCTCGGAGCTGGTATGATCAGAAACGACTGGGAGCAACCTTCTTCTTTTCTCGTGGCCAGGGAGATCTGGCCAATTCATCGAAATTCTTCTCAACCCTTGCCTACCAGCTAGCATGTTGGAAGCCCAGCCTTGCCACCCGTATACGACAAGCTATAGGAAAAAATCGCTATGTCACCAAACAAGGCCTAAGGGACCAATGGGAGCAGCTGATCTACCAACCGCTTTCGCAGATTGACGACGTACCATTATTGGTTATCGACGCATTGGACGAGTGCGATGGCGAAAAGGATATCAAATTAATCCTTCATCTCCTTTCTCAGACGAATTCTCCCGGACCCATGCGGTTGAAGATATTTGTGACCAGCCGACCGGAAACTCCGATTCAACTTGGTTTTGACAAGATATCGATTGCTGCTCACCGAGATTTTGCTCTTCATACGATCTCCAGCGCAGTAGTCCACCAGGATATATCTCTCCTCTTCCAGAATGGATTTGGAGAAATCCGAACGTGTCACCGATTGCCTGACGGATGGCCGGACAAATCATGCATACGCCGGCTCGTTCAGAAGGCCGGTGGGCTCTTCATCTACGCCTCAACAGTATGCAGATTCATCGGGTATGAGTACAGCTATCCACCGGACCGCCTCAATTTGGTGTTGCAGGACAGCAAAGATCACGGATCGTCAATGGAACAACTCGATTTGATGTACACGACACTCCTACGACAGGCAGTAGCACCCAACGGCTGCAGGCCCGAGGAAATGGAGTTACTGTCACAACGATTCAGGCGCATAGTTGGATCCATTGTGGTCCTACGTGACACGTTGACTGCTGCTGCTTTAACCAAAATTATACACGCGAAAGAGTGGGAGGTAATGAAGACATTGCGATCTCTGGGTTCTGTCTTACACTTTTCCGAAGACCACAGCTTTCCCATCACGCTCCTTCACCCGTCTTTCCGTGACTTTCTGTTAGACAACGAGAGATGCCAAGACCCCCGGTTCCGGGTCGTTGCCGAAAACGCACACAGAGACCTCGCAGTGAGGTGTCTCGATCTGTTGTCAAAAAGCCTACGACAGGGCATCTGCTCTCTACTCCCTGGTACGTTTAACAGTGATATCGCTCGCGAGGCAGTGCAGCGTTCCATTGCAGCCGAGGTTCGGTACGCGTGCCGCTATTGGGTCTATCATCTTCAGCGAAGCAATGTCAAACTCTGTGATGGGGAACCACTGCATAATCAGGTCGACGCTTTCATGAATGGACACTTCCTCCATTGGCTTGAAGCTCTCAACTTACTGGGGAGTATGCATGATGGCATTCTGATGATCAAAGCCATTAACTCCATGCGTCCGGTGAGTAATCCCAAAAATTCTGAGTTCTCTCACTTGTGGAGGGCGGCCGTGGAGCAGGAGTCAGAAAAGGTTTCCGTGGGCGATGTTGCGCAGCGGATCCCAGCAAAGGGGATTTTGCAGTGTTCGGCGATGACGGCTTCCCGCAAGCGGTACGAGACGTGGTTCCGAAATCATACTGACATTGAAGTGAAGTCCAGTTCTCACTTGCACGCAGTGTTCTCCATAGTCCGGTCCGGACTGCGGTCTGGATAGGATCGACTGCCAAAACCCAGTCCCGTCCGAGCCTTGGACGGACTACATAAAAGTAAAGCATCTCGTCCGTAGTGGGGCAGGACGGGTCAGTCTGCAGTTGACGGCAGTCCGACGGCGGTCCTAGTCGCATGGTGGTAATTGGGCTTATTAATCATTTTCTTGGTACTACGATGCCACAAACTATCGACGCGCACACCACCTCCTGTACACCAGTTTGCTTAACAGTTATAACCCCATCCCTCAACAGCCTACGACGCCCACCATGGCACGCCCTCAAGGGAAGAAGAAAGCACATCTACCAAAGAAGCCATCCATAGTACTACGTCCGACGAGCTTGTACCTACCCCGCCAACCGAAGCACCAGCGTAAACGTACACCAATGTTGGAACTCTAACCAACGATACCGATACAGTCATGGGACATCATGATGATGGCTCCATTCCGGACATCTTCAAAGCGAAGGAAAAGGCAAGGCTAAGTCATACTTTGCTGCTAGAGAATGGCGTTGAATGTGTCGTTGATGGTGTTCAGGCCTCGCAATAGTCCGTCCTGACCGGCCGGGCCCGGCAGTATTTTAGGACGGTCCCGTCCCGGGCAGGGTCTCCACAGCCCTAGTGCGTCCTGGTATAGGATTTGGACGGACTGCCGAAGACTGCCGGGCCTGGCGGGTCCGGCCGGGCACCCACTAGCGTTAAAATTTTCGGATTAGGGTGAATTTCTTTACTCCGGCGGGGTATGCAAGACCCACTCACCAACTTCTTTGTATTTCTACCGCCATCTCCACCCGACACGCCAGACATCCGTCCCACCGGCACCCAGCCCGCAACTCAGAATTCGTAACAGCAACCTCGGTACCGATGTCTATGCCGAAGACGAAGCACTCGTTGATATCGTCCTTCGTCCCCGAGAATTTGGCTTCTTAGCGATAACTCCTTGTCACTCCCGAACAAAATCAGAAACGACTGCATCGCGAGAGACAGACTACAAAGGCGACGGCGTCCACCCGAGAGCTGGAGTAGCCCCAGGAACAACAGACTTTGGCGTCCCAGGTATATTCTCGAATGCCTTTTTCCATCCGATGGTTCCTCACTTACACTGGAAGTGTAGATCTTGAGGCTCCTTTTTGGAAACGGTGCAAGAAAGCCAGATTGGTGCAGGACACGCTGGATTCACTCGAGCGATTTCAACGGACTCCCTGCCCAACCATCTGAGCTGTCGATGTGATCTCTTATTGGCACGAGGTTGGCAAGAATGGGACTCGAGATGGCAACTATCCCGGCCATGTCAGAGCCGGAACGAGTATTCTCAAGGTAAGATCCCCTCCCCCTGCACCTCTCTTGCACTCCCAACTAATAACTTCATGCAGTGGCCGCTACACAATTTTGTCACAGCGAGCGGCCTTCGAGATGACATTATACAGGCGCTCGAGTGCCTAAAGCCATCGATAAACGAAGAGATGATACATACTAGTACCTCTGAGGTTGGCGTGACTGAGAAGATGCTGAGTGAATTGGCGAAGCATCGGGAGGAGACGGAGGAAGGTGGGGACAATGTGAGTGATAGGTATATGAAACCACAAAGATCGCCGAAAATGAACGAACAATTTCTCCTCTCTACCGCCTCTCGTCCGACCACTGTGGCAATAATGTTCTTTTTCCATTGTTTTTTTTCGAGCTTCTCGGCAGCTAGTCGTCGGTTTTATATCCGTACTACTGTACGTAGTTAGGGTACGCCGTGGCTCCCATCAATACAACTGAAGCAACTGCATACCCGCCCCGAGACCGGAGATAGGGGACCACCCTGGTCTCTGATTCCCCACCACCCACCCTAGGGGAGGGGCGGGCCCGACCGGGCCCGGCAGTCCGTCCAGTCCTCACTGAAAAATGTCCACGGGACGGCCGTCCTTTGACTGCCAGGACTAGCGGCCATAGTCCAGTCCCGGGCATGGCCTCAGGACGGACGGGACGGATGACTGCGAGTAACACCGTGTTACTCGGTGGAAATGTCAGCGGTGTAGTTTAACCCTGTTGGATTGACATACATATTGATGCTGAAACCCTTCAGGTCCCTCTGTATCTCGCCAGTGACCTTTGCTACCGCCACCACCAAGAGCACCAAGAATGCGAATAAGTATCTACGCGCGAAGCACCACATTGGCCGTACTGGGCAACTCGCGTAAGGGCCTACATCCTCACAACTGACGATGCCGCCTATGAGCGCAGAGCCCGAGCGCGCGTTCAGCGCTACCAAGGTCACTTTGTCGCACTGTATGCGCCGTATGCAAGATGATGCCATTGCCATCGAAGCTCCGGAATGTCTGGGAAGCTGGCAGCGAGATGAATCGATCGCGGCCGTAGGGAGGGCGTCAAGGTGATTGAGGACATGCTCAACGCACCTCGTGAGGAGCTTAGCAGTCCCGTCCGAGGCTCAGGACGTACGGACGGGACTATGGCGAACACTAGCATAATAGTATCCTCACAGTTTGTCGCCTTCGTTACACCCAAGGGGAGCAAATGTTTGTATACGGGCTCATTTATTTAGGCTTTTACTTTACCTTGCTCTAGAACTAAGGAATAGCGCCGCCCTGACCATGCCGCTGCTGGCATCGAGCTACCGCTGTTCCCCTTCATGGTGACGGAACCACTGCTGCGGACACAACTTCCGAACTGGCGCCGTACTGTAGCAGGGAGAGGAGCAGGAGATGGGCGCGGGTTTCTTGTATTTCCTTCGCACTTGCTTTGTATTTTCCTATGTTCTTTTCTATGTCTTTTATCGGGGATAAGCCAGGCGGAGGAGTTACAGCCTCTGCCTGCGGATTCGCCGAGGTCGAGACGGACGGGGAACTGGATATTAGACTGTACACAATACCACCATGATCTGACAAGGTCGCACGCGATCAATGATTTGTCATCATCAGCCACTAATTGTCACCTACTGTGCAAGTAAGCCAGCTCTGGGCGACGATGGGGTGGCTGAATAAGTGAATATCCGTGGAGATGACTGGATCTCGGCAAAGGCATGCCGTCGGTGACAAACCGGTCCCGAGTATTGAAGCCGTCTTTACCCCTTCCAGTTTCTCTCCGTCCGTACCTCCACCCACGGGACCTTCAGCGGCGGCTTCCTTCTTAAGCAGGTGTTCCCACGACTCCGTCTCTTGCAGGCACCACCCGCACTTCGCGGTAGTTCGGTTCTTCGTCCATTAGAGGTATTGTCCGGCCCCGTTTTCAGCAAATGGAATCGGCCGGCCAGCCTCACTGAACTCCCAGACGTCACTCTGTTCGGGCGCTGCTCGTCGGGCAACCTGTACTTTCTTGCGGAGATCTGACCCTCCGCCCAGCGCCGGATCTCCCGCTTGAGGTTCGCGAGGGATCCGTGTAAGGGCAGAGGCAGCCCCCCATACCGGGTTGCGAAGTGCAGCCACTCGAACCCGTGGGCACCAGCTTCATCCAAGGAATGCATTCATGCGTTGGGCACGCTAGTCCGTTTCAGTATTCCGGCACAGCCACACTATTTTCCCGACTGTAATGACTAATGACTTCAACCAAACATCCTCGGCTAAGAGATGAACTCAGCACGATAAAGGACTTGGTGTGGCAAAAGACTCGATGTAACGCGACGAGACAAAGGCAAAGAGAAGAACTCGGCATGACAGATGAGTCGTCGCGGCGAAGCAAAGAGAAGGACTACCACTACAGTTCCCCCATTTCGCCATAGCTAGGTCGCATGCGAATAATGAATAAATAAATACAAGAGATTGGAAACTTCGTCGATGCTATGTAGGGACAACATCATCTTTCCTTTCTAAGAGGACGGTTGCTGGTTCGCTGCCGCTCGGAATGGTACGCGTTATTTTGATCCGAACCTGACAGATCTTTGATGCGGACTGTAGTCATTCGGGGTTTGACGACACGCCCTTCCTTTCTTGCAACATTTGTACCGGTCTTTTTGCTCTTTCCCAGACGACATTCGCAGTGTTGAACTTGCACCGTGCCCTTTCGTTGAGTTGTTCCTACCTATCGTCGTCCAAACAGTGTCCGCAATGGCCAAAACTCATCGAATTCTTGTTGGGTTAACTGGACAGGTTTCTCCAGTCGGAAAAGCATCTCCCTATAGGTAATTGCCTGATGGGGTACTGGAATCATTGTAAAGGAGGAGGAGGAGGAGGATATTTGCGCGTGTGATTGATTGTTCGAGTTGTGATGATTGATTGATGGATGACGATGGGATTGCTCGCGTTGTACCGGAGCCCCAGAACAGTACTGCCCTGTCACTTTTTTATTTTATTTAATTAAATATTTAATTCAGTGCCACATGTGGCGGCAAATTCCCAAACGGACTAGCGTGCCCAACGCATGAATGCATTCCTTCATCCGCCGCCAGGGCCCTGCTCCGCCTACTAATCGGCCTTCTCATTTTTAGGACCCCGTTGCGGCCGGGCGCCACCGGATCTCGATGACCATGTCCTGTCTGGCTTAGCGCAGTGCCGCAATTGGCCACTCTCTGGCTTGGATGGCAAACTTCTGTCCTGGGCCGGCACTTCCGAGGCAACGCCTGACGACTGCCTGTGCATCCGTGAAGATCGAAATCTCCCCTTGGGTGGTCTGCCACCTCGCCGCAGCATCTACGGCCGTGGCCAGCGCAGCACTCTCCCCGTCGAAGGCCACTTGTTTGTACGCCACGTGAACCTTGGTGCCCCCCCAGAGTTGCCCTTTCTGCCACGCCACGGAGTACCCCGCAGCTCCGCTGTCGGCCGTCGACCTATCCGTGATGATGGCGACGTAGGACCTGCCTTCGCCGAGTCCTGCTCTTTCACCACTGAGGTCACACCGAGCGCCTCCTGGGCCCTCCATTTTTTTTTTCTCCTCTACTCTTCCCCTTTCCCTTCCTTTCTCTCGTCGTCTCCGGGCCACCATATCCGGACGTCCATCATTTTGGCACCCGGTATGACGTGTAAAGAGCCACCAGCGAGCCTTGGATTCGGCACCGTCCTTCCGCCGAGACATCTCGCGTTCCAGACCCTGCTCGATCGGACCACGCCGCCTTCGACTGGACATCGGGGCTGGCTGTGGCGCTGCTGCCTAGAAGCACCGTGCTCCCCAGGGTGTGCTCGCAAGAGAAATAGCCACGCCGTCAAAATTAACAAAGTTTTTTCAAGAGGTGTATAGACGGTGCACAACCCATCGCCGAAGATGCAGCAAACGTCTATTTTTTGATGGGAGAGTTAGCTGCGGACCTGGTTTTCTGTGAAAGCCACGAGCACCTGACCGCGGCCAGGTTGTAGTTGACCTGATGTGGCGAGGCTGATTGCTTGGCGCCCGAGGGGGGCGTGTTCATGTTTGGGAAAGTGGTAATCATCGCGGCAATGAAAAATAATCGTCGGGGGCATAAAAATGTGAAAGGGTTACATACAATCAAGAGCTGATTGCAATTGCTACGGGAGGAGTGGGTTAAGTTGACGCAGGAGGAAGTCAACGACGAGATCCGGAAGCTACCAACCATCAAGGAGCGCAGTCTCCTTGTTAACGGAGGCGATAGGTTCCATGCTCAGGAGTCATGTTTTCTATTTTGTTGTTTTCTTTCACTTTTACGTATCCTTTGCCACGAGCACGTTCAGGATTCTATTTGTTGCAGCCGCGGCGCAACCCCCAGTCCCCGTGAACGGCCGGCAACTCGCCCTTCTTCCTCTCCCGTCGCCCATGTATTCGGTTTTCGCAATGATTGCCCTTCCTTTCCGGCGCTATTGCTACAAGGGTGTCATCCATCGTGGCGGATTGTGGCGCGGGTGGCTGAAGTAGGGCAAGAGCTATTGTCACTGGTAACAACAACATCAATGGCTAGCAACAAGACGCGATTCCGGTTCGACGCACGCTATATTCCCACCGGACAGGATTCGATAATCACCTTGATTTCAAATGACAACTTCGCCGACCTTAGGCAGCCGACCACGAAACCGCAGAGGAAGAACCCGGGACTGAACCCTCGCGCTGCCTAACCCCTGCCCCGCCCACACGCACTCCGGTGGCCTGAAATTTTTTTCACACAGGAAGGGGTAGATATCTACACGCCTCCTCTCTGGAAGAACCAAACCAGCGCAATGGAAGCATGGATATCAACACCGGCCTTCCCGTTTCTGCAAGAACAACCCAAGCAACAGCACGCCTAGATGTCCGGCCGGCGGCGCCATGACCAACCAGGGCGACCACAGCATGCCATTACCCCGCTTTCCCCCTGAGCAACTTTCGGAACGCGGGATTTCTCGGCGGAAAACGGCGCCGGATCTAGGGCTCGCTGATGGTTCTTTGCATGTCACTGCACCGCACTACAAACCCCCCCGTTCGGAACACTGGGTTTGGCGCTTCGGGCGGGCGTGGGTACGGTGCAATTGCCGGTCCTCTGCAGGGAGCGGTGGTGACCGAGACCATGGCCCGCACACGAACACGACGATGGACTTTATTTCTTGCGCTGCCATCGCGGGTGGCCTACCTAGATCACGGCGATACACGCAGTACGTTTCCGTTCACTGTCCTTTCGGCTTGCTGTGGCACTCCCATTGCCCTCCGCCCTGGCCTGATAGAGCGCTTCCCAAGATCGCCTGGCTGCATCACGACGAGGGAACGACGCTTGGTGGTTCTGCTACTCAACAAACACCACCCGAAATGCGAAGCCAACAGCAGGATTGAATCCCCAATTACATACTACATATCTACTGTAGCTTTAATTCCGTTTGCAGCGAAGGCACGTAAGTAATTATTTCTTTCGTGTTGGGACGGGCATTTGCGCCAACGACGGGACGCTAGCCAAATAGGGTACCGGTATGCGAATGTAGAGTACTATTTTAAGGCTAGATAACTATTATTGGCGGGCTATCTACAAGTGGAATCTCGACCAATGATCTGCATTGACGTGGCTGGGCCTGTGCAACAATCGACCCCGCACACAAAACCCCGCAGTTGGAAGAGAGTACCTAACACCCCCGCCCGCAACCATGGTCGTTGCTCCGATTCAATCCAACTGCCTCCCTTTCGTATTCTATCCGACTCTTTTTTTTTCAGCATACGTACGCATTTCAAGGTGAGTTCTTCGCGAGAGCTGGGACGGCGGGCTATTTATCGAACACATCCGGGAATCAGGCGGGATGCGGTCGACAGGTTGGAAGCGCAAGTGCGACGGTGAGCATTATCTTCACGGCGTTGTCGAGGCCGCGGTGTAGCTGACATCGATCCCACAGCCGGCACTACTTTCTGCCGTGGGATAACTCGAACGCCTGTTTAACTGCTCGACGGATCGTCTACAATCAAACTTCCGGCTGCGGCAGCACGAGCAATAGCCACAACGTTAACCACACGGGAAATCACTACACTATGGCCGAAGATCCCCTGGCAGATTTTGGTATGCTGGAGGATGCCCCGACGCTGCTATCTTCAACTAACTTTCACCGTGCCGCAAAGCCAAAAGCGAACTCTACCGATGGCGTCGTATTCAACTCGCTGCTATCGCACCTCGAACCTGGTTTCTTGCAGGGCGTCCGATACGACCTCCTTGCGGAGATTATGCAGTGATCGGATACTCCCCATGATGTCTGTATCTTTGGCTGAGTGGCGTGGCGGTTACTGGCAAGTCCACCGTCTCACGTACGGTCGCTCGGAGGCCGTACGATCAGAAACGACTGGGAGCAACCTCCTTCTTTCCTCGTGGCAAGGGAGATCTAGCCAATTGGTCGAAATTTTTCGCAACCCCGCCTGTCAGCTGGCACGTTCGCAGCCCAGCCTGGAGACGCCCATACGGAAAGCCACACTCCACAATCCCGACACCACCACACTAGGCCTGCGGCTGATCCACCAAATCCTCTCCCAGGTAAGTCTTTCGTGTCCTTTCTCGGGCGAAATTCTCTCGGTTCCTTGCGGTTGAAGATATTTGTGACTAGCCGACCGGAAACCACGATTCAACCCGGCTTCAACAATATGTCGAACGCTGCCCACCGAGATCTTGCGTCCCATTCAGTTCTTAATGCGGTATCCGGCTCGTGAAGGCTGGCGGGCTCTTCATCTATGCCAGAACAGAGGGCAGATTCAGCAGGTATAAGTTCGATCATCCACCAGACCGCCTCATTTTGGTATTGACCGACACAAAGGAACACGAATTGTCAATGGACAATTAGATTCGACGTACACGACGCTCCTACACACTGTTACATCCGAAGACGGCAAGCTCGGGGAGGAAGAGCCACTGTCACAACGTTTCAGGATCCGTGTTGGTCTTACGTGATGGGTTGACTGCGTCTGCATAGCTGAACTCATACATGCTAAAGAGTTGGAGGTGAAGCAGACATTGCCCAGTCGTACGCTGTTCCGAGAGCCACAGCTTCCCCACCGCGTTCCTTCCCCCTCTTTCCGCGACTTTCTATTGGACAAACGAAGATGTCAAGACCCCCGGTTCGGTGTCGTTGCCGACGACTCACACCGAGACGGCGCAGGGAGGTGCTCCAGCTGGTGGGAAAGGGCTTGCGGTAGGTCATCTCCTCTCTAAAACTTCCTTGTTCCCTCGTAATTGATATCTCCCGAGACAGTGCAATGTTTCCTTCCAACCGAGTTCAGTACGACCATCTTCGGCGGAGCATCGTCGAACTCTGCGATGGCGAGCCACTGCACGGTCAGGTCGGCGCTTTCGTGAATGAACAGTTCGCCCATTGGCTTGAAGCTCTCAGCTTGCTGGGGAGTATGCTTGAAGGCATTCTTGTCAAAGCCATTAACTCCACGCTTCCGGTGAGTAAAGAAATAATATTCCGAGTGCTCCCGCTTCTGGAAGGCCGCCGTTGAACACAAGTCAGAAGCGATTCTCGTGTGCGATACCAGCGTCTCGAGCAGCAGAACCCAGCGAAGGGGGCTTCGTTGCGGTAGAGATTTCTGCCCTCCAGAAGTACGTGTGGTTTTATACCGGTATAGAAGTGAAGTCCGATGCTAATCCTCGCTTACAGGAGATGGTTCGTGACGCAGTGCGATTCGTGCCGAGGGTCTGAGTAGCCATCGAGATTGCCCCCTATCCAAGTATTCAGCTCGGCTCTAATATTCAGGGAGCGATTTTGGCACAACATCCCTGACTGGACCGACGAAGCCCCGCCGGTGCCTACGGATTTGGACTCGACGCTGCAGGTGCTCCACGGGCATTGCGAAGGAGTCGTTGATGTGAGATTCTTCCCTGATGGCAAGCTCCTCGCATCAGGATCGGGCGACAACGCTATCAGGCCGTGGGATCCGACGACGGGACCTGCGGTACCACTTTGAAGGGACATCCAGGCAGGGTCGGTTCAGTGGCACTCTCGCCTGATGGCAAGCTCCTCGCATCAGGGTCGTACGACGATCCAACTGTCAGGGCTGTGGGGTCCGACGACGGGGGCCTGTCTTAACGCTCTGGAAGGCCATCCAGGCGGAACCAGGACAGTCCGCAAAGGAACCTATCCCAGCGTTATACCGAAGAGCAATGACGGTGCTACTGCGGGAAATACATTCCTCGTGGAGAAGAAAAGGTAATTTTCGCCCCCCCCTCCCCCCTCCTTTGAGTACCTATTCAACCTCCCATCTACATGCAATAGAGACGCTAACGCAGTCGCCAATTGGCACGCAAGGTGAGTGCCAGAGGCGGATTCCGAGATGAGGACACCTCTTACCGGGCCCCGTCATCAAGATCCCAGAACACGACGGCATCGTCACTCGCGGCTAATCGGAGGTAGTTCCCGTGGGGGCGAGAATTCTAATGTGTACCAGTTTTGAGATTTTTTATCCCAGAGTGCCGCGACAGGTCCCCGTCGTCGGATCCCACAGCCGGACGGTCTCGTCGTTCGACCCTGATGCGAGGACCTTGCCATCAGGCGAGAATGCTACTGAACCTACCCTGCCTGAATGGCGCTTCAAAGTGGTGCCACAGGACACCACTGCCAGATCCTGCAGCCGGACGGTGTTGTCGTCCGACCCTGATGCGAGGAGCTTGCCATCAGGGGAGAATGCCGCTAACATGACCCCCTCTCCCCCCCGTGAATGGCTCAACTGAGTGCTGAAGACAGGTCGCCGTCGTCGGATCCCGCGGCCGGGCACTGGTCTTCTCTCTCTTTTTTTTTGATGGAGATTCATTTTCCGGAGGTGAGCGAAGGCGAAAATTTGTTGGCAATACTTCGTAGCTGACGGCTCTCAGATTTCATTGCTCGGCGCCGGGGGGTTTTTTTGTGTTGGGAATGTCGTTACGACGGGGTCAGTGGTTGTTTTTGGGGGCTGGAGCGCGTCGTAAACGGTGCCCGCATACGTTTGGTCGCTCTAGTTCATCGCAAGGGGGGGGGGGGGGGAGCGAAATGTTCTGTGGGATTTGCGAATGTCCGTATAATGTTTATTTGTTTGTGCTTTTACTTAAGCTGGCGCCTGACTTGGGGAATTGCGCCGCTCTGGTTATGGCATTGCCGCAACTGAGTCACTGCCGGGCTTCATGCTGCTTTCTTTTCTTTCTCTCTTCAATCGTACTCGCATTCAGCCAATCTATATCTAGACTATGGCGGTGTGCATTTTGTCCGCTGTCCGCGCCGTGACAGCACGTTGCAAGCTCCCCTTTGCCCTCCGCCCTCCTCTCCTCTTCCCACTCCCTATCTACGCTCCCATTCCGACCCCTCGCTCCTCGCGTCTTCCTCAGCCGGGACCCGCCTTCCCCACATCCGAAGTGGTGAGGGAGTCTATCTAGTACCCACCTGTCATCGGCAAGGAGGAGTCACGGATGCCTCGTTAAAACCCACAAACCGCCTCATGGGGAAACCACGGACGTATCTAGGAGAAAGTGTGCATTCTCCAACGAAAGGGAGGGGGGTGTGAAAAGAAACCTGTTTAACCACCCGCCACGTATCCAAACCCCCCTGGACACGAGGCCGCTTCCGAAGCCGATCCGTAGGAAAAAAAACTGTCCACTGTCAGCATTGCGCGGACACAGTAACGGTGCGCGCGTCAGCTCCGGCGTGCGGGGTGCCGGAGCGCCGAGCGCGCACCACATCTCTGAAGGTCGGGGAAGCAGAGTCGCACTCCTGGCGCGGGAATTCCCGGACGCCGGCTGCAGGACCGATTTCGCTCGCTGGAAGACTGCGGATGACGGTTCGAATCGTGAATTCGACGGGTCGGTAGCAGCGCGGTCGTCGCGTCCCGGCACTGGGGCAGTCGCTATGTACGTTTAGTTACTGGTTAACTAGTTAGTGTCGGGGCTCGGGCGAGGCTTATTTGGAGGTAGCGATTTGGAAGGCGCTCTCGGCGGTAGGGACTGGTCTCGTGTCGTTTGCTACGAGTGGTCAGGTCGTGCTTTGAGCATCGCGGCGAGTTCGAGCGTGACTGTTTTGTCGGGTGGAGCCCTGTTGGCGACGCCGTGCGGCTCAAACGGTTGAGGCTTAAAAATAATGTGCAGGGATGAGGTACAGAACGGCGCGGCGCGGGGTCGGCGAGTGCGTACATCAAACCCGGGCTCATTACCTGCTGGAATATAGGAATCGATAGAGATTAAAAATATCTGATTCGATTAAAGATACATGGTCGCAAGCAGAACATTCTCTCTCTATAGTTACAGCGGGCCTTAAGGACTCGTCAGGGGAAAGCACCACCGGATCTCGATGGCGATGCGCGGCCTTGCTCACCGCAGCGCTGCGGTGTGCTGTCATAGATAGCCTGAAGCGCGTACTCTGGCCAGGGTCAGGATCCTCTGAGGCCATGTTCTGGATGGCGGCCTGGGGCCTGGGCGTCGGCGAAGATCGTGACCCTCTCCGGGGCTGTCTGTCGCTTCACAGCAGAATCCAGCGCACTCCACCTCGTAGGCTTCCCAAATCTAGCCCATGTATTTTGATGCCCACCCAGCTTGCCATATGTACTACCGAGTACCCGGCAGCTCCACTATCGTAGCGGTGACCTATCCATGAATATCGTGACGGTCCGGCCGGGCACGCTCTGCCTCCTCCTTGGACATCGGCCTCTTGCTGCTGTAGGATGTCCGCAATCAGTGCCTGCAGCTCCTCCGGAAGGATTGTACTCTCCGTTCTCCCTGGGTATACCAGAGCACACTCCAGCCGTCGTCCGTTGCCCGAAGCGGGCCCCCGAAGCTGGCTTCTTCGATCGCTATTGCACTTGCATTGTATGTAGATGGACAAATAGTCGTAGAGTGCGGCTCCCATCTCGGTTGCATGTAGCATCTGTCTCACGGCGGGAAAAGTATTAAGTGAATCATGGCATATGGATTACAATACGGTGGACACAAAACTCTCGCTCACATCCTCTTCGCTTCCCATGCTCGCCGACGCCTCTGGCTCTCGAACGTTGTGGCCGCGTCTGAATATCGAAGACATCACCGGCGTGATCGACGGATAGCAGACCACGGTGGATGCAAAATTTCAGAAACTCTTCCGTTTCCACAATGTCATCCCGCAGGCGAAGGCGCTGAGCGGCGAGTTGTACCTCCTACGCTGCAGAGACGCGCAACATCAGCAGACATGGCTGGAACAGCTGCAGTCGCCAGCCCCATGAGAGCCAGATTGAACTCAAATGTCGGATGGTCGCTGCCGGATATCTCCTCCAAGGTGCGGCCATGCGATAGAGTGACCTCGGAGAGAGCGGGCAGTCATTCGATATGCCGTGTCCGCCGCTCGAGTGAATGCCGGGGTTGCCTGGGGAGTTGATAACAAAGCTCTTCGAGCAGTGGTTACAAAACCAGCGGCGGCGCCCGCTCCAGTCGCCCTCGGCGCCACCCTTCGGAGTCCAACTTCGGTGATCCCTTTGCTTTTTCCGTAGAGAGTCGGGAATGGACTGTGTTGTAGGGTGCAAGCCCGACGTATCTGGGGCCGGGGTTGTGGCGGTGTTCTGCGTCTGGGGTGGTTTGCCGTGGGTTTCGAGGGCGGTCGCCATCGATCAATGACGGCGGGGAGGAGAGGCCACTGGTGGAGGCGTGGAGCGCTGGGGATCGTGTAGTCCTAGCGACGGGGCGAGACTATAGGGAACGCTGGTTTTGTTGATGCGCTCGCCGGTCCGCATCTTGTACCGGGCACTACCAGCATTTCACTTTCGGGCCGTCCTGTCGTCAATCGACACCCAGTTAGGAGCACAAAGATCAACGATGGGACCGACCCACTTTTGACAATCCTTGTGACGATATTCTCTAGTGGAGTGATTTTTCGCAAGGGACAAGCCCACTGCCACCGCCGTCCCCGCCGCTAATCCGCCATTCTATCCCTGGGCACAACCACTCTCCTCTTCAACGACGTCGCCTCCGCTTCCGCAACCACCAGCGCATCCTCGAAAGCTTTGATAACTGCGTCGTACAGTCTATCCCTGACTTCCGCTCGCTCCAGATTCTCCCTCTCGCCGGGCGGCCACAGCGCCGCCCTCAGATCCTTCGCCGCCTTCACCACCGCGACGCCCAGATCGACATCGAACCACCTCGTGAGATGGAACTCGAAGCTCTTTTCGCTCTGGATCTGCTTTTCCTTTTTAGCGCCGGTGACGTCCGGCTCGTGATTGCTCCAGAAACTCAGTGCGGGAGTCACGGCGCGGTCTTTGATGATGAGCCAGAAAAATACCCACATGAAGCTCTGCAGATCGTCGTAGTATATATGGCGGAAACTCGGCAGGCACTCCAAGGCGTCGGTGCTCATGAATTCGATTGTCCCAGTGCGCTCGGGGATGGTGCTGTGGCGGCCGACAAAATCAGCGCTGATGGCGTGGTCGAGGTCAATCAGGAAGCCATGGAAACCGTCGGCGCGCGGACACTGCGAGGGCACGGTGATCATAATGTTGTTGACGCTGATGTCACGGTGGAGGATATTGTTGTAATATCTCACTCGTTGCTTAGTCATGGCGGCAGGCATGGACCTGCCCCTATATTCTCCTTTCTCTCGAGGCTTCAGCCTTACTTAGACAATACACACGTTCATCACTTTCAACAGGTTATGAGCCCGGACCAGCGCTTTATCCAAAACCACTGCAAAAATAACCTCACAGCGCGAATAACCTCGATCTTCTATTACTTTCCGCAACAAACTTGCCTATTGCCCAACATGGTTGAAATGTACAAATCGATGTACGGATCCTTCGAGAAACTCTTCTCGGACAACTATGACACCTGGAAACCGTGCATTTTGACAATTCTCTCAGCAATGCTTGCCCTCAAGATTGTCAGAGGCGAAGAAGTCGAAGACGATCTCGCTATCGGAAACTCCCCCGTAAACATCGCCAAATGCGAAAGCTACGAGAAGCGACAAGCTCTAGCAACCACCACAATCCTGCTCTCCTGCACCCCCGAGGTCAGAATACACCTATCCGGCATTACCGATACGAAAGCAATGTGGGATATGCTCGTGGAGCAACTAAGCACCTCATCCTCATTTGGCTGACACGTCACAATCGGCAAAAATATCTCCAATGCCTGTCCAAAGGCTGGTGAGAGTATCGCAGTATATCTCTAACGTCTGAACGACATACGAGTTCAACTTGCTGGGATGGAAGGAGCTATACCTGACGAGAGGTTTCTGTACCACATTTACCTTACAGCTCCGGAGGAGTACCAACCAATGCTCGACATGATGCAGAAATGACCAGTGGGTATGGCTACTATTGCATCTGTATCTGAAGCTCTCCGAGATGCCAAGCAGAACAAACTGGCCCGGAAGGCCAATGAAGATGGAGTATCTGGCACAGCACTATTTGCTCGTGCAAGAGGAGGAAGAGAAAGAGGCGGAGGAAGAGGTGGAAGAGGGAACCGGAATGGAGGAAGAGGTGGAAGAGGTGGAAAAGGACGAGGGAAGTAGCCGGAGCAGAAGACTCAACACTGTGTCAACTGCAACATGAGCAACCATACTACCGAAAACTGTCACAAGCCCCTGAAATTGTCCAAGCGCCCACACAACACTGGCAATGACATTGTCTGCTACCACTGGGCGGAAGTTGGCCACCCCAAGAAACTGTGTCCAGTGTGGAAACGAGTACAAGAGACCTTCAACAATTGCAACTCTGGAAGAGCACTACTCGCAAACGACGACTCCCAAGCACTGGTTGTGGCAAACTGAACGCCAGGCAACGCCGAAGATTTCGATTGACTAGCCGACTCGGTGGCCTTACTCGGTACGATGGCCAGTCCCGCTGCCGTACTCGATTCGGCCTGCTCCATTGGACGTATATGGATGCCCGGACCGATGGACTCATGTGACACTGGGACGTCCGGTCAACGTCGGAGTGACGGTAATATCGGACTAGTCAGGTTTCTCGATAGTCACGAAGGAGATGGGGCGCGCGCGGTCTTCGCCGGCGTTCAATTATTATACAAGAATAAAACCCCACATGACCGTCCTTCTAAAATCGCCCACCGTTAAGGGATTCACAGCGAATAATCTAAGGGGTTCGGTTCGGTATCTGCGGCGCCCGCTGGCTGCGGCTTGAGCGCCGGATCGTACGCGGCTCCGCAGCGACGGCTCGCTCGACGGATCGCTCGGTGGACGGCGCAGCGCGTTTTGGTTCGAGGCGGGCCTGGCGTCTTGCCCGACGGCTTGCTCGTGTCGCTTCGGCGTAAGGGTTCGGATCGAGACGGGCCCGGCGTATTGCCCGACGGCT
>Ga0307508_10002435_pt1 | contig 19619 bp, 13 predicted proteins | sample 9_EM_MG_FD_203089 | JGI IMG/M metagenome (GOLD analysis project Ga0307508, IMG submission 203089) | Populus trichocarpa ectomycorrhiza microbial communities from riparian zone in the Pacific Northwest, United States - 9_EM | ecosystem: Host-associated > Plants > Roots > Unclassified | place... | reverse complement strand
GCCAATATGACCTTATTTAGGTAACTACAACAACAATTGGCTCTTACCATCTTGTGGATTTTACATATCCCTCATGCATCTCCTTTATTACTTATTAGCTTTTTTTTTATATAGGGTATAATTTAAGAGAGGGGCCGATCCTAATCTTTTATAATGATGCCCCTTGCTAGAATGTAATTTGATGCTCTATTTATAATGATGCTCTAGAATGTACAACAACTGGGACCAGCAATACCAGATCTATCCCTTCACTCTCCCACTTTTTATAAGATCTAAAAAACAAAAAGAAATTTATTAAAGTCAACTGTTTATGTGAATTTCTTGTCTTTTGCAGGTAACGGTGAGTCACCGCTGACAGAAGGAGAAGAAGAGAAGAAAAAAAGACCGAAACCTTTAACCAAGTAGATCTCTTTCCTCAGAAGTTCTGTTGTCTAACCTTCAGTGTAGAAATAAGGAGGGGAAAAAGGAGTATCGGATCTTCCGGTTCATGCCCATCCAATAGTGGCGGCGCGTGAATCCACGCACTGATGTGCCACGCACCACCATTGTTCCAGCAACACTTTTGACCCAATTTCAATATACCCTGGACTGTTAATTTGGTTTAATTTGTGCTTGAATTTTGAAATAATTTAATTATTTGCGTTGAATTATGAGTTTTTTTTTGGGTTTGTGTTTGTTTCGTGGACATTAACTATTGATGCATGAGTTATAGTTTATTTATTTGTTTAGCATGAAATTTGAACGAAGTAGGTGACATTAATAAAATATATGTGGAAGTTTGACGTTATTTGGTTTTGAGTCGATAAACAATAATCTATTTTGAATTGACATCGTAGTTAAAATAACTTGATAAAAACATGTTATTTGCATTTTACCGAACAATGCCTTAGTCTGGTCATTAAATCATTTTTGCAATTAATTTTGAGTTTTCCATATTCTTACCCTTTCATGTTTAATATGTATAATTATGATTTACATGCGAGGTTTTTTTTCAATATTAAACGAATCAGTTCCTTCCCATAAAAAAAAAAAATTCTTAAAAAATACAATACTTTAATTTACATATGATCAAGTCTCTTAAAAATAAATTATAAGAAAAAATTTCGATATTAAATTAAAATATAGTTTCTTTTATTTTTATATTAACATTAAAACAATTAGGTTTTTAACTTGATAAGATAAAAGATCTCTAGGAGTACTTTTCTGTGACCATGAACATACCAACAATTAAAAAACACAATATTTTCTTAGTTTATATTAGACAAATAAACAATACAGCTTATCTCAAATAAAATATTATCAAATCCAATCATGTTGGGCATACCAGCATACCCCGGGAAAAAAAAAAAATCAGAAGCACACTCCAAAAGTATTTTTCCAAGATAAGCTCGAAGCATACCTTAAAGCATCAGCATTGTGACATGAGATAAGCAAAGAATTGTGAAAATGGAATGTTCACTCATGAAAGAAAACAGGGACAAAATGTTAGTAGCTACTTTCCATTAGCACTTGCATGCTTATCATGCTTATGGAAGGGCCAAAGATTAACAAGGCGCTCAAGTACTGCACTTTTTGAGAAGTAGCCCGAGAATCCAGCAGGGGTGGACGGTGGAGGAAAGTCTTCTGCTGGCATGGCAAAAGGACGAAACATCATCTCCATTTTCTCTAATGTGGGATAGGATCCCACTTCTTGCAGCCTTTCTGGACCCATTATTGGAAGAGTGTGCTCCTGATGCAACGAGGTAGCCTCACTGTCATTCTTCTGTCAAACAAAACAGAACCAAACTTGACGTGGCTCATTCAACTATGCCTAGTTTAAATAGTATTTAGCCTTTATCCCTAGTATCAAATCATTATGACACAAAATGAGGCCATCTTAGTAAAAACAGACACCAGCGAACAATAGAATAAATCAAGATGTTTGACTCTATTGGAATTTCTCCTGTAAGCATGTTTGCAATCTATTGTACAATCTGAAGGTGTCTAGACAGTGTGTTGATAGAGCCACCACTCATCCACCATCACAGTGTGGGAAAAAAATAGTGAGGTGAGGGGAAAATTTTTACCCTCCCTTTTTTGAATAACTACGAAGGGGAATGGGGGGGAGAAGTCATCTTTATCTGGAGATGGGAAGGTAATGAATGTTACATCTAGTTAGGACCCTTTCAGATTGAAAGAAAGATGATGAAGTGTCAAATACGGTTAAAAGGGTTTATTTGTTGAAGAAATAAAATTGGGTTTCTAAAAAAAAATATGGTTAAATAGGAAGTGTCTGAATTAAAGTTAAAATAGGAAGTCTGTCAAAAACTAATAGGGCTATTCACCTCCCATCCATTAACCCCCGTACTATAACTCCAAGCAGTGATGATTGTCATGCTCACCATTATAAAGACTCTTTTGCCAAAGTGAAATTCAATTTGTATTCCAAACATTAAATGCAAATAAAGGGAAAAATATTATTCTCTTCGTTTGTGTGCGCATATGTTGATTAACCTCCTAGATAAAGTTCCAACTTTCCTACTGTTATTCTTATTTTCTTCGTTTCCTTTGGAAAACAAGTTAAATTTTAAATGATAAATGAAGAGCAGCACCATTACATGGGAGCTCTCTTAGCAACAAATGAATATATGCTTACCTCCAACGGGGACAAGTCTGCCCCACGGCTGAAAGTCATCTCTATGCGGAACCTTTTTGGGTCTTCCAAAGCAACCTGAAATATCAAATTGAAAAAAAAAAAAAAAATTGCCTTCCTAAGTTTAACTTATTGTCTCCAATTGCATTAGAGAGAAGGTAAAGACCGAAAATTTATCAGACATTGACGGCTGTAACTTTGCAATGGAAATGCGAACCACATATCATGGGAGCGACTGGTTTATCTAGTCACACATGAACACACACAGCTCTGTTTGATTTAGCGATAAGAAATCAATTCCCTCAACATGAAAATCTACGACATGGAAAATTATAAGGTTTCAGGCATGAAATGAATGGCCTGGAAACCTCTTCCTTTTTTTTCTTTTTTCTTTATCTCTATAACTCACCTGAAACTTGAAAGACTCAAAACCAGGAAGACTTCCAGTCAAACACTGGCTTTATTAGCTAAGTTCCTAAATTGAACCAGTTCAAGGTCATGGATACCAGTTTCTGGGCTGGACAGCCAACTTGGGCCAAGAATAATACTGGCTCTAGCTTTGACTGAAAACAATTTTATTGAGTAACAGTCTAATAAGCAAAAAAGGAAAATATGGAATTAAGGTAATCAAGTGGAAAGAACATTCTAAAAATTAGCCAGGATTACCACCTCAGTATTCTCAAACATCCTTAGCACAATATAGCTCATGTAGTCAAGCTCCTTGGTTTTGTACAAACGCTCCAAGGCATTCTGGCAAACAAGGCTATCCTCACCTTGAAGAGATTCATCCAGGTTACAGTAACGGAGAACATTCATAAGGGAATGTATATGTGATTCCTGTCATCCAAGTTGCATGATAAAAACTTCTGAGGATATGATGTATCAAAAATAAAATCTTCTGTTTAGCAGCATGTCAAATAACTATCCCGTTTATATCCAACTGATGTAAATATTTCAGATAGTGCAAGACTTGAGAAAATCAATAACGAGGAAAGGTAGGAAAAAATTGTAGCGTGTGCTAAACATATCAGTGGCTGTACACCCTTGGTTGCCATAGTGTGAAATGAAAGAAGTAAAACTTGTTTCTTTGAAAGAAGTTGAAGGGTGAGTCTATAGAACTCACTTATTCATCAACACTGGAGGTTCCATTCCACAGCCCATTAACATCATCAGCATTGAGATACAACAGTTCACAATGGAAATGTTCAAAAATGAAAACCAAAGAAGTTTTAGTCTAATGATTGGAAATCCCATATAAAAATATGGTGAGTAAGTCCTAGTCTTTAAAAACAACTCAGCATTTGAAAAGTGCATAAAAAAAGAAGTTATTTTGCCGAAGAAACATAAATCTGTCCTCTTCATAATGATTGTTAAGTAACCAAGGATCCTTCAACCCTCGGGTCAAAAGTTGAGAAGGTGGAGATCATTCAATTGCCCAATAGGTTTCTATATTAAGTATTCCCGGATTTTAAACCAATAACAGAGAATCTAGTATTATCAAAGAACGTTTCTTGTTTTACAAAAAGCATTGAGTGAAAGAGAGAGAGATGGGTGTCTGTGTGTCATAGAAAGCAGGGGACAGTATTTTTCTTACCGATGTAAAATAGAGGCGTGTACGCACATGGCGTCCTGGGGTCTTTACATTTGCATACCTAATTAAAAGTGAACATTACTAATCAGTGATTCTATATAATGTTGAAGCATCAAGAAAAAGGTTGAAATATTTACTTTGGATCCAAACGGTATTTTGTCTCTTTATCATCATCATCATCCTGATCCATTGATATATCACTAGTGGTGCTAGTTCTTCTCACGTCATCATTCTTAATTGAAAGCTTTAACTGGTAATCTGTGTCTTCCTTTTCAGACTTCTTAGAAGTTGATTGCTGATCTTCATTACATTTTAATTCAGCAACACTAATGGCTTCCTCACGTGTGTTCCTAAGATCAATCAATATTTTACCCAACAAACGACGAGCTATCTGAATTGAAAAAAAAAAAGCACAAGTAAGAAACAAGTAAGAGACTAAAAGTGATGCAAGAGAATCAAAAGATTCACACAAAAAGGTGTAGGAACCATTTTTTATTAGAGCTCCAAACATCAATCACTCCAGTAGTTCCCTAACCCCTTCTCTCACCCTGTCTGGATCTCTACTATTCGAGGAAGGGTGTTAAAATAATGTTCTACAGTTGACGTGTTAATACAACAATGTGACTTTGAACATGTGCAAACAACCTAATGGTAACTTACCCTGAGATCAAGCCATTGATCTAGCCTGAATTTATATGATTTTAAGAGCATTTGGTATACTTAATCAAGAAATATTCATCAGAATGTTTGTAGTTAACATCAAAAGTATGTTTGCCAAATATGACATACTGCATAAATTAAGCATCCCTATCAAGTGAATTTTCTCAGTAACATGTGGAAGCATCAAAAAAAGGTACTTCACCTTTGAGCCAATCTTCAATCTCTGCTTTGGATTAATTCCATACTCATTAGGAATGACACCATCAGCAAGTAGCTGCAATAACAATATTCAAAACACTAAGAGAAATTACAATGATTATCCAATAATAGCTCAATGCTATGTATATTTGCAAGAGAGAATTGATTTGATATGCGTACTCCATTGCCTCTAAAATTATATTTCATATAATCAACAGTTATGTCAAATGTGTCCTTAATTCAAGATATGAGCACCACATACTGAAAAGAAGCCAGACATTGCCATCTTAATCAGCATATTGTAGGGGAATAGTTTTATTATATCTTTATGACATTCAGTTCCACAGTACAAAAGCAGTAAAGCAGACCAAATCTGCTAGTGATGAATGCTTAAAGACAAACACAACATCTGTTAAAAAAGCATAAATTGTTGGATCAGAGTCCATTTATACCTGAGAAACTTTGAAGAGTTCATCCAGCCCCTCTAGATTAAGGTGAGCATTGTGTAACAGATCATATCTGTAAAATGGTAGATCAAATAAAGAAACAATATAACAGTCGGAAAACAACTACAGTGAGAACATGGTACCATGAATCTTTGATAAAATTAGTATGCCAAAGGTTTTTGAATAAGGCAAGTCAATCACCATCAGCAAAAAATAAATATAGTTTCATACCAATTTTGAGACAATATAATATAAATGAACATTTATAGATATCCTGCCTCTACAAGCATCCTTCTCCCTTTCATGTCAAGGCAGCAAATATCAGTCATGCCAACATGCATGGGCAAATGGATGTCTTTGTAATACCATGTGCATTGTAGATGTTACCATGCATCTCACTATAAATTAATGCCATTACTGGGCCCACTCAGATTAGCACAAACCAGCCCAAACCATCACTTGGTGTGCAGTCCCTTAATCTCAAAGATAATTGAAAAAAAGAAAAAAAGAGAAAAAAAAAAAAAGGACAGGAAGCAAGACAATAAGAAAAGCACATACTGCAAATATGCAGTAAAAAATGCTAAAATAAAAAACCACAGAATTTCAACTTTCATGGCCTGTAGACAACCATAAATTGTGTAGTTAAGCTTAATAAAGATTTTGAGTGCAACAAAACAACTGCAGGAATATTTTTCACATTCATGATCGTTAGAAGGTAATAATTTAGTATCGGGTGTATTATTACTTTCTAAGAACTTGAAACAAAGCATATACTGGAAATAGAGAACTTACTTGCAAGAGTCATAAACATCAGGAATTTGTGTTATATCAAACCGCCTGTATGTAAATCAATAATTAAGAAATGTTAGACAATATGTAAGTTTACTAGAACTGTTCTATCATATTAACAGAAACACTTCTTTTTTAACTTTTGTTAAAAAATACAGATGCTGAAATTCCATATTCTTGAAATGAATAGCATTGAAGTAACATTAACATATATGTAAAAGGAAATGCAAGAGCAGCAACCCCTTAATCATTTACACTCATCACACTATCAACAACCAACACAAATAATAGCAACCACTTACACTTTGCGTTCATTATACAAGTCTCTTTCAAGCTTCTTCCAGCGAGCATACATCAACAAGAATCCCTCACTTCCACAGGGTAATCCAGCAGCAATACGATCTATATCAATATTTATTTTACCTAGAGCCTTTGCTTGGTCATATGGTGGAATTACTTCATATGAGCTTGTCTCTGTAAGTTCTTCATCTTCATCCTTGGCAAGTAGTCTCACTTGTTCTGTCACCTTCTTGGTCAATGTTACCTATTCACGTTGAAACACAAAATGAGGGGAAGATGAGAAGTTTGGAAAAGTTTTCTATGTCTAACAATGAGATACACCTCATGGAAATTAGTAAAAGAACTCCAGAAATTGTTACATAAGCAAGAGAGAGAGAGAGAGAGAGAAACTAGCCACTAAGGTAGGAATATTTATTATACTACAGTGTAACAGCAACAGCCATATATCAACTACAAGTTAGCAGAAGGCACCCTACAGAGTTGATTTAACAATTTCCCAAGGGCTGAGATTCAAATCTAATAGTGATAATATCACTCTTTCAAGTACAGAAAAGTGGCATAAAACTTTAGAGCATCAAAACATGAAAAGCATTACTCTATTTTTACCATTAACTATTACTCGGCAGGAATTAGCTTCTTGTATGCATCACTTGAAACCTCATATTCATAATGGAAACCCTTGGGTCCATATATAAATAAGAGTTCCTTTGAAGACGTACAGATACAAAAATGATAGAAAGTTAATTATAAATAAAAATCATTGATTTCAGGTGAATCATTCAATCAGTTTGACAATCACGGAGTTAAGATACAGATTTCCAATTAAAATAGAGAAAACAACTTTTTTGTGAAGTACGTGCAACACTTTGCATCTGCAAGAATAAAAGAACTTTGAAGTTAAATGCCTGCTTTGACCTCAAACAATGCAACAGTCTCCTAACAATCCTTGTGTGGTTTTTTTAAAAAAAGAAATACTGACAAAGCCTCCAAGTAAAATCGAGCTTAAAGAGAGTGTTTTGTATTATCAATATAGGCATGTAACATTACAAATATCCACAGAAGTGTGAACCTGTATGTATAGACATTAGGCTCATCATGTTTCACTAGCAAGAATATTCACCAGTTTAGGGAGAAGTTCAGAAGCATTTGAAGGCAGTCCAGCTCCATCAGTCATCCAAGGACACTCAGAGGATCCATTGCTATGAACTATCTTTGCAGCAGATGTTATAATCTCATTCAACCTAGCCTGCAAAAAAATCAATAAAACAAAAGGAAATCACTGTTAGAATAGAGCACAACATCATTCCAGACTTTTGGAGATGATTGAGCCTAGCAAACAATCAAAGGAAAGAAAGCAATTAGTTTATTCATATTGGAGATGCTTAGCTTGTGTCAATCGGGATACATGACATCAAGTAATGTTTAATAATAATAGGAATAAAAAAATATTTAAGGATATGAACATCATCTGAATTTAACAGTTTGGGGTCATAATCATGGTCAATTACTGGATATTAAATTCAGCCGGTAGAAGATAAAAAAGCGTTAATGCATTTCAAGGAGCAAAACAAACCTTGGCTTCTTCCATCTCACTGCTGGCATTGTCAAGCCCATCCAGCATGGAGGAATCCTTACTAACAAGGGAAACCTTGATAAAGTTTAACAGGTCAGTTAAAAACTCAATATCGAAAAGCAGTAAATCTATAGAAAAGATCACAGACCAGAATTGGTGTTAGCTGTCCTTCCAGATCGAGGAGGCCCTTTGCAAATGCTGCTGCGGACATCTGTCAGAAACTATTTGTGAATGATGTGTGGCAATTCAGTCCATAATTGGAATAGCACCCAAATAAGAAAACAAAGCAACCAAAGATTAAGTGCAATTTTATTTACACGAACTACTATGCTATACCTGTACACGACCTTCGTCAGAGCTGTAAATTTTAAGGTCATGACGATATGTGCTATGAAGACGAAGCAGCCCTGTGCCTTCACCTGAAATTTTATACATCTCCATCAAGAGAAGCAAAGATATACAATCTTGAAACTAAACCACCATAGTTTATGCTGTTCTGCTTGTCAATGAAAAAGGGCCTCCCAAGTCCAAACTTAAAAGAAGCATGCAACCATTCAGACCAAAATTCATCCTAAAAGATAATAATTACTAAGTGCACTGGAGAACATGTGGCAGCAGGAACATAAATCTACTTTGTCCTGGGTACGTCTACTAACATTCTGGTCAACAGCCATGGCCTAGAAATTAAAGATAACATCACATCAATTGTTAATATCTTCCATTGAGCAGCTGTCAACATGTTTGAATGAATAAATCAAGTGAGATGACATAAGTAGTAAAGAAAAAGGTCTACCAGAACAGTTAAAACAAGAGGAAAAGCCATGTATAGTTAAGAAACTAAAACTGCCAGATACTAAAGTCCCGGAGTAATTAATGAAGAAAATATTACAGAATCTAAAGTGGCTCCCATAAATCATGGCCCAGAACAGACTACACAAGGACTTCAAAAATTGCCCTTGATAGGATGGAAAAGAAGCATCGAATCTTAGTAAAGGAGTTCAAATTGCCTGTACTCCCACATGTAGCTAAAGTCACCTATAATTCATTTATTTGAAAATCTAGTACATATTATACAATCATCTTGTGAAAAAGACATCAAACAAAAACACTGCAAGTTACATTTAGTGAAGCTGACAGTATACTGCAGCATAGAGTTATATTTCAAGAAGCAAACTGAACAAGGAACAAGAAAAAATTCTGAGGACACTTGTAAGACCTAGACTCAAAGTTCTATCAGTCATAGATGATCAAAGAACACCAAATAGCAAAATGTCAGAAGAGAGGCCTAATAAAATCTTGGACAAGCATATGCCTGATGATTATTATCTCCTTTAAAAGAAAAAAGGTTCGTTATCTTGACCTGGATACATATTATTTCGAAAATATCTACCCAGCTCTTCTGCCTGCAAAGACATCAGAAAAGCAGAAATGAAAATCAAAACAAAGTAAGGTGGTTATTTTACTGTCAAGGGTATGAAGAATTTGGCATAGTATTACTTCACTAGAGGAATCTTTAGATTGTCACTATGTATGCAAAATAAATTAAACATAAGATCAGCAAGACATCAATTATTAACACCTGCTTTCTGCCAGCATGGGTAAGAACACCTCCATATTTAAGGACCATGAGAGCTTCAACGGGTCGTTCTTCCTCACCTTCACCATTACTTTTTGGAACTTTAACCCACTTTAGAGGTTTTAGCTGGACCTTCCTATAAATACCAGAGAAATGCCCCCCCTGGAATAAGAAACACTTCAAGCATCAGACACATAATAGCAATATGTGAAGATGCTTTAACAATATATTAAATATGGCTACTTGAACTCTAAGCATTGAGCATGGAATGCCAAATCAACTCTATTCTTAACAGCATTGTTCCTGCATCATCAGAGTTGCTTTCACGATTGCTAAAAGCAAGTTGAGCCATTAACATCAATCCAATCACAGCTTGACTACACTTCTAACCATAAATGATCAAAATTTCACCCTAAACTCACTTATGAAGACAAAGTGATGGAATAGCCATGGGTAAATGAAATGGAACAAGTTATAAACCCATAGATCTAAAGAAGATATACTTAAATCATAATAAACACGGACTGCGACAGGATATCTTGAGACATCAAATATTCAAGATAAATGAAACAACCTCCTCAAGAACTGCTTTAACTTGTCGTAGCTTTTCAGCATGCTCAAAGTCTTCTGCCTCACTATCACTTTCTCGACCAGGTCTATATAGCAAAAGGAGAAAAGTTAAATAACCAACAAATATTAATCAGCATTGGGAAAAAAAATATATGGACAACGCAATTTCCAATGTTCATAGCAGCCAGGCAAGATATGACATGAAGAGCAGTTTCAGTACCGTGACAGATCCAGTACTCTCAGTGCTCATAAGTTCACATTCCTATTAATTTTTAAATGAAAATCATATGGACCATGAACTTATGATCAATCTATGTTTCGGAAAGCAGATCCCTGCCCCCTGAAGAAAATTTGAACTCCATCTTCCAGATTATAAGCATCAAGCAGACAAACACCCACTGTCATGTGTAACTAATTGGCAAAGCTTAATGCATGACACTAACAATGATAATAGATAAGCCACAAAATTTATTAGCAAAGTGCATCTCAAACAAACTGTTGATGATGGTAATAACAAATGTTTGAATGCCACATTTATGAAATTCTATAATGTATATCGCTAAAAGGCAGAACGATATTAAAGCACAAAGGAACCCATCTTTGGCAGTTAAATCAGTGGAGTTTTTGAGCTTCAAATGATATATTAGCAAAGTGCATCTCAAACAAACTGTTGATGATGGTAATAAAAAACGTTTGAATGCCACATTTATGAAATTCTATAATGTATATCGCTAAAAGGCAGAATGATATTAAAGCACAACGGAACATATCCTTGGCAGTTAAATCAGTGGAGTTGTTGAACTTCAAATGATACCTTGTACGAGGTACAAGTATTCGAGTTGCATCTAACAGATCTTGTAATTGAACAGCACTTTTAAGTTTTGTCTGAGGAAGAAAGAAAAAAAAAAGCTGATATAAACCAACTTAATAGTACTACAAGACAACAGAATAGTAAATGAATAAAAAAGGGATAAAAACATCAGCAGTACAGTTAGTTTTAGCGATTTTCTAATTTAGGCCTTGTGCTTCATTTTTTTCCAAAGTACATGTATATTTTGCAGAGTAACAGATCAGTTCATACAACTAGTCTCTGTTTAAAATGCAGCTGATATGACCACTATCATATGAAGTGTCTCCATTATGACAATACATGTGAGAAACATCATCAAGATGGGGAAAATTAGCCCAAAAACTCAATGAGATTTTGTGGTTTAAGAATAATTTCTAAAAACACAAACACTTGTGACTGCAAAAGTATCCAAAACTGGGATAACCATGCTAACAAAACAGTGGCCCCACACACTTCTTCCCAACACTGTAGAGTTGATGATGGGAAAGAATCAGGGGAGATCATGCCATAAAGGGAAATAGAAGAGGAGGCAAAGACATCACATGGGTTTTATTTTTTTTCACTCAACATAAAATGGGAATCAAACAAACAAAAATAAATAAGGTGTTTGATCATCAACCTTCCAATCTCCAAACACTTGATTTTTGTTATTGACATTCTAGCCCCAAATCTGATTTATCTTTCTAATAAACAATCCCATATCTCATATATGATTTATTTAGGGTCAATGTAAAATGATAAGCAAATAAGAAAAAATGGGATATGAAGAGGGTTTTTGATCATCAACCTGCTAATCTCCAAACAGCTGAAAATCTTTTTTTCGACATTCTAAACCCAATGAGATAACAGCAACACCAGCACTTTTAAATGGAGACTAAGAATATGAACTGATATTTTTTTACTTTCTGAAACATGCAAGAATATTTTCCTGAATAAGAAGTTAAGGACTCAAATAAAAAAAAAATATCATCAAAAGTACATGTACCACTGATGTCTTTAACCCAATAATAAAGGAATCACCTCAGATCTGGGTCGTCCCCCATTGTACTTTAACATCAAATTCAGCAGCTTTTCCTCTGTGACCTTCAACTTCACCTTCTGTTTGGGAGTTCTATCACCACTGACCACATAAAACACAAATAAGAAGGCAGATTTGAAAATCTTAAGTGAAGTAAAAATACTAAAGGAAATGATATAACATACTGACGAATAATGGCAATCACACAGCGTAGCTCCTCAGACTGCCCAAATCTACCAATAATCCCACTTCCCTGACGAGTTAATCCCTCAGAAGGCTGGACTGGTTCATTGACTTTCCATGGTAAAGTGGGGGGAATTGCTGATGAAAGATGAGGAGCTTTCGCATCCAAAAGCATCTTTCTCAATACACAAGCAGAATCATCATAATATCTGTTTTGAGAATGGAAATGATGTAAGAAAATTGCGAGAATTGTGAAATTGGTAGGAAGAAAAACGAAAATAAGTAAACCAAATAATAAACAAGTTCCAGTTTTGCACAATCAGGATATACTGTGAAAATTCAAATAAAAACTGATAACTATAGAAAGTAAACATTCTATTACTTTTCATAATTTCATGTAATATGCCAACACAATAAAAGAAATGAAGACATGGTAATTAGTCCAAATAAAAAGCTCAACAGGTTGAGGAATCAGGATGCATTTGTCAGATTTTTCTTTCCTTATTTTTTTAGAAAAACAGCAAGGGAGAGTTTGCTTTCAGAATTATTTTGCAGTTTTCATCTCAGCTCTTTTTAATCTAGAAAATTGTCTCACGTGAATAATTAGAAAAACAGGTTTGCTAACCACGAGTTTTCCAAAATAGAAAACAAGGAATTCTTTTGGTTTGCCTTCCAAATAATAAGAAAATGAGGTTTTTTTCTTAAAAAAAAAGAGACTGACCAAAAACAGCACTTGTTTTCTAGAGTGGAGTATTTGAACAACTTTCACTACTTCCCAGAAATGGAGATAGAAAACACTTGTTTGAGAAAGTATTTTTCATTTTTCAATTAGAGAGCACGTTTCAACAGTTCTCGGTTTTCTAGAAAAATGGAAATTTTCCACAAGTACACAGTCTTAACATTTTAGACTAAACAGTAAGCAGCATATGACTAGTTAAACAAGCATCTACGAAACTAAAATTACTTAAAAAAATATAATGACCAGTACTTGTAGGAATTTTTCACAAAACTCCATCCATTTACATCACAAACATATGATCGTCCTTCACAACGCAGGAGATCAAACCCACAAACCTGCAAGCAACAATAATTTAGTATTGACTGACAATACAATATCAGTAATGAAGACAGCACTAATAATATGAAAGTAAAATGGAGAAATCACATTGTACTTATTTATAGGAAGATATGTTTAGCTGTTACGAATAAACAGTATTGAAAAGATCAGCAACCACAAACTACATGCTTGAAAATGACTTAGAAGAAGACACATGAGTCGTAACAGGGAGGCTAGGCTAAAGCAGTTGTACTAACAAGATTCAAGCGGCTATTGTTGAGTTCAGTCATTTTTTTCACAAAGATAAGAATGACAAAAGGTCACATAAAACACATTGGATGACACTAGCAAAATGAGCTCATTGCAATAACTAATCATGTCAGTGAGAAACATCAATAAACTAACCCATCTAATGCACCTACACTTATCAATCATTATTGAATATTTACTGTGGATCATCATGGCAGGAGAAAGGCATACTGTTGCACTTCGCAAAAGAAATAAAAACTAAAGCAATGACAAACCAGTCTTTTTAAAGCAATGAAAAACCAGTTAGCATAAGGTATTCATGAGGAGACACAATCAAGTAGAATAATAATATCTTGGAAGCCAGAAATATATTAAGTAACTAAAACCAGATTCTAATTCCATACCGCCTGCCTAAATGCAATGCAAACATCTCTTGCCATTTGCTTCTCGTTAGGTGTCAGTAACACTGGATACCTTACCTGTCAAACACGGTAAGAGGATTTATGACACAATCATCATAAAACTCTGAACCAGGAATATAAATGTAAAAAATCAGTTCAGGAGTATCATGCCTTCTGATTGCAGTATACTTGCATTAGGAAAGAGTACATGTACACACGCAGGCATGCATGTATATTGGAATGTTACTTCTCTTATTTAATCTTTTTCTTACGAGTTTAAAAATTCATCACTTGAGAAGCAAACTTAGTTCAGGTAACCAGTCGTCAAATCAACAGAAAAATTTTAAAGGTAGCTTGGCAAGTCTGTTAATACACAAAGCTAAAATTTAAAAATTAAAAGGTTCTATGCAAAATTTACTTGAAGAGTCAATACACTTCATAGAAGTGTTATGTGTCAATTCTGACACCTGTAGTCTGAAAGCATTATTGAACTGTGAGACCTGAACAAGAAGCATTTGCCAAATTATGAGAAAAGACCTAGAATGTTGCTCTAAGGAATGTGATATAGTAACTAGTGAGAAGAGGCAACTGTGCATTGCTTGCATAACTAGACAAAGGAATTACTGAGAAGAGTTTATATCTATTTGCTGTAGCATCTTTATCCAAAACTTTGCAGCATATCACTTTCAATGCACTATTTTCCAAAACATAAAAAGGTAGGAAACTAATTTTGCTTCTCAAGTGATGGATTTCACAAAGTGGAATACAAGGAAGCAGCTGAGAAAGTGAATCTGTGTTTGTGGATGCACGTGGTTTGGTTTCAGTCAGTCACTCATGCACACACACAGAATGTGTGTATATGTATGGGGGGGGGGGGGGGTCGGTAGACTTGGTTGCTACAGGAAATTACTTCTTTTCCATCAGGATTCCGCATGACAACACCATCAACAACAGGAGATTTCCTTGCCTCAGCGTGTGCATATTCAGGACCAACAGTATACACCTATAATCATTTAATGATTTACCAAGGCAATAATTTGTAAATGTCAGTAACAAACAAACACAGGAAGAATTGAATCCTTCATGTATAAAAAGAAATCAAAAACTGATAGCATGAACATAATGGTGCTCGCACAAAATAGTTTCAAAACAAACCAACCAATGCTTCCAGGAAGAAGGATAGAACTGCAAGCAGCATGGACTAAAGCAATAACAGACCCTCACCACTAACGGTTGATAGTGAGCCAAAAATACTTGAAATACGTGAAACATAAAAACAACCTGATGTGTGATCACATAGAATACATACATCTTACAAAAGTCAATTTGTTAATAGGTTTATGAAAAATTACTTGTCAGACTAAAATAAACCAAGGGAAAGTTCAGAAATGTGTGTGGGAAGACATATAATCAAAAAGTGAACATAGAAACATGGTGGACATGGTGATCCTTTTTTTCAAGTAACAGGTAAAGTTCAGCCTGAAGCAAAATTTGAATCCTACTAGCATCTACAAGTTACCACAAATTTCACACTGTATAGGAATGGATTGCATTTTCTCTTGGGAGAATACAAAGTATGCCAAGCTATCTCATAACATGATGCATATTACTATTTTATACCACAGGCCAATTATGCATCTGAACAGCTCATATCAGTTTAACTTGACTAAGCACTTATATCAGTTTTATAGGTTCAGATGTTCCTCCCATCAATTTCTTTCCATCCTTTCTGTGATATTATTGTGACAGGTTAGAATTCAAAACATAAACACCACTGAAATCTATAACATGCTCCATCTGTATTGTTACCATGGAACCAAATTCAAATCCTATTAGCATGATCACATTCTGTATCTCTCTTCAAATTAAAATTAATCAACAAAGGAACCTGGACAAAATGCCCCACCTATTTCAAATCAATCACAAGTTATAATGAACTTTCTAAACGTATTGCAACATGGACTATGTGTGTCTACATCCTATCACAATGACATTAACAAGTAAAACGAAACAACATGGGCAAACTTTCAACAGAAAACTATACAACCTTCACATCTGTTCCTCCAGTTGGCATAAATTCTTCATATATGTAAGAGCCTTCACGCCTCACTCTTCTAACATCTTGATGGAAATCACTTGACCGATTACCAACCTGAAATGAGACCTGATCAAGTACTTGTACTGTGATAGATAATGGAGAAAAAAAGGATCAGTAAATAAAAACTTTTGCAACATCCAAGCTATCAGGCATCTTGAAAAGTGAGATGCAAATAACTACATGGAAGTATGATTGGAAGGTATGCCTTAATAATTCCATAGCTATGCACAAATAGGGTGGAAAATAAACAAACATAGCAAAAGAAAATCACACCAAGAGAAACATATTATGGATTGGAATCCTTGTCTATAAACCAGGAAATGCAAGTAGACAAACAGACAACAGAAAGCTAGAATTGACCGTGGCTTAACTGCAGAAAGAGAAAATTGTGTCTAAACCAATCCAATCATTAGTTTTTTCCTATATCTGTAAATGCTTTTTATGTCTTAAATTCTTCCGTAGAATAATCACTAATGCTTCAATAATGTCTCCATATCATTACAGAATCACTTCTGGCATGGGGAAAAAAAAGAAAGAAAGACAAAGAAACAGAGTTTAGCTTCAAAATTAGAAAAACAGAAGTTGTTGACAAACTTACCTTCCTAAACAATTCCTTCATACCTCCACCTGCTGCACTGGGATAATATATCATGATGCTGTGGTCATCGCCTTCTCAAAAGTACAACAAGCGAGTCATTGTCATGCGTGCTAATAATAGTAAAGCAAACTCTACAAATAAATGCAGGTGCAACAAATAATGAATACACAGTTATAAGCAGTGTCTATTTAAGGCAACATCTTTATGCAATCCAAGCACATTGCTCCATCTAGGGCTTCTAAGTAAAGAGGAGAATTTAATCAATGGATATGAGGAGCACAAAACACATCACTGTTGGCACAAACTGATGACTTTAGAAGCCAAAAGCATCAGAAAAATGGAAATGCTGATTTGATGCAAAGAATTTTTTTTATTTTTTTTTTTTTAAGATAGAAAACTTCAAAATTATAATAAAAAAGCTGCCCATATACAAGTACACAAAATTGAATTAATGAACTAAATTCTCTCATCACTGAACAATTGCAATGGATACATGCACATTATGAGATGTCTGGTCACATGAACAAATACAAAGGTGAACTAGATGTAATGTCCAAAGCATAAATAGTGATGTCCTTAGAAAATAACTATAGCAGTCCACTATACAAGCATCAAGCAAAATACATGGAGCAATGCTGCATTGTTTAGCCCAATCTTAATGGGCAAAAACAGCACAAGTCACAGAACTTGATAAATGTATGAAAAATGCTCACCATCAACAGGCTTCTCTACAAAGGGTTTCCAAAAACGACTTCCATGGACCTCAACAAAATCTTCTTCTTCAATAAAATAATCCAACTCTTGAAATGGAAACTCCCTATTAACAAGGGCATATCTCGGGACAGGAATTCCAAACATTTCAGCGCGCTTGAATCCCCAAAAACAAATAGAGAATAACTGATTACTTTTAACCAATTAAGAAATAACAATGCACATGACATGGCTCAATTATAGTCATTAGTATACTCCATCAATGAGGGCTAGCAGATTTGAGGAAATATATCATGCAGTCCAACGAGTTCATTCCTTGCAGTAGAATACTGACCAATCATGGTCGAGAACTTGCCTTCAGAACCCTAGGGGAAAAAAAGAGAAAGAAAACGAAAAACTGCAAGACATTTTCAAGAGGGTGGGTAGAAAAATGTTTGATGTGCATGTGTGTGTGTGTGTGTGTCATAATAAAATATTGTACTATGTCATGCAATATTTCGTACAAAGCACCATGCTGCCAAACAGAAAATAAGATGGAAGTTTAGACTTCATACCTCATACACCTTCCGCCGGTCATGAAGAAGATGTTGTGGCACCAATTCATTCACAAGAAAAGGCCTGAATCAAAAGCATGATCTATTCAACATTGAACAGCATTTCACTAGGATGTGGACAAAGAATGAAATAGCAGCTTGAGCGGTGGAGTAATAAGGTCTATCGGTAACAGTGGACTAAATATAAAAGGAAAGTTGGAGGCACACAAGTATGGCATTCTTCAGTGCAATGAGAATGAACAGAAACAAGGCATTTGTTCAATTTATTCCACCACTAGGATAATTTTCTACTCATTTTTTCATGGACCAAGAAAAATATCATTCCTTGTCCATATTCACATACCGCCGGCCCCAGTTTAACTTCAAGCAACAAAGCGGAAATATAGATGAAGCATGCATTTAGAAACTACAAAAAAGATTTCAGCTTCTCGAAGGTGAGTAGAAAATCGTTTGCATGTATGAAGTTCCCAGTTGACTTCCATCACAAGAAGCATAGTCAATTCATTAATCATTTGAAATGGGAACATGAGCAAGAAATGCTGCTTACTTCCTTAAAGTGGCATATGCCTCAGCCTTTTCAAGGGGATAACCAGTGGAATAGAAAGCAATCAAGCAATCACATATTGGCCAGCTGAAACAAGCAAAAACTGCAACAAATCAGTCAACCTCTAGAAGACAGTGAAACTAAGATTCTAAGTGCATTCTCAGATTATATTAACTAGCTTAGACTAGAAGCATCTTCATAATCACGAAGCTAATTACAGATGGCACTGCCAGCAATAAGTCTCCAAATCCTGCCAGCATTAGTGACTGCACAGCACACGTCACGACTCGTGACAGTACTAACCCCTCCAAAAAAATATCTTTTCAGCATATGATGATAGCGGACGAGTATAAAAATCCAAAAATGTGGACTTGACAAGATATAGACAGAAAAAAAAATCAACGATTCCATTTTTTGTCGCTCTACAAGCCACGTCCTTGTTTTTCATAAAATGAAATCCAGTCTCCAAAAACAAGAAACAGTAAAAGAAAGAAGCATGCATCTCAGTAAAACCCAAAGACAACCAAACACTAAATGAACTAAAATTTAAGTATTACCTCTCAATTGGATCCTCAAGAATCACTTTATCACCGAAATACATAACCTAAAAATCATCAAAACGGTAAAAGAAAAGCGCTAATGGAATTATACACTCAATTAAATTCCGAGAAAAAAAACGTACTTCGAATTCACCAAATGCTTGTAATCTATCAAGAATCTGTCCCATTGGAGCTGATAACACCTGAAGAAACCACCAATGCAAAAATCCTTCGTTATTGGTGGTAAATCAATAGCGAAATGCTTTTACTATATTATATTAATAAAAAAATTCATAGCTTCCGGTTTCTGGTTTCGAAAACAAAAGAGAAAGAGAACCTCAGAGCCGCATTTCACCTTCTTTTCCATCACACAAACTCCAACTTTTATCTTCTCCTCTCCTCCTCCTCCTCCTCCTGCTTCTGTCACCACCCCCATCTCTCTCTGCGTCTACGCTTGGTTGGTTGGTTTTCTATTTGTATTT
>Ga0307508_10002434_pt1 | contig 19622 bp, 17 predicted proteins | sample 9_EM_MG_FD_203089 | JGI IMG/M metagenome (GOLD analysis project Ga0307508, IMG submission 203089) | Populus trichocarpa ectomycorrhiza microbial communities from riparian zone in the Pacific Northwest, United States - 9_EM | ecosystem: Host-associated > Plants > Roots > Unclassified | place... | reverse complement strand
GCTGGTGGAGGCTCGGGCAATCTGGGTCCGGACTACGCCGACGACAACATCCGGCTCGGCGCCGCCGGCCAGTCTCTGTTCAACATGGCGGCCGGCATCGGCGCGCTCGGCCTAGCGGCTGCAGTCGGCCTGGGCTCGATGCAGGGCGACGGCTTCCGCCGCTTCTCGCTGTCGTACGTGACCGCGTTCATGTGGGTGCTCACGCTCGGCCTCGGCGCCTTGTTCTGGGTGATTTTGCAGAACCTGGTGAACTCGCACTGGAGCATCGTGCTGCGCCGTGTGGGCGAGCTGATCGCCGCGCAGGCGCCGCTGCTCGCGGTGCTGGCCCTGCCGATCGTGGTGCCCATCTTCACGGGGCATTCGTCGATTTACATCTGGTCCGACGCGCACGCCGTCGAGGCGAATCATGCCCTGCTAAAGAAGTCGGCTTACCTCAACAGCAACTTCTTCTTGCTGCGCTTCATCGTCTACTTCGGTTTCTGGACGCTGATCTCGCGTTTCTACCTGAACAACTCCTTGCTCCAGGACTCGAGCAAAGACGCCAAGGGCATCATGGCCAAGATGCGCACCGTCGCGGGCCCGGCCATGATCGGCTGGGCGCTGACCATGACGTTCGCGGCCGTCGACCTGCTCATGTCGCTCGACCCGTTGTGGTTCAGCACCATCTTCGGCGTCTACTATTTGGCCAGCTGCGTGCTCGGCAACAACTCGTTCATCGCGCTCGTGGCCATGTGGCTACAGAAGCGCGGAATTTTGGCCAAGAGCGTCACCACCGAGCACTTTCACGACCTCGGTAAGATGATGTTCGCCTTCACCATCTTCTGGGCGTACGTCGGCTTTTCGCAGTTCATGCTGATCTGGTACGCGAACATCCCGGAAGAGACGGGCTGGTTCAAGCAGCGTTTCGTCGGCGGTTGGGGCGGCGGCTGGGGCCTACTCAGTGCGGTGCTACTGTTCGGCCACTTCGTGATCCCGTTTTTCGGGCTCTTGTCGCGCCACATCAAGCGTCGCCGCCCGACCTTGGCCTTCTGGGCCGTCTGGCAGCTCGTGATGATCTACCTGGACATGTACTGGCTGGTGATGCCCACCCTCGGCAAAGACGTCACGGCGCCGCCGTTCGCACTGGTCGACGTGTGCTGCATGGTCGGCATCATGGGCGTGTTCATCGCCGGCATCGCCATGCGCGCCAAGAACCTCAACCTCATGCCCACGAACGACCCGCGCCTCGAAAAGTCGCTGGCCTTCACCAACCTCTGAGCCCATGGCAACTGAAGACGACAACGTCAATTCTGGAGCCCTCGGAACCCTGCTCTCCGTGGGCGCCTTCTCGACGCTCGGCATCGCGCTGGTCGTCACGGCGCTGGTCCGCTCGGAAATGTCCGAAGAGGCCGAGAAGAAGGACGTCGGAGCCGATCGCCCCTTCAAAGATCTCGTCGCGGAACAGACGGCAAAACTAAGCTCCCCTGCGGCCTACGTCGATCGCGGCAAGGGCCTAGTCTCGCTACCGATCGAGCGAGCGATGGAGCTTGTGGTCGCAGGTCTGAAGAAGGATCCGAACAGCGCGACCCCGCCGCTGCCGAAAGACGCCAAGCCCGAAGAAGCCGCGCCGGCTCCGTCCAACTCCGGCGACGCGCTGCCCGCAGCCGCCCCGGCCCCGGCAGGCACCGTCTCCCCGCCCGGCGCAGCTACGCCGCCAAACGCAGCCGCCGAAGGCGAAAAGAAAGACGGCGCAAAGAAAGACAGCGAAAAGAAGGACGGCGAGAAGAAGGACAAGGACAAGGAGCAGAAAGAAGCTCCGAAGCCGAAGCCCGCCTCTGCCGCGGCCGTTCCCAAAACGCCTGCGCCCGCAGCTCCCGCCCCTGCAGCTCCCGCTCCCGCCCCGAATGGTCAGTAGCACGATGGCCCCGATGTCCTGCCCCGAAGCCAAGGCCCAAACGGGCCTCGTGCTACGCGGCCGTGAAGCGGCCGAGGGGGAGGCTCGGCGCAGCCGAGGGGGCGCAGCCGCGCCCCAACCAGGAAGGAAGCGGCCTGCGGCCCCCGGCTCCGCCGGGCCTCGCAACGCGAGGCGGAACGGAGCTCCGGGCCGATGGCCGCGCCTCCTTCGCCACGGAGCGAGCGCGCTCATCGCCGCATCGCTCGCCTTCACCTCCGTTGCCGAGGCGGATCCGACGTCTGCGCCCGACCGCACGGAAGAAGCGCCCAAGCGCCTGAAGGGCGTCGACGTGGTCGAGCACCTCGGCGCGCCGGCGGCCGAAAAGCTACCCTTCAAAGACCAAGACGGAAAATCCGTCACGCTCGGCGACTACCTGCACGGCGGGCTGCCGGTCATCCTCACTTTCAACTACTCGAGCTGCCCCATGCTGTGCAGCTTGCAGCTGACGGCCTTCGTCGAAGGCTTGAAGAAGCTCGCGTTCTCGCCGAACCAGCAGTTTCGTATCGTCACCGTTTTGCTCGACCCGAAAGAGACGAACGACAGCGCGCATCGCTTTCGCTCCCGCTACCTGGCGCAGTACAACCGCCCGGGCACTGAAGCCGGTTGGAACTTCTTGCGCGGCTCGGACGAAAACATCCACGCGCTCGCCAAGTCCGTCGGCTTTACCTACAACTACAATGAAGTACGCGGCGAGTACGTGCACCCCGCCGTGCTCACGCTGCTCAGCCCCACCGGCACCGTCGCGCGCTACCTGTACGGCATCGAATACCCGGAAAAAACCCTGCGCCTCGGCCTGGTCGAAGCCTCCGAGGGCAAGGTCGGCACCAGTCTAGATCGGCTGATTTTGTACTGCTTCCACTACGATTCTTCGGAGGCCCGCTACGCCCCGATCGCCGCGCGCATCATGCAGCTCGGCGGCGGCCTGAGCGTGCTCTGCCTCGCGGCATTTTTGACGATTCTCATTCGGCGCGACAAGAAGCGCACCCTGGTCGAAAGCACAGCGCAATGACTCTTCACCTGCTCGCCCTGCTGGCCGATCCCAAGCTGCCCAAGCTGGCACCTTCGGATTCGTTTTGGCTCCCCGCCGACGCGTCCGTAACCTCGCGCAACATCGACTGGGTCTGGGACTTCATGGTCTGGATGAGCGTGCTGACGGCGCTCGGCGTGTTCGTCGCCATCTTCCACTTCGTCACGAAGTACCGCGCCAAGTCGCGCGCCGCCAACGAGCACGCCGAGAAGAGCGCCGAGCACAACACCGCCCTCGAAATCACCTGGTCGGTGCTACCGCTGTTCGTGTGCATCGCGCTCTTCGTGTGGGGCTTCAAGGGCTTCGTCGATCTGCGCACGCCGCCGAAAGACGCGATGGAGCTGCACGCCAACGGCCAGAAGTGGAAGTGGACCTTCGACTACAAGTGCCCCACCGGCACCTTGACTGAAGACGCGCTGCACGTGCCAGTCGATCGCTCGGTGCGCATGCTGGTGAGCTCAGTCGACGTGCTGCACTCGCTGTACATTCCGTCGTTCCGCACCAAAATGGACGCGGTGCCGGGTCGCTACACGGACCTGTGGTTTCAAGCCACCAAGGCCGGCGACTACCCGATCTTTTGCGCCGAGTACTGCGGCACCTCGCACTCCGACATGCTCTCGCACGTCGTGGTGCACCCCGCCGGCGAGTACGAAAAGTGGCTGAACAAAGCCTGCGTCGACGCCGACTCCAAGTCCGGCCCAGAGCGCGGCAGAGATCTTTTCGACCGGCAGGGCTGCTCGACCTGCCACACCGTCGACGGCACGCCCAAGATTGGACCGACCTGGAAGGGCCTGTTCGGCAAGATGGAAATGATGACCGACGGCAAGCCGTACAAGGTCGATGAAAACTACCTGCGCGAGTCGATGATGGATCCCGTAGCCAAAGTCGTGCAGGGCTTTGCGCCCGCCATGCCCACCTACAAGGGCAAGCTGAGCGACAAAGACATCGACGGCCTCATCGAATACATCAAGAGCCTGAAATAAGAGGACGAACCATGGCGTCACCCACCACGACAGCCGATGCGGCCATCCCCCAGACGAAGGGCGCCGACGACAACTACCTGACCCACGACAAGGGCTTCGCGTCCTGGGCCTTCACGCTCGATCACAAACGGATCGGCGTCATGTACCTGGCCTCGGTCTTGACCGCGTTCGCGCTGGGCGGCGTATTCGCGCTGCTCATTCGCACCGAGCTGTGGTCTCCGGGCAAGACCATCATGGAGCATGACACCTACAACCAATGCTTCACGCTGCACGGCGCGATCATGGTGTTCTTGGTGATCATCCCGGGCATCCCGGCGGCACTCGGCAACATCATCTTGCCGCTGCAGCTCGGCGCCAAAGACGTGGCCTTTCCCAAGCTGAACCTAGCCAGCTACTACCTGTGGATCATCGGCTGCTTGTGCATGCTCGGGTCGCTGGTCACCAACGCCGCCGACACCGGTTGGACCTTCTACGCTCCGTACAGCACGACCACGCAGACCAACGTGATCCCGGCCGCTTTTGGCGCGTTCATCCTCGGCTTCAGCTCGATTTTCACGGGGCTGAACTTCATCGTTACGATTCACAAGCTGCGCCCGCCCGGCATGACGTTCTTCCGCATGCCGCTGTTCGTGTGGGCGCTGTACTCGACGGCGCTGATTCAGGTGCTGGCCACGCCCGTCATCGGCATCACGCTCTTGATGCTGATCGTCGAGCGCGTGTTCGGTCTGGGCATCTTCGACCCAGGGCTCGGCGGCGATCCGGTGCTGTTCCAGCACTTCTTCTGGTTCTACTCGCACCCCGCCGTTTACATCATGATCGTGCCGGGCTTCGGCGTGGTCAGCGAAATCATCCCGGTATTTTCGCGTAAGCGCCTGTTCGGCTACCAGTTCATCGCCATCAGCAGCCTCGCCATCGCATTTTTGGGCTTCTTGGTTTGGGGCCACCACATGTTCGTCAGCGGTCAATCCGTGCTGGCGGGCACCATCTTCAGCGCCATCACGTTTTTGATCGCCATCCCGACCGCGATCAAGATCTTCAACTGGGTGTCGACCATGTACAAAGGTCGCATCCACTTGGACACGCCTATGCTGTACGCGCTGGCGTTCTTGTGGGTGTTCACCATCGGCGGCCTGACGGGCGTGTTCTTGGCGGTGATGGGCGTCGACATCCACCTGCACGACACCTACTTCGTGGTCGCGCACTTCCACTACGTGATGATGGGCGGCGCCATCACGGCCTTCTTGGGCGGCCTGCACTACTGGTTCCCCAAGGCTTTCGGCAAGATGTACAACGAAAAAACGGGCCAAATCGGCGCGCTCATCGTGTTCGTCGGCCTGAACCTGACGTTCTTTCCGCAGTTCATCTTGGGCAGCCGCGGCATGCCGCGCCGCTACTACAACTACCTGCCGGAGTTCCAAGGCCTGCATCAGCTGTCGACTATCGGCGCCTTCACGCTGGGCATCGGCTTCTTGATCACGGCCATTTCGCTCGGGCGCGCGCTCAAGAACGGCAAGAAAGCGCCCAACAATCCCTGGGGCGGCGTCACGCTGGAGTGGACGACGGTTTCGCCTCCGCCCTACTACAACTTCCAGACGCCACCGCCGGTGACGGCGGGCCCCTACGACGGCTACGAAGATCTCGTTTACGACGAGGCGATCGGCGGTTACGTGGCTCGCGTTACCGGGGGCTCAGCCCCCGCCCTGGGGAAATGAATTCCCCAGGGTCCCACCCCCAGGTTTTGGGGCCCCAACCCCAAAACGCCTGAGCAGGACTTAAGCCATGACTGAACCCAGCACAGCCCCGGAAGCCGTCAAAAAGGTGTCCGCCCCGCCGCCAGCCGCGATCGACCACGGCCACGACGACCACGGCCACGAGGCACACGATCCGATTCACGCCGCCAATCCGCACCTGGCGCATCACTTCGACACGCCGCAGCAGCAGTTCGACGCCGGCAAGCTCGGCATCTGGCTATTCCTGCTCACCGAAGTGCTGTTCTTCGCGGGTCTGTTCTGCGCGTACACCGTGTACCGCGCGATGCACCCCGAGGTGTTCGTCTACGCGCACTACTTCCTCGATACGAAGCTGGGCGCGCTCAACACCTGCGTGCTCTTGATCTCGAGCCTCACCGCCGCTTGGGCCGTGCGCAATGCGCAGTTGGCCGAAAAGCGCGCGTTGATGCTGAACATCGTCATCACCATCGCCTGCGCCTGCACCTTCATGTGCGTGAAGTACGTGGAGTACTCGCACAAGTTCCACGACGGACTTTTGCCCGGTAAAAACTTCCAGCCGAAGGAGCAGATCTGGGAGCTGAAGAGCTTCCGCGATCGGCACCCCGAGGCCGCCGAGTACGCCGAGAAGCTCAGCAAGCTCGACGAAAAGAAGGCCGCTCCCGCCGCTCCCGCCGCGGCCGGCAAAGCCGAACCGGCCAAGGTGGAGAAGCTCGAGCGTCCGACCGAAGAGGAGCTGGAGCCGTTGCTCGCGGCAGGCCTAGTCGGTCCGCGTTCGCTCGACCCGAGCGCGCACATTTCGCGGCCGCGCATGGCGCACGTGTTCTTCGGCATCTATTTCTTCATGACGGGCCTGCACGGCTTTCACGTGCTGATCGGCATCGGCATCTGGATCTGGATGCTGGTCAAGGCGTCCAAGAACCAATTCGGAGCCAATTATTTCGGGCCGGTCGACTTCACGGCGCTGTATTGGCACTTGGTCGATCTGATCTGGATCTACCTTTTCCCCCTCCTCTACTTGATTCATTGAAGGCGGCTGACCATGAGCGACGACAAGCCCGAGGCAGACAAGCCCGCAGCAGCCGCTGAAGCTGCCCACGAGCACGACCACGATCACGCGGATCACGACCACGATCACGCGGATCACGACCACTCACACGGCGGCCATGCGCACGGCGAAGCCACCGCGCACGCCGACGGTCACGACCACGGCTTGGCCCACACCACTCCGGTTTGGCTACTGTTCGGCATCCTCGGCGCGCTGCTCGTGCTCACGGTGGCGACCGTTTCCGTCACGTCCATCGATTTGGGCGCGCAGGGCAACCTGGTGGTCGCCATGATCATCGCGACGGTGAAGGCGGCGCTGGTCTGCACCTTCTTCATGCATTTGCTGTGGGACAAGAAGTTCCACGCCGTCTTGTTCCTGACCTCGGTGCTGTTCTTGATCCTGTTCTTGGCGATGACCACCAACGATCGTGGCGAATACCAGCACCTGGTCGACGAGTACCGCGCGCAGCAACTGCAAGCGAAGTAACGACACCGGCCGGCTTCCTGATTTTGAACAAAGAGATCAGGAGATCAGGAGCCCGGACGGAGCGAGAGTTTGTGGTTTCGAGTCGTTCGGCGTCGCGCGAATCCTGCGCAGGTGTCGCGCGGCCGAGCTCCGATTCGAACCAATAAAGTCTCCCGATCTCCCGATCTCTTTGTGAAAAAATCTCGCGCTCGCTCAGCGGCGGGCGATGGCTGCTACGGAGTCGCGCGAGGCCCAGAGCGTGTCGGAGATTTCGAGGACTAGGGCGTCCATACGCTGGCGGATCTCGTTGTGGGCCGAGCTGCCGCTGACCAGGATCGAAAAGGCGACGCCCGTCTCTTGCTCGGGGCCGAAGACGTAGCCGCTCAGCGCCGTCACCTTGTTCAGCGTGCCAGTCTTGGCGTGCACCGAGCGGCGACTCCGCAGCGCAAAGAAGCGGGCGCGCAGCGTGCCGTCGAGCCCGCCAATGGCCAGCTGCTCCTGATAAGCCTGCGAAATGGTGGGATCCAAGTACGCTGCCTCCAAGAGCCGCGTGAACGTGCGCGCGCTGACCCGGTTCGCGTCATACAAGCCGGAGCCGTTGCTGATCGAAAGCCCGTCGTCAGCCAGCTGCCGCGCCTTCAGCCAATCGATTTCGACCTGCGCGGCATTTTGAGCGCTGCCCGGCTTGCCGCGTTTTTCGGCGGCCAGCGTCTTGAACAGCGTCTCGGCGTAAAAATTGTCGCTGGCCTTGCCCAGCTGCTGCACCAGCTCCGAGAGCTTCACGGAGTCGCGCCCGACGAGCTCGTTCGGCTCGTCCTCGCCGCCGCGCTTCGCGTCGCCCTGCACGACGACGCCCAGCGTCGTCAAGATGTGCTTCAGCACGATACCGGCGTAAATCTCGGGATTTTCGATGCGGCGCGTCAGGTGCACGACCGTAGCGCCTTCGGGGATGCCGCCCGCCACTTCAGCGCTGAGCAGCAGGCCGTGCGGTTTGAGCGTGAGCCCGACATGGTCGCGCTTTTTGCCCTTTTCGGTGCGCACGTCGCCCTGGACCGACACGTAGCCCGGCGGCTCGAACTCGACGCGCGCCAGCTTGCCCGGCTCGGTCGCAAAGACGTGCAGCGTTGTCGAGTTGCGATCGAGCGACACCGCGCTCACCGGCGCGCGAAAGGCTGCCCACTCGTCGGGCTGCTGTTCGAACGCTGGCGGCGTGTACTTGTCGTCGAAGGCGCTTTGATCGACCAGCACGTCGCCCGTGACGCGCTTGAGGCCAAGAGCGACCAGGCGCTCGCCGAAACCGCGCAGCTCGTCGTAGCTGAACGTCGGGTCACCGTTGGCGCGGATGACCAGCCGCTCGGCGACGCCGCTCTCGAGCTTGCCGAGCACGCCGACGTGGAACTTGAAGTCCGGGCCGAGATCGGACAACGCCACGGCCGCCGTGATCAGCTTCTCGTTCGATGCTGGGTTGAGGGCCTTGCCGGCGCCATCGGCCATCAGCTCGCGTCCACTGCCGAGGTCGCGCAGAGCAAAGCTCAGCTCGCCCTGATGGGTTTTCACCCAGCTTGAAAGCGCCTCGAGCTTGGGGGCCACGTGAGCAACCAGCTGGCTTGGCGCCTGGCTCGGGCGGGCGACGCTCGTTGGCGCCGGCGCCGGCACCGCGAGGCTCGCGGCGGGTGGAAGCGGTACCGGTGGCGCGGCCGGAGCCAGCACCGGTTCTTCGGGTTCGTTCGTGTCCTCTGGGACGACCGCCGCGGAAGCCGGGCTCGCGGCGCCCCGGGCCCCCGGCTCGCCCCAGCACGCGATGGCCGTCAGCACGAAAAGCGCCGTAAGCCGGGGGGCTCGGCGAGTGGGCAGGTAGGCCAATAAGGGCAGGGGCAGGGAGGGCTTCAAACCGGAGTCTCGCCTCCAGTTATTCCTCTCCCGCGGACTGGGGCAAAAAGCTGGCATCTCCAAAGGTAGAAAGGCACAGTCCGCCCGTGCGATTCCGCGTCCTGTTCGCCTTCGGCCCCACCCTTTTCTCGAGCTTCTTGGCTGCTCCGGCCCGCGCCGAGGAGCCCCTGCCTCCGGCCACAGCGGCGTTGCCGCCCGCGGCCGATCTGCCACCCCCCAGCGCCCGCGTGAACTTGATCATCACCGGCGCCGCCACGACGCTCGTCTCCTACGGACTTGCGCTCGGCGCGTCGTACCTGTGGACCGCAAACGACCTGAACGGCTCGAAGGATCTGCGCATCCCGATGGCCGGCCCATGGATGGCGCTCGGCAAAACCGGCTGCCCCGCGAGCGATCCGGGTTGCAGCAAGCCGCTGCTCGTCGTCGGGGCTTTGCTCCAGGTGTTCGACGGCGTCGCTCAGGCCGGTGGGCTTGGCATCACCTTCGAGGGTTTGTTTCTGAATACGTCAAGCAGCAGGCCGGCAGCGCAAAAAGCCGAAGGAACGACCGTGCAAGCCGTGCCGCTCAATTTCGAAAAAGGCGGCGTAGGCCTCGGCGTCGTCGGTACATTCTGAGCGCTGACACGACGCGGTCAGTCTCTGGCGCGAGCAGATCAACGTTCGGCGCGAGTCGGCACGAGTAACGAGACAAACCGGCGAGGCCGGCGCCCGCTGCGGCTCAGGACGCGAGGCCTCGTTGCGCCCTGCCTGGCCCCAGGAATACGGCCAACCGGCGAGGATCTGCGCGGGCAGCCCGAGCCCGCGCCACGAACCCGGGCCTCACTCGAGAAACGCGCCCAACTCTTCCGCCTATGACCCGCAGCTCGTCGATTTCGCACGCCGTATTTCCGTGCGAGCGCGCGGAGATGTGCAGAAGGGGTGCATGCGCTAGCAGGGCATGATACGGGGAGGTCCGACATGGAGATCCTCCTGTGAGTCGGCGTACCAAGTTCGTGTTGGTCACCGGCGGCGTTGTCTCCTCGATCGGCAAAGGACTCACGTCCGCGTCGATCGGCGCATTGATGGAAGCGCGCGGCCTTCATGTGACTCACATGAAGCTCGACCCGTACATCAACGTGGATCCGGGAACGATGTCGCCGTATCAGCACGGTGAGGTGTTCGTGACGGATGACGGGGCCGAAACGGACCTCGACCTCGGTCACTACGAGCGGTTCACCGCGTGCCGTCTAACGCGCCAAGCCAACGTGACGACCGGCCGTATCTACGAGGCGGTCATCACCAAAGAGCGCCGCGGCGAATACCTGGGCGCCACCGTGCAGGTGATTCCGCACATCACCGACGAAATCAAGGCGCGCATCCGCGAAGCGACGGACGGCGCGGACATGGCAATTATCGAAGTGGGCGGCACCGTCGGCGACATCGAGTCGCTGCCGTTTTTAGAAGCCATTCGCCAGCTCAAGCTCGAAGCCGGTCCAGAAAACTCGCTCAGCGTGCACGTCACGCTGGTGCCGCACATCGTCACCGCCGGTGAGCTGAAGACCAAGCCGACCCAGCACTCCGTGCGCGAGATGCGTGAAATCGGCATTCAGCCCGACATCTTGATCTGCCGTTGCGACAGGCCGATACCCCGCGGTCTGAAGGAAAAGATCGCGCTGTTCTCGAACGTCGCCGTCGACAGCGTTATCTCGGCGGTTGACGTCGGCTGCATCTACGAGCTGCCGCTGGTGCTGCACGCCGAGGGGCTCGACGGCCAAATCGCCGAGCGCCTCAATATCTGGTCCCGCCAGCCCGAGCTCTCGGCCTGGAAGCGCATCGTAGAGACGTTCAAGAAACCGACGCACGGCAGCGTGCGCATCGGTGTGGTCGGCAAATACGTGCATTTGAAGGACAGCTACAAGTCCCTGCACGAATCGCTGGTACATGGCGGACTCGCCAACGACCTAGCCGTGCAGCTCGAGTACATCGACTCGGAACAGATCGAGCGCGGCGGCACCGCGATCCTGGCAGGCATGGACGGCATCTTGGTACCGGGTGGCTTCGGAGACCGCGGTGTAGAGGGCAAGATCGCCGCCATCCGCTACGCCCGCGAAAACAACGTGCCGTTCTTCGGCATCTGCCTGGGCATGCAGCTCGCGGTGATCGAGTTTGCTCGCAACGTGTGCGGGCTCAAACAGGCCAGCTCCACCGAGTTCCAGAAAGATTGCCCCGAGCCGCTGATCGATCTGATGCCGGATCAACGCGGGGTGAAAGACAAAGGCGGAACGATGCGCCTCGGCGCTTATCCGTGCGTGCTCAAGCCGGGCAGCCGCGCGCTCGAGATCTACAAGAAAGAGGAGATCTCCGAGCGGCACCGGCATCGCTTCGAAGTGAACAACGATTTCCGCGACGCGCTGACGGACAAGGGCCTGGTGCTCAGCGGTACGAGCCCGGACAATCGGCTGGTAGAGATCATCGAGCTGCCCAATCACCCGCACTTCTTGGGCTGCCAGTTCCATCCGGAGTTCAAGAGCCGGCCGATGGCCGCCCATCCACTATTCTCGAGCTTCGTGGCAGCCGCTTGCCAACGCCGCGATTCACTCGGCAAGGCCGCGCAGGCGCAGCAACCGAGCGCCGTGGCCGAGGTGAATTAGTTTTCTTCTCCTCCGGGCGCGCCCGGGCGGGGCGATCCAGCTCGCGCTTGCGCTCGCGAACTACGTAAAGCCAACGAAGCGACAGCTCGTGTAAGGTACTGAGCATGCGTCGTCGGCGTAGTCTGTCTGCCGCCCTCGTTGCCGGGCTTCTCACGTTGGCTTGCGGTGGGGTCAGGCCGGAAGTGAAGGCGGCGCTCACCGGCAGCTTGCCGGAGCTCCAGCAAGAGATCGCGCGCGCGCAGCAGGGCGGCGCGCTGGACCGAGAACGGCTGCGGCAGCTCGGGCATGCCGTCGCGGAGCGCGAGATCGCCGGGGCTGAGGGTGCCGACGGCGCTCTGCAGCTGGCGGTGTTTCGACCCTGCCTGTCCGAGCTCGAAGTGGCGCTCGACGAGCGCGCGGCGCGCGGCGACGAAGTGGCCGCCGTCGCGACCCTGCTGTTGTTCGAAGCCGGCAAGCGCCCGGCACCGGACTTGGTCTCGCGCTATCAAGAGGCGGATAGCGGCGCCTTTCGTGCGCTCGCGGCACACGCCAGCTTGGCGCCCGAGCAAGCCGACCTGCGGCGGCGCTATTTCACCGATCCGGACGAACGCGTGCGCCGGGGCGCCTTCGAAGCCGCGCAGAAAGCCCCGTTTTCGTCCGACCTCGCCGACTTACTGGAGGCGGCGCGGCTCGATCCGAGCCCCGCAAATCGTGCGCGCGCGGCGCAAGCCGTCGGGCGCATCGGCACCGAGCCGGCCGTGCTGGGACTCTTGGATCTGTTCACGGCGGGTGACGAGCAAGAGCAATTGGCGGTGCTGGACGCCTGGTCAGAGCCGCCCAGCTTTCGGCGCGGCGGAGAACGCGAGCTGGCCCACGCGCTCAATCGCTCAGGGCTGGTGTCGGTGTCAGCAGCGACCTTGCTCATGCGCTCGCCGGATTCACGAGCGGCGGCGGTGGCGGTGCTGGCGCATGCCATCGCCGAGGGCAGCGACGACGAGCGGCGCGTGGCGCTGATGGCGGCGCCACTCGGGGAGCCATCGGTGAGGGAGGCGCTCGAGAAAGGCGCCAAGAACCCCTCGCCTGAGCTGACACCGCTCGTGCTCTCGCGACTCCTCGAGCTGCCCGCAGCGGCCGCACAGGCGCGCGCCAAGCTCGAAAAATTGGCTCAGGACAAGAGCGACTACGGACTCGAAGCCAACTACGAGCTGGCCCGGCTCGGCTCGACCGGAGCCGTTACCCGCGTCGAGCAAGAGCTGTCGCACGAGCGCGCCGGTCGCCGCTTGCGCGCGGCGCTCACGCTCGCCGGCCTCGGCAAACTGCAGCATCTGGCGCCGCGCTTAGCGGATAAGGATCCGCTGCTGCGTGCGACGCTGGCCTGTCGTCTCGCGGAGGAGCGCTGAATACCTTACGCCGCTCCGCGTGGTGCCTGCTGCTGACGCTGTCGCTGGGCGGCTGCATGCAGCAGGCCGTGCTCGAAAACGACGTACGGAGCGCGCAGTGGAAGGCGCGCACGTTAGCTACGGCGACCGACGTCAACATCGCGCAAGCGGCGCTCTCGGCGCAGCTCGTCGAGCTCGAGGCGCTCTACCAGCGCGCGCCGGGCGACGCCCGCGTCCTCTTGCTGCTCGACCGCGGCTACCGGCTGATGGCGCAGGGCTTCATCGAGCTACGGCATCTCGACGCCGAAAACGCCCGCGACGCCGCGCGCGCCGAGCAAGAAGCTCAGCTGCAGCGCGACGCCGAGGCCAGGGCGCGCTACTACCGCCAAAGGCTGCCCGAAAGCGCTCAGAGCGGCCGCTCGAAGCTCGAGAGCGCGCTCGGAGGCGCCCAAGCCGCCTGCACCCGGCGCGATCGCGCAGCCTACGAGCAGCAGCTGAACGCGCTACTCACCGAGCCGGAAAGCGCACCCGAGGCACGCCTCGAACGCGCGCTCGTCAAAAAGCTGGCCGGCGCGTGGCTCTTGCCGAACATCGCCGAGCGCTGCAAAGCTCTGAGCGCTACGTCGCGCGCCCGGCCCAACTAAAACACGCCCCGCATCTGCAGCGTAACTCCGCGCGTCTTTGCTTCGGGCACCGCGCTGAACGACACGCGCTCCGCGGGGTGACCGGACGGCGCGGAGGTGTAGACCACGAATCCCGTAACGAGCAGTGCGCCGCCTGCGGCAGCCGAGACGGCGGCTGCTTCCGCCAAGGTATGCGCCTCGTGGCGCAGCTCGACCCCGCGCGGCGAGCAAGAGTGCGAGCTCGCGGTGCAGTAGTCGAGAGCGTGATCACTTCGCCTCGCAGCCACGACCGTCAGCACGCCGCCTGCAGCCAGGCCGGCACCACCAACGACCGCGAAAGTGGCGCCCAGCGCCCGCGCGCCATAGCCGTGATCCTCGGCGGCGGTGCCAGGTGCCGACGCGTCAGCTCCTGCGATTGCAGGCGTTCCAGCTGCGTTTTTCGGCGTATCCTTGCGGGCAATCATCACCGTAGTCGAAGTCGAAGTCGGCTCCGGCTCGAGCCGCGGCACGCTCAGCTCGACACGCGCGGCATCCAGCGACGGAATCCTCACGGCTCGCTCGAATCCAACGTAACCCGGAGCGGAGGCTTGGACGGTCAACGTGCCGGCATCGACCGGCAGCGCGCTGCCCCAGCTGGCAACGGGAACCGCCACTCCGCTCAGCTCGAGCTCATAGCCGGCAGGCGGATTGGGCGGCACCTTGATGGTGAGGCGCGCCATTCGCCTGTGCAGCGCCTCGGCGCGCACCGTGGCTATGCGTTGGCGCTCGGGCATGCCTTGGGTTTGCGCCAAGGAGGCGGCCTCGCGAAAACGCGACCAAGCGGACGCCAAACGCTGCGTTCGCTCGTAACAATCAGCCAGACGAAGGAGCGTACCCACCGCCATGTCCAGCGCTTCGCTGGCCTCGAACTTGGCGCAGGCTTGGGGCAACGCCCCGCGCTCGGCGAGGCTGATGCCCTCTTCGAACAACGCTTCAGCCACGCTGGGGTCTGCGGCTGCATGCGCGCACGGTAGGCTCAGGACCAGGGCAGCCAGCGCGAAGGCCGACCGCTTCATCGGCGTCCACCGAAGGTCTTGGGGTCCCAAGGGTCCGGCTCCGCGCCGTTCGGGGTCGCGGGAGGACTGCTCGGGTCCGGCAGAGCGCTCGCCGAAACGGGCGCCAGCGTTTGCTGAACCGGCCGGGGGGAACGCCAAGCGCGCGCGCTCGTCAGCTGCGTAGCGGCCCGCGGCGGCTCGATGCGCGGCGGCTCGATGCGCGGCGGCGGCTCGACGCGCGGCGGCTCGACGCCCGGCGACTCGACGCCCGGCGGCTCGACGCGCGGCGGTGGCGCCAACGCTTCGCTCGGCTCGTGCGCCGGTGCGGCATTCGCCCCGGCCGCAGCCGCGGACTGCTGATCACGCTGCGTCAGGTGGCCGAGGCCCAGAACGAGCGGCACGCAGGCTGCGGCACCAAACAACGTCCAGCGCCACAGCGACCGGGCATCGTCGCCTGGCTCGGCAAGCGAGCGCTCCGACCTGGTGATCGCCAGCGGCGTGGCTTCGGTCTGCCCGTCGGTGGCGCCGTGGGCCATGACGCCGCGCGCGCGCGCAGCGCTCGCCACCTTCGCGACACGCGCGACCTGCAAGCCATCGCTGCCCAGCGGCGCTAGCTGCCGCGCCAGCTCCACGACGTCGCGGTAGCGCTCTTCTCGATCACGGCGCAAACAGCGGCAGACGATCTCGTGCAATCGCCCGGCGCCGGAGCCTGTGCCGTAGCGCGCGGGCACGTGGCTTTCGTCCAAAATCTTCGCGAACGTTTGAGACATCGACGAGGCGGCGAACAGGACCTCACCCGTGCAGAGCTCGTGCAGCACCGCGCCCAGAGACCAAATGTCCGCGCGCGCATCGACACGAAAACCACGCAGCTGCTCCGGTGACATGTAAGTCGGCGAACCGATGATCTCGAACGGACTCGTCGTCACAGCGCGCTGACTGCTTCCGGGCGGCGCTTTGGAAATCCCGAAGTCGAGCACCTTGAGCACGAAACCACCGTCGGCCTCTTCGCTCAGGAACAGGTTTTCCGGCTTCAAGTCACGGTGCACGATGCCGATGGCGTGCGCTTCCGCCAGCGCCTCGCAGGTCTGCATGATCCAGTCGACTGCTTCGCCGATGGGTAGGGGTCCGCGACGCTCGACGTAGGCGCACAAATCGCAACCAGCCATGTACTCGAGCACCAAGTAGGGCATGCCGCCGTCGGTGCGGCCTACGTCCAGCACGCGATTCACGTGCTTGGAGCGCAGGCTGGCGGCGATGCGCGCTTCGCTCAGCAGCCGCTCGATGACTTCGTCGTTGGCCAGGTGCTCGGGGCGAATCACTTTCAGCGCAACCTGGCACTCCAGATCCAGATGGGTCGCCAGCAGCACGATGCCCATGCCACCCTCGGCGAGCGGCGCCTCGATGCGATATTTTCCACCGATGATGTCCCCGACCGCCAGACCCGCTCGTGCGGCGCGTTGCTGGCGCGCTGAACGAGCGTCGGTCGTCCTTGGATTTGGCGACATGTCCTGCTCTGCGGTGTGGCGAACAAAAGGCAGCGAGCGTGGCAATCTTGTCGGGTGTGGCGCTCAGTCGTAGCGGAAACGGGCGCGCGGCCCGCCCGACACCAAGTGCACCAGTGCGACAAACAGCGCCGCACCGATGATGGACCAGAGGATCGGGAAGCGGTGGCCGTCGATCGCTACCATCATCAGTTCGGGCAGATGCATGTGGCCGGCAATGAAAGTTCCGAGCAGTGCACCGACGAAACCGACGGCGATCGAAACAAAGAAGCCGCCCCTGGTGCCGCCGCCAATGGCTCGGCCAATCGCGCCGCATACGCCGGCAATCACCAACAAAATTAGCAGTCCTGTGAGAGTGAGCGTCATGACCAAGCATCACTGCAAAGGACAGGCCGCGCAGCGCAGGGCCAGGTACGCCGCTTGCTAGTGCCCAAGCCGGCTGCCTGACTGACGCTAGGGCGCTTGCGGACCTGCGATTTTCGCAGCCAGAGCGGCAAGCTCTTGCTCGTCGAGATCGGAGACGAGCGCGTAACCGAGGTCGGCGCGCCGCCAGAGCAAGACGTGGAAACCGCGTTCGGTTCGGAGCGCGGCTTGGCTGCTGCCGATGGTGCGCGACGCCGACGGAAACGCCAGGCCCTCCGCGCGGAAGACGAACAGCGTGATCGGGTGCAGACGGCGCTTGAATTCGAAGGCCGCCGCCTTGCGATCGAGGAACAGCGCGACGGCGCCGCCCTGCAGCGGGAAATCGTCGTCGCCGCCGAAGCCGAGCGCGGGCGCGAAATCGACGCGCCCGGCGAACCACGGTTTGACTTGGTGCACACCGCCGCTCTCGATTTCGACCGGGTGCTCGGCGTACAGCACACGCAAGTGGTCGTTGACGGCTTCGACGAACAGGCCTTGCGAGGCCGTGTGCGCGCGCCAGCCGAGCAGCACGGTTGCAGCGAGCGCGGCACCAGCCGCGACGGAGACCACGCTACGCGCCAGCCGCGGCAGGTCGAAGCGGCGCGGCTCGAGCCAGCGCTCGGCCAGCGCTCGTTTCAAGTGTTCGGGTGCGTTGCGGCGTGGCAAGCGCTGCAGCGCGGCGCGCAGGGCTTCGTCGTTGGGGTTCATGGGCGTCACCGGGCGTAGTCCTTCAGCCGCTGGCGCAGCGCCTGGCGCGCGCGGAGCAGTCTGGATTTGACGGTGCCGACCGGGCAGCCGAGCACACTTGCTAGCTCGGTCTCCGTCAAGCCTTCGAGATCGAGCAGCACGACGCTGCGGGCATCGGGAGAGAGCGACAGCAGCGCCGCTTCGATGTCTTCAGCGACCACCGAGCGTAGTCGGTCGAGCTCTTGGTCGTCGCGCAAAAGCTCGGGTGACGCAACGGCGCCGACGTCTTCTTCGCCATCCAAGCCACCGCTGACCGGGTTTTTGCGCGCGCGCCGGTACAGGTCGATGTGCAGGTTGCGCAAGATCCGAAATAGCCAAGCTTTGAGGTTCGAATCGGGCTCGTACTGCGCGGCTGCGCCGAAGGCGCGCACGTACGCCTCCTGCACCAAATCTTCGGCGTCGGCTTGGTTGCCGCTCAGGTGGTAGGCAAGACGGAACAGCGCGTCGGCATGCGCGAGCGCCTCGGCGCGAAACGACGACGACGCTGGCCGAGTCCGAGTCACCGCCTCCGGCCCGTAGCACACGTCCCCAGTCGAACCAATCGCCGGGTCAAACACAGCACGCGATACCAGCACCAAAAGGCCAGAACGAGGCTGGGGGCCTGAGCGTTCCATGTTTTTTTCGGCGCCCGCCGATGGAACGAAGGCGCTCACGACCCGTTGTCACCGGCATGAGCGAACAGTACTTTGAGCGACGTGATTTTCTGGCGTTGGCGGGGCTCGGGGGCGTGGTCTTCGCATCGGCCCTGGGTGGCTGCAGCGCGGCCAGCCAGCCGCCAGTTTTGCCGAGCGCGGGCGGCGCTCAAGCGTCGCCGAAGCTCGCCCCCGACTTCTTCTTCCTGCAGCTGAGCGACACGCACTGGGGCTTCGAAGGTCCGCCGAATCCCGAAAGCGCGGTCTGTTTGAAGCAGACCGTGCAGGCCATCAACGCCGTGGCAACCCAGCCTGAGTTCATCGTGTTTACCGGCGACCTCACCCACAAGACCGACGACGCCAAAGAACGTCGGGCGCGCATGGCACAGTTCAAAGAAATCGTCGGCGGCTTGCGCACGCAGAAGCTGATCTTCTTGCCCGGCGAGCACGACGCTGCGGCGGACGCCGGCGAGGCCTACCGCGAAAATTTCGGCGAGCTTCATCAAAGCTTCGAGCACCAGGGCGTGCATTTCATCGCGCTCGACAACGCGTCGGCGCCCGGCGGCACCATCGGCGACGCGCAGCTCGAATGGCTCAAGGGCGAGATCGAACGCGTCCCAGCCGACGCCGCACTCGTGGTGCTGGCGCACCGACCGCTGTTCGATTTGTACCCGGAGTGGGATTGGGCGACGGCGGACGGCGCACGCGCCATCGAGCTCTTGTCGAAACGCGACAACGTGAGCGTCTTTTACGGCCACATTCACCAAGAAAACCACCACCTAACCGGCAAGATTGCGCACCACTCGGCGCGCTCGCTGATTTTTCCGCTACCGGCGCCGGGCGCTGCGCCGAAACGCGCGCCGCTGGCTTGGGAACCGAGCAGCAGCGATCACGGCTTGGGTCATCGCTCCATACGGCTCGCCGGCAAGGGCGCGCCTGCCATCACCGAAGTGCCGTTCGCGGACGCGGCGGCGGCCTCGGCAGCGCCGGCCGCGCAGTCTTGCAACGGCCCAGCACCGGGCTACTCGGCCGAGGTGCAGCCAGTGCTCGAAAAGCGCTGCTTCAGCTGCCACACCGGAGACGGCTCGGCCGCCGACGACCACGACTTTTCCAGCCTGCAGCGCGTTTTGGCCGAGCGCCAAGACATCGCCAAACAAATCGGCGCCCATGCCATGCCGCCCGCGCCGAAGCAGCAGCTGAGCGGCGACGAAACCTCGCTGCTGCTGCGCTGGGCGACCTGCGCCGGCTCCTAACATCTTCGCTTGGGCTGCCGCGCCGCGGCTCAAATCGCAGAAGCTTCCCTTGCGTCTCCAGGCAGAGCCTGACGGGCGCTAGCTGAGAGCATCTCGAGTCATGTGCTTTCTGGTCGGTCGTCTCGTCCCCGAGATTTCACAGGGAGTCGGAGATGGCGGAGGGCCGCCGGCCCTGATGCAAGGAAACGGGCGTGCCGGCGCTGCCGAGGCGTTAGAGCTTCGCGAGTCACTTCGTACACGCTAAGGATTCGTCACATCTGGACCACGTCCCGCGATCTTGGGTTTTGGCGAGGTTTTCGCTGCGCTCCGATGCTCACGTACTCAAGTACGCTCCGCGGGCGGTGGGCCCGCCCACTTGGTGCTCGCGAA
>Ga0307508_10002433_pt1 | contig 19624 bp, 17 predicted proteins | sample 9_EM_MG_FD_203089 | JGI IMG/M metagenome (GOLD analysis project Ga0307508, IMG submission 203089) | Populus trichocarpa ectomycorrhiza microbial communities from riparian zone in the Pacific Northwest, United States - 9_EM | ecosystem: Host-associated > Plants > Roots > Unclassified | place... | reverse complement strand
CCCGTGGTCGTCCTGACCTCCAACCGCACCCGCGAGGTGCACGACGCCCTGAAACGGCGCTGCCTCTACCACTGGTTCGACCATCCCGGCTTCGCCCGCGAACTGGCCATCGTACGGCGGCGGTTGCCCGGTGTGTCGGCGCGGCTGGCGGAGCAGGTGACCGCGCTGGTGCAGGCACTGCGCTCCCAGGACCTGCTCAAACCGCCGGGTGTCGCCGAGACGATCGACTGGACCGAGGCCCTGGACGCCCTGGGGGCGAACGAGGTGGACGCGGAACTGGCGGTCGCGACACTGGGCTCGGTCCTGAAGTACCGCGAGGACATGGAACGGGCACGGGGGCTCGACCTGTCGGCGGTGCTTGCGGCCCGGGGGGCGTGAGCGGCATGGGCGGCGGTGCGGGGCGGGCGGCACAACCGCAGGACCCGCGCGCCGATGCGGCCGCGGCGGTCGGCGCCCGCGTCGAGCCACCCGCCCGGCCCGCCGCAGGCACCCGTGCCGACGCCGTCCTGCTCGGTTTTGCTCGTGCCCTGCGGGCCGCCGGTGTCGATGCGAGTGCTGAGCGGGTGTATGCCTTTCTGCGGGCGGTGGACGAGTTGCAGCCCGGGATGCGGGCCGACGTGTACTGGTCGGGGCGGCTGACGCTGTGCGGCGGGCGGGACGACCTGGAGCGGTACGAGAGGGTGTTCGCCGCCTATTTCGGCGGCGGACCGACGGGTGGGGGAACCGTGGCCGCAGGTCCCCCGCCGCGGCTGCGGCTGGTCCTGCGGGACGGCCCGGTGCCTCGAACGACTGCTCGGGACGAGCACCGGCAGGCACCGCCCGCGGCCGCACTCGCCAGTTCCGCCGAGGTCCTGCGCCACCGCGACGTCGCCGAGCTGGACTCCGCCGAGCGCGAGCAACTGCGGCGCCTGCTGGCCGCGTTCGCGCTGCGCGGCGAGGTGCGGCGTACCGCGCGGCGGCGGCCGGCCCGGCGCGGGGCGGTGGATCCGCACCGCACGGTGCGGGAGCTGCTGCGGCGCGGCGGTGAACCGGCTCGGCTGCGGCACCACGCCCGGGCCGACCGGCCGCGACGGGTCGTCCTGCTCGTGGACGTCAGCGGTTCGATGGCGCCGTACGCCGACGCGCTGCTGCGGTTCGCGCACGCGGCGGCCCATGGGGGGCGCACGGAGGTGTTCACGATCGGCACCCGGCTGACCCGGGTGACCCGCGAACTGTCGCACCGCGACCCGGACCTGGCGATGACCGCGCTGGCGGCAGCCGTGCCCGACTGGCGCGGGGGCACCCGGCTCGGGGAGCTGCTGCGCGAGTTCCTGAACCGCTGGGGGCAGCGGGGCATGGCGCGCGGGGCGGTCGTGGTGCTGCTGTCCGACGGGTGGGAGCGTGGCGATCCGGACCTGCTCGGGGCCCAGATGCGGCGCCTGCACCGGCTGGCACACCGCGTGATCTGGGCCAATCCGCGCAAGGCGCGCCCCGGTTACGCGCCCGTGGCCGCCGGGATGGCGGCGGCACTGCCGAGCGTGGACGCTTTCGTCGAGGGGCACAGCCTGGCCGCGCTGGAGCGACTGGCGGCGATGGTGCGAGGGGCCGGCACGGTCCCCGTGGAAGGAGCGGATCGTGCGTGACATTCTTCCGACGCTGAGCGAGTGGTACGCGGCCCGGGTCCCGTTCGGCCTCGCGACCGTGGTCTCCGTGAGCCGCAGCGCACCACGCGATCCCGGTGCGGCCATGGCGGTGGGCCCCGGCGACGAGGTCCTGGGGAGCGTGTCCGGCGGCTGCGTCGAGGGTGCGGTGTTCGAACTCGCCAAGGAGGTCGTCGACAGCGGCGAGGCACGCCTGGAGACCTTCGGGTACAGCGACGAGGACGCCTTCGCGGTCGGACTCACCTGCGGCGGCGAGATCACCCTGCTGGTCCGGCCCGTCACGGCGGAGACCGACCCGGCGTTCGCGGCGGTCGCGGAGTCCGTCGCCGCGGGCCGCCCGGTGACCGTGGCGACGGTGACGGACGGGCCTGCCCGGATCGGGGCCAGCCTCGCGGTCTGGCCGGACGAGGTGTCCGGCACGCTGGGCCCGACCGGCCTGGACGTGGCCGTCACCGCCGACGCACGCGGCGAACTCGCCCTCGGCGCCACGGGGTTGCGCCACTACGGCCCCCGTGGCGAGCGCCGCGAGGACACGGTCACCGTCTTCCTGCACTCCTTCGCCCCACCGCCGCGCATGCTGGTCTTCGGCGCGATCGACTACGCGGCCGCCGTCGCCCGTATCGGCAGCTTCCTCGGCTACCGGGTCACCGTGTGCGACGCCCGCCCGGTCTTCGCCACGCCCAAGCGTTTCCCGGGCGCCGTCGAGGTGATCGTCGACTGGCCGCACCGCTACCTCCGGGGCACCGACACCGACGAGCGCACGGTGATCTGCGTCCTCACCCACGACCCCAAGTTCGACGTGCCGCTGCTGGAGGAGGCGCTGCGCCGGCCGGCCGCCTACATCGGGGCGATGGGCAGCCGCCGTACACATGACGACCGCATGAAACGCCTGGTCGAGGCCGGACTCACCGAACCCGAGCTGGCCCGGCTGCGCTCGCCGGTCGGCCTCGATCTCGGCGCCCGTACGCCCGAGGAGGTCGCCGTGTCCGTGGCCGCCGAGATCGTCGCACTGCGCTGGGGCGGCAGCGGCACCTCGCTGACCGCGACCGGAGGGGCCATCCACCCGTCGACGTAACGCTCGTTGGAGGAAGTCATGGAACTGCACCACGAGTTCACCGTGCCGGTCCCGGTCGACGACGCCTGGCGGACGCTCCTCGACATCGAAGGGGTCGCGCCGTGCATGCCGGGGGCGACCGTCGAGGAGTACGACGGCAAGACCGTCACCGGCTCGGTGAAGGTCAAGGTGGGGCCGATCAGCGTGACGTACAAGGGCACCGCCGTCTTCGAGGAGCAGGACGAGACGGCGCACCGCATGGTGCTGATCGCCAGCGGCCGGGAGACCCGCGGCCAGGGCACCGCTCGCGCCACGGTGACCGGCACGCTGGCCGAGCGGGACGGCAGTACGACCGTGTCGGTGCGGACCGACCTGACGGTGACCGGGCGTCCGGCGCAGTTCGGTCGGGGCATGATGACGGACGTGGGCGACCGGCTGATCAGCCGGTTCGCGCAGTGTCTGTCGGAGCGGATCGTCGGGCCTCCCGCCACCACGGCCGAGCAGCCGGAGGAGGTCGAGCCCCTCGACCTGTTCCGCACGGCCGGGGTGCCGGTGGCCAAGCGGGCGGCCGTGGGGGCGGCTGCGGTCCTGGTGGTGGCGCTGGTGGTCGTGCGCGTACGGCGTCGGCGACGCCGTTGACCGCTGCCTGCGGACGGGTCAGACACCATTCCTTCGGAAGTCCGCGACGATCTCCTCCAGGTGGTGCCGCGCCGCCGTGATCCGGGCCGGATGGTCCCGGAAGAAGGGGTCGTCCGGTACGGGGAGCGACCCCGCGAGCGCCCAGCCGCGACCCCGTGCCCAGGTCGCGTCGTCGGCGCCGACCGCCTCGCGGAAGACGTCCCGTGCCTGCTCGGGCAGGAACTTCCAGGCGGGCACCAGGTCCACGGCGGGGTCGGCCACGGCCAGCGTGCCGAAGTCGATGACGGCGCTGAGCCGGCCGTTGCTCGCCAGCAGGTTGCCGGTGTCGAGGTCGCCGTGGATCCACACCGGCGTTCTGTGCCAGGCGGGCGCCGCGAGGGCCGCCTCCCACACCTCGGTCACCGCGTCGGTGTCGGCGAGGCCCGTGCCCTTCAGTGCCTCGATCTTGGGCCGGACGCGTGCCTCGGCCGCCAGGGAGTCGCGCGGGTCGCCCATGGGGACACCGCGGAAGGCGTTGCTCTGCTCGGGGCCGGGTCCGCCGGTGGGGTCGACGGCCTGCAGGGCGGTGATGAATCCGGCGAGGTCGAGGGCGGTCCCGACCGGGTCGGCCAGGCCCTCGGTGGTCACGGTCTCGCCGTCCAGCCACCGGTACACGGACCACGGGTAGGGGTAGCCCTCGCCGGGCTCGCCCATCGCGAGGGGATCCGAGACGGACAGGGGGAGGAGCGGGGCGAGACGGGGCAGCCATCGGTGCTCGCGCTCCACCTGACCGACCCAGTGCGCATAGCGCGGCAGTCGTACGGACAGCTCTTCACCGAGCCGGAAGGTCGCGTTGTCCATACCGGACTGCGGCACCGGGGTGACGGGGAGGTGGGCCCATTGCGGGAACTGGGCGGCAAGCAGACGGCGTACGAGAGAGGTATCGATCAGCACGATGCCCATCTCAGCGCCGCGGCGGCCCGGAGTCGACCGAATTTCGGGGTGTGAGGCGGACCGAGAAGGGTAGCTGGGGCACAACGGAGGCATACACGCCCCCGCGACACAGCACCTCTGCGGGAAGGAGGTCCGTGACAGCGCACACTCGCAGCGCCCGGGCCGCTTCCCTACCTTTGAAGCGGCCCGGACCTTCTTGAGTCACGCCGATCGGATCACCGCTCGCCCCCGCCCGGGAACAGCGACCCCGGCAGCATGATCAGTGCCAGCACCGCGGCGGCCGCGTAGAGGCCCGCGGCGCTCAGCGCGACGGCATGGAATCCCCGGACGAAACGTGTCTCGTCGGCAGGCTGCCCGGCGACCGCGCCCGCCACCGCGATGCCTATCGCGCCACCGGTCTGACGTGCGGTGTTGTTCATCGCGGAGGCCAGTCCGGCGCGTTCTGCGGGGACGGCGGCGATGGCCGCGGCGACGACCGCGGGGGTCAGCAGGCCCATGCCGATGCCCCACAGCAGGAAGGCGGGCAGCAGCAGCCGGTACCCGGAGTGCGGTTCCGCGAAGGTGAGCAGGGCGAGCCCTGCGGTGGCTGTCAGCAGCCCCGTGGCGGCCGGCAGGCGCGCGCCGATCCGGCTGGTGATGCGTCCGCCGAACGGTGCCATGACCGCGAGCGGGGCGAACAGCGGGATGACCGTGAGGCCCGCGAGCAGTGCGGACCGGTGCTGGACCGACTGGAGGAACAGCATCAGCACGAACAGCGTGCCGAGGGTGCCCAGGTTCATGATCCCGGCTGTCACGTTCGCGGCGTCGAAGGCGGGTCGCCGCAGCAGGGAGGGCGGCAGCATCGCGTCGTCCCCGCGGCGGACCTCGGCCGCGGCCAGTGCCGAGGCGGCGAGGACGGCGAGCACCGCGGCGGCGATCACCTCGGGCGCGTCGGCGCCCGCGCGGCCTCCTTCGATGAAGGCGTAGGTCGCCGCGAGCAGCACCAGGCCGCCGAGCAGCAGGCCGGGCAGGTCCAGGCGGCGGGCCTGTCGCTCCCTGCTCTCCCGCACGATCACGGCGGCCCACACCAGGGCCACCAGCACGATCGGCACGTTCAGCAGGAAGATCGCCCGCCAGCCGAAGCCGTCGGTGAGCGCACCGCCGAGCAGCGGCCCGGCGGGCAGGGCCAGGCTGCCGATGCCCGCCCAGACGCCGATCGCCCGGGCGCGGGCCGCGTGGTCGGGGAAGGCCCGGCTGATGATGGCGAGCGTGCCCGGCAGCAGCAGCGCGGCGCCGACGCCCTGCACCACGCGGGCCGCGACCAGCACGGGGACGTCGGGGGCGAGTCCGCAGGCCAGTGAGCCGACCCCGAAGACGACGAGGCCGCCGAGCACCACCCGCCGGTGTCCGTACAGATCGCCGGCCGTTCCGCTGGTCAGCATGAGGGAGGCGAGGGCCAGTGCGTAGCCGTCGACGACCCTCCCCCAGAGGGGGTACCCCCAGCAAGCCGCCGACATCGGTACCGAGGTCCGAGCCGATGGCGGGCAGGGCCACGTTGACGACGGTCACGTCGAGCAGCACCAGGAAGTACCCGGCGCACATGACGAGGAGGACGGTGCGCGGCGAACCCTCGTGCCGGGCGGGGCTCACCGCACGTCGGAGAAGCATTGCCGGTGTATTGGCCATGGTTCCTTGGTAACAGCCGGGTCTGACAATCCCTCCGGGCCTCGGCCGGGGAGGCGCCGGCCGTCCCCGGGTGCCCCGCCCCCTGCTCCGAATCCGGCCGCTACCTCGGGGGCAGCCGGTGCAGCCGTACGTCCGAGAGCAGGCCGTCGGCCACGGTTGCGGTCATGTACGTGCAGTGGGGCTGACGGCGGCGGTCGGTCGGGGAACCGGGGTTGAGGAGTCGCAGACCGCCGGGGGCGGTCGTGTCCCACGGGATGTGGCTGTGCCCGAAGACCAGCACGTCCAGGTCCGGGAACCGGGCGGCGCAGCGCGCCTCCCGGCCCTGCGCCGCGCCCGTCTCGTGCACGGCCCCGAAGCGCAGCCCGCCGAGCTCGGCGTACGCCACCTCGGGCAGCCGGGCGCGCAACGCCGGCCCGTCGTTGTTGCCGTACACGGCGACGAGCCTGCGACAGCGGGCCTCCAGCAGGTCGAGGGTGTCCGTGTCGACCCAGTCCCCGGCGTGGAACACGACGTCCGCGCGCGGGAGTTCGGCGAGGAGCCGGCCGGGCAGCTCCTTGGCGCGCTTGGGGAGGTGGGTGTCGGTCGTCAGGAGAAGGCGCACGAAGGCAGCCTAGAGAGGGCGCCGGCGGCGCGGGCGGAACGGGCCGCCCGGTGCGTCGGTCAGGGTTTGCGGCCGGCCCCGCACCACATGGGCAGGCCCGGCGCCGGCCCGTCTCCGGGGCCGGGGCGCCAGTCGGGGAGTTCGACGACGCCCGGGGCGAGCAGCTCCGTTCCGGCGAAGAAGCGGCCGACCTCGGCGTGTGTACGAGGGGTGGCACCTGCGTGGTCGGCGGCCCGTTCGTTGTACACGCGCATCGACGCGGCTACGGCCTCGGCCCCGATGTCGGCGGCGGGGTGGGAGAGGACGAGGTGGCTGCCGGGGGCGAGGGCGTCCAGGAGGCGCCGGGTGAGGGAGTAGGGGTCGTCCGCGTCGGGGACGTACTGCAGGATCGCGACCAGCATGAGCGCCACGGGCTGCGACAGGTCCAGCGTCTCCTGCGCCGCCGTGAGGATGCGGTCGACGTCGCGGAGGTCGGCCTCCAGGTAGTCCGTCGCCCCTTCCGGGGTGCTGACGAGCAGGGCGCGGGCGTGGGCCAGGACCACCGGGTCGTTGTCGACGTAGACCACCCGGGCGCCGGGGTCGAGCCGCTGCGCCACCTCGTGGGTGTTGTCCGCGGTGGGGATACCCGTGCCGATGTCGAGGAACTGACGGATCCCGGCCTGCCCGGCCAGCTCGCGCACGGCACGTCCGAGGAAGGCCCGGTTGGCCCGGACGGCGGGAACGATCTGCGGATTGGCCGCGGCGGCCAGCTCGGCCGCCTCCTGGTCGGCGAGGTAGTTGTCCCGGCCGCCCAGCCAGGCGTTGTAGACGCGCGCCGGGTGCGCCACGGAGGAGTCGACCGGCGCGATCCCGCCTGTCGGGTGCTCGTTCATGCAGTCCGCTCCCCTCGCCCGCCGCTCCCCTGTCGACGCACACGGTAATGCAACGAGCCTACGAACAAGCCAAGTTGAGGACGAACGCCCGCGATCTACAGATGAAACTGTTCAGCCTGGACTGGACAGTTTCACCTTACGGTTTTACGGTGGGGACATGGACGGACAAGCCACCGACCCTCCCGAGGGCATCACCGACTCCGCCGCCCGTGCGGCGCGCGACCTGCGGGTCGTGGTCAGTCGGCTGCGACGCCGGCTCCGGGAGGTCGCGGAGGACGACGAGCTCACGCCGCCCCAGGTCTCCGCGCTCACCCTCGTCGCCAAGCACGGGGCCGCCACGGCCAGCGCGCTGGCCGTGGCCGAGGGCGTGCGACCGCAGTCGATGGCCACCACGCTCGCGGTCCTGGACCGGCAGGGTCTGATCCGGCGCAGTCCGGACCCGGACGACGGCCGCCGCCAGCTCGTCACCCTGACCGACGCGGGCCGCAGGCGCGTCGAGGGCGACCGGCAGGCGCGCGAGGAGTGGCTGGCCCGGGCCCTGCAGGACCGCTACACGGAGGACGAACGACGGACTGTCCTGGAGGGACTCGCCCTGCTGGAACGGCTCACACAGTCGTGATCCCGCTCCTCGGTTCCGTGCTCAACCCGATCAACTCCTCACCTTCAGATACCTCGCCGGGTCCGCGCTGCAACTGGCGACCACCCCGCCCGACCGCTCACTGAGCACACTCACACCCTCCGGAGAGGCCCGACCCATGACTGTCACCGCCCTCGACCCGCACACCGCCCTCGTCGTGATCGACCTCCAGGCCGGTATCGTCGGCGCACCCACCCAGCCGTACACCGGCGCCGAGGTGGTCACTCATGCGGCCGAACTCGCCGGCGCCTTCCGGGCCCGCGACCTGCCTGTGGTCCTGGTCCGGGTCTCCTTCACGGCCGACGGGGCGGACGCAGTCCCCGGCCGCACCGAGGCCTCCCGCCCGGGCGGCACCCGCCCCGAGGGCTGGGACCTCGTCGTCGAAGAACTGGCCGGCCACCCCGGCGACATCACCGTCACCAAGCGCAACTGGGGTGCCTTCCACGGCACCGACCTGGACGTCCAGCTGCGCCGCCGCGGTGTCACGCAGATCGTGCTGACGGGCATCGCCACCAGCATCGGCGTGGAGTCCACCGCCCGCGCGGCCCACGAGCACGGCTACCACGTCACACTGGCCACCGACGCCATGAGCGACCTGGACCCGGAGACCCACCGCAACAGCGTCGAGCGGATCTTCCCGCGCCTGGGCGAACGGGGCACCACAGCCGAGATCCTGGAGCTCCTGGCCAAGACGCACGACTGACCCGGACCGCGGAGACGACCTCACAGGAGTCCCGGAGTGGGACGACGCTCCCGGCGGAGATAGCATCTGGCCACCGACAAACACATACGGCGAGCGACCCTAGGGGGCTCGGAGCCCGATGCCGGTCAAGGTCAGTGTCATCGTTCCCGTCTACAACCCGGGGGCCTACATCGAGGACTGCATCACCTCGTTACTCAAGCAGTCCCTTCCGCCCGACCAGTACGAAGTGATCTTCGTCGACGACGGCTCCACCGACCAGACCCCGGCCCTGCTCGACGCGCTTGCCGCCGAGGAGCCGCGGGTCAGGGTGATCCACCAGGAGAACTCCGGCTGGTCGGGCAAGCCCCGCAACGTCGGAATCGCCGCCTCCCAGGGCGAGTACGTCATGTTCGTCGACAACGACGACCACCTCGGCGACGAGGCCCTGGAGCGGATGTACGGCTACGGCGTGGCCAACGGCGCCGACGTCGTCGTCGGCAAAATGGCCGGCCAGGGCCGTGCGGTGCCGGTGGAGCTGTTCCGCCACAACCGGCCGCGGGCGAGCGTGGAGGACGCCCCGCTCATCGACAGCCTCACCCCGCACAAGATGTTCCGCCGGGCCTTCCTCGACGAGATCGGTCTCCGCTTCCCCGAGGGCCGCCGGCGGCTGGAGGATCACGTCTTCGTGACGGAGGCGTATCTGCGCGCGGCGAACGTCTCTGTGATCGGCGACTACGTCTGCTACTACCACGTCCGGCGGGACGACTCCTCCAACGCGGGCTTCCAGCGCTTCGACCCGGTCGGCTACTTCAAGAACCTCCGGGAAGCACTGGACATCGTCGAGCAGTACACCGAGCCGGGCCTGGTGCGCGACAGCCTCTACCGCCGGTGGCTGCGCGTCGAGATGGTGGAGCGGCTGCGCGGCCGGCGTCTCCTCGCCAAGCCGGACGACTACCGGCGCAAGCAGTTCGAGGAGATCCGCCAGGTCGTCACCGAGCGCTTCGGCCCCGGTGTCGCCGCCGAGCTGTATGCCTCGCAGCAGGTCGTGGCGGCGCTGATCGCCGCCGACCGGTACGACGACGTCGTGGCCCTCGCCGAGTGGGAGGTCGGGCTCACCCTGTCGGCCGCGCCCGGAACCGTCGAGTGGCGGGACGGCATGCTGCGGATCGACTTCGCGGCCGAGTTCACGGCGGGCGGTACGCCGCTCACCTTCCCCGGCGGCGGGGGCCCCACCGCGCTGGACGGCCCGCCCGAGAACATCACCGAGGCGATCGCCTGGGTGGGTGCCGACACCGTCGCCCGGTTCGGGCAGGCCACCCTCGACCTGCTGGTGCGCGAACGCTCCAGCGCCGCCCAGTACTTCCAGCCGGTCGAGCTCACCCGGGAGATCGTGCCGGTCGAGGACAGCGGGCGCGTCCGGCTGGTGCTGCGGGCGACGGCCGACGTCAACCCCGCCGGCGTGGTGGACGGCGCACCGCTTCGCCCCGGGCTCTGGGACACGTACGCCCGCGTCAGGCTGGGCGGTTGGAGCAAGGAGTCCCGCATCGGGCCGGGCCCGCGCAAGGCCCGCGCCGCCACGTCCGCCGCTGTCGTGGGCGGGCATGTGGTCCTGCCGTACTGGACCGACCAGCACGGCAATCTCTCCCTGGACGTCGACCGCGCGAGCAAGCGACTGGGCCTCGGCCGGCTCGACCCCGATTCCGTAGGCGTCTCAGGGAACAAGTTGCTCGCCCCTCTGCCACTGCACGTGGCGGCCGACACCGCCGTACTGCTGCGGCTCACCTCGCCCGGCAGGTCGGTGGAGACGCCCGGCACGCTCTCCCCCATCAGGGGCGGGGCCCTGCTGAAGGCGGCGCTGCCCGTCGCGGACCTGAGCGGCGCGACCTGGCGGACCGCGCTGTGCGCGGCCCCCGGGGCGGAGGTGCCTCGTTTCCTCCCGCTGCCGCTCGCCCTGCGCGCGGACACGAACACGGTCCAGGTCGTACGGACTCCCCAGCCCTCGGCCGTACGACGGCTTGCCCGCAGGGCCCGGCGGGCACTCGCCGCGGTCCTCGGCCGGCGTACGGCATCGAAGGCCACGGCTCGAAAGGCGTGACAGATTGCGATCACTGGGAATAGCGGGCGCATGGGCGCTCGAGCCGAAGGTCTTCCCGGATGAGCGGGGCAGCTTCCACGAGTGGTACCGCGGCGAGGAGTTCCGCGAGGCCACCGGGTACGACCTGTCCCTCGCGCAGGCCAACTGCTCGGTCTCCCGGCGGGGTGTCCTGCGCGGGGTGCACTTCTCCGAAGTGCCGCCCGGGCAGGCCAAGTACATCACCTGTGTGCGCGGCGCGATGCTCGACGTGGTGGTCGACCTGCGCGTCGGCTCGCCCACCTTCGGGCAGTGGGAGGCGGTGCGCCTCGACGACGACAGCCGGCACGCGCTGTTCCTCGCCGAGGGGCTCGGTCACGCCTTCATGGCCCTGACCGACGAGGCCACGGTGGTGTACCTGTCCTCGACCGGATACGCCCCCGAGCGCGAGCACGATGTGCACCCCCTGGACCCCGACCTGGGGATCGCCTGGCCCGAGGGCATCCCCCCGCTGCTGTCGCCGAAGGACGCGCAGGCCCCATCGCTCGCCGAGGCGGAGCGGATGGGGCTGCTGCCGTCGTACGAGACCTGCACCGCCCACTACGAGGCCATGCGCGGCCGGGGGCTCAGCGGCTGACGGCCATGCCCTCCAGGGCCGAACGCAGCGACCCCCAGCCGCGGGAACGGCTCAGGCCGCGGTTGCGGGCACGGACCAGCGGGCGCCAGAAGTCGGCCCCGACCAGGGTCTCCGGCTTGACCGCCTTCACCCGCTCCAGGACCGCCTCGGGCACCTTCTGGGGGTCGGGCACCTTGAACTCGGCCATGATCTCGTCGTACTTGTCGTTCAGCACGGTGTTGCTGGGGTCGGCTCCGAAGATGACCAACTGGCCGGTGGGCTGGGTGTCGACGAGGACGGTCACCAGGTCCGGGCGGTAACGGCCCAGGATCTCGATGACCTTGTAGACGTCACCGGTCCAGGCGGTGGTGTGCCGGTCGCGGGCCGCCTCGTCGATGCTGCGGGGCAGCATGTCGTCGAAGACGATCACGCTGGACCAGTCGGCGTGCTTCTCGATGTTGATGAAGTCCCGCAGCGCGTACTCGAACAGGTGCATACCGTCGATGAACGCCAGGTCGAGCGTGGTGCGCCGCCAGTATCCGAACGGCTTGCGGCCGCGGCGCAGGTTGCGCACGGGGTGCCGGCCGCCGCGCAGGTGCGCGAGGGGGTTCTCGCGGGCGAAGAAGTCGTCACTGGTGGCCTTCACCAGGTGGACGTCGCAGCGGATCTCCGTGACCACCTTGAACGCGGGGTCGACCGCGATGCTGGGGACGCGCGACAGTTTGAGGCTGCGGCCGTCGTTGACCCCGATCTCCAGGTAGTTGCGGTTGGCGCTGGCGTTGTGCAGTTCCCGCAGGAACTCATGGCGTTTCACGAAGGGACTCCTTGCGGATGACGGGCAGTGCTTCGTGCAGGGCGGCGCGCCAGTCGCGCAGGGGCGGCAGGCCGAGCTCCTGCCAGCGGCCCTGGGCGAGGACGCTGTACGCGGGGCGGGGCGCGGGCCGGGGGAAGGCCTCGCTGCCGACGGGGCGTACCCGGTCCGGATCGGCCCCGAGGCCGCGGAAGACTTCGCGGGCCAGCTCGTACCAGGTGGCCACGCCGGAGCCGGTGGCGTGGAAGACGCCGTGCGTGCCGCGGCCGAGGTGCGGGCCGAGGTCGGCGACGCGGGCGGCGACGTCGGCGCTCCAGGTCGGCTGTCCGCGCTGGTCGTCGACGACGTCGAGGGTGTCACGGCGGGACTCGAGGTCGATCATCGTGCGGACGAAACTACGCCCGTGGACGCCGTAGAGCCAAGCGGTTCGCACGATTGCGCTCGAAGTGGGGAGCTCCTGGGCCACGGCACGCTCGCCGGCGAGTTTGGTGCGGCCGTAGGCGTTGCGCGGCGAGGTGGGGTGGTCCTCCGGATACGGGGCGCGGGCGTCGCCCGCGAAGACGTAGTCGGTGGAGATGTGTACCAGGCGCGCGCCGCGCGCCGCACAGGCGCGGGCGAGGTGACGGGGCCCGTCGCCGTTGATCCGCAGGGCCCGCTCCTCGTCGGTCTCGGCGTCGTCGACGGCCGTGTACGCGGCGCAGTTGACGACGAGGTCGGGGCGGTGGTCCGCCAACGCCCCCTCGACCGCCTGCCGTTGGGTAATGTCCAGAGCCGCGCGGTCGAGCCCCACCACGTCCTGTCCGCGCCGGGTCAGCTCGTCGACGGTGTCCCGGCCGAGCATGCCGCCGGCACCGGTGACCAGCCACCTCATGCCGACCGCCGCTTCAGGGGCTCCCACCAGGCACGGTTGTCCCGGTACCAGGCGATCGTCCCGGCGAGACCGGTGGCGAAGTCGTGCCGCGGGCGGTAGCCGAGCTCGTCGCGTGCCTTGCTCCAGTCGACGGAGTAACGCAGGTCGTGGCCCTTGCGGTCCTCGACGTGCTCCACCCGCTCCCAGCCGGCCCCGCACGCGTCGAGCAGCAGTCCGGTGAGTTCCTTGTTGCTCAGCTCGGTGCCGCCGCCGATGTTGTACACCTCCCCCGGGCGGCCCTTGGTGCGCACCAGCTCCACGCCCTGGCAGTGGTCCTCGACGTGCAGCCAGTCGCGGACGTTGAGTCCCTCGCCGTAGAGCGGGACCTTCTTGCCGTCCAGGAGGTTGGTCACGAACAGCGGGATGACCTTCTCGGGGTACTGGTGCGGGCCGTAGTTGTTGGAGCAGCGGGTGACGCGGACGTCCAGCCCGTGGGTGCGGTGGTAGGCGAGGGCGAGCAGGTCGGAGGAGGCCTTGGAGGCGGAGTAGGGCGAGTTGGGCCGCAGCGGGTGGTCCTCCGGCCAGGATCCGGTCTCGATGGAGCCGTAGACCTCGTCGGTGGAGACGTGCACGAAGGGCTCCACGCGGTAGCGCAGGGCCGCGTCGAGGAGGGTCTGGGTGCCCACCACGTTGGTCAGGACGAAGTCGGTCGCGCCGGTGATCGAGCGGTCGACGTGGGACTCGGCGGCGAAGTGCACCACCTGGTCCGCCTCGGTCATCAGCTTGTCGACCAGTTCGGCGTCGCGGATGTCTCCCTGGACGAACTCCAGCCGGGGGTGGTCGAGTTCGAGGTTGTCGAGGTTGCCGGCGTAGGTCAGCTTGTCCAGCACGGTGATCCGCGGCACGTCGGGCCCGCCGGCGGCCAGCAGATTGCGGACGTAACAGGAGCCGATGAACCCGGCGGCGCCGGTGACGAGGAGATTCATGTATGGATCTGCACCTTGCTGTGGTCTCCGAGGACTAGGCGGTGGGCGCTGGGCACACTGGGGGCCGGCGTCACCTCGACGTGCCGGCCGATCAGGGAGTTCTCGATCCGGCCCACCCCGAGGATCGAGGAGTCGCGCAGCACGATGGAGAACTCCAGTTCGCTGTCGGTGATCCGGCAGTTCTCCGCGACGGAGGTGAAGGGGCCGACGTAGGAGTCCTGGACCACGGTGCCGGCGCCGATCACGACCGGGCCGACGATCCGCGAGCGCACGACCCGCGCGCCCTCCTCCACCGCGACCCGCCCGATCGTCTCGGACTCCTCGTCCACCTCGCCGTCGATACGGCGCTCGATGGCCTCCAGGACGGACCGGTTGACCTCCAGCATGTCGACGACGTTCCCGGTGTCCTTCCAGTAGCCCTTGATGACGGTGCAGCGCACATCGGCGTGGTGGTCGATCAGGTGCTGGATGGCGTGGGTGATCTCCAGTTCGCCGCGCCAGGACGGCTGGATGGCGCGCACCGCGTCGTGGATGAGGGGGGTGAACAGGTAGACACCCACCAGGGCGAAGTCGCTCTTGGGGTGCTCCGGTTTCTCCTCCAGGCCGACGACCTGGCCGGAGGCGTCGAGTTCGGCGACTCCGAAGGAGCGTGGATCGGCCACTTGGGTGAGCAGGATCTGGGCGTCGGGGCGGTTCCTGCGGAACTCGTCGACGAGGGAGCTGATGCCGCCGACGATGAAGTTGTCGCCCAGGTACATCACGAAGTCGTCGTCGCCGAGCCAGTCCCGCGCGATCATCACCGCGTGGGCCAGCCCGAGGGGCCGCTCCTGGGGAATATAGGTGATCTCCAGACCGAACTTGGATCCGTCGCCGACCGCTTCCTGGATTTCGGCGGCGGTGTCCCCCACGATGACGCCGACTTCGGTGATCCCGGCGGCGGCGATGGATTCGAGTCCGTAGAAGAGCACAGCCTTGTTGGCAACGGGCACGAGCTGCTTGGCCGATGTGTGCGTAATCGGCCTCAGTCGAGTACCGGCACCACCGGACAGCACGAGAGCCTTCATCTGGTTCACCATAGCGTCGTTCGTTATAAAGCGAGCGTTGGTGAGATCGCTCGCTGGTTAAGGCTCGTTAAGACTTCGCTGCCGCCGGCCCGGCGGCAGCAGCCGTCCTTGCGGTGACGGGTGGGTCAGTCCTCGCCCCGCACGATGTTCCCCTCCTGGCGGGACTCCGCCGTTCGGGCGGCGCCCTCCTCGAGAACGGCCGGAACGCAGGTCCGTACGACTCCCTTGCCAAGCCGGCGCCGGATCTTCGACCAGCCGGTCTCGGTCCGGCGGGCGGCGGGTTTCTCACTGGTTGGCGACGTCACGGCCCTTCATCTTCCTTCTGCGTCAGATCCTGCACCGGCCCGTCTCCGGGACCCGGGGTGCACCGTCGATGCGTGCGTCCTGCCGGGTCCCCGGCGGCGAACCGGCCAAACTCCACGCCAGGTTCAGACGGTGCCCAGCGCCCCGCGCAGGGTGCTGATCGCCTGGCTGATGGCGGCCTCGGCGGCGTGGGTCTCGCGCAGGGCGTTGAGCATCACGAAGTCGTGGATGATGCCCTGGTAGCGGACCGCGGTGACGGGGACGCCGGCCTCACGCAGCTTGCTCGCGTACGCCTCGCCCTCGTCGCGCAGGACGTCGGCCTCGGCGGTGATGACGAGGGCCGGCGGCAGACCGGTGAGCTCTTCCGCGGTGGCGCGCAGCGGGGACGCGGTGATCCGGGCGCGCTCCGCCTCGTCGGTCGTGTACTGGTCCCAGAACCACTGCATGGCGTCCCGGCGCAGGAAGTAGCCCTCCGCGAACTGGTGGTACGAGCCGGTGTCGAACGCCGCGTCGGTGACCGGGTAGAAGAGCACCTGCGCCGCGAGCGGGACGTCACCGCTCTGCTTGGCCAGCAGGGTCAGGGCGGCGGCCATGTTGCCGCCGACGGAATCGCCGGCCACGGCGATGCGGGAGCCGTCCAGGTCCTTGGACGCGCCCTGCTCGACGACCCACTTCGCGACGGCGTGGATCTGCTCGACGGCGACCGGGTAGCGGGCCTCGGGCGAGAGGTCGTACTCGGGGAAGACGACGGCGGCGCGGGTGCCGACGGCGAGTTCGCGCACCAGCCGGTCGTGGGTGTGGGCGTTGCCGAAGACCCAGCCCGCGCCGTGGATGTAGACGATCACCGGGAGGGTGCCGGTGGCGCCGGCCGGGCGGACGATGCGGGCGCGGACCTGTCCGGTGGGGCCGCCGGGCACGGTGATCCACTCCTCGTCGACCGCGGGCTTGGCGATGTCGCCGGACTGCACCTCGTCGACGGTTTTGCGGCCCTCGGCCGGGCCGAGGTCGAACAGGTAGGGCGGGTTGGCGGTGGCCTCGGCGAACGCCTGGGCGGCGGGCTCGAGTACGGGGCGGGGGGTGGTGGTGCCGGCCATGACGGCCTCCTCGGGATCGGGTGCCGCGGACCGCGGCACACTCAGCATGGTAGCGTGCGATTAAGTCGTGCACAACTAATATGTGCAGTATTTATTCGCGCTCGATACAATCGAACGGACCCCAACGATAGGCTGGTGATCACCGTGAACAGGACAGCAACCGGGAGCCACGCCGTGAACCCAGCCGCAGCGGAGCCGAGCGAGGGATCGCTTCTCCTCGACGACCAGCTCTGCTTCGCCCTGTACGCCGCCTCCCGCGCCGTCACGGCTCGCTACCGACCGCTGCTGGACGAACTCGGCCTGACCTACCCGCAGTACCTGGTCATGCTCGTGCTCTGGGAGCAGGACTCGATCTCCGTACGCGATCTGGGGGCCTCGCTCCAGCTGGAGTCCAGCACCCTGTCCCCGCTGCTGAAACGGCTGGAGGCGAACGGGCTGCTGCGCCGGGAACGCCGTGCGGAGGACGAGCGGTCGGTCGCCCTGCGCCTCACCGAGGCCGGGTCGCAACTCCGTGAACGGGCGGGCGGCGTCCCCCTCGCCATCGGCGACGCCATGGGCCTGACCCCTGAACAGGACGTCCTGGCCAAACAGCTCCTGCGCCTGATCACGGCCAACGTCACGAGCTGAGCGGGAGCTCGGCCCACACCTGTTTGCCGCCGCTGACCGGCACGGTCCCCCATGTCTCCGACATGGCTTCGACGAGGAGGATCCCGCGGCCGCCGGTGGCCTCCCAGCCGATGCTGGTCGGCTTCACGGGGGTACGGGGCGAGGAGTCGGTGACCGAGACGCGCAGCCGGTTTTCGAGAAGGGTGAGGTCGAGGCGGACCTGGCCGACGGTGTGCACGAGGGCGTTGGTGACGAGTTCGGAGACGACGAGGAGTACGGCATCCGTGTCGTCCCGGGTCACGCCCCAGGCGCGCAGGGTGCGCCGGGTGAAGCGGCGGGCGTGTCCGACGGCCTCGGGGACGCGCCACACCGTCCAGCTCTCGCGCAGCGGACGCAGCTCCATACCGTCGTAGCGCAGCAGGAGCAGGGCGATGTCGTCACTGCGTCGGGCGTTGCCGAGGAGGGCGTCGGCGACGAGGCCGAGGTGGGCGGGGTCGGAGAGGGACAGTCCGTGGGCGAGCCGGTCGAGGCCGACGTCGATGTCGTCCTCGACGGACTCGACCAGGCCGTCCGTGGTCAGCGCGACCACCGTGCCGGGCTGCAGCCGGAGCACGCTCATCGGGAAGTCGGCCTGCGCGACCACGCCGAGCGGCGGCCCGCCCTCCGTGTCCGGCACGTCCGTGCTGCCGTCCGGGTGGCGCAGCACCGGCGGCAGGTGTCCGGCGCGGACGTACCAGGCGGAGCCCTCCTCCAGGTCGACGTCGACATAGCAGCAGGTGGCGAAGAGGTCGGTCTCCATGTCCATGAGGAGCCGGTTGGCGTGGGAGACGACCACGTCCGGCGGGTGTCCCTCCACGGCGTAGGCGCGCAGGGCGGTGCGCATCTGGCCCATGAGGGTGGCGGCGGCCGTGCTGTGGCCCTGGACGTCACCGATGATCAGGGCGACATGGTTGTCGGGCAGCGGGATCACGTCGTACCAGTCGCCGCCCACCTCCAGGCCGGCGGTCGCGGGCAGGTAGCGGGCGACGGCGACCGCGCCGGGCAGTTTGGGCAGCCGGCGTGGCAGCAGCTGACGCTGGAGCATGCCGACGAGTTCGTGCTCGGCGTCGAAGGCATGGGCGCGCGTCAGGGCCTGCCCGGCGAGGCCGGCCGAGGCGGTGAGCAGGGCGCGTTCGTCCGGGCCGAAGTCGTGCGGGGTGTCCCAGCCGATCAGGCAGGCGCCGGCCATGCGGTTGCCCGCGGGCAGTGGCAGGACGGCGAGTCCACCGGGGCCGACCTCGGCGAGGGCGGGTTCCAGGGGGGTACCGGCGGGCCAGATGCGGGCGCGGCCCTCGCGCAGGGCGGCGGCGAGGGTGGGCATGGCGCGCACGGGAGCGTCGGGCCACTCGGTGCGCCACTCCAGGCGCCACAGCTCGGGCCAGGACTCCGGTTCGGGTGGGTCGAGGACCGTGACGACGAGCCGGTCGCCCTCCAGCTCGGCCAGCGCGATCCGGTCGGCCTGCAGCGGCTTGCGCAGGGCGGACACCACGGCCTGGCCGACGTCGCGGACCGTGCCGGCGGTGGCGAGCATGGCGGCGAGGCGCTGGACGCGGGCCACGTCGGTGACGTCGGAGCGCAGTTTGGAGGCGTCGACGACCGTGCCCACCAGTCCGGCGGGCCGGCCCCCGCCGCCGGGCAGCAGGCGCCCGCGCAGCCTGAGCCACTTCGGCGGGCCGGAGGGCTGCAGGACCCGGAACTCCAGCTCGCGGTCGCCGATGGACATGTGGTCGGCCTCGACCACGGACATCAGCGAGGGGAGGTCCTCCGGCACGGTCAGGCCCAACAGGGTCTCGACCTTGCCGTCGAACTCGGCGCGGGGGAGGGCGAACAACTCCAGGATGTCGTCGCCGACCTCGACCCGGCCGCTGTCCATCGCGAGGCTGAACGCGTTGGCCGGCGGCTCGCCGCCCTCGGCGGAGCGGGCGGGGGTGGGGCAGCCGACGGCGTCGGCGATCAGCTCCAGGCACTTGCGGTCCTCGGTGTCGAAGCCGTCGGGCCGTTCGCTGACGGCCAGCAGACAACCGCCGCCCTCCCCGCGCGCGGGCAGCACCGCCAGGAAGAAGTCCTGCTCCGGCGTCCGCCGCGCCTCGGCGAGCTCGCCCAGTTCCTCGGGCCCGAGCCATACCGGGCTCCCGGAGCGGTGGCTGTCGGCCAACGGGGAACTGCCGGAGCGGGGATAGCTGTCGCGCAGGCCGAACAGCGTCCTGGGCACCCCCGCCGACTCGGCCAGGCACAGCAGGTCGCCGTCCTCCCCCGGTGTGTACACGGCGACGAACGACGCTCCGGCGAAGACGAGCGCCTGCTCCAGAACCCGACGCGCCCGTTCGGGCGAGACCGGACCGGACGTGAGCGCTTTCAGGGCACCTTCGGCACGCAGAGTTCTCCTTCTGCGTCCCTCAGCGCCCTCACTGACCACGTCCGCAATTACAGCGCGTATCAGACGACTGCGCAGCCCCTGCGA